>Ga0190272_10000017_pt1 | contig 153992 bp, 159 predicted proteins | sample Popmic504T_FD_133746 | JGI IMG/M metagenome (GOLD analysis project Ga0190272, IMG submission 133746) | Populus adjacent soil microbial communities from riparian zone of Shoshone River, Wyoming, USA - 504 T | ecosystem: Environmental > Terrestrial > Soil > Riparian zone | place: USA: Wyoming... | reverse complement strand
CAAGTTTCCGGTGGTCATAGAGCAGAGGTCACACCCGTTCCCATTCCGAACACGGCAGTTAAGCTCTGCATCGCCGATGATACTGCGTGGGCAACTGCGTGGGAAAGTAGGACGCCGCCGGGATATATTTTTCTGAAAGGGCCTTCGCGCAATCGAAGGCCCTTTCGCTTTTTGGGGGCGATTCTCGAGCGTGGCGGCCCGCGGGAGCGCGTGGTGCGACAATGACGCGCCCGATGGACGTGCTGAGACGAAACCTCGCCGCGAACCTGGCCGGTACGTTCTGGTTCGGCGCCCTGACGGTGCTGCTCGTCCCCGTCTACGTCCGCCTCCTCGGCGTCGAGGCATTCGGGCTGATCGCCTTCCAGACCACGCTGGCCGGTATCGTCGTCCTCTTCGACGCGGGTCTCAGCGTCACCACCAACCGCGAGCTGGCGCGGCTCTCCGTCACGCCCGGCGCCGGCGGCGAAGCGCACGCCGTGACGCGCACGACGGAAGTCGTCTACTGGAGCATTGCCGCCACGCTCGCGGCGATCCTTCTGGCGCTGACGCCGCTCCTCGCCGGGCGCTGGCTGAACGTGCAGCAGCTTCCGCCGGGCGTCGTGCAGCAGGCCGTGGCCCTGGCCGTCGTCGCCGCGATCCTGCAGTTTCCCTACACCTTCTACTCCGCCGGCCTCCTCGGCCTGCAGCAGCACGTTACGTTGAACGCGATCCTCATCGCCGGCACGACCGTCCGCGCCGCCGGCTCCGTGCTCCTGCTGCTCACCGTCGCGCGCGACGTGCGCCTGCTCTTCGCGTGGCACGCGGTGGCCGCACTGCTGCAGACGCTCGCCGCCGCCATCGCGCTGCACAAGGCCCTCCCCCCGGGAGAGGGACGCTTCGACCAGTCGGTGCTCCGCCGCGCCTTCCGATTCGCCCGCGGCGTCGCCCTCAGCACGACCCTCGGCGTCGCCGCGACGCAGGTCGACAAGCTGGCAGTGAGCAAGCTGCTCCCGCTGGCGACGTTCGGCCATTACTCCATCGCCTGGATGCTGGCCGCGGCGATCGCCCTGGCCGTGACGCCGGTGCAGACCACGATCTTCCCGCGCCTCTCGCAGCTCGTCGCGGCGGGCGACACCGAAGGCGCGCGCCGCGCCTATCACCGCGCCACGCAGACGGTCGCGGCGATGCTCCTCCCTCTGGCCGCCATTGCCACGATGTTCGCCTACGAGATCGCGCTGCTCTGGACGCGCGACGCGGCAGTCGCGCGCGCCGTGCAGTGGCTGGCCGTGTTCCTCGTCGCCGGGGCGATGCTCAACGCGCTGTCGCACATCTCGCACGCGTTCCAGCTCGCGAACGGCTGGACCGCGCCGGCCGTCATCGCCAACGCCGTGCAACTAGCGGTGATGATCCCGCTGACGCTCTTCGCCGTCCGCCGCTACGGCGCGGTCGGCGCCGCCGCGACGTGGGCGCTGCTGCAGCTCTCGTTTCTCGCCATCAGCCTGACGGTCACGCACCGGCGGGCGATGCGGGGCGACGCGCATCGCGTGCTGCTTTACGACGTCGGGCCCGCGTTCGCCGCGTCGTTCGCGGTGGCGGCGGCGGGACGGCTGCTGGTCGGCGAGGGCTCGCGCGCGATCCTGGCGATCTCACTGGTGGTCGCTGGCAGCGCGGTGCTGCTCGCGGGCGCGCTGAGCACGGCCGTCGTCCGGGACTGGCTGAGGGCGCAGTGGCGATGACGCGCATCGGCATCGACGGGCGTCTGATCGAAGCCTTCGGCATCGGGTCGTCCCTGCGCGGCCTGCTGTACGGACTGGCGTCGCTCGAAGGCGACGAGCAGTACGTCGTCTTCACCACCTCGAAGTCGCGTCATCGCGTCCCGCCGTCGTTCGAGACGATCATCGCCGACGTGCCGCCGTACACCATCCGCGAGCTGGTGCAGATGGGACGCCTGGCCGAGCGGGCGCGACTCGACCTCTTGCACGTGCCGCACTTCATCGTGCCGTGGACGCGATGCCCGGTCGTGACCACGCTCTTCGACGCGATCCCGTTCTACTACCCGCTGCCGAACCCGATCGCGGCGCCGTACATCGCCGCGATGATGCAGTGGGCGGCCACGCGCGCGGAGCGCATCCTGACCATCTCCCACGCGGCGAAGCGCGACATCCTCGAGTCGGTCGACGTCCCTTCCGAAAAGATCGTCGTCACGCACCTCGGCATCGAGGAGGCGTTTCTCCGCGAGGGCGACGCGAAGGCCCCGGGTGATTACTTTCTCTTCAGCGGTCGCGCGGCGAAGCACAAGAACATGCCGACGCTCCTGACCGCATTCGACATGGTTCGCCGCCGTCATCCGCACCTGCGGCTCGTGCTCGCCGGCGGGAACCACGAGCCTTACGCCGGCCGCGAAGGCGTGGTCGTGCCGGGCTTCGTGTCCGAGGGAGAGCTGGTGGCGCTGTATCGCGGAGCCATCGCCGTGGTCATGCCGAGCTTCATGGAAGGCTTCGGATTGCCGCCGCTGGAAGGGATGGCGGTGGGGACGCCGGCCATCACCTCGACCGCGCCGGCATTGGTCGAGATCACCGGCCACGCGGCGCTGCATTTCGATCCGCGCTCGCCCGAGGCGCTCGCGGAAGCGATGCAGAGCCTCATCGCCGATCCGGAGCTCCGCGCGACCCTCAGTGCGCGCGGACGCGAGCGCGCCCGCGCCTTCACCTGGCGCCGGTGCGCCGAGGAGACGCGCGCTGTTTATCGAGAAGTGCTTAGAATCGCGCCGTGACGAGCGTGGTCATCCCGGCGTACAACGAGGCGGAGGCGATCGGTGCCGTCGTCGTGGAGCTCGTCGCGCGCGGGCACGAAGTGATCGTCGTCGACGACGGGTCGCGCGATGGGACGGCCGGTGTCGCCATGCGCCACGGCGCGATCGTGTTGCGGCACGTCCTCAACCGCGGCCAGGGGGCGGCGCTGCAGACCGGCATCGCCTGCGCGCTGCAGCGTGGCGCCGAGGAGATCGTCACGTTCGACAGTGACGGACAGCATGCGGCCGAGGACGTCGACACGCTGGTCGCGCCGCTGCGCGCCGGACGCGCGGACGTCGTCCTCGGCTCGCGCTTCATCGGCACGACGGAAGGGATGCCGCGCCGCCGCAAGGCGCTCCTCTCCGCCGCGGTGGTCTTCACGCGTCTCGCCTCGGGCGTGCGCGTGACCGACACGCACAACGGGCTGCGGGCCTTCACGCGCACGGCGGCGGCGAAGCTCGACATCCGGCTCGACCGCATGGCCCACGCCAGCGAGCTGCTCGACGAGATCGTGCGCCACGAGCTGCGTTACGAGGAGGTGCCGGTGCACGTGCGCTACACCGATTACTCGCGGCGCAAGGGGCAGTCGTCGTTCGCCGCGTTGCGCATACTGGCGGACTATGTCCTCGGGAGGTGGATGCGTTGACGTCATTCCAGTGGATCGCCTTCGCCGTGCTCGGCATCTCGTTCGCCATCACGCTGACGCTCACCGTCCGCCGCACGCTGTCGCCGCGCGTGGGGCTCGCCTGGGGCCTGTTGTGGATCGCGGCCGCGGTCGCGATCGCGCGCCCCGAGCTGACCGGCGAAGTGGCGCGCGTGCTCGGCATCGGCCGCGGCACGGACCTCGTTCTCTACTTCGCCATCCTGGCTATGGTTTTCGGCTTCTTCGCCGTCTACGTGCGGATGCGGCGCATCGAGCGCGACCTGACCATCATCGTGCGCGAGCTGGCCATTCGCTCCGCGTCACACGTCGACGCCGGCGCGGCGGTAAACGTCGATGACGGCGGCGGCGTGGGCGGCGGCGGTAAAGCGTCTCGCGAGAGGTGAGGGAGCGGGAGTGCGTTCGGCGTTCAGGATCGCTTCGGCGAGCGCGCGCGGATCGCGCGGCGGAACGAACGTCGCGTAGTCGCCGAGCATCTCCTCGGTGGCATGGCCGGTCGTGGCGATGACGCGGCAGCCGAGGCAGGCCGCTTCGATGGCCGTGTAGCCGAAGCCCTCGGAGATCGAGGGGACGACCACCACGTCGGCGCCGAGGAGGTACGACGGGAGCTCGTTGCGGGGAACGGAGTCGACCAGCACGACGTGCTCGCCGAGCGCCTTGATGCGGGGGAGCAGGCGCCTGTACTGCCCGGCCGGCTCGCGTGAGAGGATCATCACCAGCCGGCTGTCGGGCCGCTCGCGGCGCACGATCTCCGCGGCTTCGAGCAGATACTCGACGCCTTTCGACACGCCGGGGCGGCCGAAGTAGAGATAGTTGAATGCGCCGGGCAGCGAGCGCGCACGGTGCCGCACCGATGACCAGAAGTCGTGGTCGACGGCGGCGTGCACCGTCGTCGTGCGCGACGGATCGGGGAGGCGGGGGCGGGTGAAATCGGCGTCGGTGATGATGTGCGTCCAGCCGAGGCGGATGACGAGGGCTTCGAAGGCGCGGTAGGCGTAGCCGAGGATCGGGTTCATGCCCGGCATCTCCTGCCACTGGCGGCCGAACACCTCGTGCGCGGTGATGACGGCCGGCTTGCGGGCGAGGCGCGCGGCGATCCAGGCGGGGATGGCGGCGTTGTACGTCGTGGTGTGAACGAGGTCCGCGCGGCGCGCGGCGCGGATCGCGGCCGGGATGGCCATCAGCATGAAGAGGTAGCGGCGCGCGAATGCCGGCGCGGCGATGCGGCGGATGGTCAGGTTGCCGCGTACTTCGCGGCGCGCTTCGCCGGGATCGGCGGAGGTGATGACCTCGACATGGTGGCCGCGGCGCGCGAGCTCGGAAGCCAGTTCGCCGAACAGCACCTCCACGCCGCCGATGTGCGGCGGGAAGAACTCGAGGACGAAGAGGAAGCGTCGCAACGTGCGTGCGATGATACGGGGAGATGAGGAATGGGCGCGCGCATGCGATCGGGTGGGCGGCGGCGATCATCGGCGTGCTCCTGGCCGTGCGGATGCTCAAGGGCGCGGGCGGCCCGCCGTACGGCATCGACGCGGCGTATTACTTTCAGCTGGCGCGGCACGTGATGAATGGCGAGGGGCTGGTCACGACGGTCTCGCTGTATCACGAGGGGTGGGTGCTCCCGGCGAAGACGCCGATCTATCCGCTCTGGCCGCTGATGCTCGGTTACGCGGGGCGCGTCATCGGGCTGGAGCGCGCGGCGGACCTGCTGCCGCGGATCTTCTACTGCGTCAATCTCGTGCTGCTCTACGTTCTGGCGCGCGCGATCGCGCTGCGCATCGGCGCGCTGCGCATGAGCGAGCGCTGGTGGATGCCCGACTGCGCGCACTGGATGGTGGCGATCTTCGCGCTCACGCCGCGCTACTTCGGGGCGACGACGCATCCGTACACGGAAGGTCCGGCGTTCGCGATGGCGTTCGCGTCGTTCCTGGCGCTGGCGCGCTACGAGCGTACGCGCGGGCTCGGCGCGGCGGCGGCGAGCGGACTGTTCGCGGGCCTCGCGTTTCTTGTGCGCACGCAGATGGTGGGCGTGGCCATCGGATGCTTCGTCGCGCTGGCGTTCTTTGCATGGCGGGAGCGTTCCCGGTTGGGCGTGCTGGCGAGTCAGGGTGCCCCTTCGGCTCCGCTCAGGGCAGGTTCCGGGACGGCCGCCGGGGTGGCGGCTCCCCTTTGGCCGCTGCTGGTGTGGGGCATCGCCGCGGTGGTGGTCCTCGTGCCGTGGTTCGTGTTTCTCGGGTTTATCCCCGGTGTGCTGCCGATGTCGCTGCCGCGCGTGGAGCTGCCGAAGTTCGAGGGGTGGACGGAGTTTCCGTCGCGCATGGAGTGGCTGAAGCATCGCGCGGGCAGCCTGGGCGTGATGTTCGATCCGTCGAGTCCGTATTCGTACGTGCAGTCATTCGGGGTAGTGGCCTTTCTCGTCGCGCTGGCGGCAGTCGTAGCGCTGGTGCGGAGGAAGTTCGCGGCGCCGCGGTCGCTGCTGCTGCTGGCGGTGTTCGTGGCGGGCCTGTTCTTCTTCTTCAACCTGATGCTGTATCACTCCGAGGTCTGGATGCCGTGGCTGTTCGGATGGCGGCATGGGTTGCCGTTCGTGTTCCTGATCGCGCTGGCGGTGCCGTGGCTGGCGGCGCGCGCGGGCAGGTTCGCGCCGGTGATCGCGATCGTGCTGCTGATCTCCGTCGCCACGAATGCGCGCAACATCGTCGTGTTCGTGCGGTCGTCGGATCCGCAGCTCACGCGAGGGGAGTCGGAGGTCATTCGCTGGCTCGAAGCGAACAGAGTCTCCGCCATCGCCACGAACGCGCAGGTTCTCGGCTCGATGACGGACGCCCATCTCTACTGGAGCTGGTGCGACGCGCCGCCGGAGTCGACGCGGGCGATGCTGCGCCTCCTGCCGGTGAAACACATCGTGCTGTACGAGCACGAGTACAAATGCCGCTTCGTCTCGGGCGATCCGCTGCGGCTCCTGGCCGTGTTCGGCGACCGGGGGCAGCGGGTGATGGTGCTGACGCCTCTGCGATGAGAATCGGGATCGACTGCCGCAAGATCGCCGACTTCGGCATCGGCACGTACGTGCGCGGCCTCGTGCACGCGCTGGCGGAGCTCGGCGGCGACGAGGAGTACGTGCTGTTCACGCCGCGCGACGCGGACGTGCCGGCGACGATGGAGCGGGTGATCGTCGACGCGCCGCAGTACAGCGTGCGCGAGCTGCTGGTGATGGGACGCGCGATCACGAAGGCGCGGCTCGACCTCTTCCACTCGCCGCATTTCGTGCTGCCGTGGACGTCGTGCCCGAGCATCGCCACGGTGCACGACACGATCCTCGTGCACTACCCGCCGCCGCGCCCCGGCGCGTCGCTGTACGTCTCGGCAATGATGCGGCGCACGCTGCGCAAGAGCGTGCGCGTGCTGACGGTGAGCGAGGCTGCGAAGCAGACCATCGTCGCCGACTTCGGCACCGATCCGGCGAAGATCGCCGTGACGCGGAACGGCATCGATCGCATCTTCTTCGACGAAGGTCCGCGTGCGGAGGGGCGCTACTTTCTGTATGTCGGGAACGACAAGCCGCACAAGAACGTGCCGCGGCTGATCGAGGCGTTCCGCCAGGTTCGCGACGCGCAGCTCGTGCTGGTGGGTGCGCCGTTCGAGCAGCATCGCGGTGTGCCGGGCGTGGTGACGCCGGGCTTCGTGAGTATCGAGGAGCTGGCGGCGCTCTATCGCGGCGCGGTCGCGCTGGTGATGCCGAGCATCGAGGAAGGATTCGGGCTGCCGGCCGCCGAGGCCATGGCGTGCGGGACACCCGTCATCGCGGCGGACATCCCCTCGCTGCGCGAGGTCACCGGCGGCGCTGCGTTCCACGTCGATCCGCGCTCGGTCGACGCAATCGCGCACGCCATGCGCAACGTGACGGGCGAGCACGTCGGCCGCGCCAGGGAGCGCGCGCGCACCTTCACATGGCGCCGATGCGCGGAGCTGACGCGCGCGGCGTACAGGAACGTCGCGCCATGACGTAGACGGCGCGGTTAGAATCCCGCTCCGACATGGTCCCTCAACTGAAGATCGCGATTTACGCCGACGGCGCCGACGTCACAGCCATGGTCGCCGCGCGCGACGCCGGCCTGGTCAAAGGCTTCACCACCAACCCCACGCTGATGCGCAAATCGGGCATCACCGACTACGAGACCTTCGCCCGCGACGCGCTCGCCTCCACCGGCGGCATGCCCATCTCCTTCGAAGTCTTCGCCGACGACTTCGCCGAGATGGAGCGGCAGGCGAAGCTCATCGCCACGTGGGGCGACGCGGTCTTCGTGAAGATCCCCATCACCAACACGAAAGGGGAGTCGTCCGTCGACCTCATTCGCCGGCTCTCGAAAGCGGGGGTGAAGCTCAACGTCACCGCCATCCTCACGCTGGACCAGGTCCGCGACGTCGTCGACGCACTCGACGCCGGCACGCCGGCCATCGTCTCCGTCTTCGCCGGCCGCATCGCCGACACAGGACGCGATCCCGTGCCGCTGATGCGTGAGGCGAAGGCGATCTGCAACGCGAAGCCGAAGGCGCAGCTGCTGTGGGCCAGCCCGCGCGAGCTGCTGAACATCTTCCAGGCCGAGGAGTGCGGGTGCGACATCATCACCTGCACGGGCGAGATTCTGAAGAAACTGGCCATGGTCGGCCAGCCGCTGGACGAGCTGTCGCTCGACACGGTGAAGATGTTCTTCAACGACGCCGCGGCCGCGGGATTCAGGCTGTGATCGTCACGCGCACCCCGTTCCGCGTCACCCTCGGCGGTGGCGGCACCGATCTCCCGTCGTACTACTCGGAGCACGGCGGCTTCATCTTCGCGATGGGGCTCGACAAGTACATGTACGTGATCGTGAACCGCCCCACGGTCGGCTCGAAGATCCGCTTGCACTACTCGCAGAGCGAAGTCGTCGACGACGTGAGCGAGCTGCGCCATGAGCTGGCGCGCGAGGCGCTGCGCGCGCACGGCGTCCGCTACGGATTCGAAGTCGGCTCCATCGCCGACCTCCCGGCCGGCACGGGGCTCGGCTCGTCGAGCTGCTACCTCGTCGGCCTGCTCAACGCGCTGCATCATGATCGCCGCGACTACGTGCCGCTGCAGGCGCTGGCCGAGGAGGCGTGTCACATCGAGCTCGACATCCTGAAGCAGCCGATCGGCAAGCAGGACCAGTACATGGCCGCGTACGGCGGCCTGACCGTGCTCGAGATCGCGAAGGACGGCACCGTCCAGGTCCGCCAGCTCCGCCCGAGCAGCAGCGACATCGCCGACTTCGTGGCCCACACGCACATCTACTACACCGGCTCGCAGCGCGACGCGCGCGAGGTGCTGCACGACCAGAACGTAGCCATGCAGCAGAAAGAGAGCGCGGCGCACACGCGCGTCGAGGACAGCCTCTCCCGCATCAAGGACCTCGGCTACCGCATCCTCGAGTCGATCGAGACCTCGAACTACGACGCCTGGGGGCAGATGCTCGACGAGCACTGGCAGAACAAGAAGCAGCTCTCCGGCAAGATCTCGTTCGCGAAGGTCGACCAGATCTACGACGAGGTGCGCGAGCGCTTCGGCGTCCTCGGCGGGAAGATCATCGGCGCGGGCGGCGGCGGCTTCCTGATGCTGTACTGCCCGACGCACCACGCGCAGCTCGAGCGCTTCATGGAGCAGAGCGGCATGCCCCGCATGCACTACACCATCGAGCCCGAGGGGACCAAGGTCGTGGCCCAGATGGGGCACGGGTTCCTCTCGCCGCACAAGTCGATGGCCATGCAGGGGACGACGTGATCCGCAAACGCGTGGGCATCCTCGGCGGCGGCATCTCCGGCATCGCGCTCGCCGCACAGCTCGACGACGACGTCGACGTGCTGGAGAAGAGCTCGCGCACGGGCGGTCTGTGCGGGACGATCGTCGAGGACGGCTTCACCTTCGACGCGGCCGGACCGCACATCATGTTCAGCAAGAACAAGGACGTGCTGAACCTGATGATCGAGGTGCTCGACGGGAACGTGCATCAGAACCGCCGCGAGAACCGGATCTACTACAAGGGCGCGCTCGTGAAGTACCCGTTCGAGAACGACCTGGCCGCGCTGCCGAAGGAAGACAACTACGAGTGCATCCTCGGCTACCTGCAGAACCCGCACGCGGGCGACACGCCCACGAACCTGGCCGAGTGGTCGTACGCCACCTTCGGCGCCGGGATCTCGGACAAATACTTCATCCCGTACAACGCCAAGATCTGGAACTACGACCCGACCAAGATCGGGCTGGAGTTCGTGGCCCGCATCCCGAAGCCGCCGATGGAAGACGTGCTCAAGTCGGCCATCGGCATCCCCACCGAGGGATACCTGCACCAGTTGTACTACTCGTACCCGACCGTGGGCGGGTTCGAAGCCATCGTGCACGGCTTCGAGAAGCGCGTGCGCGGGAACATCGTCACCTCGTGGACCGTGGCCTCGATCGCGAAAGAGGGCGACGGGTGGAGAGTGACGTCAAGTGAAGGGGAAGAGCGCTGGTACCGGCACCTCGTCAACACCATCCCGCTGCACGAGCTGCTCAAGATCTGGCCGGAGGCGCCGTCGGAGACGCGCGCGCTGGCGGCGCAGCTCCGCTACAACTCACTGATCAACATCTGCATCGGCAGCGACAGCGATCCGGGGCACAACTACACCGCGCTGTACGTCCCCGATCCCGACCTGCTCTTCCACCGCCTGTCGTTCCCGAAGGCATTCGGCGAACGGTGCGTGCCGCCGGGCGGCTCGTCGATCATGGCCGAGATCACGGCCAACGAGGGCGACGGGATCTGGGAGCTGAGCGACGAGGCGCTGCTCGAGCGCGCCATCGCCGAGGTCGAGGGGATCGGGTTCGTCGACCGGAAGTCGATCGTCTACACGCGTGTGGTGCGCTTCCTCTACGGATACCCGGTGTACGACCTCGATTACCGCGGAAACGTCACCGCCATGCGCGCCTCCGTCGCCGCGACCGGCCTCCATCTCCTCGGGCGCTTCGCGCAGTTCGACTACATCAACTCGGACGTTTGTATAGAGCGAGCGCTCGCGCTCGCGAATGAACTGCATCCGGGCGCTGGCGCTCGCGGAGGCGAGCTGCGCGATGGATGAGCACGCGCCGTATCAGTACTTCGAGGACGTGAACTGGGGCCTGCTGCGGCTCTGGGGACAGCGGAAAGGGCTGCGCGTACTCGACGCCGGCTGCGGCTTCGCGACCACCAGCGCGCGCATCCAGAAGCTCGGCAACGACGTCACCGGGATCGAAGAGAGCGCCGAGGCCTGCGCGGTGGCGGCGACACGGCTGTCGCGCGTCGTGCAGGGCGATCTGGTGAGCGCCGATCCCGGCGGCGCGTTCGACGTCATCATCTTCGCCGACGTGCTCGAGCACCTCCCGTGGCCCGTCGGCGTGCTGAAACGTTACCTGCAGTGGCTCGCGCCGGGCGGCAGCGTGATCATCTCGCTGCCGAACGTCGGACTCTGGTCCGTCCGCCTCTCCCATCTCCTCGGGCGATGGGAATACGAAGAGACGGGCGTCCTCGATCGCACGCACCTCCGCTTCTTCACGCGCAAGTCGGCGCAATGGATGATCGGCGCCGCGGGACTGGAAGTGGCGAAGACGGTGTACAACCCCGGAATGATCCGCCCCTTCGTTCCGCACGCGAAGAAACTGCTGACGTCATCGTCGGCCCCGGGCGCACAGGCGGCCGATGCATTGCTGATCTCGAAGCCCTATCAGCTCTACCTCAAAACCGCATACCCGATCGAGCGCGCGGTGGCGTCGCTCTGGCCCGGTATGCTGGCCTTCCAGATGATCTTCGAGGCGAAACGAGTCCCATGAAACTCACGGTTTCCATGATCACGATGAATGAAGAAGGCGCCGTCGCGAAAGTCATCCGCGACATCCGGCGCGTCGCGCCTGATGCCGAGGTGCTGCTCGTCGATTCGAGCAGAGACCGGACGGCCGAGATCGCGCAGGAGCTCGGCGCGCGCGTGATCAGGCAGTTCCCGCCGCAAGGCTACGGACCGGCCATGGACCGCGCGGTGCGCGAAGCATCCGGCGACATCGTGATTACGCTCGATTGCGACGACACGTATCCGGTCGAGGCGATCCCGGAACTGGTACGCCTCATCGAGCAGGGCTACGACCTCGTCAACACGACGCGCGTGCATCGCCGTCCGAAAGCGATGCCGTTCGCGAACTTCCTGGCCAACCGCTTCTTCGCGCTCGGCGCGCGCGTGCTGCACGGCCTGAAGACCACGGACGTACACAGCGGCATGCGGGCTTACCGCAAGTCGATGATCGACGCCGTGCAATGGACGGCGAAAGGGGCCGCGCTGCCGGTGGACATGTACGTGATCCCGTATCGCCGCGGCTTTCGCGTGACGGAGATCCCCATCGACTACCGCGAGCGCATCGGCACGACGACGCTGCATCGCTTTTCCAGCACCTGGTGGACCTTCAAGCGGCTATGGAACGCGCGGAAAGCATAGAGAGCGCCGGCGAGCCGCCGGCGCTACGCGTTGCCATCCTCTGCGGCGGCCTCGGCACGCGTCTCGGCGAGCTGGCGCAGGGGCTGCCCAAGCCGATGATCCCCATCGGCGGCCGCCCGTATCTCGAGCGCGTGCTGGCGTCGTTCGCCGGCAGCGGCATCCGCGACTTCGTCCTCCTCACCGGCTACCGCGCCGAGGTCATCGAAGAGCACTTCGGCGACGGGTCGCGCTTCGGCGTGCGCATCGAGTACAGCCGTGAGTCCGAGCCGCTCGGCACCGGCGGCGCGTTGCGCGAGGCGCGCCCGCTCCTCGGCGACCGTTTCATCCTCACCTACGGCGACGTGCTTCGCCGCTTCGACTACGATCGCTTCGTGCAGCAGCACATCGGCAACTGCCTGGCCGTCTATCCGAAGCTCACGACCGGCAACACGGACGTCGCCGAGGGCTTCATCGTGCGCTTCGACAAGCGCGCGCCGGAGCTGCAGTACGTCGACGCCGGCTTCTCGGCGATGCTGGCCTCGACCATCGACCTGCTCCCCGAGACCGGCCCGTGCTCGTTCGAGGAGATCGTCTTCGCCAACCTCGCCGAGCACGGCATGCTCGAAGCGGAGATCGTCGACCACGACTTCTTCGACATCGGCACGCCGGACGAGCTGGCGCGCACCCGCGCCGCCCTGGAGAACGTTTGATTTGAAGATCCTCGTCACCGGCGCGGCCGGCTTCATCGCCTCGAACCTCATCCCGCGGCTCCTCGCGCGCGGCGACGAGGTGGCGGGCATCGACAATTTCTTTCTCGGCAAGCGCGAGTATCTCGCCGAGCATCCGCGCTTCACGTTCCACGAGATGGACCTGCTCGACCTCGACCGCGTCGCCGCGCTCGTGGCGCAGTTCAAGCCGGATCGCGTGTGGCACCTGGCCGCGAACAGCGACATCAGCTTCGGGACGAAGTACACCGACTTCGACCTCAAAGGCGGCACGCTGGTCACCTACAACGTGCTGGAGTCGATGCGCCGCGCCGACGTGAAGGAGATCGTCTTCTCCAGCAGCGGCGCGGTGTACGGCGAACCCACCGTGATGCCGACGCCGGAGGACTACGGCCCCATCCTGCCGATCTCGCTCTACGCGGCCAGCAAGGTCGCGTGCGAGACGCTCATCACCGCCTTCGCCCACAACTACGACCTGCGCGCCTGGATCTACCGCTTCGGCAACGTGGTCGGCCCGAACCCGACCCACGGCGTGATTTACGACTTCGTCCTCCGCCTCCGCGACGATCCTACGAAGCTCGTGGTCCTCGGCGACGGCACGCAGGCCAAGCCGTACGTCTACGTCGAGGACACGCTGGACGGGATGGAGTTCGGAATCGCCCACGCCCGCGAGCACGTCAGCGTGCACAATCTGGCTGTCGACGATCAGACCTCGGTGCGCGAGATCGCGGAGTGGACGATCGAGGCCATGGGCATCGACCGCGCCACGATCGACGTGCAGTACGGCGACAGCCCTCGCGGCTGGCGCGGCGACGTGCCGCAGGTGCAGCTCGACACGCGCCGCATGACCGCCCTCGGCTGGACGCCGAAGCACAGCAGCGCGGAGGCGGTGCGACGCACGATCGCGGAGGTCGTGGAGCAGTTCACGTGAACGAACGGAGCGCCGGCTTCCAGCCGGCCGGTCCGCCGGCTTCCAGCCGGCGGAGGGAGAGCGGCCGGCAGGATGCCAGCGGACCGGCCGGCAGGATGCCGGCGCTCCGTTGGGCAGTGTTCCTCGCGCTGACCGCGGCACTCGTCCGCCTCCTTCCCCTCCACCTCCTCCACCCCCTCAACTGGGACGAGCTCGAATTCTTTCGCGCCACGCGCTGGATCGCCGAGGGGCGCGTGCCGTTTCGCGACTTCTGGGAGCACCACACCCCGCTGATGTGGTTCGTGTTCGCGCCGTTCACGTGGCTGAGCGAGTCGCCGGGGGCGGGCGCGGTCATCGCCATGCGGTGGGCGCAGATTCCGGTGTGGATCGGCACCTTCTGGCTGGTGAATACGTGGATGCGCGGTGCGGGGCTCGGTGCGGGTGCACGCTGGAAGGCGATGGCGCTCGCTCTCTGCAGCTCGCTGTTCATGATCCCGGCGGTCGAGTACCGCGTGGAGTCGCTGGGATGCCTGCTGTTCGTGGCTGGACTCGTGCTCGCGCAGCGCAACCGCGATCTCGCGGCCGGATTCGTCTTCTGTCTGGCGGGCTTTGCGAACCTCCGACTGGGGCCGGTGCTCGTCGTGGCCGTGCTGCTGCACTTTCGCAAACGGATCATCGCCGGCGGGTTCGCCGGACTGGCAGCCTGTCTCGCCTATTTCGCGGCGACGTCATCGCTGGACGAGCTGTGGCAGCAGGTCTGGCGGGACAACCTCGCCGAGAAGTTCGCGATGCCGGTCATCGGCGGGTTCATTCACCGGCTGCTCGTGCCGTTCGGCGTGCGCATCCTGGCCTCGGACCGGTTGTTCGAGTGGGCGGCGGTGGACGTCGGCGGGATCTCGGTGCTGCTGCTCGGCTTCGCCGGACTGCTGTTCGCGTGGCGGCGGCGCGAGCTGCGCGTCATCGCCATCCTCCAGCTCGTGAACCTGCTCTTCATCGCCTCGATGAAGTTCATTTACAACTACCACTTTGCCCTTGTCGTCATCCTGGCGTTGCCGCTGATGGCCGCCGCGATCGAGCGCATTCCGCGGCAGCGATTCGTGATCGCGCTGCTCGTCGTGGCCTGGGGCGTCAACGCGTTCGCCGCGATCTTCCGCGGCAAGGAAGGCGATCTCGCCTATCAGGACTTGGTCATGCGCGAGGTGCACGCGCGCACGCTGCCGGGCGAGAAAGTCTGGAGCGGCGTGCCGTGGGCGTTGCGGCGCGAGTCGGCGTATCGCTTCTGGTTCCTGCCGGAGCTGGCGCGGCTGCTCGTCGCGCAGGGACTGGCGCCGCGCTATTCGTTCGACGATCCTCCCGCGGCGATCGCGTTCGACCACAACACGCTGCTGTGGGTCGGGACCGTGCAGCGCGAGCTGGCGCCGTATCTCGTCCGCCATTACGTGCCGGTGTGGCGCAACGTCTGGGTGCCGGGGCTGAACGCCGTGGTGCGCCCAGGCCAGACGGTGACGTGGATTGTGCCGCGCGACGGGACGTACCGGCTGTACGCGTCGTCCGAGCTGGCGCGGCATCCGTGGTTCCGCAGTCCGTTCGAGGCGTATCGCGGCGCGCCTCTCACGCTGCGCGGCATGGCCAATCCGCCCGTCGCGATCTCCGGCGGTCCGCGGTTGCGCAAAGGGCAGCCCCTCTCGCTGACCTCGCATGCGAGCGAGCCGCTCGGCGTGATCATGATCGCGGGCGAGGACCGCGTGCTGTTTCGTCAGCCGCCCGAAGGCGTGAGCCTGGAGGCCGAGTCGACGCGCGTCACGCACGTACCGAAGCTATGAAACGCGCCCTCTTTCTCGACCGCGACGGCATCCTCGACGAGCTCGTGTACTACGAGTCGCACGGCGAGTGGGAGTCACCGCGCCGCGTCGAGGACGTGCGCATGATCGACGGCGTCACCGAGCCGCTGCAGCGACTGGCGGATGCCGGCTGGCTGCTCTTCATCGTCACCAACCAGCCCAGCTTCGCCAAGGGAAAGACGTCGCTCGAAGATCTGCACGCGGTCCACGAGCGCATCGTGCAAAGCCTCGGCGTCCCGATCGCGCGCAGCTATCAGTGCTTCCACCAGGCCTCCGATCGCTGCGGGTGCCGCAAGCCGAGCCCGTTCTTTCTGCACGAAGCGGCGCATGAGTTCGACGTCGACCTCGCACGATCATGGATGGTCGGCGATCAGGACAGCGATCTCGCCTGCGGCCGCGCCGCGGGCTGCAGAGTCGCGCTGCTCGAGCATCCGGGCTCGGCGCACAAGCGGGGGAAGGTGGAGCCGGATTTGCGGGTGCGCGATCTCGAAGAACTGGTGAGCTTCATCCTGTCACCTCGAGCGTGACAACGTTCCGCGTGTTCTTATGGACCGCGGCGGCGATAGGGCGTCTCGGCACAAGTTGTCCCCTCTCCCCGCGACGAGCGGGGAGAGGGCTAGGGTGAGGGGTTGTGGCGCTCGGCAAAAGGGCGCCCCTCACCCTAACCCTCTCCCCACTGCGGTGGGGAGAGGGGACTGATTCACGCGTCCGCAACGCTGCCGTGGTACGCGTTCCCCGCGCCGCGCGGACTCACGTTCCCGACGACACGCTCTCCCACTTCGTCTCCGTCACCTTCAGCGCCGGATGCGACACCAGCAGGTGCCACACCACGGCCGCCAGCCCCTCGGTGTGCGGCGTGATGCGGTCGTTCGAGACGATGGGGATCAGCACGCACTCGTCGGCCACCTGTTTCGTGTAGCCGCCGTCCTTGCCGACGATGCCGAACACTTTCGCGCCGCGCTCGCGGGCGTGGTCGATGGCGTTGACCAGGTTCACGGAGACGTTCTTCTCCACGTTGCCGCCGCCGACGGAGAAGACCAGCACGGCGTCGTTGGCCGTCATGCGCGAGATCTTCAGCCACTCAGAGAAGCAGGTGTCCCAGCCTTCGTCGTTCACGCGCGCGGTGAGCTCGGAGACGTTGTCCGTCGGCGTGTAGGCCTCGAAGCGGCAGATCTTGCGGAAGTCGTTCACGGCGTGACTGGCATGTCCCGCGGAGCCGCCCACGCCGAGGATGAAGAGACGGCCTCCGGCTTCCCGGGAGGCGGCCAGGCCGGCAGCCATGCGGTCGATGCCCTCCGCGTCGATGCGGCGGAGGACTTCGATGCTCTCTTCGAGGAACGCGCGGCTGAACGAATCCATGCGGCGATTCGACCATCGCCCGCACGACCGCGTCAACCGCGCGTTCCCCGACGAGTCACATCACGCCATTACCACTTGCAGCCGCCGCTCTGGAGGCACGTCAGTGTCGTCGCGCCGTACCAGGTGAAGTCGAGGCCGTACGCCGTCACGTTGTACCCCTTCGTGTAGGTCGGGAGCTGCACCCAGAAGCGGTGCGCGTAGCCGCCGTCGCAGAGATTGTTGATGACCGTCTCGCTCGATGCGTCGGCCCATCCTTCCGCATCGGGCGGGAAGGAGCCGTCGATGTAGAAGTCGACCTTGATCCGCCCCTGCCGGTTCACGACGTCCTTGTCGCAGGTCCATCCCTGCGCCACGCCGGTCGAGCTGATGCCTTCGAAGTAGCCGATCGGATCGTTGCTGTCGCCCGGGAAGTCGGGCGCGTTGTCCGGAAGCCAGTCCGCGCCCATGTCCCAGTACGCCGCGTAGCGGCCGTACGAAAAGTGCGCGTTGTAAGCCGTGGACGTCGTGCGCGAGAAGAGGCCGGAGTTGAACGTGATCGACTTGTAGCCGGTCGACGGCGTAAAGCTGAAGTAGTGCGTGTACGCCGGGCCGAGGTTGTAGAGGTTCGGCACGTAGTTGTCCGGCCCGGCGCACGACACGAGGTTGAACGAGGAGCCGTTCGGCTGCAGGCAGGTGTTGCCGGTGAAGCTGCCGTACTGGTCGGTGTGCAGGCGGATCTCGTTGAAGAGACCCTCGGCGATCGGTTCGTCCTGCGTCCGCCAGGAGTACGGCTCGCCCGCGATCTCCAGCGCCTGCAGGGCGGAGAAGATGCTCGTCATCAGGCCGAAGCCGTAGTGGGGGAGCTGGCGTCCGCCGTTGACGCTCAGCGTCTGCGCGGTGCCGTTGACGAGGTCCGTGATCGTCCCGTTGCAGACCGGTGTGCCGCTGGTCGTCAGCGGCGTCTTGCGGATGCAGACCGAGTCGAACGCGTCGTTGATGTGGCCGGAAGCCTCACCGGCCACGACGCTGATGTCGTACGAGCTGTTGTGATTCAGGCGGCGCGACTTGTACGCGGCCATCCACGCGAAGCCGAACGCGCTGCCCGCGTGGTCGTCCATGCACGTGTTCCAGGTGTTCAGGCCGCAGGCGCCCGAGGCGGGCGTGCCGGTGAAGTGGATGAAGCGGCCGGCGACCGTGGGGCCTGAAGAGAAGGCATAGTCGAGCTCGTAGTCGAGCTCCTTCGTGGCATAACCGAGCTCGCCGAGGCGGAACGCGGCGCCGTAGATCAGGCCGACGTAGTAACCGTCCAGCCAGCGCTCGAAGACGAGCTTGTTGTCCTCATCGACGGGCTCGGCGAGCATGTCGTGGATTTTGTCTTCCAGCGCCCACATCGCCTCCTGGGCGCAGGCGGGATCGCCGGCGTCTTCGAAGATGCGTCCGAGGTCGTTCAGGTCGCCGTTGACGTCATCGCGGTAAGAAGTACTGAACTGCGAGGATTGGATTGCACAGGTTGCGTGGAGGGCGGGGGCGGAACAAAGAGCAAGAGTTACTGCCACTGCGAGGAAAAATGATTTCACCAGGGTCTCCTTGGGATTGTTTGTCTGCTTCCGGAACTGCATCAAAATGGAAAGCAGGCGCGCACAATGAGGGAAAGTCCTACGAATAAGTGTGAGCTGGGTCACCGACTCGCGAGCCCATCCATCGATTCCCATACAATCCGCGACCGATGATCCCGATGGCTCGCGCCGTGGCCGGCTCGGCGTTCGGCGCGGCGCTCGCCGCCGCAGCAGCCCCGCTCGTTCGCCCTCTATTTTCCGTCCCGGCGGGTGGTGTGGGGCCGGTGACGATCGCCGGGTATCCGAAGGGGTGGGACTACGCGGTTGTGGCGCTGTTGATCCTCGGCGCGCTCGTAGGCGGTGCGCTGGCGACGTGGCGTGCGCGGGGGGAAGCGTGGAGCGGCGTGGCTCGTCCGGCCTCGCCGCTGTGGCCGCGCCTCACCCTCGGCGCGCTCGTCTTCGCGGTCATGTTCTTCGCGCACGACCATCCGTACGCGCTCATGGATCCGTTCCACGAAGGGGAGCACCTCACCGCGGGGTGGCTGATGAAGAGCGGTGCACGGCCGTACGGCGACTTTTACGTCTTCCACGGTCTCGCGGTGGACGCGGGTCTCGACGCGCTGGTCCTCGGGGATCCGCCGTCGCCGCTCCGTCCGCGCCGGCTGCAGGCGGTCCTCGACGCTGCCACGCTGGCGTTGCTCGTCCCGATCGCGGCGGAGGTGACGGTCACGATGACGGGCCTCATCGCGGGAGTGCTCCTTTCGCTCTGCGCGTGCGCGGCGTTGTGGCTGCCGGTGTTTCCGTACTTTCGCCTCGCGCCGGTGCTGCTGGCCGTCCTAGGCCTGCTCCGCTATGCGCGCAACGGCCGAGGTGCGCCGCTGTTCCTTGCGCTGGCGTCGTCGACGTTGGGCGTGCTCTGGAGTCTCGACACGGGGATCTTCGCCGTCGCCGGGACGGTGGCCGCGATCGTGGTGCTGCGCGTCTTCGGGCTCGAGGCGAAGCCGCTGCCGTTGCTGCGCGTGCTCGCGCTCGCGGCGATCGCCGCCGCTCTGCCGATTCTGGTATTGATCGCGGTGCGGGCCGACCTGCGGCAGTTCTTCGTCGACTCGTTCGTCGTCATGCCGGCCGCGATCGACGCCCTTTGGGCCTTGCCCGCGCCGGCGCCGCTGACCGCGAACGGCGTCCGCTACTACGTTCCGCCGGTCTTCTACGGCTTCGCGCTCGTGCTCGGCCTCGTGGCGCTGCGTCGCGGCGACAAACGGTTCGCGGCGAGCGTGGCCATCGTCATGCTCTTCTCCATCCTCCTCTTCCGCACCGCCGCGGGACGCGCCGGGTGGAGCCACACGCGCTTCGCCGTCCCGCTGCTCGGCATCGCGGTCGTGGCGTTCGTGCTCGAGCCGCTGTTCCGCACCCGGCGGGGAAGGATCGCGGCGGCGCTGCTGGCGGTGCCGCTGCTCGTCTATTTCGAGGTGCGGGAGAACGTCGTCGCAGGCGCGAAGCTGATCGCCGGCTGGTCCGCGCGGCAGCGGCCGGACGGACTCGTGCCGTATCCGCTGGCGACGGGGAAGGGGATCTACACGACGCCCGACAACGCCCGCGATCTCGCCGCGCTGGCCGCGGCGGTGGACGCGCTCGGGCCGGGGACGATCTTCGACTTCTCCAACGAGCGGGCGCTCCATTACCTCCTGCAGCGGAGGCCGGCCACGCGCTGCATGGAAGTGTCGATGCTGTCCGTGCCCAGCATGCTGGCAGAGGCCATGGGACAGTTGAATGCGAGACCGCCGGTGTGCGTGATCGTGCGCGGCTATCCGGAGATCGAGGGCTTCGACGGCGTGACCAATACGCAGCGCGTGCCCGAGCTGGCGCGGTGGATCGACGCCACGTACCCGAAGCGGATGCAGATCGGGCGCTTCGTTGTTGCGACGCGTTGATGACCGAGCCCGCAATGGTCGCACTGGACGAGGCCTTCGGCCGTCTGGCGCGGTCGGCGTTCCGCCGCAAGTTCCGCCTGCAGGGGAAGGAGCTGGCGTACCTGCAAACCTGGGGGCTGCCGCACGTCATGAAGCAGGCCGAGGAGCTGCTGCGGAAGCGCCTGGCGCCGGCGGTCATCCCCAACGACGGGCGGCAGACGCCGTGGCGCAACCATCCCGTGTTCGTCGCCCAGCACGCCACGGCCACGTGCTGCCGCGGCTGCCTGGAGAAGACGTACGGCATCACGAAGGGCCACGCGCTGACGGACGAGGAGCTGCGCCACGCGCTCGCGGCGATCGAGCGATGGCTCGGCTCGGCGCTGTAAACTCCCATCCATGCCGACTTTCATTCAACAGCCGTCGATCGTGCAGGCCGCAGGCAACAAGCCGAAGATCATCGAGGAGTACGTAGGGCGCGTGAACTCGAAGACCGACGCGGTCTCGATCGCGCGGATGAAAAGCCCGGGCGGGTGGGTCGAGCCGGGGCAGACCCCGGACTTCGACGAGTACACGCTCGTCCTCCGCGGCACGCTCCGCGTGACCACGCGCGACGGTGCGACCGACGTGCACGCCGGACAGGCCGTCATCACACACGGCGGCGAGTGGGTGCAGTACTCGACGCCCGGCGCCGAAGGCGCGGAGTACGTGGCCGTGTGCCTGCCGGCGTTCTCGATGGACAGCGTGCACCGCGATGCGTGACGTGCACTGTCCGGCCAGCGGATGCAGGAGTGTGTGGGCAAATGTCAGGCGATGGCGCCTGCAGGTTCAGCAAGTTTGCTGACAATCGAGGCGAGGTCGCTGAAACGCGAGGCGTGCTCGCCTGAGATTTAAGCAAGTTTGCTAAAAAGTGAGGCGAAAACGGCTGAGATTCAAGCAAGTTTGCTTAAATCCGCAGCGCGATCACCGAAAAGTTAAGCAAGTTTGCTGAAAACTGAAGCGAAATCGCCTCGGATCTCAGCAAGTTTGCTAAAACCAAGCATCGTCGCGTCAAGTCGAGGCGGATTCGCTTCCAATCTCAGCAGGTTTGCTGAAAACGCCAGATGAAAGTCCTCATCCTGAACGAGCACGAGGTCGAAGAGCTCCTCACCATGGAGGAGTGCATCGGCGTGATGGAAGACGCGCTGGCCGCGCTCTCCCGCGGGGAGGTCCACAACCCGCTGCGGCAGGCCATCCGCGCCCCCGGCGCGCCCGGCCTCCTCGGCCTGATGCCCGCGTGGCGGGGTGGGGAGACTCCGTACTACGCCCTGAAGGAAGTCTGCGTCTTCCCGGAGAATCCGAAGCGCGGCCTCGACACGCACCTCGGCGCGGTGATCCTCCACAGCGGCGAAACGGGGGAGCCGCTGGCCTTCATGAACGCCGCGGCCATCACGGCCATCCGGACGGCGGCGGTCTCGGCCGTGGCGACGAAGCTCCTGGCGCGGAAAGACGCCGCCGTGCTGGCCATCCTCGGAAAAGGCGTGCAGGGAGAAAGTCACCGCCGGGCCATCCCGCTCGTGCGGCAGATCCGGGAGATCCGGATGTGCGGGCGGGGCGACAGCGTGGAAGAGGCCGTTCGCGGCGCGGACATCGTCGTCACCGCCACGAATTCGCGCGAGCCCATCTTGAAGCGCGAATGGCTGAGCCCGGGCGTGCACATCAACGCGGTCGGCTCCAGCATCGCCGCGGCACGTGAGCTCGACGGTGAAACGGTGGCGGCCGCCTCGCTCTTCGTCGACCGGCGCGAGTCCACCATCAACGAGAGCGGCGACTTTTTCTTTGCCGTGCGCGAGGGTCTGATCGACCAGAGCCATATCCGCGCCGAGCTCGGCGAGTTGCTCGAAGGGACCGCCAAGGGACGGAAGTCGGAAGACGAGATCACGCTGTTCAAATCACTCGGTCTGGCCGTGGAAGACCTCGCCTCAGCCGCCTTCCTCTACGACAAAGCGCGGCGCGACGGACGGGGCAATTGGATCGACTTTTAATCCCCGTTCCCTGGTATCGCGTTCGTGGGCGGCTCTTGAGCGTCAGAGCCGAAAGCCGCGCGAAGCAATCGACAGCTCGAAACGCAGCGCGGCTCTGAGGCGTCCGTGCGCCTTTGAGACTCTCATTCGCGTAACATCGCGTCACACGCGGAGAGCGGATTTCCGGCGTTTGGGCCAGTCATGAGCAAGGTCTTCATTTCGCACAGCTCGAAGGATGACGCCTTCGTGGGCGAGCTTCGGGAGTCCCTCGCGTACCACGATCAGGACGCGTGGATCGACTCGCGCGAGCTGCGCGGCGGCGATCCGCTCTGGCCGGAGATCCAGGCCGCCATCGAGAGCGCGTCGGGGTATGCGGTAGTCGTCAGCCCCGACTCGTTGCAGTCCAGATGGGTGGGCAAGGAGCTGCAGCATGCGCTGGAGGTGCAGCGGCAGCGCGGCAGAAACCAGTACCGGGTCATCCCCCTGTCGCTGGACGGCACCAAGCTCGGCGTCCTGGAAGCGTTCTTCCTGGAGGAGCCGATTTACGTTCCGGTCAGCAGCGACGACATCTACGCGGCGCTACACCCGATCCTCGTCGCGCTAGGCGTACGTCTCCCCACGGATGTTGAACCCACATTGCAGCCGACGGCCGAGCCGGTCGAAGAGCTCGTGCTCGAGCTCACCGATCTGAAGTTCCACGAACAAAAGGACGGCGTGCACCGCGCTTCGGCGCGCGCGGGGCTCGTCTACGAACCTGCTACATCGGGAAAGGAGCATGTCCACAGCCGACAGACGTGGCGATTCATCGCCCCCATCGGTCCAATCGAGACGGACGAACTGCGGTGGTATCTGGAGAAGTTCGCGGTCTGGCCCAGCGACTACTTCCGCGAACGCGCGCGCAAGGTCGAGGAAAACCTCGTGGGTTGGGGACAGCTGCTCTACGAAGCGGCGCTGCCCGTCGCGCCTACACGGAACGTCTTGGAGGACTGGGCACGCATCGACGACCACGCCGGCCGGCGTTTCTCCGTCAAAGTGAATACGATCAGCGACGCCGATGCGGACTTGGAGACCGTCCGCGAATGCTCGACGCTGCTTCTCGGTCTTCCGTGGGAGCTGCTCCACAACGGCGATACGTTCCTTTTCCAAGGTGCCAAGCCCATTCGCGTTCGCCGCCGGCTGCCGAAAATACACGGTTTCAATGTTCCGGTCGTCGCCACGCCCATCCGCATCCTGCTCGTCACCGCGCGCCCGGAGGACGAGGCGTGCGGCTACATCGACCATCGAGCCAGCGCGCTGCCGCTGGTCGAGGCGATGGAGGCGCTGGGAGGTCTCGTCCGGATCCACGTCCTCGACCCGCCCACCCTGCCCGCGCTGCGCGAGGAACTCGACCGCGCCCGCCGCGCCCGCGCGCCGTATCACGTCGTCCACTTCGACGGCCACGGCGTCTACGACCGCCACAAGGGCCTCGGCGGACTCTGTTTCGAAGAGCCGCAGGACGCCGGCAAGCTCGAGGAGCGCCGCCACGTCACGATCTACACGAAGGACCTTGGTCCGCTGCTCAGGGAGCACCGCATCCCGCTGGTCTTCCTCGAAGCCTGCCAGACCGCGCAGGCGGAGCAGGCCTCGGAGTCCGTCGCCTCGGAGCTGTTGAAGGTCGGGGTGGCCTCCGTCGTGGCCATGAGCCACAGCGTCCTCGTGGAGACCGCGCGCCGTTTCGTCGAGTCGTTCTACGACGCGCTTGGTGACGGTGCCCGTGTCGGCGAGGCCATGCTCCGCGGCCAGCGCACACTGAAGGACGACAGCTTCCGCGGCCGCGTCTTCGGCGCCGGCGAGCTGCGGCTCGAGGACTGGTTCGTCCCTGTGCTCTTTCAGGAGAAGGACGACCCACAGCTCTTCCGCACCGTCCCGTCGCGGCAGACGCAGGAGGATCTGAAGACCGCACTTGCTGCGCGTCTCGGCGAGCTGCCCGCTCCACCGGAGACCGGGTTCATCGGCCGCAGCCGCGAGCTGCTCGCGCTGCAGCGACTCCTGCGATCGGAGGGAAAAGCGCGTTACGCCGTGATCCGCGGCCAGGGCGGCGAAGGGAAGACCGCGCTTGCCGCGGAGCTCGCGCGGTGGATGGTCCGCTCGCGCCAGATCCGCCGTGCCGCGTTCGTCTCGGTCGAGACGCACAGCACGGAGAGCGCGGTCCTCGACGCCATCGGGCGCCAACTCGTGCCGAAGTACTCCGTCGCCACGTTCCCCGACCTCGAACAAGCCACCCTCCCGGTCGAGCGTGCCCTCGTCGAGCAGTCCACGCTGCTGATCGTAGACAACGTGGAGAGCATTCTTTTGCCACCGTACGTGGAAGCGCCGGACGCGCTCTCCGAGGACGCGCGCCGCGAGCTGGACGCAATCCTCAGCCTCTGCGCGCGCCTCAACGCGAAGGGCGATACGCGCCTCGTCTTCACCAGCCGCGAGGCTTTGCCCGCACCGTTCGATGCCGAACGAAACCGACGCGAACTGCACCAGCTCGACCGCGAGGACGCCGTGAAGCTCGTCGAGCGGACGCTGAACGAAGGAGCTGGCGGTGCCGGCGCCGCCGCCGATGCCGCGAGCGAGGCGATCGAACAACTCGTCGATGCCGTCCACGGCCACGCCCGCACGCTGGCACTGGTGGCTCCGTCGCTGCGCGCCCGCGGCGTCGAGTCCACCCATGCGTCGCTGATCGAGTTGATGGCCGAGATGGAGCGGAAGTTCCCCGGCAACCGGGAGCAATCCGTTTTCGCCAGCGTCGAGCTCTCGCTACGCCGCATGTCGCCCGAGAACCGCGAGAGAGCGCGCGTTCTCGGCGTGTTTCACGGCGGCGTCGCTCTCGTCGTGCTCCGCATGATGACAGAGTGGGAAGAAGCGGAGGTCGCCTCGCTGGCCGCCGAGCTCATCGAGACCGGCCTCGCAACGCCCAATCCCTACGACCATCTCACGCTCAATCCCGCGCTCTGCCCCTACCTGCGCGGACGGATGGACGCCGTAGAACGCGAATCGTTGACAGCCCGATGGATTATGGCGATGCGCGGATATACCAAGTTTCTCGCCGTGCAGCATCAGCTTCAGAACGCCGAGATCGCGGCAACGCTCACACTGTTGGAGCTGCCGAACTTGTTCGCGTTGCTCGACCACGTGCAGCGCGCGGGGGATGCCGAGGCGACGATCGATCTCGTCACTTGGTTGTACTCGTTGCTGCAAGATCTCGGCAAGCCGCGCCTCGTCGAACGAGTGGCGCAGGTGCGCGACGCCGCGGCGGCGGACCTAGGTCAGACGTGGAATCACGCGCAGTTCGAAGCGCAGCGGCTCCGGATCGAGCAGCAGCTCCGTGCGGGGCGTTTGCGCGAGGCGCTAACCGGTGCGCACCAACTGCTACGGCGTGCCCGGCAGGCGAGTGAAATGGCTTACCCAAACGCTGATTACGACCTCGCGATGGGTTGTTACGTACTCGCGGATGTGTTGACTGCGGGTGGGCCGCAGCAGGCATTATCTCTCCTCAACGAAGCACTGGAACGTTTCGAGAGCATTCCGGAGGAGCGCGCTGGAAACGCAGGGAAGGGAATGGCGGGTGTCTGTCATAGCAGACGTGGTCAGTGTCTTCTCGGTCTGGGCCGGCTCGACGAAGCGGCTGCCGCTTACGAAGAGAGCATCCGTCGCGCGGAGAAACTCGGCGCCGAACGGGACATCGCCGTCCGGAAAGGCCAGCTTGGAACCGTCCGTTCGGAGCAGCGCCGTTACAAGGACGCTCTGGAAGCCTACGAGGAAGCGCGCGAGCGATTCACGCGGCTGGACGACCCGCACTCCGTCGCTGTGATCTGGCATCAGACCGGTGTGGTGTTACAGGATGCAGGACAGCGGGAAGCGGCGGAGAACTCCTACCTAAAGTCGCTCGCGATCAAGGTGGGGCTCGGGAATGTGGCGGGACAGGCGAGCACGCTGGGGCAACTGGGAAACTTGTATGCCGATGGCCGCCCGGAGGAAGCGGTGGCCTTCTACCGGCAGGCAGCGGACAAATACGTAGAGGTAGGCCATGAGGCGAACGAAGGCCGCGTGAGGAGCAATCTCGGAGACATTCTACGTAAGCTCCACCGTTTTGCGGAAGCACGGCAGGAAATCTGCCGGGCGATCGAATGTAACGCGCAGTTCGGCCATGACGTCGAGCCTTGGAAAACTTGGCGCATCCTCGACGACATCGAGACTGCTGACGGAAATCCCGTCGCTGCCGCCGAGGCGAAGCGCAAGGCCGTCGAGTGCTACCTCGCCTACCGGCGCGACGGTGGTGAGAACCACAATTGGGATGGCCGTATCTGCCTTGCCACAACCCAAGCCCTGGTTGCCGCCGAACCGGCGGCTGCAGCGACAGTCCTCCAGCAAGCCTCCGCGGACACCGATCTTCCCGCATGGCTCCGGCCCTTCATCCGAGCGCTCCAGAACATCGTCGCCGGCAGCCGCGACTGCACCCTCGCCGACAATCCCAATCTGTTCTATACGTCCGCCGCCGAGATCCTCTTCCTCCTCGAAGCCCTCGAACAGGCCGACCCAACCCGCCCTTAACTCCTTGCGGAATAAGCCCCCACCCTCGGCAGTTAGCGCTGGTCCGGGCTTGACAAAGCTCATTCCCACGCCTAAAGTGCGCGGGTTTTCCCTTGCGGGAGCAGATTTTCGCTGTACGTGTCTTCAGAAGGATAAGCAACCGAATGCCAACGATCAATCAGCTAGTTGCGAAGGGCCGCGAGAGCGTCAAGTACAAGACGAAGTCGCCCGCCCTTCAGTCGAGCCCTCAGAAGCGCGGCGTCTGCACGCGCGTCTACACCTCGACGCCGAAGAAGCCGAACTCGGCTCTCCGCAAGGTCGCCCGTGTCCGTTTGACCAACGGCGTCGAAGTGACGACGTACATCCCGGGCGTGGGTCACAACCTCCAGGAGCACTCGATCGTGCTCATTCGCGGAGGCCGTGTGAAGGATCTTCCGGGCGTGCGTTACCACGTCGTCCGCGGAACGCTCGACGCCGTCGGCGTCGCCAAGCGCAACCAGAGCCGCTCCAAGTACGGGGCCAAGCGACCCAAGAAGGCGTAATCAGTCATGCCGAGAAGAAGAGAAGTTCCCAAGCGTGAGATCCTGCCGGATCCGGTCTACAACAGCCAGCTCGTGACCAAGTTCATCAACTCGCTGATGAGCGACGGCAAGAAGTCGGTGGCCGAGCGTGTGTTCTACAGCGCCCTGAAGAAGGTCGAAGACCGCGCCAAGGACGATCCGCTCAAGCTGTTCAAGAAGGCGATCGACAACGTGAAGCCGGCCCTCGAGGTCAAGAGCCGCCGCGTCGGTGGCTCGAACTATCAGGTGCCCATCGAAGTCCGTCCCACGCGCCGCACCGCGCTGGCCATCCGCTGGATGATCCAGTACGCCAACTCGCGCGGCGAGAAGACGATGATGGACAAGCTGGCCGGCGAGATCATGGACGCGGCCAACAATCGCGGCAACGCGATCAAGAAGCGCGAAGACACGCACAAGATGGCGGAAGCCAACAAGGCGTTCGCGCACTATCGGTGGTAAGATACGCGGCCCCGCTCACCAGCGGGGTCGTAAGATACACGGCCCCGCTCACCGCGGGGCCTGGGCAGTAACGCAGTAACACCAACTCAGCAGCTTTCCGTAGCTCCGTCTCGACCGGATAACACAGAAATCGTTCTGCGGTTCCGGACCGAGCAACGGGAAACACAAAACTGAATGTTTCGGTGGAGCGGCAGGCTTCAGCCTGTCGTTTTGCCCGGCGGGCTGAAGCCCGCCGCTCCACTCGTTTGTCCGCAGTAACGAGAAGAAAAGCAAAATGGCACGTCAGGTACCTCTCGAGAAGACTCGCAACATCGGCATCATGGCTCACATCGATGCCGGGAAGACGACGACCACCGAGCGCATCCTCTACTACACCGGGATCACTCACAAGATCGGTGAAGTGCACGAGGGCACTGCCATCATGGACTGGATGGTCCAGGAGCAGGAGCGCGGGATCACCATCACCTCCGCGGCCACCACGGCCATGTGGGGCGACACCCGGATCAACATCATCGACACCCCCGGTCACGTCGACTTCACCGTCGAAGTGGAGCGCAGCTTGCGCGTCCTCGACGGCGCCGTCGGTGTGTTCTGCGCGGTCGGCGGCGTCGAGCCGCAGTCCGAGACCGTGTGGCGCCAGGCCGACAAGTACGGCGTGCCGCGCATCGCGTTCATCAACAAGATGGACCGTATCGGCGCGAACTTCGACGCCGTGCTGAACCAGATCCGCACCAAGCTCGGCAAGAACGCCGTTCCCCTCCAGCTCCCCATCGGAGCGGAGGACAAGTTCAAGGGCATCATCGACCTGGTCCTGATGAAGGCCCTGGTCTTCAAGGACGAGACCCTCGGCGCGAAGTACGACATCGAAGAGATCCCGGCCGAGCTCCGCGCCGACGCCGAGCACTACCGCGAGAAGATGGTCGAGTCGATCGCCGAATCGCACGACGAGCTGCTCGAGAAGTATCTCGCCGGCGAGACGCTGGAGGTGGCTGAGCTCAAGTCCGCCCTGCGCGACGCGACCATCCACCAGAAGATCACCCCCGTCATCTGCGGCACGGCCTTCAAGAACAAGGGCGTGCAGCCGCTCCTCGACGCGGTCGTCGACTACCTCCCGAGCCCGATGGACATCCCGCCGGTCAAGGGTGTGAACCCCGACGACGAGTCGTTCATGGAGCGCGAGGCCAAAGACGACGCGCCGTTCTCGGCGCTGGTCTTCAAGATCATGACCGACCCGTTCGTCGGCCAGCTGGCCTTCTTCCGCGTCTACTCGGGCCGCGTGGAGTCGGGCACCGCGGTGCTCAACTCGACCAAGGGCACGACCGAGCGCATCGGCCGCCTGCTGCAGATGCACGCCAACAAGCGTGAAGAGATCAAGGAAGTGCGCGCCGGCGACATCGGCGCGGCCGTCGGCCTCCGTTCGGTCACCACCGGCGACACGATCTGCGATCCGAAGCAGGCCATCGTCCTGGAGACGATGATCTTCCCGGAGCCGGTCATCGCCGTGGCCATCGAGCCGAAGACGAAGACCGACCAGGAGAAGATGGGCGTCGCTCTCGCGAAGCTGATGCAGGAAGACCCCACCTTCAAGGTCCACACGGACCCGGAGACGAACCAGACCATCATCCGCGGCATGGGTGAGCTCCACCTCGAGATCATCGTCGACCGCATGGTCCGCGAGTTTGGCGTCGGTGCGAACGTCGGCAAGCCGCAGGTTGCGTACCGCGAAGCGATCACGAAGAAGAGCGAAGCGGAAGGCAAGTTCGTCCGCCAGTCCGGTGGTAAGGGTCAGTTCGGCCACGTCAAGATGCGCTTCGAGCCGATCCCCGAGGGCGGTTTCGAGTTCGTCAACGAGATCACCGGCGGCTCGGTCCCGAAAGAGTTCATCAAGCCGACCGAGCAGGGCATCAAGGAAGCGATGGAGCGCGGCATCGTCGCCGGTTATCCGATGACGGGCATCCGGGCCATCCTCTATGACGGCTCGTACCACGACGTCGACTCGTCCGAAATGGCGTTCAAGATCGCCGGCTCGATGGCCTACCAGGCCGGTGCCAAGAAGGCCGGTCCGATCCTCATGGAGCCGATCATGGACGTCGAGGTCGTGACGCCCGAGGACTACGCCGGCGACGTCATGGGCGATCTCTCGCGTCGTAGAGGCAAGATCCAGCAGCTCGAAGAGCGTGCCGGGGCCAAGGTCATCCGCGCCCACGTGCCGCTGTCCGAGATGTTCGGCTACGCCACGCAGGTGCGGTCGATGTCGCAGGGCCGCGCCAGCTACACCATGCAGTTCCTGGCTTACGAGCCGGCACCGAAGAACGTCGCCGAGGAAATCATCGCCAAGAGCGGCGGCGCCACACAGCGAATGTAATCGGATTGACCATCAATCCACGACCACACGAGTAGAAATCAGGAGGTTGATCTCAAATGGCTAAAGAGAAATTCGATCGCAGCAAACCGCACGTCAACATCGGCACGATCGGTCACGTCGATCACGGCAAAACCACGCTGACGGCTGCCATCACCAAGATCCTCGCTTCGAAGGGCACGGCCTCGTTCGTGGCCTTCGACCAGATCGACAAGGCTCCGGAAGAGCGTGAGCGCGGCATCACCATCGCCACCGCCCACGTCGAGTACTCGACGAAGAACCGCCACTACGCGCACGTCGACTGCCCGGGCCACGCCGACTACGTCAAGAACATGATCACTGGCGCCGCGCAGATGGACGGTGCCATCCTCGTCGTCGCCGCCACCGACGGCCCGATGCCGCAGACCCGCGAGCACATCCTGCTGGCCCGTCAGGTCGGCGTGCCGTACATCGTCGTGGCCCTGAACAAGGTCGACGCGGCCGATCCGGACCTCCTCGAGCTCGTCGAGTTGGAAGTCCGCGAGCTGCTGGCCTCGTACGAGTTCCCCGGCGACGACATTCCCATCGTCCGCGTCTCCGCGCTCAAGGCGCTGCAGACCACCGACAACAACGACGAGTGGGCCAACAAGATCATCGAGCTCATGGACGCCGTGGATGCCTACATCCCGCTTCCGGAGCGCGCCATCGACAAGCCGTTCCTGATGCCGGTCGAAGACATCTTCTCGATCTCGGGCCGCGGCACGGTCGTCACCGGCCGAATCGAGCGTGGCATCGTCAAGGTCGGTGAGGAGATCGAGATCATCGGCCTCCGTCCGACCATCAAGAAGGTCGTCACGGGCGTCGAGATGTTCCGCAAGCTCCTCGACCAGGGTCAGGCGGGCGACAACGTCGGCCTCCTGCTCCGGGGCGTGGAGCGCAAGGACGTCGAGCGCGGCCAGGTTTGCGCCAAGCCGGGCTCGATCACCCCGCACACGAAGTTCAAGGCCGAGGTCTACATCCTGACCAAGGAAGAGGGCGGCCGTCACACCCCGTTCTTCAACGGCTACCGCCCGCAGTTCTACTTCCGGACGACCGACGTCACCGGCACCGCGGCTCTGGCCGAGGGCGCGGAGATGGTCATGCCGGGAGACAACACGTCGCTGACGATCAACCTCATCGCGCCGATCGCGATGGAGAAGGGTCTGCGCTTCGCGATTCGTGAGGGCGGCCGCACGGTCGGCGCCGGCACGGTCACCGACGTCATCGAGTAGCTCGCAAGCGTGGGGGCGGGTTGAGCCCGCCCCCACATGTTCTTTGTAAGGGTACGAAACCATGATGAACGAAAAGATCCGCATCCGTCTCAAGGCTTACGACTACCGCGTGCTCGACCAGTCGACCTCCGAGATCGTCGACACGGCCAAGCGCACCGGTGCGAAGGTGGCGGGACCGATCCCTCTGCCGACGCAGATCTCGAAGTACACGGTTCTGCGCTCGCCGCACGTCGACAAGAAGTCGCGCGAGCAGTTCGAGATGCGGACGCACAAGCGCCTGCTCGACATCCTCGAGCCGACGACCCAGACGGTGGACGCGCTGATGAAGCTCGAGCTGCCGGCGGGCGTCGACGTCGAGATCAAGGCGTTCGGGAAGTAGCTCGCAGGTCGCGACCCGCAGCTCGCAGGAGCTACGGGATGGCGGGCCTGAGAGCTGAGAGCTGAGAGCCGCGAGCTATCTCAGCCGGACACACGAACTGAGGCAACTCAGTTCCAAGGTGAAAGACAAAGACAAATGGCAATCGAAGGAATCATTGGCAAGAAGGTCGGGATGACCCAGGTGTTCGCCGAGGACGGGGCACTCGTTCCGGTGACGGTCGTCCAGGCCGGCCCCTGCTTCGTCGTCCAGAAGAAGACCGCCGACAAGGACGGCTATGACGCCGTGCAGATCGGTCTGGTCGAGAAAGTCTCGAACCGCCGCGTCACCAGCGCGATGCGCGGGCATTTCGAGAAGGCCGGCGTGCAGCCGCTCAAGACGCTCGCCGAAGTCCCGTACTCGGGCGAGGCGAACGTGGGCGACCGCGTCACGGCCGACATGTTCAAGCCCGGCGACTCGATCGACGTCATCGGGCAGTCGAAGGGCAAGGGCTTTCAGGGCGTCGTCCGCCGCCACGGCTTCGCCGGCGGCCGCGAGTCGCACGGCTCGATGTTCCACCGCGCGCCCGGCTCCATCGGCGCCTCCGCGTTCCCCTCGCGTGTCATGAAGGGCATGCGCATGGCCGGACGCATGGGCGGCGATCAGGTCACGGTCAAGAACCTCCGCATCGCGAAGGTCGACATCGAGAACAACCTGCTCTACATCCGCGGCGCCGTCCCTGGTGGCCGGAACGGTCTCGTTTACGTTCGCCTTGCCAAAAACGGAAAGCGGGGTGAGTAACATGCCGACCATTGACGTCAAAGACTGGAACAACAAGACCCTCCGTTCGGTCGACCTGCCGGAGGAGATCTTCGCGTACCCGTACAAGGAGCACCTCGTCCACGAGGCAGTGCGCAACTACCTCGCCGGGCTGCGCCAGGGCACGCACAAGACCAAGGTTCGCTCCGAGGTGTCCGGCTCCGGCAAGAAGCCGTTCCGCCAGAAGGGCACCGGACGCGCCCGTCAGGGCGGCGCCCGTCCGCCGATCCACCGCCACGGCGGTACGGTGTTCGGTCCGCGCCCGCGCGACTACTCGTACAAAATGAACACCAAAGAGAAGAAGGCCGCCCTCAAGTCGGCTCTCTCCCAGCGCGTGAAGGAAGGGAAGCTCGTCATCGTCGACAGCATGAGCGTCGACGAGGTCAAGACCAAGTCCTTCGCGCAGAAGGTCGCGGCGATCGGCGTCGAGGGGAAGGCCCTTCTCATCGACACCATGGAGAACACCAACGTGGTGCTCGCGTCGCGCAACAACCCGAAGCTGAACTTCGTCGACGCGCTCCATGTGAACGTCTACGACGTCGTCAACAGCCGCTACATCGTCCTGAGCCAGGCCGCGCTCGATCGTCTGACGGAGGCCCTCAGCAATGAACGCTAATCAGATCATCCGCCGGCCTCTGGTCACGGAGAAGTCCACCATCCTTCGCGAGACAGGCAACGTCCTGGCCTTCGAAGTGGCTCCGAACGCGAACAAGATCGAGGTCAAGAAGGCCGTCGAAGAACTGTTCAAGGTGAAGGTTGAAGACGTCCGTATTTTCAACGTTCGCGGAAAGATGAAACGCCTGGGCCGCTGGGCCGGCAAGCGCCGCGACTGGCGCAAGGCCTACGTGCGGCTCAAGGAAGGCGAGAAGGCGCCCGAGTTCGTCGAAGGCGTGTAACGAGGGATGAGGAACGAGGCACGAGGTACGAGTCAAAGCGCGGAGCGCACTCTTCCCGCGAACCTGACCACTCATCCCTGAACAGCCGATAAAGAAAGAACACTATGGCTACGAACAGATACAAGCCGACGTCCCCCGGCATCCGGTTCCAGACGCACGCCTCGTTCACCGACATCACCAAGTCGACGCCCGAGAAGTCGCTGACCAAGGGAAAGCCGAAGACGGGCGGCCGGAACAGCAAGGGCCGCATCACGTCGCGTTTCATCGGCGGCGGCCACAAGCAGAAGTACCGCGAGATCGACTTCAAGCGCGACAAGCGCGGCATCCCCGCGAAGGTCGCCGCCATTGAGTACGATCCGAACCGCAGCGCCCACATCGCCCTCCTGCACTACGTCGACGGCGAGAAGCGCTACATCCTCGCGCCGAACGGCCTGGCCGTCGGCACGATGATCGTCGCCGGCGAGGAAGCGGACATCCTGGTGGGCAACGCGCTCCCCCTGACGAAGATCCCGCTCGGCACGGTCATCCACAACGTCGAGCTCAAGGAAGGCAAAGGCGGACAGATGGTCCGTTCCGCCGGCGCCGGCGCGCAGCTCATGGCCCGCGAGGGCGACTGGGCCACGCTCCGACTCCCCTCGGGCGAGATGCGCAAGGTGCACGTGCGCTGCTACGCCACCATCGGCCAGGTGGGCAACCTCGAGCACGAGAACGTGTCGATCGGCAAGGCCGGCCGCACGCGCCACCTCGGCAAGAAACCTCACAACCGCGGCGTCTCGATGAACCCCGTCGATCACCCGCTGGGCGGCGGTGAAGGCAAGACCTCCGGCGGCCGTCATCCGGTCTCCCCGTGGGGTCAGCCGACCAAGGGCTACAAGACCCGTCGCAACAAGCAGACGAACAAGTTCATCGTCAAGCGGAGAACCAAGTAATGCGCTCAATGAAGAAGGGTCCGTTCGTGGATTCCCACCTCGAGAAGAAGGTGGAGACGATGAACCGCGAGCGCGACAAGAAGGTCATCAAGACCTGGTCGCGCCGTTCGACCGTGACGCCCGACATGGTCGGACACACGATCGCGGTGCACAACGGCCGGAAGTTCACCCCGGTCTACATCTCCGAGAACATGGTCGGTCACAAGCTGGGCGAGTTCTCCCTCACCCGTACGTTCAAGGGCCACAGCGGCAAGAAGGCCGAGAAATCGGCCAAGCCGGCGGGCAAGTAAGGGCCGGAGAAGACAATGCAAGCAACCGCAACTCTCAAATACCTGAAAGCATCCCCGCAGAAGGTGCGCCTCGTGGCGGACCTGGTGCGCGGCAAGAAGGTCGAGGAAGCGCTGAACATCCTGCGCTTCACGCGCAAAGCCTGCGCGAAAGACCTGGAGAAGCTCCTCCGCTCGGCCATTGCCAACGCGGAGAACAAGGAAGCAGGCGCCGACGTCGACGAGCTCGTGGTCTCGAAGATCTACGTCAACGAGGGGCCGCGCGAGAAGCGCATCCAGCCCGCGCCGATGGGGCGCGCCTACCAGATCCAGAAGCGGAAGGCGCACGTCACGGTGCATGTCTCGGACGAAGTGAAAGCGGTCAACGAGCGGAGCGGCGGCAAGGGCCGCGCCCGCGCCAGGAAACAGGGGTAATCGATGGGTCAGAAGGTCAATCCTTACGGTTTTCGGCTGGGCTTCAACAAGACCTGGCACTCGCGCTGGTTCGCGGGCAAGACGTACGCCGAGACGCTGCATCGCGATCTGAAGCTTCGCGACGATCTCAAGAAGCGCCTCAAGCACGCCGGCGTGTCGGAGATCGACATCGAGCGCACGGCGAACAAGATGCGCATCAACATCTACACCTCGCGTCCGGGCATCATCATCGGCCGCAAGGGTGCGGAAGTGGACAAGCTGCGCGACGAGCTGCAGAAGCTCGTCAACGGCGAGGTCTACATCAACATCCAGGAGATCCAGCGTCCTGAGCTCGACGCTCAGCTCGTGGCCGAGAACATCGCCACGCAGCTCGAGCGCCGCATCGCCTTCCGCCGGGCCATGAAGAAGGCCATGGAGTCGGCCTTCCGCTTCGGGGCCAAGGGCATCAAGGTGCGCGTGGGCGGACGCCTCAACGGCGCCGAGATCGCCCGCACCGAGTGGTACCAGGACGGCCGTCTGCCGCTGCACACGCTGAAGGCCGACATCGACTACGGCTTCGCCGAGGCCAACACCACGTACGGCAAGATCGGCGTGAAGGTGTGGCTGTACAAAGGCGAAATGGCCAAGGCGCGCAGCCGCCGCCGCGAGAAATAGAGCTGGCAGCTCGCAGCTCGCAGCTCTCGGGGGAACCCGGGGCGGCGGACTGAGAGATGACCTGCTGAGAGCTTAGAAACCAGGAGAAACGCATCATGTTGATGCCGAAGAAGGTCAAATTCAGAAAGCAGCAGCGCGGACGCCGGCGCGGTCTCGCCACGCGGGGCGCGAAGGTCTCGTTCGGAGACTTCGGCCTGCAGGCGCTCGAGGTGGGCTGGGTGACGGCGCGCCAGATCGAGGCGGCTCGTATCGCCATGACCCGCCACATCAAGCGCGGCGGCAAGATCTGGATCCGCATCTTCCCCGACAAGCCGATCACCAAGAAGCCGCTCGAGACCCGTATGGGTAAGGGCAAGGGTGCGCCGGAAGAGTGGGTGTGCGTGGTCAAGCCGGCCCGCATCCTCTACGAGATGGAGGGCGTGACGCGCGAGGTCGCCGAAGAGGCGTTCCGCCTGGCCGGCTCGAAGCTCCCCATCAAGACGCGTTTCGTCACGCGCGAACAGACGGAGATCGGCGAGTAATGGCCAGCAAGAAAACACTCACTACCCTTCGCGACAAGAGCGTCGACGAGCTGCGGGCTCGTGAGCGCGACCTGCGGGAGCAGCTCTTCAAGCTGCGCTTCCAGCGCGCCACCGGCCGAGTCGAAAACCCGATGAAGATGCGCCAGGTCCGCCGCGAGATCGCGCAGATCGAGACGCTCATCAACGAGCGCGCCCAGAGCGCATAAAGGCATAAGCAATGGCAACCGAAAACACCAACACCGAAACCGCTGCGCAGGACAGCAAGCGCACCAAGGTCGGCGTGGTCGTCTCCAACAAGATGGAGAAGACCGTCGTGGTCGCGGTCGAGAACCTGGTCAAGCACGGGATGTATCAGAAGTACATCCGCCGCACGAACAAGTTCCTGGCTCACAACGAGAACCCGGCTGTGAACGTGGGCGACCGCGTCCTCATCGAGGAAACGCGCCCGCTCTCGAAGCGCAAGCGCTGGAACGTGCGCGAAGTCATCGAGAAAGCCAGCTAGGAGTCACGCCAATGATTCAGATGGGAACGATTCTGCAGGTTGCAGACAACACCGGTGCGAAGAAGATCTTCTGCATCAAGATGCTGGGCGGCTCCACGGCCGGCCAGTACGCGAGCCTCGGCGACGTCATCACGGCCTCGGTCAAGGAAGCGTCGCCGGACGGTACGGTCAAGAAGGGCGCGGTGGTCAAGGCCGTCATCGTCCGCACCGTCAAAGAGAATCGCCGCCGCGACGGCTCGTACATCAAGTTCGACGACAACGCGGCCGTTCTCATCAACGACGCGCGCGAGCCGGTCGGCACGCGTGTTTTCGGACCGGTGGCCCGCGAGCTTCGTGAGCGCAAGTTCATGAAGATCATCTCGCTGGCGCCCGAAGTCATCTAAAGGAAGCACGAACAATGGGACTGTACGGAAGAAGCAAACCTCAGGACGCGACGCGCCACACGCCGCACCTCCGCAAGGGGGACAACGTGGTCGTTCTGTCGGGCAAGGACGCGGGCAAGCAGGGCCGCGTGCTGCGCGTCAACGCCACCAAGGGCACGGCCATCGTCGAGCGTGTCAACTTCACCAAGAAGCACACCAAGCCGAACCCCGGCAAGAACGTCAAGGGCGGCATCCTCGAGCGCGAGTCGCCGATCAAGGTCGACAAGCTCCAGGTGATCTGCCCGAGCTGCAACGAGGCCGCGCGCCTCGGATCTCATCGTAACGAAGCCGGTGAGGCCGTCCGCTTCTGCCGCAAGTGCAAAGCGGACCTCACGAAGTAAGCAGGAACATCGACCGGGCCCGTACAACGCCGGGCCAGCATAAGGACCCAAGATGGCAACGAGACTCAAAGAGCAGTACACGAACGAAGTCCGCAAGAAGTTGCAGGACGAGTTCGGGATCAAGAACCCGATGGCCGTTCCCAAGATCGAGAAAGTCGTTCTCAACATGGGCATGGGCGAAGCCATCTCCAACGCCAAGCTGCTCGACACCGCGGTCGAAGAGCTGGCCACCATCACCGGCCAGAAGCCGGTCGTGACCAAGGCCAAGAAGTCGATCGCCAGCTTCAAGCTCCGCGAAGGACAGTCCATCGGCACGATGGTCACCCTGCGCGGCGACAAGATGTACGAATTCCTCGACCGTCTGATCAACATCGCGCTTCCGCGCGTCCGCGACTTCCGCGGCGTGCCGACGAAGTCGTTCGACGGCCGCGGCAACTACACCCTCGGCATCCGTGACCACGTCATCTTCCCCGAGATCGATGCGGGCAAGGTCGACAAGGCCAAGGGCATGAACATCACCATCGTCACGACGGCGAAGACGGACGACGAGGCCCGCGTCCTTCTCCGCGAGCTCGGGATGCCGTTCGGGAAATAGAGGAACCAATGGCTAAAACTTCAATGATCGTCAAAGCTGAGCGGAAACCGAAGTTCTCGGTGCGCAAGCGCAACCGCTGCAAGCAGTGCGGACGTCCGCGCGGGTTTCTGCGGAAGTTCCAGCTCTGCCGCATCTGCTTCCGTCAGCTCTCGCTTGGTGGCTACATCCCGGGCGTGACCAAGTCGAGCTGGTAGCTCGCTCTAGACCGATATCAGGAGTCACAGAATGTCGATGACAGATCCCATCGCGGATATGCTCACCAGAATCCGCAACGGAATTCAGTCGCGCCACGATCGCGTCGAGATGCCAAGCTCGAAGCTCAAGATCGAGGTCGCCAAGATCCTCAAGTCCGAGGGTTTCATCAGCAAGTACGACGTCAAGAAAGACGACGCCAAACCGCAGGCCACCCTTCGCGTGTACCTCAAGTACTCGGACGACGGCGAGCCGGTCATCCACGGCATCGAGCGCGTCTCGCGCCCGGGCCGCCGCGTTTACCGCGGCAAGGAAGAGATCCCCAAGGTTCTGGGCGGTCTCGGGCTGGCCATCGTCTCGACCTCGAAGGGCGTTCTCTCCGGAGCCGAGGCTGCACGCACCGGCGTCGGGGGCGAAGTCCTCTGCCAGGTCTGGTAAGGAGATCCAGCACATGTCGCGAATTGGGAAAAAAGAGATTCCTCTGCCGAAGGGCGTGGAAGTCCGCCAGGACGGCGACGCCGTCGTCGTGAAGGGCCCCAAGGGCTCGCTCTCGACGCACATCATCGCCGGCATCACCATGTCGGTCGAGGACAACGTCGTCAAGTTCCAGCGGCCGAATGAAGAAGGCAAGACCCGCGCGTTCCACGGCCTGATGCGCGCCCTCGTGGCGAACAACGTCCGCGGCGTGAGCGAAGGTTTCAAGCGCGAGCTCGACATCGTCGGCGTCGGTTACCGCGCCGAGGTGAAGGGGAAGGAAGTGGTCTTCCAACTCGGCTACTCCCACCCGGTGCGCTTTGCCATTCCGGACGGGATCGACATCACCGTTGACGCCAAGACGGGACACATCACCGTCACCGGCATCGACCGCCAGAAGGTCGGGCAGACCGCGGCCGAGATCCGCAGCCTGCGCGAGCCCGATCCCTACAAGGGCAAGGGCATCAAGTACTCGGATGAAGTAATTCGCCGCAAGGCGGGTAAGGCTGCCGGTAAATAAAGCGTTGAACGTTGCTCGTTGAGCGACGGGAAACGCACTAGTGGGCCGGGCATGACACCTCGGCACAGAGGACACAATGGATAAAGGTAGACACAGAGTCGAAGCTCGCGGACGTATCCGGTCACGGATCCGCCGCAAGGTCACGGGAACGGAGCAGCGGCCGCGTCTGGCGGTGTTCCGCAGCCTCAAGAGCATCTACGCGCAGGTGATCGACGACGCGTCGGGGAAGACCATCGTGTCGGCCTCGAGCCTCGAGAAAGATGCCGGCGCGAAGGGCTCGAACGCAGCGGCCGCCAAGGCCGTCGGCGCGCTCATCGCGAAGAAGCTCAAGGACAAAGGAATCTCCCGGGTCGTGTTCGACCGCGGCGGATACCTTTACCACGGCAACATCAAGGCGCTCGCGGATGCGGCGCGTGAGAACGGACTGGAATTCTAGGAGATCACATGCAGCGTCCAATGCAGCGTCCCGGGCAGCGTCAGGGCGGCCCAGGCTCTCAGCGCGGCGATCGCCGTCAGGAAGAGCGCAATGAGAGCGGGATGATCGATAAGGTCGTCCACATCAACCGCGTGACGAAGGTCGTCAAAGGCGGCAAGAACTTCAGCTTCAGCGCGCTGGTCGTCGTCGGCGACGGCGCGGGCCGGGTCGGCTTCGGCTCCGGCAAGGCCAAGGAAGTTCCGGCCGCCATCAAGAAGGGCATCGAGATCGCCAAGAAGAACATGATCAAGATCGCCATGTCCGGGACGACCATCCCGCATGCGATCGTCGGCCATTACGGCGCCGGTCAGGTCCTGCTCAAGCCCGCCTCGGATGGTACCGGCGTCATCGCCGGCGGTCCGGTGCGTGCGATCCTCGAGTCGGCCGGTATCCAGAACATCCTCACCAAGTCGCTCGGCACCGCCAACCCGCACAACGTGGTCAAGGCCACGTTCGAGGCCCTCAAACTGCTCCGCACCGAGGAGCAGTACAAGAAACTGCGTGGCGGCAACGAGCCCACGGAAGGGACTGAAGCATGAGCCTCCTCAAGCGCATCAAGAATAAGATCACGGGCGGCGACGGGAAAACCCTCCGGCTCCGCCAGGTGCGCAGCGGCATCGGCTGCCCCGTCGAGATGCGCGAGACCCTCAAGGCTCTCGGCCTCGGCAAGATGCACCGTGAGTCCGAGCGTGCCGACACGAAGGAAACCCGCGGCATGATCGCCAAGATCCCTCACCTCGTCGAAGTGGTGAAGTAGGAGTCCACAATGGAACTGAACAACCTCAAACCGAAAAAAGGCGCGCGCCACGCCAAGAAGCGTCTCGGCCGCGGCCCCGGATCGGGACACGGCAAGACGTCGGGTCGCGGCGAGAAGGGACAGAAGTCGCGCTCCGGCTTCTCCCGCAAGCTCGGCTTCGAAGGCGGCCAGATGCCTCTGCATCGCCGCATCCCGAAGCGCGGCTTCACCAACATCTTCAAGAAAGAGTACGCCGTCATCAACCTGGCCGACCTGGAGCGCTTCGACAACGGCGCCACGGTCGACGAGGCGGCGCTCCGCGCGGCCGGTCTCGTCAAGGGACAGAACGACGGCGTCAAGGTGCTGGGCAACGGCAAGCTCTCCAAGAAGCTGACCGTGGCCGCCACCAAGTTCTCGGCCACCGCCAAAAAGTCCATCGAGGACGCCGGCGGCACCGTGCAGGAGATCCAGTAACGTGCCTAACGTCGTCGATACAGTCCGCAACATCTGGGCGATCGAGGACCTCCGCAAGCGCGTACTCTTCACGTTCGCGTTGCTGGCGGTGTACCGCCTCGGCTCGCACATCCCGACGCCGGGCGTCGATCCCGTCGCCCTCTCGGAGTTCTTCAAGGCGATGGGCGGCGGCGTGTTCGGCTTTCTCGATCTCTTCTCGGGCGGCGCGCTCTCGCGCCTGTCCGTCTTTGCGCTCGGGATCATGCCGTACATCTCGGCGTCGATCATCCTGCAGCTTCTGACCGTCGTCTGGCCCTACCTCGAGAAGCTCTCCAAAGAGGGCGAGATGGGGCGCCGCAAGATCAACCAGTACACGCGCTACGGCACGATCGTCCTGGCCATCGTGCAGGCCCTCGGCGTCGCCTTCTGGCTTCGCGGCCAGTCCGCCCCGGGCGGCGCGCCGCTCGTCCCGCCGCACGTGCAGGACGCGCTCTGGGGCCTCGGCTTCCCGATCATGACCGTGCTCACGCTCACCACCGGCACGGCCTTCGTCATGTGGCTCGGCGAGCAGATCTCCGACCGCGGCATCGGCAACGGCATCTCCCTGATCATCTTCGCCGGCATCGTGGTCGGTCTTCCGTCCGCGGTCGTCAGCACGTTCGACGACATCCGCACGGGCGAGCGCAACGTCTTCGCGATGCTCTTCCTGCTCCTGTTCATGATCGCCGTCGTGGCCTTCGTGGTCTTCATGGAGCGGGCCCAGCGCCGCATCCCGGTGCAGTACGCCAAGCGCGTCGTCGGCCGCAAGGTCTACGGCGGCTCGAACACGTACCTCCCGCTGCGCGTCAACACCGCCGGCGTCATCCCGGTCATCTTCGCCTCGTCGATCCTTGTCATCCCGCAGACCATCGCCCAGATGATCAAGGCGCCGTGGGCCGACGCCATCGGCCGGCAGATCTCCATGGGTGAGCCGCTGTACTACCTGCTCCAGGTGGCCGGCATCATCTTCTTCGCGTACTTCTACACGTCGATCGTCTTCAATCCGGTCGACACGGCCGACAACATGCGCAAGTACGGCGGCTTCATCCCCGGCATCCGCCCGGGCAAGAGGACGTCGGACTACATCGACCGCGTGCTGACCCGCATCACCTTCGTCGGCTCGCTCTACCTGGCCGCGGTCTGCATCCTGCCGGAGTTCCTCATCTCCGGTATCCACGTGGCCCAGCTGCCGTTCGGCGTGGGCGCGTTCCTCGACGGGGTGCTCCCGCTCTGGATCACCGAGGGCATGGGGCTGAGCTTCTACTTCGGCGGCACCTCGCTGCTGATCGTGGTCGGCGTGGCCATGGACACCATGCAGCAGATCGAGTCACAGCTGGTCATGCGCCATTACGACGGATTCATGAAGAAGGGCCGCATCCGCGGACGCAGGGGCTGAACGTTTGAAGCTGATCTTCATCGGCCCTCCGGGCAGCGGCAAGGGAACTCAGGCGAAGCGGCTCGCGAGCCGCTTCGACATCCCTCACATCTCCACGGGCGACATGCTCCGCGAGGCCGTGGCCGACGGAACCGAGCTGGGCCGGCAGGCCGCGCCGATCATGGCCTCCGGCGGACTGGTGTCCGACGACCTGATGATCGGCATCATCAACGAGCGGATGGCCAAGGCCGACGCGCAGAAGGGCTTCATCCTCGACGGTTTCCCCCGTACCCTCGTCCAGGCTGAAAAGCTGGATGGAATCGTCGGGAATGGTGAGCCTCCCCTGCGGGTTCTTCAACTGCTCGTTCCCGACGACGCCATTGTCCGCCGCATTACCCTGCGACGGACGTGTGCTTCGTGCGGGGCGATTTACCATCTGGAGAACAACCCTCCGGCGAACGGCAGCGTCTGTGACCGCTGCGGCGCGGAGGTCATTGCACGGCCCGACGATACGGAAGAGGCCGTGCGCAAGCGCCTGGAGTCGTTCCACAGACAGACGATGCCGGTCGCGACGTACTACAAGTCGAAGAATATTTTGCGGGAGGTCGACGGTGTCGGTCCTCTCGATGTGGTCTTTGAACGGATCGAAAAGTCCCTTACGTAAATGCTCGACAGAATGAAGGGACCGACGCTGAAGAATCGCGACGAGATCGCGACGATGGACCGGGCCAACCGGATCGTCGTCGAGATCCTCGAAATGATGCGAGCCATGGTCAAGCCCGGCGCGACCACGGCCCAGATCAACGCGATGGCCGAAGAGGAGCTTGCCAAGCGAGGGGCGAAGTCGCCCTTCAAAGGCTATGCTCCGATGGGCCTGCCGCCCTATCCGGCGGTCGTCTGCTCGTCGGTCAACGATGTGATCGTGCATGGCATCCCCAACCGGACGAAGCTGCAGGAGGGTGACATCCTCGGGCTCGACTTCGGGTCGATCTTCGAAGGTTTCGTCGGCGACGCGGCCATCACCGTCCCGGTGGGGAAAGTCAGCGCAAACGCGCAGAAGCTGATGGACACGACGCGCGAATGCCTGGAGCTGGCCATCGAAGAGATGCGTCCGGGACGTCACCTCGGGGACATCGGTGCGGCGGTGCAGGAGCACGCGGAATCCCGCGGCTTCCACGTCATCCGCACCTTCGTCGGCCACGGAATCGGCCGGCGGATGCACGAGGAGCCGCAGGTACACAACTTCGGGCGTCGCGGACGCGGCCTCGAGTTGCGTGAGGGATTGGTCCTGGCCATCGAGCCGATGCTCTGTGAGATCGGGTCGAAGCTGCGGTCGCGCCTCGAGCGGGCGGGCTCGAACGGGATGCTTCAGGACGTGAAGACGGATGCCGACGGATGGACGGCGCGGACGGTCGACGGGGCCCTCGCGGCGCACTTCGAGAACTCGGTGGCCGTCACGGTCGGCGGGCCATGGGTTTTAGGAAAATGAAGGACGTCAAAAATATGGTGTTGTTTGATTAGGGGCCGTAGAACGCCGCAGCGCTCCTCAGCGCCAAGACCCGATAAGGATGTCTCGGCGAAGGAAGAAGCCATCGAGGTGACGGGAACGGTCCTGGAGACCCTCCCCAACGCGATGTTTCAGGTCGAGCTGGAGAACAAGCACAAAGTGCTCGCCCACATCTCCGGCAAGATGAGAAAACACTTCATCCGCATTCTCCCGGGCGACAAAGTACTCGTCGAGCTCTCGCCGTACGATCTGACGCGCGGGCGCATCACGTACCGTTATAAGTGAGCCAATCATGAAAGTTCGTTCATCCGTCAAGAGAATCTGCACGAAGTGCAAAGTCGTCCGCCGTCAGGGTGTGATTCGGATCATCTGTGAGATTCCGAAGCACAAGCAGCGTCAGGGCTAATCAGGAGCAACCAGCAAATGGCACGTATCTCGGGTGTGGATCTTCCACTGAACAAGCGGGTCGAAATCGGCCTGACGTACATCTACGGCATCGGCCGCACGCGGTCGAACGACATCCTGACGCAGTCCGGAGTGGACAAGAACGTCCGCGTCAAGGACCTCACCGAGGATGACGTTCGCAAGATCCGCCAGATCATCACGGACGAAGGCAGGGTCGAGGGCGATCTCCGCAAGGACATCGGCCTGGACATCAAGCGGTTGATGGAGATCAACTGCTATCGCGGCATGCGCCACCGCCGCGGTCTCCCGGTGCGCGGCCAGCGGACGCACACCAATGCGCGTACGCGCAAAGGCCCGCGCAAGGGCGCGGTTGCCGGCAAGAAGAAAGCAACGAAGAAATAAGCTGGCAGCTGTCAGCTCGCGGCTCTCAGGAGACATCCTGGGGCGGGCGGGCCTGAGAGCTGCGAGCTGGGAGCTGAGAGCTAAACCATGGCAACTGCAAGAGCACCGAAAGCGGGCGCGCGTCGCGCCGGTACCAAGCGCAAGGAGCGGAAGAACGTTCCGCACGGCGTCGCCTCCATCGCGGCGACGTTCAACAACACGATCGTGGCGATCACCGATCCGATGGGCAACATCCTGTCGTGGTCGAGCGCCGGCCGCATCGGTTTCAAGGGATCGCGCAAGGGCACGCCCTTCGCGGCCCAGGTCGCGGCCCAGAACGCCGCACAGCTCGCGCAGGAGCACGGCATCCGCTCGGTCGACGTCAAGGTCAAGGGCCCCGGCGCCGGCCGCGAGTCGGCCATTCGCGCCCTGGCGGCGTCCGGCCTCGACATCAAGTCGATCAAGGACGTGACGCCCATCCCGCACAACGGCTGCCGCCCGCCCAAGCGCCGGAGAGTCTGATTCGAGCTGTGAGCTGTTAGCTATTAGCTCTTAGGAGCTACACCGGGGCCGGGCGGCCCTAAGAGCTAACAGCCAACAGCTAACAGCTAGTAACAAGGTTACGCCGAGCAGCAGCCGGCGTATACGCAACGCATCATGGTGATGCGGGTGCGAACAACCAGGAGGCATAGTGGCTCGTTACACCGACCCCGTCTGCCGGCTTTGCCGTCGCGAGGGAATGAAGCTGTTTCTCAAAGGCGATCGTTGCTTCAAGGACAAGTGCGCCATCGAGCGCCGCAACTACGCGCCCGGCCAGCATGGCCGCCGCCGTTCCAAGGTTCTCGGCTACGGCGTGCAGCTTCGTGAAAAACAGAAAGTGAAGCGCATTTACGGCCTGCTGGAGAGCCAGTTCCGGCTCTACTTCCAGCGCGCCGCCAAGCGGACCGGCGTCACCGGTGACAACCTGCTCCGCCAGCTCGAGCTCCGGCTCGACAACGTGGTCTACTCCCTCGGCTTTGCCGCCTCGCGCGCGCAGGCCCGCCAGCTCGTCCGGCACGGGCACATCGAGGTCAACGGCCGCAAGATCAACGTCCCCTCGTACCAGGTGCGCAAGGGCGACGTCATCCAGGTCCGGGAAAAGAGCCGCAAGAACGACCAGATCCGCCAGGCCGTCGAAACGGCTGCCGGACGCGGCGTCCCCGCCTGGCTCCAGCTCGAGCCGGATGCGTTCCGTGGCTCGGTCACGGATGTTCCGAAGCGCGAAGACATCCGTCTCCCGATTCAGGAACAGCTCATCGTCGAGCTCTACTCGAAGTAATCCAATTCGACGGTCGCACCAGACGCGCACCCCGCGCGTCTGGTGTGCCGTCTCACGCGAGGAGGCCGCTCCCATGATGTGGTCAGATTTCCAGAAACCCAAGAAGCTCGATTACGATCCCGAGACCCTTACCCCGAACTACGGGCGTTTCACCGCCCAGCCGTTCGAGCGCGGCTTCGGCACCACCATCGGTAACGCGCTGCGCCGCGTCCTGCTCTCCTCCATCGAGGGAGCGGCGATCACGGCCGTCCGCGTCGAAGGCGTCCTGCACGAGTTCTCCTCGCTGCAGGGTGTCGTCGAAGACATGACCGACGTCGTCCTCAACCTCAAGCAGGTCCCGTTCAAGCTCCACGGCTCGGGGCCCAAGACCCTCTACCTCGAGAAGAAGGGGCCGGGCGTCGTCACGGCCGCCGACTTCGAAGAGGATCCCGACCTCGAGATCCTCGACCCCAACGCGCACATCGCCACGCTGTCGAAGGAAGGCTCGCTCAAGCTCGAGGCCCGTCTCAAGCGCGGCCGCGGCTACGTCGTGGCCGACCGCAACGCCGACACCGACCTGCCCCTGGGCTACATCCCGGTCGACTCGATCCACTCGCCCGTCCGCCGCGTGAACTATCACGTCGAGGGCGCGCGCGTCGGCCAGATGACCGACTACGACAAGCTCATCCTCGAGGTCTGGACCAACGGCGCCGTTTCGCCGCAGGAAGCCATCAGCCTCGCCGCCGAGCTCCTCGGCGATCACCTGCGTATCTTCAGCGCGTTCGAAACGCGTGCGGAAGAGCGTGAGGAAGCCGCGGCGCCGGAAGTCGATCCGCGCCTGGCCGAGATGCTCTCCAAGCCGATCGAGGAGCTCGACCTGTCGGTCCGTTCCGCGAATTGCCTCAAGAACGCGAACATCCGCACCCTCGGCGATCTCGTGCAGCGCACCGAGCGCGAGATGCTCTCCACCAAGAACTTCGGCCGCAAGTCGCTCGACGAGATCAAAGACGTTCTCGCCAGCCTCGGGCTGTCGTTCGGCATGACGCGCGTTCCGGTCGGCTCCCGCGCCGACATGCGCGAGTAGTTGAGGAGATCGTTTCATGAGACACGGATACGCACACCGCAAGCTGGGCCGCACTTCCAGCCATCGCAACGCGATGTTCCGCAACCAGCTCGCCTCGATGATCGAGAGCGAGCGCATCGTCACCACGCTTCCTAAGGCGAAAGAGCTCCGTCCGCAGATCGAGAGACTGATCACGCTGGCCAAGAACGACAGCGTGCACGCGCGCCGTCAGGCCGCCCGTCTGGTTCCCGATGACGGTCTCATCGCCAAGCTGTTCAACACCATCGGCCCGCGCTTCTCCACGCGCCCGGGCGGCTACACGCGCATCCTGAAGCTGGGCGCGCGCCGCGGCGACGCCGCGGAGATGGCCATCCTGGAGTTGGTCGAGCGCACCGCCGACGCCGATGCCAAGGCCGACACCCCGGCCAAGGGCGGCGCGAAGAAGAAGGCCGCCGCCGCACCGGCCGGGGACGAGAAGCCGAAGCGCGCCAAGAAGGCCGCGCCGAAAGCGGACGAGGATGCTCCCGCCGCCGAGGAGAAGCCGAAGAAGGCCGCTCCCAAAAAGAAGAAAACAGAGTAATGCTTCGCAAACGCCCGCTGGCAACAGCGGGCGTTTCTGTTTTCAGGGGCATCTCATGGCAGCGTGGCGTGCATGCGCGTGACGGTCGTGTCGCCGTCATGGATCGGGATCGCCGTCGATGCCTCGCGCGCCTTCAGCAGCGCCGCACCCGCGGGCGGCAACCCGAACGTGAGGTCGCCCGCGGTGGCCTCGACCTTCCCTCGCGCCGTGCACTCCACCACCATCTCCTGAACGCCGTTCGCCACCGCGAGATGCATCCCTTTCGGCATCCGCTCGCGGAAGCGCGCCGGGCGGGGAGGGATGGCCGTGCCGTTCACGCGCAGGATCTTCACGTCGCCCTGCAGCGTCAACGTGAGGCGGTTCGCGCCGCGCGAGGAGCGGACGTTGACCGTCAGTTTCTCGCCGTCGCGCGTGGACGTCATGGCCACGCGCGGTGCCACGCGAGGCGCCGGCGCCGCGTAGCCGTTGCCGCGCAGGGCGTCCTGGTACGGCGTGAACTTCGCGGCCTTTGCCAACTCCGGCGTCAGCGCATTCGATCCGATGACCCACTGCGGCGTGCGGTCGTCGACGTGCGAGAGGTTGATACGCCGCGGCCGGTCGGGCGTGTACGCCGGGAGCAGCATCGCCGTCACCGCGCATGCGATCGCCAGCACGGCCACGCCGGCGCCTCCGCGACCGCTCGGAAACGACGGCGCCACGAGCGTCGCCAGGATGCCGATGAGCAGCGCCACGGCGTACATGAGCGGCCCGCCGAGGGCGTCGTAGAGCATCAGCGCCATCGGGAACATCAGGATCGCCGCGACGGTCGCCGCGATCGCGGACGTGGCAGTCTCGTTCGCACGCGCCAGCGCGCAGATCGTGACCACGACGGCCGGCACGATGAACACGAACGCCGCGCCGGGCAGCGCCAGCGCGAGCGCGATCCCGATCATGTGCCAGACGATGGCGAGGCCATACAGCATCGGTAGCGGCTGGGCGCGTTTCCGGAAGAGCGCCGCCGCGAACAGCGCCGCCGCGATACCGGTCAGCCACATCGCCGCGACGGACGCCGCCGGGCGGGCCACGAAGCTGATCCCCTGCGCGCGGAGTTGCGCGACGGTCGCCAGCACGATTCCGCCGCCGGCCGCGAAGAGGATGGCGATGAACGCGGTCAGGACGCCGAACGTCATCTCGCGCGGCGGCTGCCTGCGCGCGGCGATCACGAGCAGGACAAGGCTGACGATGGCCAGCCAGAGCGTCCACTCCTGCGGCCACCAGATGATCCTGAACCCGAGGACGTCGAAGTAGGTCGCGTCGGTCTTGCTGCGCGCGGCCAGGTCGGCGTTCGCCAGCGCGCGTACCGTGGCCAGGATGTTGTCGCCGTGATGCTGCAGCGTGCGCGGATTGACGTGGGCGAGGTCGTCGTACGGCGTGTGATACCAGTTCACGCCGCGGATGGCCGCGAAGTTGACCGCCGCCTTCCCGGCCCGCTTGAAGATCGTCACGTCTGTGTCGTTCGGCAGGAGGTTGTAGATCGCGTAGAAGAACGACGTCGCCTGCGGCCGCTCCAGCGCCCCGGCCAGGTGGCGGATCAGCCAGCGGTTGCCGGTGCTGGTCTCGAACATGTTCGAGAGGCCGTACGTGCCGCGCATCTCGACATTGATGACAGCGGACACGTCGCGCGACAGGGTCTCGTCGGCGACGAAGCCTTCCGCGCCGAGGAGGCCGGCTTCCTCGCCGTCGGTGATGAGGAACGCCACCGGATTGCGGGAGCGCTCGCCGCGAATCGCCCGCGCCATTTCCAGCAGAGCCGCCGTCCCGACGCCGTCGTCCGAGGCGCCGGCGCCCGAGCCGACCGAATCGTAGTGGGCGGTGACCAGCACGGTGTCGCCGGTTGCGCCTCGAGGGCGCGCCAGGACGTTCTGCACCTGTCCGCACACGCCGCCCGCGTTGCATGCGAACTGATTCGTCACGCGGGTGTCGTAACCGAGGGCCGTGAAGCGCTCGACGACGCGATCGCGCACGCGGGCGTTGGCCGCCGTCCCGATCGGATGCGGCCCTTCATTGGCCAGCAGCGCGTGCAGCGTCTCGCTGGCCCGAGCCGACGAGAACTCGCCGGCCGGCGTCGACTGGTCGCGCGGGGCGGGTCCCTCCGCGCGCCAGACAGCGAGCGCGAGCACGACGGCGAGCGGCAGGAGGACAGCGAGAGCACGGCGCATGTGGAGGCGATTGTACGTGCGTGCAACCCTGCGCCCGCCAGGCCGTATCGCATCGTGGAGGATTCACCCGATGCGCAAGCTCTTCCTCACCGCCATGCTCCTCGTCGTCGCGACGGCCGCCAGCGCGGCGTCGCTCACCGAGACCATCGACCGCACGTTCAACGTCCGTCCCGGCGCGAACGTCACGCTGACGAACGTCAACGGCCGCATCACCGTGAAGGCGTGGGACCAGCCGCGGGTGAAAGTGGTGGCGGTGAAGGAAGTCGACGCCGACCGCGATGACCTGAAGGACGCGATGAAGGCGCTGCGCGTCGAGTTTCAGGAGCGCGACGGCGGCCTCACCATCATCACCCGCTATCCGAACGAGGACCGCAAGGTCGCGTCGATCTTCGACTGGATGTTCGGCGACCACGTGCAGGCCGAGGTGCAGTACGACCTGATGGTGCCGCGCACGATGAACGTCGACGTCTCCAACACCAACGGCAGCATCCGCCTCAGCGACGTCACCGGCAAGCACGACCTCGACACGACCAACGGCAAGATCGAAGTCTCCCGCTGCTCCGGCTCGCTCGAAGCGTCCACGACCAACGGCTCGATCACCGCCGAGCTGCAGAAGGTCGTCAAAGGTCAGCCGCTGCGCCTCTCCACCACCAACGGCCGCATCGAGATCGCCGTCCCCGCCGACCTCGCCGTCGACGTCGATGCCGGCACCACCAACGGCTCGATCCACACCGACCTCCCCGTCGCCACGACCAGGATCGGCAGCAACTCCCTCCGCGGCTCGATCAACGGCGGCGGGACACCCCTCCGGATGCGGACCACGAACGGCGGGATCTCGATCCGTACGTTGTCAAACTAACGGACCGGCAAGTCGTAGCCCTGCACGAATGCGCCGCCCGCGCCCGGATCGTCATCACGATCGCCGGCACGCGCAGAAAACGAAGGATGTCCACCGCCGCGACCGGCGTGAGGTTCATGGCAGCAGCAAGGATGGCGGCGCGCATGGGGATCGGAACGGCCTCTCGCTGCGAATTACTCCGGCAAACAGCGCGTTCTAACGTGCATCACGTGATGCATAATTGAGCATCACGGGAGGACACGATGCGAACGACTGTGAACTTGGACGAACGACTGATCGAAGAGGCGCAGCGCGTGACCGGGACTCAGGAACGAACTGCGCTGATTCATGACGGGCTGCGTGCTCTGATTGCCCGGGAAAGCGCGAAGCGGCTGGCGCGGCTTGGGGGGAGCGATCCGCTCCTTGAGCTACCGCGGAGACGAAGGACGTCGTGATCCTGGTCGACACCTCAGTATGGGTCGACCACTTCCGAAAACAGATCCCCGCGCTGGCTGAGACGCTCGATCGCGGCGAAGTGCTGATGCATCCCTACGTGCTCGGTGAGCTCGCCTGCGGGAATCTGAAGGATCGCGAGCAGGTGCTAGGTCTGCTCGCGAGACTCCCGGCGGCACTTGTCGCCACCGACGCGGAGACTCTCCTCTTTATTGAGCGGCGAGTCCTGATGGGAACAGGTATCGGCTATATCGACGCCCACCTGCTCGCCTCCGTCACGCTGACCGATGACGCACAGCTCTGGACTCGCGACAAGCGTCTCGCTGTCGTTGCAGCGCAACTCGGTCTCTCGTCGCCGCTGAGCTGACTCACTACAGAATGACCGAAAGCCTCCGGCGGACCGGTACGACCGGCAGCGCTAGCGTGCGTGTGTCTTCGCGGGGGACGCGCTTCAGGCGACAGGCGTGAGCTCAGCCTGGGCCAACCAGCGCTGCCGGTCGCACCGGCTGGAGGCCCCTCGTAGTCCCTCGTGCAACCAGGCCGCTACGCCTGCTCGAAGTATCGCTTCCGCTCCCAGTCCGTCACCACCGCGTCGAACTTGCGTTGTTCCGTGCGGAAGAAGTGGAGGTAGTGCTCCACGACCTCCTCGCCGAGGGCCTCGCGGGCGAACTGGCTCTTGTCCAGCTCCCCGATCGCCTCGTTGAGCGAGTGCGGCACTTGCGGTAATTCGAGGGCGCCGTAGACGTCGCCTTCGAAGGCTGGCGGCGGCTCCGTCTTCTTCTCGATCCCGTCCAGTCCCGCGGCCAGCGTGGCGGCGAAGGCGAGATAGACATTCGCGTCTGCGCCGGCCGTGCGGCACTCGATGCGCAGCGACGAGCCGTGGCCGACGATGCGGAAGCCCGCGGTGCGGTTGTCGTAGCTCCAGGCGATCCCCGTCGGCGCGAACGAGCCGGGCACGTAGCGTTTGTACGACGACGGGTAGGGCGCGTAGAACGGGAACAGCTCGCGGATGTGCGCCATCCAGCCGCCCAGGAACCAGCGGAACAGCTTCGAGCACTGGATCGGGCCGAGATTTTCGTCGCCCTTGAAGAGTGGCTCGTCGCCGTTCCAGAGACTCATGTGAATGTGGCAGCTCGAGCCGGCGTAGCGCTCGTCCCACTTGGCCATGAACGTCACCGCGTGCCCCTGCTGCCAGGCGATCTCCTTCGCCGCGTGCTTGTAGATCGTGTGGCGGTCCGCCATCTCCAGCAGGTCCGAATAACGCAGCCCGATCTCCTGCTGCCCCGGTCCCCACTCGCCTTTCGACGACTCGACGGGCACGCCCGAGCGCTCCAGGTGGCGGCGGATCGCGCCGATGAGGTGCTCCTCCTTCGTCCCCTGGAAGATGTGGTAATCCTCGATCAGGCGGCCGATCGGCTCGAGATTGACGAAGCTCTTCTTCGCCACGTCCTCGTACGAGTCCTTGAATACGTACAGCTCCAGCTCCGAGGCGCCCATGGCCGTGTAGCCGCGCTCCGCCGCGCGAGCGAGCTGCTTGCGCAGGATGCCGCGCGGCGCGTACGGCACCAGCCCTTCCGCCTCTTCCTCGTGTACGTCGCAGATCACCAGCGCCGTCTTGTCGAGCCACGACGCCACGCGCAGCGTGTTGAAGTCCGGCACGGGACGGAAGTCGCCGTAGCCCTTTGCCCACGACGTGAATTGGTAGCCCGGCACCGGGTCCATGTCGATGTCGCAGGCCAGCAGGTAATCGCACGCGTGGATCTCGCTCTGCTCGAGGAAGAACCGGGCCACGATGCGCTTGCCGACCAGGCGGCCGTACATGTCGGGGAAGACGACGAGGATCGTGTCGATCTCGTCGTTCGAGACCATCCGCTTGAGCTCTTCTACGTCGATTCGTCCCTGCAACTCTGCTCCTCGGCGGGCTGAAGCCGCGTCCTACGTCACGTCGATGTAAACCGTCTTCCACTCCGTGTAATGGTCGAGCGCCTGCAGCCCCAGCTCGCGTCCCAGGCCGCTGCGCTTCACGCCGCCGAACGGCGCCTCGAGATGCACGCTGCTGCCGGAGTTGATCGAGAGATTGCCCGTCTCCACCGCGCGTGCCACGCGCAGCGCGCGGCCGATGTCGCGCGTGAAGATCGAGCCCGACAAGCCATACGTCGAGTCATTGGCCAGCTCGATCGCCTCGGCCTCGTCGCGGAATGGCATCACCGCGACGACCGGTCCGAAGATCTCCTCGCGGACGATGGTCATCTCCTTCTTTGCATCGAGGAAAATCGTCGGCTCGAGATAGGCGTGCTGCGTGGCGTTGCCGCCGAAGGCCAGCGTCGCCCCTTCCGCCCGGCCGGCGTCGACGTACTTCATCACCCGTTCGCGATGCGCGGCGGTGACGAGCGGTCCCATCTCCGTCTCGTCGTCGAGCGGATCGCCGACCTTCGTCGCGGCGAACTGCTCCACCAGCGCTTTCGAGAAGCGGTCGTAGATCGACTGCTGCACCAGGATGCGCGACCGCGCGCAGCAGTCCTGTCCCGCGTTCCCGAGCGCACTCGACGCGGCCGAGGCCACGGCCTTGTCGAAATCGGCGTCGTCGAAGATCAGGTTCGCCGACTTGCCGCCCAGCTCCAGCGAGACGCGCTTGATGTCGTCCGCGGCGAGCCGCATCACGTTCATCCCCACTTCCGTCGAGCCGGTGAAGGCGACCTTGCGCACCAGCGGGTGTTTCACCAGCGCCTCGCCGATCACCGACCCCGATCCCGTCACCACCGTGAACACGCCCTCGGGGATCCCCGCCTCGAGCGCCAGCTCCGCGAGCCGCACGGCGGTGAGCGGCGTCTGCTCCGCGGGCTTGAGCACGACCGTGTTGCCCATCGCCAGCGCGGGCGCGGTCTTCCACGCCGTGATGGCGACGGGGAAGTTCCACGGGACGATGATCCCGCAGACGCCCACCGGCTCGCGGAACGACATCAGCACGCCCGGCGCCGCGCCGGGGATGGTCTGGCCGCCGACTTTGTTCGTCGCGCCGGCGTAGTACTCGAACACGTTCGCGGCGAGGCCGACTTCGTCGCGCGAGTCGCGGATCGGTTTGCCGACGTTGCGCGATTCGAGGCGCGCCAGCTCATCCGCGTTCTCCCGGATCAGCGCGGCGAAGCGGTTCAGCAGCTGGCCGCGCTTGCGCGTGTTGATGCGACGCCACTCGCCGGTGAAGGCACGATGGGCGCCGCGCACGGCGCGGTCGAGGTCTTCGATGGTGTGTTGCGCGACTTCGGTGAACGGCTGGCCGGTCGCTGGCTCGATGAGTGTTGTCGGCATGTTCAGTCTGGCGCCGGCATGTCTGTGGCCGGCTCTCCCCGCAACGTATGCCAGCCGATTGCCAGCAGCACGATCGCGGCGCCCACGATGGCATAGACGGACGGTTTCTCGCCGATAAAGAGGAGGACCCAGATCGGGTTCGCCACCGGCTCCAGCATCCCCGTCAGCGAGGCCTGCGTGGCCGTCACGTACTGCAGTCCCTTCACGAACAGCGCGTAGGCGATGCCGATCTGGAACACGCCGAGGAAGATGAAGGCCAGCAGCGACTTCGTGGTCAGCGCCAGGTCGTGCATCACGAACGGGAAGAGCGCCACCGCCGTGAACACGTTTCCCCACGCCACCGCCGCGCGTGACGAGGCGTGCTCGCGCCGCAGCGCCAGGACCAGCGCGGCGAAGAAGACGCTGGACAACAGAGCCATGCCGTTGCCGGCCATACCGCGCGTCTCGAATCTGCCGAGAAAGAACAGCGCCATGCCGGTGAGCGCGCTGCCGATGGCGATCGCGTCGCGCGAGCGCATCGGCTCGCGCAGCACGAGCGGCGAGAGCAGCAGCACCCAGACGACGCCCGCGTACTGCAGGAAGATCGCGTTCGCCGCGGTGGTCCATTTCGTCGCCACGACGAACGAGGTCAGGCACGCGCCGTAGCTGACGATCGCCGCGAGAAACGACGGAGAAGGACGCACGCGCACGTCGCGCCGAAAGATGAGAAAGAGCGTGACCGCGGCGAAGACGGAGCGGTAGAAGGTGATCTTCAGCGGCGCATCATCGACGCCTTTGACGCCGATGCCGCCCGTCGACCAGAGCAGCGCCGCGCCGACGATGTAGAGGATGCCGAGGCGTCGCTCGTTCACCGGCGGGAGTCTAGTCCACGAGCGATGAGCGATGAGAGATGAGCGATGAACAGAGGCTTCCGGTTCATCGCTCATCTCTCATCGTTCATCGCTCCTCGTTTCTTGTGTCGCACGGTGATGGCGTAGCCGAGGAGGCCGTTCAGGACCATGATCCCGTTCGTCACCGCGAAGACCCAGTTCTTCACCAGCAGGCTGTAGATCGTGAAGCCGACCGACGCCGCGAGCTGGCCGACGAAAAGCCACGTCGAGACGCCCGCGCTGGTGCGGTCATGCCACTGCTTGTGAACCTGCTTCGCAATCGTCGCGATGAGGATTACGGAGCTGAGCCACCCGATGACCTCGATCATCGGAGGGCGCAGAGAGCAGGGCGCGGGGCGCAGGAGAAAACGGGGCGGAGCGCAGGGCATAGGACGGGGGAGACACGCGGTGCTCCTGCGCCCTGCGCCCTCCGCCCTGCGCGCTGATCAGTTGGCAATGTACGGTCCCCGTTCCATCCTCGTGCGGATCTCGGTCTCCGAGGGCGGGCAGGGGAGGGGCTCATCGGGCGGCGGCACGACCAGCGCGCACTCGCGCACCAGCTCCGCCATCGTGTCGATCTCGAGCGGTTTGTTGAGGACCGCGGAGACGACCTCCGGGTCGAGAAACACGTCGTTCCGCGCATCCCGCACCGCCAGCACGAACGATGTCGCCTCGGGGCGCTCATCGCGGAAGCGGGTCAGGAACTCGGCGGCATCGCCCATGTCCATGTCCAGGACGATGAGCGCGTAGTCGCAGGTCAGGACTTTCTTGAGGGCCTCCGCGGCCGAGACGGCCGTATCGACCTCGACGGGCTGGTGGCGGAGAATCGTGAACAGCATCGCTCGGAGAGCGTCGTTGTTCTCGACGATGAGGACTCTCGGTTCACTGCTACTCATATTCCCGATAAATCTCAAAAGTCGTGCCTAATTCGGACGCGACTCCGGAGGGAGCGCCAGCTCTTCCGGGGCCGCGGGCGGCTGCGCCGCGGGGGCGGCATCGAGACAGGCGGTGACGATGTCGACGAGCAGGTCGACGTCGAACGGTTTGTGCACGGTACCGACGACGAGCTCGGTGTCGAAGTCGCGCGGCTCCAGTCCGGCGGTGAGGACGAGCACACGGGGCCGCGTCATGATCGACTGGCGCCCCAGGTGCTCCAGTAGTTCGTAGCCGCTCATGCGCGGCATCATCAGGTCGAGCACGACCAGGGCGTAGCGGCTCGCCACCATCTGCTCGAGCGCTTCGATGCCGTTACGCGCCGCGTCGACGCCGAATCCTCGGCGGCGCAGCACGGTCCGGAGAAGCGCTCGGATTGCATCGTCGTCGTCGACGACCAGGATTCGTTTGTCGGGTCTCATTTCTGCGGCCGCCATAGCCTTGCGCAGCAGTTATTTTGAGAGCAAGGGGCGCGCCGTCATTCGACGATTCGGGAGATCGCGCGAAATTCGTCAGTCCCTGCCGACCCGAGGAGCTCGAACAGCGCCATCTCCGTCGAGCTCAGCTTCGCGCCGTCCGACATGAGCCGCCGGATGGCGATCTCTTTGTTGTGCGCGCTGCGGGAGGTGATGGCGTCGGCGAGGAGGGTCACGGAGAGGCCGCGCCCGATCAGGTCACTCACGGTCTGATACACGCAAACGTGCGCCTCGACGCCCGCGATCAGCACCTGCCGCCGGTCCATCCCTTCGAGCAGCCCCGCGGCCGAGAAGCAGATCTTCTCCACGGGCCGGTATCCCCCCGTCTCCTCCAGCGCCACCCGCAGCGGCTCGACCGTCGCCCCCAGCCCTTTCACATACTGCTCGCTGATGATCACGGGCACACCCAGCACATGCGCCCTCGGATCAGCCGCTCGATGTTCTTCTCGACCTCGGTCCGCTCGTGCATGACCGGCATCAGCCGCTCCTGGACGTCGATGATGAGCAGGACGGAAGAAGAGCGTTCGAGTCGCACGCGGGGAGTTTACACAGCGGAACGCCGGCGTTTCCCTGCGTGTCGTCAGACGCGATCGGCGCGCATCGTCTCGAAATCGATCGAGAACTTGACGGTTCCGCGCAGTGCAGCGAGGTAAGCGTAAACGTCCCGAAGGTCTATTGGTTGACGCGGTGGCGTCATCCTGGGGTGTCGTCCTTGCGCTTCGGTGGTCGCACCATACACGGATGATACGCCGCGATGCGACAGGGAAGGGACAGCGTTCCCTACGGTGTGGCTTGGGCGCCTAAAGAGGCATAACGCCCGTCCTCCACAGAGGACACATTCAACGTCACGTAGAATTTTGCTGGCGAGCGAACCGGCGAGTTACTATCAGTAACGGGGAAAGCAGGAGTAGGAAAGATATATCTTCCTTACTCCTGTCGGCGAAGCCCCGGGGAACAGGCAGGGAATTGGCTTCTGTTACTGTTGGCAGCAAGCCGAATCAGAACGGCTAGCGGAAGGGCAAAAGACATGGCTACGGCATTTGACGTCGCGGCCTGCATTCTCGAAAAAAAGGGCACCATGACAGCGATGAAGCTTCAAAAGCTTCTGTACTACGCTCAGGCGTGGTCGCTGGTCTGGGACGAGAAGCCGCTTTTCGGAAACACGATTCAAGCTTGGGCGAACGGACCGGTCGTCCCTGCGATCTACAACTACCACCGCGGCCAGTACTTCGTATCTGCCGATGACTTCCCGACGGCGAATCCAAACACGTTGGAAGACGCGCAGCGTGCGACTGTGGACGCCGTGCTGACGCACTACGGCGACCGGTCTGCGCAGTGGCTCATCGATCTCACGCATTCCGAAGAGCCGTGGAAGCAGGCGCGGGCGGGTCTGGCTCCTGGCGAGCGCGGAAATCGCGAGATTACTCTCGCATCGATGGCGGACTACTACAGCAGCCTGTAGCGGTGGCGAAGAATCGCGGAAAGCACCCGGTTTCGCACTTCGACCCTCAGCCGAAGAAGATTCCGCGGTCGGCTGTTTCGCCATCGCCTGAGCGCAGGCCGTCGTCAGCAGCGCCGAGCTACAACACCGAGCAGCCGTTATGGCGAATCTCCAAGATGGAGATGGTTGACCCCTTCGGCTGGCAAACAATCGAGCGTGAAAAGCTAGACGAAGTGCGCGTGAAGTTGGCGCAGTTCGAATCCATGACGTGGAACCAAATCCTCGTCGATAGCAAAAAGCAGAATCATGCAATCGAGGTCTGGAACCTTTGCAAGGAAGCACAGCAACGTCTCGTTCAGATTGGACTAGGCGATGCGGCAACACTCGTATCGCTCCGTCTCTCCGGCAAAGAGCGTGTTTGGGGACTTCGCCAAGGTGCAGCCTTGCTCCTGCTGTGGTGGGATCCTGAACACTTGGTTTGTCCGTCGGTTCTGAAGAACACCTGACCAGGTCCGCACCCGCGAGACACCGCCCGAACAGTCGGCGGACACGCCAGCGTTCCCTACCGCCGCGCCGTGCGCCTGCGAGGCGTGGCGCAGGTGAAGTCGGCGAGGATGATCTCGCCTTCGAGGTCCATCGAGCCGGCGAGGGTCAGCGGGCCGTCCGCCGTGCGGCGTGCCACCACCAGTCCGTTCAGGCTCGAGGCGACCATGTGCGAGCCGCGGTGCACGAACGTGCCGCCGCGCGTGCCCTGCCAGAGCGACGTCCCGGAGAGGAGGTCGGTGATCCCGTCGCCATTGAGGTCGTAGGCGAGGCCGGCGTAGAACGGGATCTCCTTTACAGCGAACGAGCCGGTGCCGTCGCCGAAGAGCACGCGCGCCTCGGTGGCCAGGTCGACGTGGCCGTCGCCGTTGTAGTCGCCGGCCAGCGGCTGGCCGAGCAGCGCGTTGTCGACGATGCGGCGCGGGGTGTCGAACGTGCCGTCGCCGCGGCCGAGGAGCACGTCCAGGTAGCCGTCGATGGGATTGGGATCGTGATGGATCGGCGAGATCGAGCCGTGACGCGTCAGGACGAGATCGTTCTTCGCGTCTTCGTTCACGTCGAGGACGTTGAGTGAGTAGTAGGAGAACAGCGGCTGCACCAGCACGCGCGTGTCGAGCAGTGTGCCCGAGGCTTCATAGATGAGCAGCCGCACCCCGGACGTCATGTCCTGCGTCACGACGAAGAACTCCCGGCGTCCGTCGCCGGTGACGTCGCCCGTGGCCAGGGCCAGGAACTGAGTGCTGCCGATGATGATCGCCGACACTTCCTCCCACAGACGCGGCGCCGTGCGCGAGAGCACGCGAATGCGATCGACGTCGGCGACGGCGATCGTGCGCGTGCCGCGCGAGTCGGGTTCGCCGATGGCGAAATGCGTCCCCGGCAGCGGCTCGAAGTCGTACGTGCCGGCGGCGTTCATCCAGCCCACCGAAAAGCCCTTCGTGTAGCTGGCGTTGACCAGTTCGTCGATCCCGTTGCCGTCGAGGTCGACCGCCATCCGCACCGCCTCGAAGTAGCGGGCCTGCAGGTTGCGCGGCGTCCGGAACGTGCCGTCGCCGCGGCCGAACACGAGTCCGACGCTCTCCTCGCCGGCCCGCACGACGAGGTCGAGCGCGCCGTCGCCGTTGAAGTCCGCCGTCGCCACCGACTGGCCCGAGTAAACCGTCCACATCCCCAGCAGCACGTCGCTCCCGCGCGTCAGGCCGCCGTTGCCGTCATTGAGGAAGATCATGATGCGTGGCGCGGCGTACTGATACCGGCCGGTGATGTTCGTGCTTTCCGTGAGCACCGCCAGGTCGAGCGCGCCGTCGCCGTTGAAGTCTCCGGGCGTGACGCCGCGCGGCAGGCCGGCCGACACTTTCGACGTCGGTTTCGCGGCCGCCGGGTCGAGGTAAATCTCGATCTGTCCCCACCCGAAGAGCACGGCCAGGAGGTCGCTGCTGCCGTCGGCGTCGAGATCGGCCGCGGCCGGCGTCAACTCGGTCGGGAACAGGCGCGTGCGCTGCTCCGGAAACGCTCCCGTACCGTCGCCGAGCGAGATCGTCAGCCGGATCGTGAAGGTTCCGTGGATCAGATCGAGGTTGCCGTCGCCGTCGACGTCGGCCACCGTCTCGATGCGCTCGGTGAGGGGCGTGCTCTCGCGCGCGGTGAAGTGGCCGCGCCCGTCGTTGACGAGCAGCAGCGACGTCCGTCCGATGCGCGGGATGAGAACGTCCGCGCTGCCGTCGTTCGTAAAGTCCGCCAGCGCCTGCACCCAGGAGCCGGGTGCGTCGCGCACGAGCACTTCCGGTGCGGCGAAGCGGCGCTCGCCGAGGTTGCGCAGGAGGACGGTCGGAAAGTCTGCCGCGGCGCGATCGTGGTACGTCGCCACGATGTCGGGTCGCGTGTCGGCGTCGACGTCGGCGATGAACCAGGCCACCCCGTCTTCCGCGAGCAGCGTCACCGCCGGCTCCAGCGTCTCCCCCCGCCCGTACAGCACCGCCACCTCGAACTGTCCCGAGGAGATCACGTCGGGATGCCCGTCCGCGTCGAGGTCCGCCGCCGTCACCCGCCCGAGGCCGGGGACCGCGTATTCGCGCGGCGCGTCGAGCTGCGGAATGCACGAGGTCTGACCGGAAAGAGGGGAGGCGAAAAGGAGAACGAGAAGGAGCACCGGGGGTCTCATGCTGTTACAGCATAACATTTTAGAGTACAGCAGGGACGGGCCGTCTCGCGATAAGTCAGTCCCCTCTCCCCGCGACGAGCGGGGAGAGGGCCAGGGTGAGGGGTTGCGGCGCTGGGCAAAAGAAGCGCCCCTCACCCTGTCCCCACTGCGGTGGGGACAGGGTGACTGATTCCGGCCTGTCCGCCACCTTGTTGCCACACGCTCTGGCACCGGCTTCGGGATACAAAAGCGGCGGCTCGGTCGCCACCGCACTCCTACACCCGGTGTAGGGGTTCCTGTCCCCGGAGGAACAGCAGCACGTTCGTGGCGGCGATGCGAGCCATGGCGTTGCGGGCCTCCTCGGTGGCCGAGCCGATGTGCGGCGCGAGGACGACGTTCTTCATCGCCAGCAGCCGCGGATTGACCTCGGGCTCGTGCTCGTAGACGTCGAGGGCCGCGCCACGGAGGTGGCCGCGTTCGAGCGCGTCGCAGAGGGCGTCCTCGTCGATCAGCGCGCCGCGGGAGGTGTTGATGACGTAGGCGCCGGGCTTCATCCGCGCCAGCGTGTCCGCGTTCAGCAGGTGATGCGTCTCGCGGGTGAGTGGTGCGTGCAGCGACACGACGTCCGAGGTGGCGAGCAGCTCGTCGAGCGGGTCGCCGCGGCGCACGCCGAGGATCTCCATTCCGAACGCACGTGCGCGCGTTGCCACGGCGCTCCCGATCCGTCCCATGCCGATGATGCCGAGGCGCTTGCCCTGCAGCGAGGCGCCGAGGAGCTTCAGCGGCTCCCACTCGCAGCGGCCGAGTCTGCGCAGCTCCTCGTCGCCTTCGACGATGCGCCGCGTCACGGCGAGGATCAGCGCCAGCGTCAGGTCCGCGGTCGCCTCGGTCAGCACCCCCGGCGTATTCGTCACTGTCACGCCGAGCTCGCCCGCGGCTTCGACGTCGATGTTGTTCGTCCCGACGGCGAAGTTGGAGACGATGCGCAGGTTCGGGTTCGCCTCCATGACGCGGCGCGTGATCGGATCCTGCAGCAGCACGATCGCCGCATCCGCGTCGGCGAGGATCGTGATCAGGTCGTCCTCGGTGCGTCCGTGCTCCGTGGGATGCGCGATCACGTCAAAGTGCGGCGCGAGGAGGTCCGTGGCGATGCGGGGAAAGTCCGCCGTCAGGACGACGGTGTACCTCACGAGCTGCGCTCGCGCGAGAGGATCCAGCCGAGGACGAACAGGAAGCCGCCGAGGGCCAGCAGCTTCACCTCGGTGCGGATATCGCCGCGGCCCAGGCCGTACAGCAATCCGATCGGCAGGATGATCATGCCGCTGAGCTGCATCAGGCGTCCGATGAAAGGGCTCATTTGGCGACGATGTCGGCGACGGCCGGATGCTCGTCGATGGTGATCGTGGTGACGCGGTCGCCGCGCTCGGTCTGGTCGACGACGCCGGTCATGCCGTCGAAGACACGGCCGAAGATCGTGTAGCCGCCGTCGAGGTGCGGCTGCGGCGAGTGGGTGATGAAGAACTGCGAGCCGCCGGTGTCGGGGCCGGAGAGGGCCATGCCCACCGCGCCGCGCGTGTACTTTTGCAGGTTGATCTCGTCGCGGATGGCGTAGCCCGGGCCGCCGTTCATGTCGTTGCGCGGGTCGCCGCCCTGGATGACGAAGTTCGGCACGACGCGCATGAACGACGTGTTGTCGAAGTAGCGCCGCTGCGCGAGCTGGGCGAAGTTCCAAGCCGTCATTGGAGCGTCCTGGGCCAGCAGGGCGATCTCGATCTTGCCGCGCGGCATGTGAATGGTCGCCGTATGCGGCGTCCGCGACCAGCGCACGATCTCCTGATACTCCTCGGCGGTGCGGCTGACGGGCAGCGGCGCGTACGACGGCGCTTTCACCAGCTCCGCGGCGACGCGGCGGATGACGGGATCGGCGTCCTGCACGAGCGTTTGCGCGAACGCGGGATCGGCTTTGGCGAGCGTGTTGATCGCGGCGATGCGTGCGTCGTTGAGGCCCGCGCTGCGTTCGCGGTCGACGGCTTCACGGAGCGTCTGTTGCGGGATCTCTTTCGTGAAGCCGATGCGGTCGTACGCGTTGGCGCGGACCATGACGTCGGTGTCGGTGAGTCCGGTCCGAATGAGGTCGATCTCCGCGTCGGCGCCGGTCTCGGGGATGTTGGAGAGCGCGTTCATGCGTACGAGCGGCTGTTCGTGATTCGCGTACTGGCGGCGCAGGGCGACGCCCTGCGGCATCGTGGTGGTGGCCTCGAGCACGCGCACGATCTGCCAGGGCGTGAGGTCGGTCAGCGTGCGCGACGCCACGTCCCACGGCAGGTGCTTGGCCAGCGACCCGGCGGTGAGCTCGCGCTCCCACGCCGTGCCGTTGCGCAGCGTCTCCGTGAGGCGCGCGCGGGCGGTCTCGTTCATCGCCGCGTAGTAGCCGAGGGTGTCGATCATCGCCGAGCGGACACCGGGATCGGGGTCTTCGAACGTGGCGAAGACGCGCGGGAGGTCGGCGGGGCTGAGGACGGAGCGGTCCTTTTCCGCGATGCGGCCGACTGCGATCGCCGCGTTCGTGCGGACCCAGGGGTGCGCGTCGCCGAGGGCGGAGCGCATCGCGTCGAACGCCGAGGGATCGCCGATGCGGCCGAGGGCAGTCGTGGCGTAGGCGCGGGTGAGCGTGTTCGGGTCGGTCATCACCAGCAGCAGCTCGTTGCGGGCGGGGGCGTAGGCGCGGCGGGCCAGCGAGTACGCGGCTTCCTGGCGCACGTTCGTCGACGGGGAACTGAGCGCGCGGCGGGCGGCCTCGCTGGCGGTGTCGTCGTCCCAGCGGAAGAGATAGCGGACGGCGCGGGCGCGGACACCTTCGCGCGCGTCGCCGTCGGCGATGGCGAGGTAGCGCGGGAGGAGCGCCTTATTCGCAGCGAGCTTGGAGAGCGCCTCCACCGCTTCCGCGGCCACCGCGGCGTCGGCATCCGCGGCGAGGGTGAAAAGCGTTTCGGCGCCGTCGCCGATCTCACCGAGGGAGAAGGCGGCCGTCTCGCGGACGCGGCGGTCGGGGTCCTTCGAGAGCGTGGTCAGCTCGGCCACGCCGGTTCTGGTGATCGCGCCGATGCGTCCGAGGGCCAGGGCCATGCGGAGGCGGTGGAGCGAGTTCTCGTGTCCGACCCACGTATTGATGACCGCGGGGTTGTGCTCGCGGCGGTCTTCGAGCGCGAGGATGGCCGCTTCTTCTTCGATGGTGAAGCCGTACGGCTCTTTCGGCCCCTCGGCCACCGCAGGAGCGGGTGGCGGGGGCTGCGTTGCACAGGCGAGAACGAGAACCAGCGGGAGCAGCTTGCGCATGGTGGCGAATCATCACACACTCCCCGCCATGAGTGAGGTGGTGAGCGAGGGGTCCATCGAGGTGGAGCGCATAGCCCGCCGCTACGGCAGGCGCTGGGCGCTTGCCGACGTCTCGTTTCACGTCCCGCCGGCCACCGTGGTGATGGTCTCGGGCCGCAACGGTGCCGGCAAGTCGACCCTGTTCCGCGTGCTGGCAACCGCCATCCGCCCCGATCACGGCCGGGCTACGATCGGCGGCTTCGACGTCGTCCGCGACCGCGAGGACGTGCGGCGCATGACCGCCATCCTCTCGCACGCCAACTATCTCTACGACTCGCTGACCGCGCGCGAGAACCTGCATATCGTGGCCGACCACCTCCGCGTTCCCCGCGCCCGCGCGCTGCCGGTCCTCGAACAGGTCGGCCTCGCCGCCCGCGCGGACGACGTCGTCTCGACCTTCTCCGCCGGGATGCGCAAGCGCCTCTCCTTCGGACGCGTCCTGCTCCAGGAGCCGAGAGTCGTCTTCCTCGACGAGCCCTACGGCGCCCTCGACCCCCCCGGCTTCGACCTCGTCGACGCCGTCATCGCCGACCTGAAACGCCGCGGCACGACCATCCTCATGGCCACCCACCAGCTCGAGCGCAGCGCAAAGCTCGCGGACATGTCGCTCGTGCTCGAGGGCGGGCGGGTGGTGGAGTACGGGCCATGCTGAAGTTCGACGACAGATCGCATAGCGGCGCGGAACCAGTGCCCTCTCCCCACCGCAGTGGGGAGAGGGTTAGGGTGAGGGGCTCCCTTTTGCCGAGTGCCGCAACCCCTCACCCTAGCCCTCTCCCCGCTCTTCGCGGGGAGAGGGGACTGGTGATCGCCAAGCGCCGCTCTTTCGTTCCCTTGGAGCCAGGCTCATGCTGACCGCCGCCCTGCGCAAGGAGCTCCTCCTCCAGTGGCGCACGCGCGGCCAGTTCATGGCCGTGTTCGTCTTCGGCGCCACCGCCCTCCTGCTGTTCAGCTTCGCCGTCGGCCCCGATGCCAAGACCCTGCGCCTTTTCTCCGCCGGCTTCCTCTGGCTGGGGCTGCTGCTGTCCTCGACCCTGACGCTGGCCGAGTCCTTTCACAGCGAGATGGAGAACCGGGCGCTCGAAGGGCTGCTGCTCCTGCCGTCCAACCCGCTCGCCCTCTACTACGGCAAGGCGCTGGCGAACTGGCTTCAGCTCATGTTCCTCGGCGTCGCACTGGTGCCGATCATGGTCATCCTCTACGATGCAGGTACAACCAATCTCCTCCAACTGCTCGGCATCATCGCTCTCGGCACCGCGGGCCTCTCGGCCCCCGGAACGCTTTACGCCGGAATGACCGCGCAGGTGAAGGCGAAACAGATGCTGCTCCCGTTGCTGTTGTTCCCGTTGATCGTCCCGGCATTGCTCGCGTCCGTGAAGGCAACATCGCTCGTGATCCTTGGAGATCCCATGAACCAGGCCAAGGCGTGGATCGTCCTCCTCGCCGCGTTCGACGTCATCTACTGGTCGCTCTGCGGCCTGCTGTACGGCCGCGTGGTGGAGGAATGATGCAGACCTCGAAAACGCCGTACGTCATCCTCATCCTCGGGGCGCTGCTGCTCCTCTTCGGCTCGTACTGGGGACTCTCCGTCGCCCCGGCCGAGCGCTACATGGGCGAAGTGCAGCGGATCATGTACGTCCACGTTCCCACCGCCTGGAACTGGATGCTGGCCGTCATCTTCGCCTTCATCTGCGCCATCGCCTACCTCTTCACCACCAACATAAAGTGGGACTCCCGTCTCGAAGCCGCGCTCGAAGTGGGCGTCCTGCTGGCGTTCCTGCTCTGCTGCCAGGGCGCCATCTGGGCCAAGCCGACCTGGGGCGTCTGGTGGGACTGGGACCCGCGCCTGACCTCGGTGGCCGTGCTGCTGATGGCCTCCCTCGGCATCGTGGCGCTGCGCAACTTCGTCGACGACCCGCGGCGGCGCGCCACCTGGTCCGCCGTCGCCACCATCATCGCCGCCGTCGACCTGCCGATCGTCTATTACTCGGTCAAATGGTGGAACTCGCTGCACCAGCAGCAGTCCACGCCGCAGACCGTCTCCTCGGCGTTCCACCTGCCGCTGCGCGTCAACGGCTTCGGCGTGCTCTTCGTCATGATCGGGTTCATCATGCTCAGAACGCGCATCGCCGCCATGCGGCTGCGGAACGAAACGGCCGTGCCCCAGCATTACGAAGAAGCGGGAGAGCTCGCATGAGCGGAGTCGTCAGTGGAGTTGTGCAGGGAGGGTGGGAGTTCGTCATCGCCGCGTACAGCGTCACCGCGGTCGGCTTCATCGTCTACGCCGTCTCGCTGTTTGCCCGTCTCAAGGAACCGAAACCATGACCGAGTCCGACAAAACACGCCGCCGCAACCGCTGGTTCATGATCGCCGCGCTCATCGTCGCCGGCGCCGCCTTCACCGTCATCGCCGCGAGCGGCATCAGCGACAACCTCGTTTACTACTGGACGCCTTCCGACCTGCACGCCAACGGCAAGAAGGCCTACGGCGCCTCGATCCGCCTCGGCGGCATGGTGGCCAAGAACTCCATCAAGAAGATCGGCGGCTCGAACGTCGAGTTCATCGTGCACGACGGTAAGTCGCGCGTGGCCGTGAAGACCACGAGCGTGCCACCGCAGATGTTCCGCGAGAACATCGGCGTCGTCGTCGAAGGGACGATGGTGCCGGGCGGTTACTTCGAGTCGAGCCGGCTCATGGTCTCGCACAACAATGAATACAAGGCTCCGGAGGCGGGACATCCCGTCGACCGGAAAGAGCTCGAACGGATGATGAAGTCCGTCGAGCAAGGGAACACATGATCCCCGCCCTCGGACGACTGCTCATCCTCGGCTCCCTCCTCGCCGCCGCGGCCGGTGCGATCCTCGGCTTCGCCGCCGGGCGCACCCGCTCCGCCGAAGGGCTGAAGTGGGCCCGCCGCTTCGCCTACCTCTACTCCGGCCTGATCGTCTCCGCCGCCCTGCTGATGGTCTACGCGCTCCTCGCGCACGACTTCTCCGTCAGCTACGTCGCGCAGGTCGGGTCGCGCAGCGTGCCGACCTGGGTCACGATCGTCAGTCTCTGGTCGTCGCTCGAAGGCTCGATCCTCTTCTGGGGCCTCGTCCTCGGCACGTACATCGGCGCGGCCACGTTCCTCACCCGCAACCGCTACGAGGAGTACCAGCCCGACGCCATCGGCGTCTGGCTGGCCTGCGCCGCGTTCTTCAGCTTCCTCATCGCCGGACCGGCAAACCCGTTCCACACCGTTCCCTCGCCGCCGCTGGACGGACCGGGACCGAACCCGCTGCTCCAGAACCACATCCTGATGGCGATCCACCCGCCCTTTCTCTACCTGGGCTACGTCGGCTTCACCATCCCCTTCGGCTTCGCCTGCGCGGCTCTGCTGAAGGGCCGCCTCGGGCACAACGTGCTCAAGCCGCTCCGCGAGTCGCTGATGCTGTCGTGGATCTTCCAGACGGTGGCCATCATGCTCGGCGGCTGGTGGGCCTACGAGGTCCTCGGCTGGGGCGGGTACTGGGCCTGGGACCCGGTCGAGAACGCGTCGCTGCTGCCGTGGCTGACCGCGACCGCGGCGCTGCACTCGATCATGGTCGTGGAGCGCCGCGGCATCCTCAAGGGCTGGACGATTACGCTCGTCCAGGCGACCTTCCTCCTGGTCATTCTCGGCACGTTCATGACGCGCTCCGGCGTCTTCAACTCCGTGCACTCCTTCAAGCAGAGCGCGATCGGCCCGACCATCCTCGGATTCCTGGCCGTGTCGCTGCTGTTCGTCATCGGCCTGCTCGCGTTCCGCATCGACAAGCTCGAGCCCGAAGGGCGCCTCGAAGGCGCGGCCAGCCGCGAGGCGATGTTCCTCCTCAACAACCTCGCCTTCGTGCTGCTGACGTTCACGGTGCTGATCGGCACCGTCTTCCCGCTCATCGTCGAAGCGATGAAGGGGAAGCAGATGTCGGTCGGACGCCCCTACTTCGACTCCATGACCGTGCCCCTCGGCGCCCTACTGCTCTTCCTCCTCGGCGTCGGCCCGGCCCTGCCGTGGGGACGGGCATCGCGCGAGCAGGTCAAGAAGGCTCTCATCCCGCCGATCGCCGGCGCGGCCGTGTTCACGCTGATCGGCTACGCGCTCGGCGTGCGCTCGCCCTGGACGCTGATCACCCTTGCCTTCGGCGGCTACGCGGCCCAGGTCACGCTGTCGCAGATGTTCCTGCCGATGATCCAGCGCATGCGCAACGGCGAGCCGCTCGGCTCGGCGCTCATCGACGGCCAGTTGCGCCGCGGGCGCCGCCGTTTCGGCTCCTACATCGTGCACGCCGCCGTGGTGCTGGTCATCATCGCCATCGCCATCAGCAGCTCCATGCGCACGCAACTCGAGCTGCACTTCGTCAAAGGGCAGACGCTGAAGGCCGCCGGCTATGACGTGACGTTCGTCGGCGTCGAGCAGCGCACCGAGCCGCACCGTCTCTCCACCATCGGCACCTTCAACATCGTCAAGGACGGCAAGCCGCTGACGACGCTCACGCCGCGCATGAACCAGTATCAGATGATGCGCGAGCCGATCGGCACCCCTGACGTGCACTCCACCGCCGCGCGCGATTTCTACATCGCCCTCAGCAACGTCGACGCGGCCGCTGAGACGGCCAGCATCTCGGTGTTCGTGCTGCCGATGGTGATGTGGATCTGGCTGGCCGTCATCGCCATGGCCCTCGGCGCGCTGTTCGGACTCATTCCGAGCCGCCGCGTCATCCTCAGCGCGGCGAAGGATCCCGTCCCCGAGGGCGCAACGGAGACCGCATGAACCGTTCAGTCCTCCTCATCGGCATCGTCATCGCCGCGGCGCTGGTGGCCATCCTCTTCATGGGGCTCGGCAAGAACCCCGCGGAGATCCGCTCGCCGCTGGTCGGCAAGCCCGCGCCCGTGTTCGCGCTGCGCGAGGTGGGCACCAATCGCACCGTCGACATCACGCAGTACCGCGGCAAGCCGCTGGTCGTGAACTTCTGGGCCACGTGGTGCGGCCCCTGCTGGGAAGAGCATCCCATCCTCGTCGCCAACGCCCGCATGTACGCCGACAGCGCCAGCTTCCTCGGCGTCGTCTTCCAGGACAAGGAAGACAAGATCCTCAGCTTCCTGCAGCAGCGCGGCTCCAGCTATCCGACCGTCGTCGACGACGCCGGCAAGACCGCCATCGCCTACGGCGTCGGCGGCGTGCCGGAGACGTACTTCATCGACGCGCAGGGCGTGATCGTGGCCAAACACAACGGACCGATGACGCCGGACATCCTCCGCGAGAACCTGCAGAAGGTGCTGCCGCAATGACGCTGGCCGTCCTCCTCCTGCTGTTCCAGTTGAAGGTCCCGGACGCCGCGCAGTTCGTCGGCGCGCCACAGGGCACGCCCATCACCGGCGCCGTGCTGGAGACGCGCACGAACGAGATCGGCCACCTCCTGCGCTGCCCGGTCTGTCAGGGGATGGCCGTCTCCGACTCGCCCGCCGAGATGGCGGTCAACATGAAGGGGCAGGTGCGCGAGCTGCTCGCCCGCGGGTACACCGAGGAGCAGATCCTGCGGTACTTCGAGCTCTCGTATGGAGAGTTCGTGCTGCTCAGCCCGAAAAAAGAAGGGGTGACCGGGATGGTGTGGGTGCTGCCGGTGCTGGCGCTCCTCATCGGCGCGGTCGTCGTCTTCTTCAAATTCCGAAAGCTCGAACAGGCGCTTCCTGCCGCTACACCCGCGGCGGCCCCGGCGCTGGAGGACCCCTACCTGGCGCGCGTGCGTGACATGGTCGGCGGAGACAAACCATGAACGCACCGACTACCGACTGGGGCAGCGCCCTGGCCATCCTCGTCGCCGGCCTGGCCCTCGGCGCCCTCTTCGTCTTCTTCTTCAACAAGCGCAAGACGCGCGTCATCGGCGACGACGCCACGCTCGCGCGCAAAGACCTCGAAGCGAAACGCGACGCGCTCATCCAGCGCCTGCGCGATCTCGACGAGACCGCCAGCGCCGACGAGCGCGTGCGCCTGGAGAAAGAAACGGCCGCGGTGCTGCGCGAGCTCGATCAATCACCGGTCGTGACCAGCGCACCGGTCACGCCCACCGCCGCGTCGCTGGCCATGAGCCCCACCACCAAAGGCTTCCTCTGGGGCGCCGGCTCCTTCGCCGCGCTCGCGGCGCTGATCTACTTCGTCATGCAGGTCGCCCAGCCGCGTCAGGAAGGGGAGACCCTCACCGGCAACCTCCCCACCCAGCAGCAGCAACCGCAGGGCGCCGCGCCGCAGCAGGCCAATCCCGCGCTCCTGCAACTGGAAGCCGCGGTGAAAGCCGATCCCGAGAACCTGCAGCTCCGCAACGACCTCGCCCGCGCCTACCTCGACAGCGACCAGTTGATGAACGTCTTCGAGCAGACGAAGTTCGTCCTCGCCAAGTCGCCGCAGGACAGCCGCGCCCTCACGTACCAGGCCTTCGTGCGCATGAACATGGGCGACAGCGCCGCCGCCGAGCAGATGCTCCAGCAGGCCTCGAAGAGCGACCCGAAAAACCTCGACGCCTGGGTCGCCCTGGCCTGGCTCTACATGCAGACCGACAAACCGCGGCAGGCCGAAGCCATGATCGCCGAAGCCGCGAAGCAGTCCCCGAGCGACAAGGCCCAGCTCGAGGAGGTCTTCCGCCAGATGGAGCAGCAGGCCGCGCAGGGCCGCGGCGCCCCGCAACAGGCCGCCGCCGGCGACCTCCCCGCCGGCCACCCGCCCGTCGGCAGCGACCCCTCCGCTCCCGCCCCCTCCGCGATGCCCTCTGCCCCCTCTGCCGGTGGCCCCTCCGTCACCATCACCCTCGACCTTGCTCCCTCGGCCCGCGGCAAGAACGGTGTCCTCTTCGTCATGGCCCGCAACCCCACGGGCGGCCCGCCCGTCGCCGTGAAACGCCTCCAGGTCGCCCAGTTCCCTGTCACCTTCACCCTCGGCCAGGCCGACTCCATGATGGGCCAGCCCTTCCCCGCCAACTTCCGCCTCGAAGCCCGCCTCGACGCCGACGGCAACCCCCTCACCAAAACCCCCAACGACCCAGCCGCGATGCAGGACGGCGTCACGCCCGGAGCGACGGTGCGGCTGGCGCTGAAGTAGGGCTTTTTTTAGGAGTGCGGCGGCGAACGAGCCGCCGCTTTGGGTAGGGCGGGGGCTGCGGCTTCGGGATAGGAGTGCGGTGGCTCGCCGCCACCGCACTCCGAAAACCCGAACCGGGCATTCATTGCATCGCCATTCAGCTCGCGGGGCGCAGCATCTGCGGGCTCGGCTGCGCGATCCCGGTGAAGACCGAATCCGGCTGCAATCCGAGCCACGGATCGCTGCTCGGCGTCAGGAACAGCTCGTCGTACACCCGCTCGTTGAGCGACGCGAGGTCCTCCACCTCGCCATTGACGAACCATTCGTGCAGGCGGCGATGCAGCTCGTATTCGTTGAAGACGGTATCGGCGGCGACGGTGCGGCGAAGGTTGTCGAGCACCTGCGCGGTGAGCTCCTGCTTGCTGCTCATCAGCCGCAAGGTCGACTCGCTGAACTGCACGTCCTTCTTCCCCTGCTCGCCGAGCACGCGCAGTTGTTCCATCTGACGCGCAATGGCGCGCTCGCCCCCTTTCACCTGCCGCAGCACGCGCACTTCCGTGGCCGCTTTGCTTTGCGCCTGGCGCTGTGCGTTCCACGCGGGTTGCTGGCCGGGATACAGCCGGCCGTCCATGCCCAGCTCCGATGCGCGCGCGCTGGTCAGCAGAAACCGCTGGCTGTGATACGCGAGGAGCGTCTCCGGACTGAGCGTGCGGTGCAACGTCACCCAACGCTCCAGCTGATCGCGAAACGCCGCCGCCGAATAGAGTCCCGGCAGCACGTCCAGCGGAGCGCCCTTCGCGTCGAGCAGGTAGTGCGCGCTGTTGCCGGCGATGGTCTGGCGGATCACGCGTCCGTCGCCGAGCTCGATCGTCACGCGCGGAACCTCGCGCACGGAATGCCAGTGCAGCACGAACTCATCGCGCAGCAATGCGGAGATCGACTCGTCCGAGTAGAGCAGCGTGCGGAAGAAGCGGCTGTTGGCGCAGCTCAGCTCCTCGTCGAGCCGGCCGAGGAGATGCAGCGACAGGATCGGACGTCCGACGCGGTGCGCTTCCGCTTTGGCCTGTGCGAGATCGGTGTACCAGAAGAGGCGCGACGCGTGGCAATCCTTCTGCGCGCAGACTCGATCGAGCGTGGTGCTCAGTTCAGCGCGCGCGGCAGGCGCGGCAGCGGTCCACTGCGCGTGCAGGTCGTCGACGGCGAGCTGGCCTCGTGCGCGCAGCGTGGAGACGTCGTCGGGACGCGCGGTCCAGACGACGAGCGTGGTGACGGCGAGAAAGGCGATGATCATGCGGTTCTTCATGATCATCAACGTGCAGCGCGTTGCGCGCGTTGTCCGTCTAAGGTTTGTAAAAAGCCGGAAGGAACACGCGCACGCTCGCGCCGCCGCCTTCTCCGGCCATGGCCCGGATCGCGCCGCCGTGGCCCTGCACGATGCGATGCACGAGGAACAGCCCAAGTCCCAGTCCGGCCGGTGCCATTGACGACGCGCCACGCCGGAACGCCCGCGGCTCGCGCACCAGCTCCTCGGCGACGCCGGGTCCGCGGTCCGAAACAGTGATCGCCACACCGCCGTCGTCCGGGGTCACGTCGACGGAGATGCTGCGATCGGGAACGTCGCGCGAATACTTCTCGGCGTTGTCGACGAGATTGTCGACGACGTGGTGAATGGCATCGGCATCGAACGCGATGCTCGGCAGGTTCCCGGCCACGCGCAGATGGATGGGACAGCTCGCGGCCTCGAGCTGCGGCCGCAGCCGGTCGATGCACTCCTCGACCGCCACCCCGATCTGCCCCGGCCGGGGATGCAGCGTGAACGCGCCGCGCTCGATGCGCGTGACCTCGAGCACGTTCGCGACGACGCGGCCGAGGCGCTCCGTTTGCGATGCGAGCTCGCGTGCGTATCGCTCGCGATTGGCCGGATCTTCCTCCTCGGCGATCAGGTCGCTGTACAGCCGCAGCGACGCCAGCGGCGTACGCAGCTCGTGGGCGGCGGTCGCGGCGAAGCGCGTACGGTCCATGGCCAGTTTCTCGCTGCGCCAGACCGTCCACACCACGCCGACGATGACCAGCATCAGCACGCTCGACACGCCGACGAACATCCTCAGGAACCGGCGCCGCTCCTCGGCCGGCGACGATGCGCTATCGGCGGGAAGCTGCACGCGCCAGCCGGTGCCTTCGACGCTGCTGCCCATGCCGCCGCCCCCGTTGCTGCCCGTATTGCGGCGCACCACCACGCCGTCGAGCGACGCGCCGTCGGCCACGGCGGTGAGCATCCCCTGCGTGAGCGTGCCTGCCGGCGTGTGCACGGCGCGCAACGCCACCAGTCGCGGCGTGCCGCCGATCTCCACCGTGCGCCATTCGAAATCGCTGGTGAGGATCTCGATGGGCGGCGCGGAGGCGGAAGGCCGCACGATCGGCGGCAGCGGCTGGTTCTGCTTGAGCTGCTGATAAACAGTATTGGGACTCGCGTTCTGCTGGAATGCGGCGGGGTCGATGCTCTGCACCTGGATGACGTTCAGCCCGGCCACGTCGTCGGAGCGCGAGGCCGGGGCCTGGCTCTGGTTGGACATCCGGCGCTGCTGGTCGTTGCGCTGCAGCGCGGCCTTCTCGTTTTCGAGCCGCGCCACTTCGGCGCGTTGCGCTTCCCGCCGCTGCAGCTCGTTGCGCGCCTCGATCCGTTGCGCCTCCGCCCGTTGCGCTTCCGCACGCAACGCCTCCTCACGGAGCGCTTTCACCTCGGCGCGACGCACTTCTTCGCGCCGGCGCTCCGCCTGTTGCGTATCCGCGAGAAGCTTCTCCAGCTCCGCGATGCGCTGCGCGGCCGTTCGCGCGGCCCGGGCTTCCTCCTCTACCTGCGCGCGCAGCGACGACGCGGCGTCACGCATCCCGGCGACCGACTGCGCCAGCACCGCCCGCAGTTCGCGCTGCTTCACCGCGTCGGGCGCGTTCAGCTCGCGCAGCTCTTCGTTGAGCGTCGGCAGCGTGACGCGGTTCTGTGCATCGAACTGAAAGTGCGCCACCACCAGCGGATTCTCGGGACCATTCGCGAGCGGCGACGGCGTGACGGACAGTCCCTGCGACGCGCCTTTCGGATCGTGATAAAGATTCTGATAGTGAAAGTACGGCCGCTGCGATTCGGTGCGGCGCAGCGTTTCCAGCCGTTCCGCGAGGCTGGCCGCGATGATGCGCTCGCGATCGCCGGCCAGCCGGATGCCCTGCTGCGACTGCAGCGTCACTTCCGCATCGAACGCGCGCTGCGTCGACACGTACCACGCCGCGCACAGCCCGCCGATGCCGAGGAACAGCAGCAGCGCTGTGACGAGCACGCGCCTCATCGATCGCCCCATGCGTAACCGACGCCTTTAACCGTGACGACGATGCGCGGCGCCGACGGCTCGCGCTCGATCTTCTGCCGCAGATTGGCAATGGTCATGTCGACGGTGCGCGTTTCGATCTCCTCCGTCGCGTCCGGCGGGGAGCCCCACACCGTCTGCAGCAACTCCGCGCGCGTGACCGCACGTTGCCGGTGCCGGTGCAGCCAGCGCAGGATGCCGGCCTCGCGCGCCGTGAGCGCCACCGCCGCGCCGTCACGTTGCACCTGGCAGCGGCCGAGGTCCAGGAGACAGCCGTCGATCTCCACGCGTTCCGCATCCGCCGGTGCAATCGACGCGCGGCGCCGCAACGCCTCGATGCGCGCCAGCAGCTCGCGCGTTCCGAACGGCTTGGTGAGGTAATCATCCGCCCCCGCATCGAGTCCCGCCACCCGCTCGTCCTCGGAGCCCCGCGCCGTGAGAATCAGAATCGGCAACGCCGGACGCAGCTTGCGCAGCCGGCGGCACACCTCGATTCCGTCTAGCTTCGGCAGCGTGAGATCCAACAGCACGAGCTCGAAGCCCGGATCCGCCCCGCGTTCCGCGCCGAGCAACCCATCCGCCACCGCCTCCACCGGGAAGCCGCGCTTGGTCAGCAGATCGACCAGCGCCTCGCGCAGGGAACGCTCGTCCTCGACGATCAGAATGCGCACGGCACCAATGGTACGCCGCCAGGCGCGCGAGGTCTTTTACGCGGGTTTTACGCGCTCCTGCTAAACTCCCTCCTCGCCTCGGGGTGGCCTTTACCGGCCTGAGATCAAACCCGCGGAACCTGATCCGGTTTGCACCGGCGTAGGGAAGGCAAATGAACACACTTCTTGTATTGCTGGCCGCCACCTTGAGCGGCACCGTGACCGATCCTGCCGGGCAGCCGCTTTCCGGCGTCACCGTCTCCGTCGCCAACATTCGCAGCGTCACCACCGACAGCCGAGGTGCGTTTGCGCTGGAGTTGCGGGAGGGGACGTATGACGTCCGCGTGACCCATCCCGGATTCGAGACCGAGACGCAGCGCGTCGAGGCGGGGGAGCAGCTCGACGTCGTCCTCGATCCGGCGTTCAGCGAGACCATGGTCGTCTCCGCGATCCGCGCCGAGGCGGCCACGCCGGTCACCAAGACCGACGTCGCCCGCGAGGAGATCGAGCAGCAGTATCACGGGCAGGACATCCCGCTGCTGCTGCGCGACGCGCCGTCGGTGAACGCGTTCTCCGAGTCGGGCGCGGGCGGTTCCGGCTACTCGTACATCACCCTGCGCGGTGTGAGCCCCACGCGCATCAACTTCACCCTCGACGGCGTGCCGCTGGCCGACTCCGAGGACATGGGGACGTACTTTGCCGACTTTCCCGATCTGGCGCGGTCGCTGGAGAGCATCCAGATCCAGCGCGGCGTCGGCACGTCGACCGTCGGAACCCCATCGTTCGGCGGCTCGGTGAACATGCAGAGCATCGACCTCGCCCAGGAGCAGCGCGTCGACGCCACCCTCGGCGGCGGCTCGTTCGGCGGCCGGCAGGCCTCGGTCGGCTTCCACTCCGGCGCGCTCCCCCGCGGCACCGCCTTCTACACGCGCCTCTCGGTGCTGGAGAACGACGGCTTCCGCGACAACTCCGCCACGCGCCAGCGCAACGTCTTCTTCAGCGGCTCGAAGACGCTCGGCAACGCCATGCTCAAGCTGACCGGCTTCTCGGGCAAAGAGCGCATGCAGTCGTCGTATTACGCGACCGACGAAGCCACGCTCGACACCGATCCGCGCAACAACCCGCTGCGCCCCGAGGAACGGGACGAGTTCGGATACGACCTGGCGCAGCTCCAGTACATCCGGCCTCTGCCAAACAACAGCGACATGACCGCGTCGGTCTACTACCAGCGCGGCTACGGCTGGTTCCGCCTCTTCTCCAGCGAGAACGAGCTCCGCGAGTACGGCCTCGACGGCATGCTCCTCGGCGGCATCGTCACGTACTCCCGCACGTCCGGCGCGCTGACGCTCAATACCGGCGTGCACACCAACCGCTTCAAGCGCGACCACACCCGCGACAACCTGGTCAGCGACACGCGCGACTACGCCAACTACGGTGTGAAAGGGGAGGCCAACGCCTTCGCCAAACTCTCGTACGTGACGGGCGCCTGGCTGCTCTACGGCGACGCCCAGGTACGCCACGCCCGCTTCGACTATCACGGCGACGTCGAGATGGACGGCAAAGACTGGACGTTCTTCAACCCGAAGCTCGGCGCGCGCTACACGCTCTCGCAGCGTGCGTCGGTCTATGTTTCCGCCGGCATGACCACGCGCGAGCCGACGCGCAACGACCTGTTTCTCGGCGAGGACAATCCGCCCGTCGCCTTCGACCTCGGCGCGGTGAAGCCGGAGCGCGTGCTCGACCTCGAGGCCGGCTGGAGTTTCCGCGTCGCGAACGTCGACCTCGCCGCCAATGTGTACGCGATGGAGTTCCGCAACGAGATCGCCTCCACCGGCGAGCAGTCCGAGATCGGCCTCACACTGCGCAAGAACGTCGACCGCAGCTACCGCCGAGGCCTCGAGCTCGACGCGGCGTGGCAGGTCACGCCGTCTATCCGTCTGAAGACCAACGCGAACCTGAGCCGCAACCGCATCCGCGACTGGACCCAGTTCATCGACGTCTACGACGCCGAGGGCAACTGGAGCGGCTCGCGCCCGCGGCAGTATCGCGACGTCGAGCCGCTGCTCACGCCCGCGGTCATCGTCAACCAGGCCATCGATTACACGCCGGATGCGCGCTTCAGCGTCGGCTCCGTCGGACGCTGGGTCGGCCGGTCGTACCTCGACAACACCAACAGCCCCGACACGGACGCGCCCTCGTATTTCGTCCTCGACGCGAACGCGTCGTACGCCGTGACGCCGTGGGCGCGCGTGTCGCTGCAGGTCAACAACCTCCTCGACAACGACCGCATCCGCCCCAGCGGCTACAGCTACCTCTACTTCGCCGAGGAACAGCTCAGCGGGACCGCGTACTACTATCCGCAGGCCACGCGCAACGCCGCGGTCCTGGTGGATTTCGCATTTTGAGCTGGCTTCTGGCGAACTGGTTCGAGCTCGTGGCCGCGGTCGTGACCGCGTTCAGCATCTGGCTCGCCACCAGAGAGAACATCTGGTACTACCCGACCGGCGTCGTCGCGCTGGTGATGTACACGTGGCTGTTCTTCAACGCCAAGCTGTACGCCGAGTCGCTGCTGCAGCTCATCTGCCTCGTGCTGATGCTCTACGGCTGGTACGAGTGGCTGCACGGCGGCACGCAGCGCACCGAGTTGCCGGTGACGCGCACGCCGCGCTGGGCCTGGCTCACCGGCATCGCCTCGGGCCTCGCCGGCTCCGCCATCGTCATCGCCCTGCAGCTTCGCTACACCGACAACCCTTCGCCCTACGTTGACTCCTCGCTGATGGTCTGGAGCCTCGTCGCGCAGTGGATGACCGCCCGCAAGTGGCTGGAGAACTGGATCCTCTGGGTGGTGGTCAACACCATCTCCATCCCGCTCTACATCACCCGCGAGCTCTGGATCACCGCCGTGCTCTACGCCGGCCTCTGGGTCCTGGCCATCGTCGGATACGTGCAATGGCGAAAAAGCGTCGTCGCATCTGCCTGATCGGCCCCGAGTGCACGGGAAAAAGCGCACTCGCCGAGCGCGCGGAGCGCGAGCTCGGCGCGACCTGGGTTCACGAATACGCACGCGAATACGGCGAGCGCCACGATCGCGCTCTAACCGCGGACGACGTCGAGCCGATCGCCCGCGGCGAGATTGCGAACCTCGACGGCGCCACGGGTGACCTGCTCCTCCTCGACACCGATCTCCTCTCCACCGTCGTCTACGCGCGCCACTACTACGGCGCCTGCCCCGCGTGGATTGAAGACGAGGCACGCCGCCGTCGCGCCGACCTCTATCTCCTCCTCGACACAGATCTCGCATGGGAGCCCGATGCGGTCCGCGACGCCGGCGACGACGCCCGCGAAGACCTCTTCGACGCCTTCCGCGGCGCTCTCGACGAATTCGAGACGAAGTGGGAGATCGTCAGCGGGGACTGGGAGGAACGGTGGGCTCAACTTCGCGCAGCATTCATTAATGCAGCCGTCACGCGGGACGGTTACAATCTGCTGTAGCCGGCAGAGGACAAAAAGAGGCTTTTTTCGAGTGCGCGACCAAAATTTTCGTGCGCGCGAGGAAAAATTTGGTGGTTTGCACGAAATCCAGCTCAACCGCTGACAAAATTTGGCAGAAACGAGCACGCGTAGCAATTTCAATGGAAAATTTTGCTGCATCGGACCAAAATTTTGCAGCTGGCTCCTGGGAATTGGTCGAATCTACCGAATTTTCGCTCCGCGGGGCAAATTTTTCGTCCGTTGTTACAAAATTTTCGTGCATCGCACCAAAATTTTCGTCCGTCGCACCCAATTTTCGTGCGTCGGACCACAATTTTCGTCCGCCGCACGAAATCCCCGTCCGCGGCAGCACCATTTTGCTCGCGCGCAGCAAATCCCAGCTCGCCGCAGCAAATCCCTGCTCCACGCAACGAAATGTTGCTCCGCCGCAGCAAGGGCTGCTCGGGCTGCTGCTGCCAAAGGCAGCGCAAGATCTGTAGGCCTTCAGGCCGGGTAAGCGATACGTGCTTCAGGCTGCGTGGGACGGTTCCTGCGACTCAGGATGACAGCGTTGTGCGTGTTTGGATGAGAGGACCGTTGGTCGTTTGTAGGGCTACGCCCTACGTCTCCACGGTTACGCCGCGGCCGTCGCCGTCAACGTGATCATCAACAGGCACCCCTCCGCCGAGGCCACGACGTCGCCGTGATGGGCGGTCGCCTCGACGTGGTGAAAGTCGCCGGCGGCGAGGCCGAGGGCGCCGATGTGGCACGAGCCGCGGATCACGTACGTATCTTCCGACCCCTCGTGATCGTGGGCGTCGACGACCGTATTCGGGTCGAGGTCGAGAAGGAAGATCATTCGCCGGGCGTCCTTCGCCAGGCGCTTCATGCGCGTGCCGGGGGCGATCGTCTTCCACGTCCCCTCGTCCGCTCGGACCGTCAGGCACTCCTCGGGGCGGGGAACGCTGTCATCGCGCTGCGGCGTGCGCCCGATCTCGCCGAGGATCCGCGAACGGACGTCCGGCGGGGGAGCGATGGCACTGCACGCCTCCGCGGCGACGCGGTCCAGAAAATCGAGGTCGGCGGGTTCGAGGTGATCCGTCACGGCGGTAGTGTCCGTTCATTGTACGTGCCGGACGCCCGATTGGATTTGTCACAAGTGCTCCCTTCGCAAAGTTCGACGGCAGAGCGCGTGAGCGCCGCGGTGTCGGATGCGAGGCGGAGCGACGCAGGCGATGCGGGACATCGCTGAGGAGCGACAACGAAGCAGACGGCACCGCGCCGCCACGCGGTCTGCCGTCGAACTTTGCGAAGGGAGCACTAAGATCTTCCCCATGAACTGGCTTCTGAAGAACTTCCTCCGCGGCCTCGTCATCGTCGTTCCGATCGCGGTCACGATCTACCTGCTGGTGCAGGCCTTCCTCTCCCTCGACCGCATCCTCAAGCTCACCACGCCCGGTCTCGGCATCGTCGTGCTCCTCGGCGCGACCATCCTCATCGGGGCCCTGGCCGGCAACTTCGTCGGGCGGCGGCTCTTCGCTCTCATGGAACGCCTGTTCACCCGCGCCCCGATCGTGCGCATCGTCTACGCCGCCATCAAGGACCTGCTGGAGGCCTTCGTCGGCAACAAGCGCCGCTTCGACCGTCCCGTGGCCGTGTCGGTGACGGACGACATCCGCACCTTCGGCTTCATCACCCGCGACGACCTCGGCGAGCTGGGGCTGCCGGGAGACGTCGCCGTCTACGTCCCGTTCTCCTATACGTGGGACGGCTGCCTGCTGGTCGTGCCGCGCGAACGCGTCCGCGCCCTCGACGCCGACAGCGCCAGCATCATGGCTCTGGTCGTGTCCGGTGGCGTGTCGCGCATGTGAACCGCGACGGCTTGCACACGACGCAATTTTCAATATGATGCGCACCGTCCGCGACATCCCGCACGCGGACTTCCCGACCCGCTTCGCTTCTTCGACTGACTTCTCGACACCGGACGGTAGCGGCCTCAATGGCTCAGATTTTCCACCGCAGCGCCAACACGCTTTCGCGCGTCACCATCTTCGGCGCGATCTTCATTGCCGGCTTCGTCCTCTGGGTGATCGGAGGCATCGTCCGCTCGCCCTACTTCACGAACCAGGGCATCGCGCGCGAGCAGGTCGTGCCGTTCAGCCACCAGCACCACGTGGGCGGCCTCGGCATCGACTGCCGCTACTGCCACACCTCGGTCGAGACGTCGAGCTTCGCCGGCATCCCGCCGACCTCGACCTGCATGAACTGCCACTCGCAGATCTGGACTAGCGCGGCCATGCTCGAGCCGGTCCGGGCCAGCTACAAGACCGGCAAGCCGCTGGTCTGGAGCCGCGTCCACCGGCTGCCCGACTTCGTCCAGTTCAACCACAGCATCCATGTCGCGAAAGGCATCGGCTGCGCGTCCTGCCACGGGCGCATCGACAAGATGAACCTCGTCTACCAGGCCTCGCCCCTGACGATGGAGTGGTGCCTCAACTGTCACCGCGCGCCGGAGCGTTACATCCGTCCGCGGGAAGAAGTGTTCAACATGAGCTACGTGCCGCCGAAGAACCAGAACGTCCTGGGACCGGAGCTCGTGAAGCGATACGGCGTCAAGAGCATGACGCACTGTTCCACCTGTCACTACTGACGCGGCGAAGCGTCGACCCACCATGAGTGAAAACAAGACACTGAATTTCACCGACTTCCGCGCACGCGTCGGCGACCTGCGCGGCAAGGAGTACTGGCGCAGTCTCGAAGAGCTGGCGCGCAGCGACGTCTTCGACGACTTCATGCACCAGGAGTTTCCGCAGCAGGCCCTCGCTCTGGACAAGGGCGTGGACCGCAGGAACTTCCTCAAGCTGATGGGCGCCTCGGTGGCCATGGCCGGCCTCGCGGCCTGCCGTCCGCCGGACGAGAAGATCATCCCGTACGTCAACCAGCCCGAGAGCCTCATCCCCGGCAAGCCGCTCTTCTTCGCCAGCGCCATGTCCCTCGGCGGCGTCGCCACGGGCATCCTCGTCGAGAGCCACATGAACCGCCCCACCAAGATCGAGGGGAACCCGCAGCATCCCTCGAGCCTCGGCGCCAGCGACGCGTTCATGCAGGCCGCCATTCTCAACCTCTACGATCCCGACCGCTCCCAAGTCGTCCGCAAGCTCGGCGACACCGCGACGTGGGGCGAGTTCATCGGCGCCGTGCAGCCGGTCATCGCCGACGCGAAGACCGACGGCGCCGGCCTGCGCATCCTCACCCAGACCATCACCTCGCCGACGCTCGGCGACCAGTTGCAGGCATTGCTGGCGCAGTACCCCGGCATGCGCTGGCACCAGTGGGAAGCGGTCAGCCACGACAACGTCCGCGAAGGCGCGCGCATGGCCTTCGGCGGCTACGTCCACACCCACTACGACTTCACCAAGGCGAACGTCGTCGTCTCCCTCGGCTCCGATTTCCTCGGCGAGGGTCACGGCCATCTCCGCTACGCCCGCGACTTCATGTCCCGCCGCAAGATCCGCAACGGCGTGAAGTCGATGAACCGCCTCTACGCCATCGAAGGCGGCATGACCCAGACCGGCTCCGTCGCCGATCACCGCGTGGCCGTGAAGCCGTCGCAGGTCGATGGCATCGCCCGCGAGATCCTGGCCGGCTCGTCGACGAACCCCGTCGTGCAGAGAGCCATCGCCGACCTGCAGGCCAACCGCGGCGCCAGCGTCGTCGTCGTCGGCGACGAGCAGCCGCAGGCCGTCCACGCCATCGCCCACGCCATCAACTCCCAGCTCGGCAACGTCGGCACGACGGTGCTCGTCACCGATCCGATCGAAGTGGCGCCGACGAACCAGCTCGCGTCGCTGGTCGAGCTCGTGCGCGACATGAACGCCGGCCGTGTGAAGGCGCTGCTCATCCTCGGCGGCAACCCCGTCTTCGACGCGCCGGCCGACCTGCAGTTCAACAAGGCCCTCGACAAGGTCCCGTTCCGTGCACATCACTCGATGTACTACGACGAGACCTCGTTCCGCTGCCACTGGCACATCCCCGACACGCACTTCCTCGAGACCTGGGGCGACGCGCGCGGCCACGACGGCACCGTGTCGATCGTCCAGCCGCTCATCGCCCCGCTCTACAACGGCCGCTCCGCGCACGAAGTCCTCGGCGCCCTGATCGGTGGTCTCGACCAGACGCCGTACCAGACCGTCCGCAATTACTGGTTTGCACGCGGCGCAAACGAGGACTCCTGGCGCCGCTGGCTCCACGACGGAATCGTTCCCAACACCGCTCTCCCCCCGCGAGCAGGCGCCGCAGCCGCTGCACCCCCAGCAACCAGCAACCAGCAACCAGCAACCGGTCTGGAACTCGAGATCCGCCCGGACCCGACCCTCTACGACGGCCGCTTCGCCAACAACTCCTGGCTCCAGGAGCTGCCGAAGCCGCAGACGAAGATCACCTGGGACAACGTCCTGATCGTCGGCGCCAGGACCGCCGACGCCATCGGCTTCAACGTCGAAGAGCGCAGCAACCTGCAGAACAGCCGCGAGACGCGCTTCGCCGAGCTGACCTACCGCGGCGTGAAGATGCGCCTCCCGATCTGGGTCGTCCCCGGACATGCCGAGGGCGTGGCCACGGTCTACTTCGGCTACGGCCGTCGGGCCGGCGGCGCGGTGGCGACCGAGAAGGGCAAAGGCTTCGACACCTATCCGCTGCGCTTCTCCAACGCGCTGCACGGCGGGCCGGGCGCGAGCCTGACCATCGACCGCGGCGGCAAGGCCTACCCGATCGCCTGCACGCAGGAGCACCAGTCCATCGACCCGAAGGACGTCGGGGAGCGCGGCATCATCCGCAGCGCCACGTTCGAAGGCTACCTCGCCAATCCGAAGTTCGCCGTCGACCCGCACCACGGCAGCGACGCCTCCGGACACGGCGACGAGTCGATGTACCCGAACTGGGATTACTCCAAAGGCCACGCCTGGGCCATGGTCATCGACACCAGCGTTTGCACGGGATGCAACGGCTGCGTGATCGCCTGCCAGGCCGAGAACAACATCGCCACCGTCGGCAAGGAAGAAGTGGTCCGCGAGCGCGAGATGCACTGGCTGCGCATCGACCGCTACTACCGCGGCGACGACGTCGACAACCCGGAAGTCTTCCACCAGCCCGTGCCGTGCATGCACTGCGAGAACGCGCCGTGCGAGCCGGTCTGCCCCGTCGAGGCCACGTCGCACAGCGACGAGGGTCTCAACGACATGACCTACAACCGCTGCGTCGGCACGCGCTACTGCTCGAACAACTGCCCGTACAAGGTCCGCCGCTTCAACTTCTTCCACTACGCCGACTACGACACGCCGTCCCTCAAGCCGATGCGCAACCCGGACGTCACCGTCCGCACGCGCGGCGTCATGGAGAAGTGCACGTTCTGCGTGCAGCGCGTCAACGCCGCCAAGATCGAGGCCGAGAAGGACAACCGCCGCGTCCGCGACGGCGAAGTGGTCACCGCCTGCCAGCAGGCCTGCCCCACCGAGGCCATCGTCTTCGGCGACATGAACGACCCGAAGAGCATGGTCGCCCAGCTCAAGGCCCAGAACCATCACTACGCGCTCCTCGAAGAGCTCCAGACGCGCCCGCGCACCACCTACCTCGGACACGTGCGCAACCCGCATCCCGATTTGAAACGGATTGAGGATTGAGGATTGAGAATTGAGGATGAAGGACCAGGGATGAACACGATGCCGAACGGCGGATTGGGGCCAATCCTCAATCCTCAATCCTCAATCCTCAATCCGCGATAGCCATGGCCACCAAAGACCAGACTCCCGTCCACGAGCTCCGCCCGGTCACGCAGGAAGTGCGGATCCCGGAGCGCTTCATCCCCACGCCGACCATCGAGCCGGGACACTCGTTCTCCACCATCACCGATCACATCTCCACGATCGTCTTGAAGCGCAAGACGCCGTTCGGCTGGATCATCGGCTTCCTGATCGCCCTCGGCGGCGTGGGCATCCTCACCGTGTCGCTGTCGGTGCTCATCGGCAAAGGCGTCGGCATCTGGGGCATCAACCATCCGGTCGGATGGGGCATGGACATCATCAACTTCGTCTGGTGGATCGGCATCGGCCACGCCGGCACGCTGATCTCCGCGATCCTGCTCCTGTTGCGCCAGGAGTGGCGTACGTCCATCAACCGCTTCGCCGAGGCCATGACCCTGTTCGCCGTCGCCTCGGCCGGCCTCTATCCCGCGTTCCACACCGGCCGTCCCTGGTACGACTACTGGCTCTTCCCGTACCCGAACACGATGGGCCTCTGGCCGCAGTTCCGCAGCCCGCTGATGTGGGACGTCTTCGCCGTCTCCACCTACGCCACCGTCTCCGCGCTCTTCTGGTACGTCGGACTGATCCCCGACCTCGCCACCCTGCGCGACCGGGCCACGAAGATGTGGGTCAAGCGTGCGTACGGCGCCTTCGCCCTCGGATGGCGCGGCAGCGCGAAGCACTGGTATCGCTACGAGCATGCATACCTGCTGCTGGCCGGACTCTCCACGCCGCTCGTGCTCTCCGTGCACACGATCGTCTCGTTCGACTTCGCGGTCGCCCAGTTGCCCGGATGGCACGCCACGTTCTTCCCGCCGTACTTTGTCGCCGGCGCCGTGTTCGCGGGTTTCGCCATGGTGCTCACGCTGGCCATCCCGGCGAGAAAGTTCTTCAAGCTCGAGGACTTCATCACCCTGCGCCACCTCGAGAACATGGGCAAGATCCTGCTGGCCACAGGAATGATCGTCGCGTACGCGTACGCGATGGAGTGGTTCTACGGCCTCTACTCCGGCAACGTCTTCGAGACCTACATGCTGCGCAACCGCGCCACCGGGCCGTACGCGGGGATGTACGCCGCGCTCTGGATCTGCAACGGCCTGGCGCCGCAGCTGATGTGGTTCAAGCGCTTCCGCACGTCGCCGTTCTGGCTGTTCGTCGTGGCCATGTTCGTCAACGTGGGCATGTGGCTGGAGCGCTTCGTCATCATCCCGGCCTCGCTGCACCGCGACTTCCTGCCGTCGTCGTGGGGCATGTACGCCGGTACCTTCTGGGACTGGAGCTTCTTCATCGGCTCGATCGGCCTCTTCTTCGCGCTCCTGTTCCTCTTCGTGAGGTTCCTGCCGATGATCTCGATCTTCGAAATGCGGACCCTGCTCCCCGAGGCGCAGGCGCATGCCGAGCACGAGGAGCATTGACGCCATGGCCATCGGAAAAATCAAAGAAGGTCTGTACGGCGTCGTCGCGGAGTTCAACGATCCGCAGACGCTGCTCGACGCCGCGGTGGCCACGCGCGAGCGCGGCTACACCTCCATCGACGCGTTCTCGCCGTTCCCCATCCACGGACTGGCCGAGGCCATCGGCTTCCACAAGTCCCACCTGTCGACGATCGTCCTGATCATGGGCATCATCGGAGGCACGGGCGGCTTCTTCATGCAGTGGTACGCCAACGTGGTTGCCTATCCGCTGAACATCGGCGGCAAGCCGTTGAACTCGTGGCCGGCTTGGATCCCGATCACCTTCGAGTGCGCGATCCTGCTGGCCGCGTTCGGCGCCGTCTTCGGCATGCTGGCCCTGAACGGACTGCCGATGCCGTATCACCCCGTCTTCAATGTGCGCCGCTTCGACTCCGCGTCGCGCGACAAATTCTTCCTCGTCATCCAGGCGCGCGACCCGAGATTCCGGCTCGACGAAGCACGCGGTTTTCTGCAGACACTCGGACCGCGGGAGGTCACCGATGTCCCGTGGTAAGTACGCGCGCCCGGCGCACGAAAGGCAAAAGGAAAAAGGTAAAAGTGGCCTCCGGCAGCGGGCGCCTTTCATCTTTTACCTTTTACCTTTTGCCCTGCTCACGCTGGCGTTAGCCGGCGGCTGCCGCCAGAAAATGGCGAACCAGCCCCGCTACGACCCGCTCGAGCCGAGCGACTTCTTCGCGGACGGCATGTCCGCGCGTCCGCGCATCGAAGGGACCGTCGCCCGAGGCGAGCTGTCGGGTAACCCGTTCTTCGACACCGGCAAGGTGAACGGCGCGGTTGCGAACGGCTTCCCCATGCCGGTCACCCTCGAAGTCGTCAACCGCGGCGAGAACCGCTTCAACATCTACTGCTCGCAATGCCACGGACGCGTCGGCGACGGCAACGGGATGATCCCGTCGCGCGGCTATCGGCGTCCGCCGTCGTTCCACACCGAGACCCTCCGCAACGCCACGACCGGACACCTTTTCGACGTCATGACCAATGGATTCGGCGCCATGCCGCCGTACGGACGCATGATTCCGCCGCAGGACCGCTGGGCCATCGTGGCCTACATCAAGGCGCTGCAGCTCAGCCAGAGCGCGACCGTCGCCGACGTGCCGGTGACGGAGCGGGCAAAACTCGACGCCCCTCCGCCGACTGCCGCCGCGGCCACGCCCCATGGAGGAGGCCACTGATGGCCACCACCTCCACCCGGGCTGCCGCCACCGGCATCGGCCGCGCGCAGATGCCGGCGCTGATCGTCGGCGTCATCGGCATCATCGGCGCGGCCATCGGCGCCTTCACCGATCCGCACGAGTTCTTCCGCGCCTGGCTGGCGCCGTTCATCTACTGGTTCCTCATCGCCGCCGGCGCGCTGGCGGTGCTCTGCCTGCAGTACGTGACGGGCGGGGAGTGGGGCGTGCTGATCCGCCGTCCCCTCGGCGCGGCCGCGCGCACGATCCCGCTGTTCCTGCTGTTCGGCATCCCGGTGTTCCTCGGCCTGCCGCACATCTACGAGTGGGCCACCCCCGAGGCAGCGCACGATCCGCTGCTGCACAAGAAAGCGCTCTGGCTCAACCCGACGGGGTGGGGCATCCGCGCCCTGATCTACTTCGCCCTGATGGCGCTCTGGGCCTGGCGCCTGCGCCGCCTGTCCGTCGACTTTGCGAAAACGCGCTCGCCGTACACCGAGCTGGCCCGCCGCAAGTGGGCCGCCGGCGGCCTGCTGGTGATGGTCATGGTGCTGACCTTCACCTCCATCGACTGGGTGATGTCGCTCGAGCCGAAATGGTACTCGTCGATGTTCGGCATCGCCTTCCTGGTCGGCGCCGGCCTCTCCGCGTTCGCCTTCGTGACCTTCTTCCTGACCACCATCTCGAAGACGCGGGCCATGACCGACATCCTCAAGCCGAATCACTTCCGCGATCTCGGCAACCTGATGCTCGCCTTCACCATGCTCTGGGCGTACACCAACTTCTCCCAGTTCCTGCTGATCTGGTACGGCAACATCAAGGAAGAAACGCCCTACTACCTCAAGCGCATGCACCACGGCTGGGGGGTAATGGCCCTGATCCTGGTCATCTTCCACTTCTTCCTGCCGTTCTTCATGCTGCTCATGCGCCGCATCAAGGACCGTCCCTCCACGATCGCCATCGTGACGATCATCCTGCTGGTGATGCGCTTCATCGACATCTACTGGCTCGTCGGTCCCGCGCATCACCGCGAGCATTTCTACATCTCCTGGATCACCCTCTTCGCCTTCCTCGGCATCGGAGGTCTCTGGCTGGCCGCCTTCATCTGGCAGCTCAAGGGACAGACCATCATCCCCATTCACGAGACCTGGGTCGAAGAGGCCATTCGCGAGGGAGCCCTTGAAAAAGTGACGGTGCGCAATGCCTGAGCACATCCAGTACAAGGACGACGATCTCTTCAACCCCGAGACCGCCCACGAGCACTCGGACGTCCCCGTACGTCCGCTGTTCTGGTTCATCGCCCTCTTCGTCATCTTCGGCATCGTCAGCCACGTCGCCCTCTACCTCCTCTACAAAGGCTTCGTGAAAGGGGAGCGGAACCGCATGGACCCGCCCCAGACCCAGGTCACGAGACCCGCGGACGCCTCGGTCCCCCAGAACCAGCCGCTCCTGCAGCCGTTCCCGCGCGGCAACGTGGCCCCGCAGCGCCAGACCCCCGTCACCGACATGGCCGACATGCGCCGCGCCGAAGACGCCGTCCTCAAGCACTACGGCTGGGTCGACAAGCAGCACGGAGTGGTGCACATCCCCATCGAAGAAGCCAAGAAGCTGTACGCCGCCAAGATGGCGGTAGAGGGCGCGATTGCGCCGGCGGCGCCGGCGAACGGAGCGCCGGCATCCCTGCCGGCCGGTCCGCTGGCTTCCCAGCCGGCCCCCTCGGGACAACCGATCCCACCCGACTCCGGCGTCATCAACCCGCCGACGACATCCACCGGAGGCAACCAGTGACCCGCCGGCTGGAAGCCAGCGGACCGGCCGCCTGGAAGGCGGCGCTCCGTTCGGCGCTCCCCGGGCTCGCACTCGCGGTCCTCGCCACCCTCCCGCTCCTCGCGGAGGCGCCGCTCCCCCAACCCCCACACATCACCATCGCCCAGAACCTCAACACCCGCATCCCGCTCGACCTGCAATTCCGCAACGAGCGCGGCGAGGTGGTCCGTCTGCGCGAGTACTTCAACCACGGCCGCCCGGTCCTGCTGAACTTCGTCTACTACCGCTGCCCGATGCTCTGCCCCACGGTGCTCGAAGGGACGACCACGTCGCTCACGCACCTCAAGTTCAACATCGGCGAAGAATTCGACGTCCTCACCGTCAGCATCGACCCGCGCGACACCGCCAAACGCGCCGCCGAGCTGAAAGAAAAATACGTCCGCCACTACGGGCGTCTCGACGCCGCCAAGGGCTGGCACTTCCTCACCGCGCACGAGACCGCGATCAAGAAACTCACCGAGGCCGTCGGCTTTCAGTACCAGTACGACAGCCGCACCGACCAGTTCGCGCATGGCGCGGCGCTGCTCGTGCTCACGCCCGACGGCCGCACCTCGCGTTACTTCTACGGCTTCGAGTACAAGCCCCGCGACCTGCGCCTGGCCATCGTCGAAGCTTCCGAGGGGAAGGTCGGCAACGTCACCGACCAGATCCTCCTTCTCTGCTTTCACTACGACCCCGCCACGGGGAAGTACAGCCGCAACGCGATGATGTTCGCCCGCGCCGGAGGCGTCACCACCCTCCTCGGCCTCGGCGGTTTCATCTTCGTGATGATCCGTAAAGAGCGCCGCCGGACCGCGGACGGCGAAGGATCACCCGAGACCGACGCATGAAGAACGACTTTCCTTTGTTTCCCGAACAGGCTTCGAGCGTGTCGCCGCTCGTCGACGGCCTCTACCTCGGCCTCGTCGTGATCACCGGCGTCGTCTCGCTCCTGATCTGGATCGCCATCTTCTACCTGGCCATCAAGTATCGCCGCCGTCCCGACAACGAGCTGGCCCAGGAACAGGAGCCGCCCGTTTTCCTGGAGATGGCCTGGACCATCATCCCCACCATCATCTTCATCTGCATCTTCGTGGCCGGCGCGTGGGTCTTCTTCCGCATCAACCGCGTCCCCGCCAACGCCCTCGAGGTCTACGCCACCGGCCGCCAGTGGATGTGGAAGTTCCAGCATCCCACCGGCCAGCGTGAGATCAACTCCCTGCACGTCCCCGTCGGCCGCCCGGTCAAGATCACCATGGCCTCCGAGGACGTCATCCACAGCCTCTGGTTCCCGGCGTTCCGCGTAAAGGCTGACGTCATCCCGAACCGCTTCCGCACCATGTGGTTCGAGGCCACCAAGGTCGGCACGTACCACATCTTCTGCGCCGAGTACTGCGGCACGCAGCACTCCGGAATGATCGGCAGCGTCGTGGTGATGGAACCGACCGAGTACCAGCGCTGGCTGGCCGGCGGCAGCGAAGGCTCGCTGGCCTCGCAGGGGGAGCAGCTCTTCGCCAAATACGCGTGCAACACCTGCCACATGGACATGGCCACCGGCCGCGGTCCGGTGCTGGCCGGCCTGTACGGGAAATCGCGGCCCCTCGTCAACGGGGACGTGATCACGGCCGACGACAACTACATCCGCGAGTCGATCCTCAATCCGGCGGCGAAAGTCGCGGCCGGCTATCAGCCGATCATGCCCACGTTCCAGGGACAGGTGAGTGAGGACGACCTGATCCGCCTCCTGGCGTACGTGCGGTCGATCCCGGCGCCCGGAACGCAGACGCCGCAGGTCGAGTCGCCGCAGTCGCAACTGCAGTCCAGCGGTGCGCCCCCGGCGACAACGCCGACGACATCGGCAACCACCTCCACGACCACGACCGCTGCACCGGCGCCGGCCACCACAACGCAAGGTAATCAACCATGACCAGTACGACCCTTCCGGACGCTCCGTACATCGAGCCGTCCACACGCGAACGGCGCAATTACCTCAACGACGAGTACGGCGTGCTGTCGTGGCTCCTGACCAGGGACCACAAGCGCATCGCCATCCTCTACCTGTTCTCCGTGACGATCTTCTTCGTCGTCGGCGGCATCTTCGCGTTCCTCATGCGCCTCGAGCTCCTCACGCCCGAGGGCGACATGTTCACCTCCGACACCTACAACAAGCTCTTCACGCTGCACGGCATCGTGATGATCTTCTTCTTTCTCATCCCGGCCATTCCGGCGGTCATGGGGAACTTCATCCTGCCGATCATGCTCGGGGCCAAAGACCTGGCCTTTCCCAAGCTCAATCTCCTGAGCTGGTACATCTACATGATCGGCGGCACGTTCGGCGTCATCGTCATCATTACGGGCGGCGTCGACACCGGCTGGACGTTCTACACGCCGTTCTCCACGCAATACTCCAATACCAAAGTCTTCGCCACGACCCTCGGCGCGTTCATTACGGGCTTCTCTTCAATCCTCACGGGATTGAATTTCCTCGTTACCATCCACCGCATGCGCGCGCCGGGACTGACCTGGTTCCGCCTGCCGCTTTTCGTCTGGTCGATGTACGCCACCAGCGTCGTGATCATGCTGGCCACACCGGTCCTGGCCATTACGCTGGTCCTGCTGATGATCGAGAGGGCGCTGCAGGTGGGCATCTTCGATCCCTCCCTGGGCGGGGATCCCGTGCTCTATCAGCACCTGTTCTGGTTCTATTCGCACCCGGCCGTGTACATCATGATTCTGCCGGGCATGGCCATCATCTCCGAATGCGTGGCCGCGTTCACGCGCAAGAAGATCTTCGGCTACAAGTTCGTGGCCTTCTCGTCTCTGGCCATTGCCTTCCTCGGCTTTCTGGTGTGGGCGCACCACTTGTTCGTCTCCGGCATCTCGCTCTACTCGGCGATGATCTTCTCCTTCATCACCATGCTCGTGGCGGTGCCGTCGGCCATCAAGGTCTTCAACTGGACGGCCACGCTCTATAAGGCCTCTGTCTCGTGGCAGACGCCGATGCTCTACGTCCTCGGCTTCATCGGCCTCTTCACCATCGGCGGAGTGACCGGTCTTTTCCTCGGCGCCCTCGGCGTCGACGTGCACGTGCACGACAGCTACTTCGTCGTCGCGCACTTCCACTACATCATGGTCGGCGGCACGATCATGGCCTACATGGCCGGCCTCCACTACTGGTGGCCGAAGATCACCGGCCGCATGTATCCCGAGTGGTGGGGCCGCCTGTCGGCGATGCTGGTCTTCGTCGGCTTCAACCTGACCTTCTTCCCGCAGTTCCTGGTCGGCTATGTCGGCATGCCCCGCCGCTACCACGCCTATGCGCCGGAGTTCCAGGTCCTGAACGTGCTCTCCACCGCCGGCGCGACCGTGCTCGCCGCCGGTTACCTGCTGCCGATGATCTACCTGGCCTGGTCGCTGAAGTTCGGCCGCAAGGCGGGCCCGAACCCGTGGGGCGCGGCCGGTCTCGAGTGGGCCACGACCTCGCCTCCGCCGAAGGAGAACTTCCACGAGACGCCCGTCGTGACGTGGGACGCCTACGACTATCCGGCCTTCCTGAAGGCCATGAGGGAGACGCAGAATGTCTGACGCCACCCTCTCGCATGGTGCCGAGCACGCCGCCGAGCCGCACGAGCATGCGCCGCACCACCCCTTCCTCCAGCACCACTTCGAGGACATGGGCCAGCAGCACGAGGCCTCGACCCTCGGCATGTGGTTCTTCGTGGCCCAGGAGATCCTCTTCTTCGGCGCTCTCTTCGCCGCGTACTTTGTCTACCGTGAGATGTACCCCGACGCGTGGAAGGCCGGCTCGCACCATCAGAACTGGCAGATCGGCGCCATCAACACGATCGTGCTGATCGGCAGCTCGCTGACCATGGCCCTCGCCGTCTGGGGCGCGCAGGGAGCGAAGCGCAAGTTCACCACGCTGATGCTCGTCCTGACCTTGCTCCTCGGCGGCATCTTCGTCGGCGTCAAAGGCTACGAGTACGCCGAGCACATTCACGAGGGACTCTTCCCCGGCGCGAACTTCACGTACGTGGAGAAGGTACCGGAGCTGACGCAGGGCGTGCAGCTCTTCATGATCTTCTACTTCACCATGACCGGCCTGCACGCGCTGCACATGGTCATCGGCGCGGGCCTGCTGCTCTACTTCATCCGCCGCACGTGGCGTGGCGACTTCGGCCCCGAGTACTACAGCCCTATCGAGATCATGGGCCTGTACTGGCACTTCGTCGACATCGTCTGGATCTTCCTCTTCCCGCTCCTGTATCTCGTCTGAGGACTCAATGGCCCACCTCGAACAAGGACACCAACCCGACCACGAGACCTACCACGGCCACGCCGCCCCGCCCCACCAGGCGCCGCTCGGCATGTACTTCGCGGTCTTCGCCGCCCTCATGGTGCTGACCGTCCTCACCGTCTGGGTCTCCCGCATCGACCTCGGCGCCCTGAACACCGCTGTAGCCATGGCCATCGCCATCGTCAAAGCCCTCGTCGTCATCCTCTGGTTCATGCACGTCATCCACTCCCCGCGACTCACGTGGATCATCGTCATCTGCTCGTTCCTCTGGCTGACGGTGTTGTTCGTGCTGACGTTCAGCGATTACCTGACCAGGCACTGGAACATGTACTGACGAGGTAAGCGGCGCGCCGCTCCGGAAGACGAGAGGCCGGCGGACTGTCGTCTCTTTTTCCGCCGGTCCCGCGAGGCGCGGGCGGACGTGTGGCGATTGCATGCGCGCGACGTCGCGGCGGGGATACGGCAAGGTCTGGCTGCCGCACGCTCTCGACCGGAAGTACGCCGCCGCGGCGAAGGAACCGGCCTGGCAGTATGTCTTTCCGGCCGCACGCTTATCGCTCGATCCGCGAGCGGGTGTGCAGCGGCGCCATCACCTTGACGAGTCGGCCGTGCAGAAGGCGGTCAAGTCCGCATTGCGCGCGGCGCGCATCGAGAAGAACGGCGGATGCCACACGCTACGGCATTCGTTCGCGACGCATCTGCTGGAAGACGGCTACGACATCCGCACCATCCAGGAACTGCTCGGCCACGCCGACGTGAGGACCACCATGATCTACACCCACGTGCTGCAACAGGCCGGCGGCCGCGGCGTGCGCAGCCCCATCGACACCCTGACCACGAAAGGATCGCGATGATCCCCGACGACCCTCCACGCTCCCGGCAGCCTAACACCCGCGTGATAAGCCGCCAGCCCGGCAGCCTATCTCCCCGGATCCCCCCTGCCGCCAACTCTGTTAGGCTGCCAGCGAGAGATCTAGGCTGCGGCAGCCTAAAGCAGCTTAGTGACCAGTTAGGCGCCTGAGTTCGGGTAACGACGAATGCAAGAACCTCGGCCGGCCCTGAAGGATGAACACGGCGAGCATCCCGTTGCGAGTGCGTGGCGGGACGTGTTCCGCGAAATCGTGCATTCACTTGCCGAGAACGACTACTCAGTGTCGCGGAACGTGCCTCACCTTCGCCCGGTTGAAGCGGAAACCGCAGAACGAATGCGGGCCTACGTGAAGAACTACGGAGCTACCTTGACGGATCTACCCGAGCAGTCATGGGAAACGTCGGTCGCGCAGTGGATGGACACGCACTGGGAGGTTCTCGTTGACCTGTGGACCGCTCAGGAAGGCCGCAGTGACCTTGTCCTGCACGCTGAAGTATCGGAGGTTGGCGACGACTTCGAGGTCCAGCTTGAAGGAATCTGGGTTCCATGAAGCGAACGCTTTCGGCCGGAACGGCGCCTAACTCGCGGTTGCAGCGGACGCGAACCGCTGCTTTACTGTGTCCCTAGTTTCACGTTCTCGGCGCGCGGTTCGCGCCGCTGAACCTGAGACGTTAGCCGCCGAGTTGCGTTCATGCTCCAACAGCCCAGAGAACTCTCCCGCGAGGATTTTGAGGCGACGTTTTTGCCACCAATGGTCGACATCTCAAAGAGCGCCACAGAGCTGGTCGATCTCTGGGCGTATGCCGACCGAGTTATTGCCGCTAGCTACCATGATTGCACATCGTGGCACTGGCGCGTTGCCCATATTTACGAGTCGCGCGACGGTCGATATCAGCACATCGGCATTCCTGTCCCGAAGGACGACACGTATCTAACAGTCGTGGTCGATGTTGCCGCCCGTGGGGTACTTGGCCACTACGTCTTGGATCTCGGAGCCATGTATTCAGGTGGCGACGAAGCCGCCGACGGAGTTGCGGTCCATCCAAAAGCGGAGCGCCCCAACCCAGGGCTTTGGCGGCGGCTAACTCAACGCTGCACCGGACGCCGACCGCGTCGCTAGCGTCGTAATTTGCTACGCTTTCGCGTGCGGTCGGCGCCGGTGAGCGTCAGGCCGTTAGCCGCCGATGGACATAAACGTTGAGCGCGACATCTGGGACGTCTTCCACGACGGCAGCATCGCGAGCGCCGAAGTGGAAGGCAGCGCGACCGCCCGGGTGAAGATCGAGATAGAGTATCTCCGGGAGATGTTCGAAGATCCTGGTGACTCGTTCTACCTTCATCTAGAGGAGTGCAGCGCATTGTCGTTCAGGCCGGTTGATTCGGCAGAAACGTTCTCGAGCGCGAAAATAGCTTCTCTGGATCTCCAAATTCTGTCGGCGGCGGAGGATGAAGTGTTACCTCTCAGGGTGTTTTGTGTGGGCGGTACGGTTCAATCTCCCGTATACGGCTACCTTGAGTTGGTTTACGCGTCATCGAACGTCACGTTGGACACCGGCCGCCACGTCCCAGTCTCCGAGCTATTCGCTGCATGCGGCAAGTACTGGGATGATTGGTCCACTCGAAGAGGGCAGTAGGGCTCGGCGGCTAACTCTGCGCTGCACCGGACGTTGAACCGCGCCGCGCTGGCTCCGAGTGCGCTACTCTACTCCGTGCGGTTCAACGCCGGTGAGCGCTGGTCCGTTAGCCGGACCCGAATGGACGTCACCCAAGCTCTGAAAGACGCGGAAAACGCCCTCCGTGACTTCATCACAGTAATGCTCGAATCGAAGTTGGGCATGGATTGGCACGAACGTTCCGGTGTCAGTCCAGAGCGACTCCAGCGTTGGCGCGAGCGGCAATAGACCGAAAGAGTTAGACAGCTGCATTCTGGCACCCTCGATCCACGCCTCATCTACTACGCCGATTTCTACGATCTCAAAACGATCCTCAAGAAGCACTGGAATGTGTTCACTCCTGCGTTCGGCGAGTTCCGAGAGTTAGACGTCTGGCTATCTGAACTAGAGAAGTTTAGAGACCCCGATGCGCATCGACGGGATCTGCTCCCACACCAACGACACCTGGCGTTAGGCATCGCGGGGGAAATCCGCACTCGTATCGTGCGCTATCGGAGCAAGATGGAAACGAGCGAAGACTACTACCCGCGTATCGAATCCGTGACAGACAACTACGGCAACACGGCGACGCCAAGTCGGATGACGGTGCGTACGGGCATGAGGTTGAGGGTTGGGGATGTGCTTGAGTACGTTGTTGCTGCCTCAGATCCGCTCGGCGAAAAGTTGGAGTACCGGCTGACAGGCGTACCTCCCTATGATGATGAGAAGGGGTGGGCAACGGATCATATTTTGACCTTCACGATCACGTCGGAGCAGGTGGGCGTTTGGGTCGAAATCGGTGTTGCAATCCGCAGTCAGCGACCGTTTCACGCGCGTCGTGGGTACGATGACAACGCAATCTTTGTCTACGAGGTACTCCCTCCGCGCGCCGCCGGCTAACTCAACGCTGCAGCCGACGCCAACCCGCGCCACGTGAGTCGTAGTTTGCTACTCTGTCGCGTGCGGGCTGGCGCGGCTGAGCGTCAGGCCGTTAGGCGGCACGGCCGGCTCGGCTGTGCCATGGTGCGTGGTTGGCGTTTCGAACCTTCGCGGCATTGGCGAATGGAGAACAGAATGCCAGACGTGATTCCGTTCCTGACTTATGAGGACGGCATTGCCGCCCTAGAATGGCTGGCCGAGGTGTTTGGATTCACGGAGACAGCTCGCTTCATGTCTTCCGATGGGAGGCTGTCTCACGGAGAAATGTCGGTTGGGGATGGACTGATCATGTTGGCCAGTCCGTCGCCGGACTATGAAGGCCCCAAGCGACATCGCAACAACTGCGAGATTGCCGCCTCATGGTCCGCTCTGCCATGGATCATTGATGGTGTTCTCGTCTATGTTGCCGACGTCGACGAGCACTATGCTCGGGCCAAGGCCGCGGGAGGGGTTATCCTGTCTGAACCGGAGGCTGGACCGCCAGCGCGACGATATCGAGTTGAGGATCTGGAAGGACATCGCTGGATGTTCATGGCACGAGACTAGCCGCCCATTGTCCACTTGCTCGCCCGGCCTGTGCGCCGCGATGAGTCAGTTCGCGCGCGGTGAAGCCACCTAACTATGGGTTGCAGCCGACGTGGCCCGCTGCGTTCATGCCCTCGAAGTTGTGCCATTATGGCGTCGCGGGCCACGCGGCTGAACCCTGGTCCGTTGGGCGACGAATGAACGACGAAGCCACCCATCCTGAAGCTGACGTCCTGCGCTCGAAACGCTCAGATCGTCGAGCACACCTCCAGCGGATGCGTCATCGCGCCCATGAGGTCGCCCGTTCATTCGGAATTCCCCGGGGCGACCAGTGGCTTTGGGCGAAGAGGAACGCGAACCACCTGAAGATGTGCTCGTGTTGGATGTGCGGTCACAAACGCGCCAGCGAGGGTCCACGCATTTCTGAAATTCGGCAGATTCTCAGAGAGAATGACAGCGAGTGAACCGTCGTCCAACTCTGCGCTGCACCGGACGTTGAACCGCGCCGCGCCGGCTCCCAGTGCGTTACTCTTCCCGTGCGGTTCAACGCCGGTGAGCGCTGATCCGTTAGACCGCACACGGCACGAACGTACCCAGAGAAGGAGAGTGGAATGCTCGAACCCATGCCCGACACAAACCGCATGCGATGGGTCCGGCGACTGTTCTTTGGCGCAGTCGTCGCGCTGGCACTCCATCTTGTGGCGGTCGCGACATGGGAGGAAATCGCGAAGCCGGGACTTGGACGCTTGGGTCGGGCGGTTGCGGGAGCCGCCACTCTTGGCTCGACACAACTAAAGGATGCCGCGTACCGCTCGGCTGCACTTGATCCGTCGCCATTGCCCGGACTAATTCTCCTGCAAATCGTTGGGTCGGTTCCGCTGGGAGCATTCACTGCCTTCTTCATCATGTTCTACCGGCGGGCGACGTCAGGGTCGGCGAGATCCCAGTTTGACCGACGTGCTTCCAAAGCGGGCGTATCCGTGGATGAGTATCTCTTGAGAACGTTGAAGCGCCTTTCGATGACGGGTGTTGTATTGTGCGTGACACTAGCGATTCTGGTGACCGTGATCTTCACCACGATCGAGCAGGCGACGCTAATCAGAAGAGTGTTCAACTCCGACATGGCCCGGCTCGGCGCAAAGATCAGTGAAGGCGAGGAGCGAGAGTTGATGGCGCAGTTTGCCTCAATTGAAACTCGAGCTGACTACGTCGCTTTGAGAGTGAAGCTCGACCAGATCGCGAACGCTCGCAACGTTCGGCTGTCAAGGATAAAGACGTGGTAATACGGTTCGGTCTAACTCCGCGCTCCAGCCGACTGGAACCGCTGCACCAGCATGGTGGGTGCTAAAGCCGCGCGTGCGGTTCCAGCGGCTGAGCGCTGATCCGTTGGACGGCCGTGACCCACCTTCCGATTGTGTGCCATCCTCCGTGCTCTATGCCTAGCATTCGCTTCGCCACGCAGAATCGATACGTGTCCATGTTCCCGGACCTTCGAGTGGTATCTAACCAGACGCTGCATGTGATGAAGTACCTTCGCAGCCAAGGCCACCAAGTGGTGGTCGATCCGGACGATGGGCGTCCGCTCGCCTACACGACCGAGAAGGGCGGTGGCTTTCTAGCGGATCCGACAATCGCATTTCTCGTCGGCATCCCCGTCAGCGTGGCAACGGGCCTTTTCAGCGCATGGCTATACGATCGGATCCGTCGTCGACGTGAGCACGCATCAACCAACGTCGTGTTCGTGACGCTCGAGGGCGGTGAGTTGCTGGGGTGGAACGTCGATGGACTTCCGATCTCGCCTGGTCAGCTGCAACAGATCCTATCGGCTGGACGTCGGAGCGCGGAGATCTTCTACCAATCGCGCTTAGCGGTCGCGCCAGATCCAAAGCATCCACTTCCGATCCAACTCGAACATACGGGACGGATCGTCGGGTGGGCTGCGAACCTCGAGTTCGACGACGACAGTCGCACGGTCAAGGTCGTTGGCGTGAAGATCGTTGATCCGTTGGTCGAAGAGGCTCTTCGCAAGAAGGAGCTTACGGGGTTCAGCGTCGCAGGGGTCGCCCGCGAAACAACGTGTTCTGTCTGTCGGGGTTCGTATGTTGAGTGTGATCACATCGCGACGCAGTGGTACGGTGGTGACCGGTGCACGGCGCGAATCATGCGCTTCATGCTCGCCGAAATCAGCGTCGTGTCAGATCCCATCAATCCAGGAGCGGTCATCTACTGATTGGCCGTCCAACTCGCGGTTGCAGCGGACTTCGGCCCGCCGCGACCTTAAAATGGCTTTCACGTTCGGCGCGTGCGGGCCGAAGCCGCTGAACCGCAAAGCCGTTAGGCCCCTAGATCTCACGCATTGAAGCGGCCACATGGTCGAGAGAATGGAATTGGTCACGTCTTTGACTCAGAGCGGCCGGACTCGAGGTTCGCGTCACGCGCTTCGCAAAGAGGGCAGAGTAAGATGGGATCCTGCATGAAGCGCATACTCTCAACTTTTGCTTTTGTCGCCTTCCTCGTATGTGGAGTCGCCTTTGCGGGAGACGACCTTCGCATTCCACGGACGGAAGCTGCCAAGATTAGGTCAGCCCTCGCAGCCGCCCAGAAGGTCGAACTTCTCAGCCTGTACCCGCACCCGGGAGAACCTGACGGCACCGAGTTTCATCACTTCCGAATACTCGGTTCGATAGACGTCACGCGCGCTCCCGAACGTCCGCGTATCGTTGCTGAGGTCTCGAAGGCCATCGCGCGAAGTCCTCTCCGCATGATTGCCTGTTTCGTCCCAAGACATGGAATTCGGGCGCACCTTGCTGACGGAACCCAGATGGATCTCCTCATTTGTTTCGAATGCATTACCGTGTACAAGTTTCACGCTGGCAAAGAAGTTCGGCTCAACATCGAGGAAGAGCCCGCTGAATTGCTCAACTCTCTCCTTCGCGGCGCTAGTGTCACCCCGGAGGTAAAAGCTTCCGGACGCGACGGCGCCTAACTCGGCGCTGCACCGGACGCGAACCCGCTTGCTGCTGGGTCCCGAGCGCGTTACTCTCCGGCGTGCGGGTCCGCGCCGGTGAGCTTGGATCCGTTGGGCGGCGAATGAAGTCAAATCGGCTCCTCACAGCCTTCGTAATCTCCGCTGTCGCATGCCTTGTTCATGCCGGTGATGCCCCACGTCTCACCGGTGTTTTCAGCAACCTTGAATACAACGACGAAGGCGGCGATCTCCTTGGCTGGGAAGTGATCATCGTTTTCGGTGGCGATCGTCATTACGCTATCGTGCAAAGCGCCGAAGGGACACCGTCGCGGCCAGAAGTTGTCGCGCTGGCCGTATCAGGCCGCAAGATCTCGTTCACCTTGGACGATGGCGCCACGTTCTCCGGCGTTATTGGCAAACGGGGAATCAACGGCTCTTTCAAGCATCGACTCGGAGGCACAGAAGACGTGTTCCTCAAGCGCGGGAAGAGCTACTGGCAGTAGCACGTGGCCGCCGTCCAACTCGCCCGCTGCAGCCGACGGCCACCGCTGCTCTCTCTTCGTAGGTGCTACGATCTCGCGTGCGGTTGCCGCGGCTGAGCGGCAAAACGTTAGGCGCCTTCGCATGCATCCAACGAAATTCGCTGACTTGTTAGATCGCCAGGCCGAGCGCGGCTACGCTGATGACGTAACCCTTCGAAACGAGTTCGTCTGGTTGCATACCGACCTTGGACCATCCTTCTATCTCGCACCCGACGGTCGCGTATTCTACGAAGACCCAACAACCGGCGAATCGCTTAGAGAAGCGACCGCCGACGAGCGTTCAGTAGGTCTTGTTGTCGGCGCGATCAATCTCGAACAGCCCAACTTGCTCGAACTACTACCTCCGCGGCCCGATGAGTCGCGTACATGCGAGCAATGCGAGGGTACGCGCTGGTGGCCGCTACCAAACAGCAAACCAAAATTCACGATCGTCTGCCCCGCATGTAGCGGCCGCGGCTGGACGCCAAGCGGCGCCTAACTCGGCGCATGCACCGGACACGGCACCGCAGCCGACGGCACCGCAACTTGCTACACTTCCGCGTGCGGTGCCGCGCCGGTGATGCGCGGTCCGTTAGAGTGCTGAGGCGAGATGCCACGAAAAGCTTGGACGATCGTGTTGCTGGCACTCGTGACCAGTTGCTCATCAGCTCGCGTGTCGCCGCCCAATCCGAGCGGTACCGCGGGGCCAGAGCTGACGTTCATCGTACGTGAGGCCGGGCACTTACCGCTACGATCGTTGTCGGGTGTTTCTGTGGTCGTCATCGGCAAGGACGGCGCGTCATCAACGCTGGGCAACACATTCGACGGCCGGTTGACGGTTGCGAAAGACCTGCTGTTGCGCAACGCTCCTCAAGTAGTTCTCTTCTGTCTCGAAGGTTATCAGTGTGGCGCCATCTGGCTGAACGGACCGGAATGGACGAACAGGTCTCTCGCGGCGTTCAACGAATACAACGTGGATCTGGCGCCCTTCGTCCTGTACGACTGAATCATTTCTTCGTGGCACGAGCGCTCTAACTCAACGCTGCAGCCGACGCCAACCGCTGCTTCGTCATCGTAGGTGCTACGATCTCGCGTGCGGTTGGCGCGGCTGAGCGTCAGGCCGTTAGGTGCCTGAATGCGTGCGGTCACTACCATCTCCCTCGCCTTGATCCTCGCTTCATGCGCATCTCGACCTCACTGCAGCGCGCGAGAATGGCTCTCCACCGTGGCGGTAGCGAAGCGCTCTGGGCTGGCCGAAATCAAGAAGACGTACCTTGAGGATGTGGGCCTAGAAACGCTCCCAGAAGCGGCTCGGCCTGGCGTTGTTGCGTGGGTTGACGGTGAAGTCGCCCGTCTTCAGTCGAAAGAAACTGCCGGTGACGAGGTTTGGTACTTTCGCGAAGAGAAGTGTCCTGGTTGCGGCTGGTATCGCGAAGGTTTCGCTCTCGTCCGCGGCTGCACGGTCATCGATGAGGTCACGCTTAAGGACGACATGTAGCACCAGAAGTCCGGCGTGTACGCGCGGCACCTAACTCGGCCGCTGCAGCCGACGGCAACCGCTGCTTCGTCTTCGTAGGTGCTACGATCTGGCGTGCGGTTGCCGCGGCTGAGCGGCAAGATGTTGGGCGACGGAGGGAACATCGTTCCAAGAGCACTACATGCTGTGGTTTTCTCGTGCTTCCTGTTGGCCGGCTGCCAAGGTCTGCCCCTGATGCCGGCGAACGGCGCGCCGCGTGGAGAGCCGATGGCAGTCCTTCCTCGAGTTTTCTACGAGTCTACGGGGGATGCCCGGGGTGTATCGGTCATCGTGTACCGCCTCGGCGAGTCGGCACAAACCCCATCGTCGGGTACCTTTCATACCAACCGGATTCTGGAAGAGAAGCAGCTCGATCCGTGGCGCGCTTCTGAGGTTGTTCGGCTTCTTAGCGCGACGACGACATTCACCGATTCTCACGTCGCCTGTGTTGGTGCGGCGGGTACCGGCTTTGGTCTCAGGCTTCAACGCCAAGACGCACGGCTCGACCTGCTAGTTGATGTCGAGTGTTTTCACCTGTTTGACGCGGCGTCGGGTGAGGAACTTGCCCTTCTCAGTGATGAGGGGAGAAATAGCCTGCGAGATCTTTGCCTGAGCGGCATTGAGAGTCGGTAGAGTTCCGGCCGTCGGCCGTCGCCCAACTCAACGCTGCAGCCGACGCCAACCGCTGCTTCGTCATCGTAGGTGCTACGATCTCGCGTGCGGTTGGCGCGGCTGAGCGTCAGGCCGTTAGGTGCCACATGCGACACGTACTAGCACTTGTCATTTACCTCGGCCTCTCAGGCTGCGCGTCGCAGCGGCTCAGCAAGGATCCGCTGTGCCAAGAGATTGCGTCTTTTGCGAACGCCACGAAGCCGGGCGAAACGCATGTCGTTTCTCTGGAAACGGCGTGGGGCACGTCCAAGAATCATCCGGAATCCCTTTCTTCGCATAGCTGCAATCACGGCGGCTACGAGCCTGGCGCTCGGCTATGCAGATACCTTATGGAGAACAGCGCGATTGAGTTCTCGCACAACAATTTCCTCGCAGCTTTTTCCTGCCTCAGTGGCATACCCCAGCAGACCAAGAACTACGTGACCTACGAACGACTCGATGCTCGTGTGTCAGTCTACGGTGCAGTCGGCGTGCACGACAACGTGGAACTGTCACTGGACTTCAAGCCGAATGCGGCCAACGGCACCATGCAGCTCGACATCGGCGTCACGGCTCTAGGGTCAGAAAAATGAGCGTGGCACCTAACTAGGCGGTTGCACCGGATGCTGGCTTGGTCGTGTTAGTGTTACTCGGACGTTCTGCGCGTCGCCCGCACCGGTGAACCGCAGGTCCGTTAGGCGCCTGATGACGCGAATCTTGGTGATAATTCTTCTCTGTTCTTGCGCGCACCAGCAGTCGGTCGCTGGGCGAGATCTCTCATGGATGGATGAGGCTGACGTTACGATCATTCGACTGGTCGGTTACCTAGACCGAAGTACCTCCTCGACGGAGCGATTTCACGACGTGCCAATCCAAACGCAGACCCGGCTCGAACCAAGGGACCGTGATCAGATCGTAGCGTTGCTTCGGCAGATCGCGGCACGCGAGGATCGGGATGAAGCCGAGGCCCAACGACTTGGGCAGGTAACGGGCGGAGTGTGGGGATGCGTATCTGGAACGCTCGGGATCCGTTTCACCGTAGCGGGACAGAGTTCAGACTTCTTTGTCGAGTGCGGACTTTGGCTAAGGCCGGCCGATGACGCGGCTGATGGACCGAGCGCAACACGCATCGTGTTCACCGAGGAAGAGGGTGAACGGTTCATGTCAGTGGTGAGTCGGCTCTAAACGGCGCCTAACTTCGGCGCTGGAGCGGACTTCGGCCCGCCGTCTGATACGCTTAGTCCCACGTTCCTTGGCGTGGGCCGAAGCCGCTCAGCTTGAAACGTTAGCCGCTCTACGCGATCCTGTTCCTCGGAGACACCACATGAGCCGTCGCTGCCCCCGTTGCGACCAGCAGACAATTGCGCTGGTAGTGCTCCTGCGATCTCGGTTCAGGCGTGAGCTCACTTGTCCGGCCTGCGGGGCCGCGATCACCTCACACAACCGTCCGGTCATCGTCGGCGTTTACGTGTTGGCTATCGCAGCAATGTTCGGAGCCGTTTATGCCGCTTTGATCTCTCAGTCTCTCTTACCGATCGTACTCTTCGTCGTTGCTGTCGTTTGCGGCGACCTTGGCGCCGGCTTGGTTTCGCCGCTCCATCTGCGGCCGCCGGGAGACGGCGCGCATGGACAACGCAGCTAACTCTACGCTGCACCGGACGCCAACCGCTGCTTCGTCGTCGTAGGTGCTACCATCTCGCGTACGGTTGGCGCCGGTGAGCGTCGGGCCGTTAGCCGCCTATGGTCCGATCGCGACTTCGTCTGCTCTTGTTCACCCTGATGCTCGCAGTGAGTTGCACCTCAACTCAGCCTCTGGATCCGACGGCTTTAGCACTCAGCGACGACATTGAAGTCCCAGACGAGCAGCAACTCATCAGTCGGCTCCGCCGCGTCATGACGCTGATTTGCTCAGGCGAACCACTGCCGGCGGACCTCGTACCGTACCCGGACGACCGAGCACACCCTTGCCCGGTCAAAGTTCGTCGGCAAACGCAGGAATCGCCTTCGCTAGTCGACTTCATATTCGCACCACGGCCGCAGCAACCGTCCGACGACTACCTCATCATCGCAAGCAGGACGGAGCAAGGGTGGCAGTTTACGTCGCCCTCGGTTCTCGGTCCCCCTTCCTTGCACTAGGCGGCTAACTCAGCGGTTGCACCGGACGCGAACCGCTGCTTTACTGTGTTCCAAGAGCTCAGGTCATCGCGCGCGGTTCGCGCCGGTGAACCGCGGGCCGTTAGCCGCCGAGGACAAAGAACTAGTGAGCCAAGAGGACCTCGTGTATCAGAGGATCGGCGAGTTCATCGTGTCCTTCCAGTGGCTTGAGAACCAGCTCCGCGAAATCGGATGGTTCATCCTGGACCCAACGCGATCTGACTGGCCACCGCGCGACCTGCGCAATCTCACCAACCATGATCTCGTGAACCGTGTTCATCAGCTGTTCATCGAGGCGTTGCCACAGTGCAAGCTCACTCCCGAGCTGGAGGACGAGTTGACGCACTTGTTCGCGTCGTCTGTCGTAGTCCTTCACGAGCTACGTCGCGACAGGAACCGCATACTGCACTCCGCGTTCATCGAACTCAAAGCCGCAGGCGAGGTTCAAGGTCTTCTGCGTTCGGACCCGAAAGCTCTGGTCGACGAGGAAACGGGCGACGTTCTGTTTAATCAAGAACTGCTGACGCCAGGGTCTTTCTCCAAGGAGATCGAGAGGATCGGCCGCGTCGCCGTGTTTCTGAATCGGGCTTATCTTCAGCTCATTCACCGGTATCCGAACGGCGGCGGCTAACTCGCCGCTGCAGCCGACGGCAACCGCGTCGCGTTCGGCGCAAGTGCGTTACCCTTGCGTGTGCGGTTGCCGCGGCTGAGCGGCAGAACCGTTAGGGCGATCGGAGATATTCGCGAATGGGAGACGCGACGACACAAATTTCGGACTCCATCGACTTCCCGCTGGCAGAGATTGACCGAGCCATTGCAGATCTGATCCCCGGAATCAGTGGGCCGGCGAAATGGCGCGCATTCAACGCGATCAGACATCTGAACTGGGCGTGGAAGCTACGGACCATCGATCCGGAAATGGCCGTGTTCCGTGGGATCACGGCGGAGGAGGAGGCAGCGACCGCAATCTTCGTTGCGCTCCGCCGTCGATCCTACGATGGTTCCGAGAAGCTTAGGCCGCGCGACCACGTCCATAAGAACGCCGTCATCCCATTCTTCGATGCGATTACGCGCGTACTAACGAAGTTTGCGTATTATCTGCCTGAGGCGCAACTCTTTCTCAACACCGACGAAAAGCCACCACTCCTCACATTCAGGTTTCGACGGCCGCACCCGGAGACGGGCGAACCAGCCTGGGCGTACTCTGATCCCCCGCTGAACTTCTCAGCGACTCAAATCGCTCCCGATGGCGCGCGTCGAGCCGAAGATTTTGCTGCCGGCGTCAACGAAATCGCGTCGGGCGCGAAGGTCAAAGACATCTTGGCGTACATCCGCGACCGGGCCAATCAGCGAAACAGGGTCCTCTACGCCGGTGACGGCGGCTACCTCGCGCTGAGCGGTGATGTTGAGAAAGAGATCCAGCGATACAAGCGTAACGTCTTTACGTTGCTGCGTATCTACTTGTTGATCGACCTGTACTCTGCCAAGCAATTGTTCATACAGCAGGCTCTGACAGCTTTTCTGCGCACGCTCAGACTGCTACCAGATGACGTCGACGCTGAAAGCTCGCCCTAACTCTGCGCTCCACCGGACGTGTACCCGCGCCGCGAGAGTTCCAAGAGCTATACTCTTCGGCGTGCGGGTCCACGCCGGTGAGCTTGGAGCCGTTATGCGTCTCAGGGGTTCTTCTGGCGCGGCGGCACCTTCTTCTTGAGTCTCGCAGCGACCTCTGGCAGCTGGAAAGCTGCCTCAAGAAGGTTTTCGACGATGTCCATCACCGCAACTAGATCAGCAGCTTCCGGCTTGTAGCCACGGTGCGCCGCAGCGCTTCCGGCGTCGAGAGCCGCCTCGAGAATATCTCTTCCCCGTGCCGAGATCAGGCCCTTCGCGCAGCTTGTCCAGTTTTTTTGCGAACGAACCGGTGTCGCCCACTTCCTTTAGCATGAACATGTCGACGAGCGTTCGAGTTCCCATCGTGGCCAGGCTGCGGCTATCGTTCTGAAGAGCTTTGTAGATTTCATCCTGCAGTTCTCGAAGGTCCGCAGGCAGCCGGTACCTCCAGCGAGGAGCCCGACGTGAAATCGGTGGAGGATAGTAATTGACCTCGGGCTCACCACTCGGATCTTCAAAGGTGTGGCGGAGGCAAACAGTCGAGCATCCGCGACACTGCAGGGTTTCGTAGGTGTCCGTCCACCAGTACGCGGAGGTTTCGTCGAGCTCTTCCAGCTCTTCAACAACCTTCTTCGAAACGAGCACGTGATCGGTCCGTCGGCCACACGAGTTGCAGTGACACTTCTGAACTTTCTTTGCCGCCATGCCAACGATTCTAAGCGGTGTGGGCGAGATGAGCCGCATAACTCTACGCTGCAGCCGACGCCAACCCGCGCCGCGTGAGTCGTAGTTTGCTACTCTTTCCCGTGCGGGTTGGCGCGGCTGAGCGTCAGTCCGTTAGACGCCGAGATCACCGTGACATCGATTGACGAGAAGATAGAAAAACATCTCGACAGAGTTCTGAAGGAACTCGAACGCGAATCGACGCGCGAAGTGACCGTGACGGAAGACGGCTCAACCAAACGTCTGGAGTTGCGGTCGGTGGGTTGGACTCGTTGGATTGCTGCCGGGCCCTTTCTGCTTGTTGCGCTGTGGGTTCTAGCAGCTGCGGCGCTGAGCTTGTTCCAGAACGATGATGCGGCCCGGCACGCGGTATCACCTGTCCTTGTTTCAGTCTCATTCACTGTCATCGCGCTGGTCTTCGTGTCAGTTCGAGAATCGGTTGTCATCACGCATCATGACCTTATGGACAGTGCCAGGCCTCGATGTGAACGTTGCAATTGCAGCATGGAGACTCGCCAATGAAACCCCCGGCGGCCATTAGCCTCCTGCTCCTGCTTGCGTCGCTCGCCTGCACGACCGCCCGCCCACCCGGCACCTACAAGGACTCCGGCCCCTTCCACTCCAACACCCTCCACCTCGGCGCCGACGGGACGTTCTCCTACCAAGCCTGGTCCGACGATGGGGGCACCCACTGGCGCGCCGAGGGCACCTGGACCTGGATCGACTCCCGGCGCCTCGACACCACCATCACCACCATCACCCCACTCTCCGCCACCCATTGCGGACCGCTCCAGCACTACCAGGTCTGGCGACTCACCCTCCGCGGCCTGATCCGCGACACCGCCCCATTCACACGCCGACGCGACGACACCTGACAGCGCTTGTTCTACCCGGGCGGCGGCGATCCGTGTACTCGGACGATTACAGTCTCCATCAGAAGGCGTCGGTTCCGCGCGGCCCGTGCGCTCTTCGAGCTCCGCGCATCTGTTACCATCGGACACGATGAATGTCTCGGTCGAAGAGATCGAAAAAGATCCTCGCGAATATCTCCATCGCGTACTTGATGGCGAAACGGTCATCGTGTTTGAAAAAGATCGACCCGTAGCGGAGATGCGTCCGCTCACGCAGCGAGTGGGGATGCGCCCGATCGGACTGGCAAAAGGTGATTTCGTCGTGCCGGACGATTTCAATGATCCGCTGCCGGAAGGTGTCCTTCAGCGTTTTGAAGGCGAATGAAGCTGCTGCGCTCTCATTCTCGTACCACGTAATGTAGTAACGAAACTCTTCCTCGGCTTCTGTGTTTGGGCGTACCGGTAACGTCACCGACCGAAAATCTCTCGTTCGATCCGCGCGCGCACGTCTTTCCAGTCGCTGGTGGCCATGGTTCCGGCATCAACGGCCGCGCCACGTCGCTCGATCTCGGTAGCCCACGCGGTGTCGATGTCGCTCTGAACCTCATCGTCCAGGCTTTCCAGCAGGCGGGCGGCGATCTTTGCGCGCTCGTGCTCCGGAAGGCTGAGCGCCTGTTCCAGCAGAGTGGTGCTGTCGACATGGCTTTTGAAGTGTAGCGCATCGGTCCTCCGCGCCGTCGCCGCCGTGGCGGTGATCGCGACGCGGTGGCGGTGGCGGCGGGTCACGGCACTCACCGCCTTTGAGGCATCCTCCGGGCCCCGGCGCCGACCTGCCAGGGGAGTGCTCGCAACCGTCCGGTCGAATCGACTGAACGCCCGCTTGAATCGACCGAACGCCCCGCTCGAATGAAGCGAACGCCCGCTCGAACGAAGCAGTCGTCCGCTTAAACGAAGCAATCGCCCGCTCGAACGAAGCGACCGTCCGCTCGAACGAAGCAATCGTTCGCTTGAACGAAGCAATCGCCCGCTTGAATGAAGCAATCGTTCGCTTAAACGAAGCAATCGTCCGCTTGAACGAAGCAATCGTCCGCTTGAACGAAGCAATCGTCCGCTTGAACGAAGCGCCCGTCCGCTTGAATGAAGCGACCGTCCGCTTGGATGAAGCGACCGCCCGCTTGAATCAAGCGACCGTCCGCTTGAATCGAGCGAAGGCCCGCCCGAAGGAAGCCGAAAGCCTGAATCGCCTAAATGCAGCTCACTCAGCATCTTAAGCATGGCCAAGTACTTCATTCGCTAAGTTTCGTCACAAAGTGAGGCGGCGTGGAGCGGTGGGCTTTAGCCCACCGCGGCTGACGGGCGGGAGCCGCGGCGGGCTAAAGCCCGCCGCTCCACGCCGTCGCCTTGTGTCCGAAGTTTGCGAATGGAGTACTGAGGGCCTTCCAGTAGACAGCCTTCGGGAAAGTGGTCCGAGGGAAGGTCCTTCGCCGCCCGCTTCAGGGCGCTGTGGGTCCGTTCCTGCGGCTTCCAAGACATTCCCGATCTGTCGCCCGCTAACGCGGGCTCGTTCCGGTGGCACGGACCAACCCCGGCTGAAAGCCGGGGTCTATTTCCTTGAGCCGCCTACGGCGGCAGACCTGGCCCGCGTAGCGGGATTCAGGAAATAGCCACCGGCTTCAGCCGGTGGAATGGTCGATCATTCATCGAGCGTAGCGGGCGACAGTCATCCGCACCCGAGACGACGGTCTTCGGCTCGAGCCCGAACGCATCATGCTAACTTCGAGCGCGTGAGGATCGCGATCTCAGGGACACACGGCTCCGGGAAGAGCACCCTCATCGAAGACTTCGTCGCGGCTCACCGCGACTACATTCATGAGCCGGAGCCGTACGAGTGGCTGCAGGACGTGTACGGCGAGGGCGTCGGGGAGGTGCCGGACGTCGACGACTTTTACCGGCAGCTGGAGCTCTCGGTCGAGCGACTGCGCGAGTACGGGCCGGGCGCCAGGGTCATCCTCGAGCGGAGTCCTCTGGACTTTCTGGCCTATGTGCTGGCTTTGGCCGAGCTTGGGCGGGTCGGACGTGATTGTTCGGCGATCGCTTCCGCGGTCGAGCGGGTGGCCGCCGGGATGGCGAATGTCGACCTGCTCGTGCTGCTCCCTCTGAATGAGGCGGATCGGATCGAGGTGCCGGAGTCGGAAGACCTGGAGCTGAGAGAGGCGATGAACGATCGTCTTCTCGACCTCGTTGCTGCCGATCCGTATTCGCTCCTCGCCAGCGGCCGGCCACGCGTCGTCGAGATTGCCGGAACGCGGCAGCAGCGTCTTCGCCAACTCGAGCAGGCCGTGGCGCAATTGCCGGGTTAGACGTCAGCGCGTCCCTCGGCCGGAATCGGGATCGGCGTCGGCGTCATCGAGCTTTTTGTCTTCCCGTTTCACCTCGGCCATGGCTTCCGGTTCGAGCTCCTCGGCGCGTCCATTGAGGTGGACGAACAGTCCCCAGGCGGCGAGGATCGCGGCAGCGGCGAAGGCGATCATGGCGGACTGGGTGAGGTTCGCGGGCGACTCGTGTACGAAGCCGAATGCGGAGACCAGCGCCTCGATGCCCAGGGCCACCACGACGACGACGAGGAAGCGCGACAGGAACCGGCGCACGCGAGTGGGGGCGGAGATCTGCGCCATGCGGCGGATCTCCTCCTCGACGACGGTCTGGCTCAGCTCGAGCGCGGCGACGGCGATGGTGAGGAGGCTGATGCTTTCCAGGACGCCTTTGACGCGTGCCGCCACTTCACCGGCGTGCCACGGATTCGCGGCGAGCCACATCTCTCGCGCTGCAAAGACGATGAGCACCAGCGCCGCCAGTGCAAACAGAAAGGCCACTGCTCCGTAGAGGATGTCGTAAATCCGTTTCATCGTCGTGGCACCTCTCCGGCGCCGGCCAGCGCGCCATTCTCCCTCGAAACCGCGCCGCGTGCCTCGGCGAAGAGGCGCGAAAGTGCAGTGACTTAAGATCCGAGTCATGCAGATCGCGATTGCGGCAGCGGCCGAGTGGACGGAGCGGTATTTCCGCGCCTGGAAATCGAATGATCCCGCCCTCGTCGCGTCGCTCTTCTCGCAGGACGCGGCCTACTTTTACGGACCATTCCGTCCGCCGGCGCGCGGCCGCGAAGAGATCGTGCGGCGATGGGTCGGCAGCGCCGTCCAGCAGAATGTGATCGGCGAGCACGAAGTGGTCGCGGTTTCGGGCGACACGGCCGTCATTCATTGGACAGTGTCCTTCGATGGCGCGGCGGGGAGCACTGCCATGGACGGGGTGTTGATCGTGAAGTTCGACGAGGCAGGGCTCTGCCGCGAACACCGGGAGTGGTATGTCGAGCGGGTGGGTGACCGCGTAACGGACGCATCTGGCCAATGAGAGACGACCTGGAGCAGGTCGAGCGCAGGGTCAGAAATCCCTCCCGTGGCTTTCCTCTTGCAGCCGTAACCCCTTACCGGACATGTCGAACGAGCGCGCGAAGCGCGGCCCAATCGCGGGACCGCGGCGCACTCAGGTTTCAGGCGTCAGTCCGGAGGAGGAAAGCACAAATGGGACTTTTCAAGAATCTGATGAACAAGATCTTTCGCGCCGGCGGCAATGCCGAGGCGCCGCACGACGCGCTGCAACCGGGGCAGAGCAATGAATCGCGCGTGGCCGCCGCGGCACGTACGGGAGTGCCGATTGGTTCCAACGTGCCCGCGGGCATGCAGCCGGCAGCACCCGGCGCAGTGCAGGGCCCGGTCGACATCGCCGCGATTCTCGACGGGATGGCCGCGAAGAATCCGGAGAAGCTGGACTGGAAGCACTCCATCGTCGACCTGATGAAGCTGGTCGGGATGGACAGCAGTCTGGCGGAGCGTAAAGAGCTTGCGGCCGACCTCAAGTACAACGGCGACATGAGCGACTCGGCGACGATGAACATGTGGCTGCACAAGGAAGTGATGCGCAAGCTCGCGGAGAACGGCGGCAAGGTGCCGGCCGATCTGCTGAATTGAGGCCATCCCGATGACTTCGATCCTCGACGCAGTTCGCCAGCAACTCGGTCCGGACACGATTCAGCAGATGAGCGGCGCCATCGGCGCCGATCCCGCCGCGACGTCCAGCGCGGTCTCTCTCGCATTACCGGCGCTCCTTGGCGGTCTGTCGCAGAACGCGGCCCAGCCTCAGGGCGCGGCCGCGCTCGACAATGCGCTGAACGCGCATGACGGCAGCATTCTCGACAACCTCGGCGGCATGTTCGGCGGAGGAGGTGGCGGTGCCGGTGGCGGCCTCGGTGGTGGTATCGGCGGCGCCATCCTCGGACACATCTTCGGCGGACGCCGCTCGACGGTGGAGCAGGGCGTCGGACGCGCGTCCGGCCTCGACGCGGCGCAGGTGGCGCGGCTGATGGCCATGCTCGCCCCGATCGTCATGGGCGTCCTCGGACGGATGAAGCAATCGAAGGGACTCGACGCCAATCGCCTCCCCGAGGTGCTCAATCAGGCTCGCCAGCAGGGAGAGAAGGAGACGCCCGGCCTGGGCGGCCTCCTCGACGCCAACAACGACGGCAGCGTCACCGACGACCTGCTGCGCATGGGCAGCTCCGCCCTCGGCGGGATGTTCGGCAAGAAGGGCTGATTTCAGGGAGCGGCGGCGATTGTCGCCGCTCCTGTGCACCGGTCCCGCTGCTTCGGAAAGGCAACTGGTCGCGAGAGATAATCCCTCATCCGCCCTACGGGCACCTTCTCCCCTCACGAGGGGAGAAGGGACTTGATCGACGGTGGTCCCGAGTGCGTAAACCATCCGAGGTCAACCCCTAGCGCATCACTCCGACAGGCGAAAAGCTTCCCGCCCGTCCCTTCTCCCCTCGTGAGGGGAGAAGGTGCCCGTAGGGCGGATGAGGGGTTGTCTCTCGCGACCAGCATGATTTCGCAGGCTTTGAGGAGGCACCGTACCGAAAGCAACCAAATGCAAACTGAACGAGCGCACGATCGATATAGCGCAGGCTCTGGATCTACGCGAGCGCCAGTCCGGGATTGTCTTTCGTTGCCTTGAATGTAACGAACGCGTTCGGGCTCATAAAACGGGAACGACGGGACAGGCGGCTCACTTTGAGCACCTGAGCGTGAACCCGCGGTGTCGGCTGAGCGGACGCTGATCCCGCGGGCGCAGAACCCGCGTCGCCGGAATCTCGTAGAACGGAGGATGAGAACCCTGCGCTGGGCCCTCACCATGCCGGCGGCCGTTGCGTCGTGGTATGCGGCGTTCGCCGTCGGGCTCATGACGCACCAGTGGATCGAATCGCTCGTCTGTCCGCCGGATCGAATGATTTCGGGGACGTGCATGAGCCTGAGCGTCAACGAGTGGATGGCGCGCGTGGTCGTGTTCTTCGTCGCGGTGTCGGCGGTGGCCGTCGTCGGTGTGGCCGCGGCGGTGGCGCCAGAGGAGAAGAAGCTCGTGGCCTGGTGCGCGTTTGGGACGGGTGCGCTGGTGACGGTCATCTGTGCGGTGGCGGCGGACGCGTATGCGGAGGGTGTGGCCGCGCTGGTGGCGGGGCTGGCGACGGCGATGTTCGTCAATCGCGGGCGCGAACGATCGCCGCGTTGACGCCGCCGCGGTCTTCCATCAGCACGCGTGCGCTGAAGAGGATGAAGCCGCGGGCGCCCATGCGACGGGCCATACGGATCTGCCGTTCGATCTCGGACGCGGGGATGGCGTTCGGGCGCCCGCTCTCGACGCGGTAGACGGCCAGTCCCGGCACGATCCCGCGGCCGCGCCGATCCTGCGCCAGCCACCAGCGCAACAGGGCGGGGAAACTCTGCTCGCGGCGGTCGATGGGCCAGTAGAGCTGCGGCGCGAGGTAGTCGACCCAGCCGCGGCGCAGCCAGAGGCGCGAGTCGGCGTAGAGCTGGTCGTACGCGTCGAAGCCGCGGATCTGTCGCGGATGCCGCGGACGCCAGATGCCGAATGGGCTGACACCGACCAGCACATCGGCGCGGATGTTCTTCACGCTCGAGTGCATGGTGCGCACGAACCGGTTGATGTTGCTGCGGCGCCAGTCGTCGCGCTTCATGCGGCCGCCGTCCGCGCGATAGCGCCGCCACGATACGTCGTCGGGAAACGCCAGTCCGTCTTCGGGGTAGGGATAGAAGTAGTCGTCGACGTGGACGCCGTCGACGTCGTAACGCGCCACGACGTCCAGGATCGTCGCGAGCACTTCGCGTTGCGCGTCGGCCTCGCCGGGATCGAGCCAGAGCTGCTTGCCGTAGGTGCGCACCAGCTCCGGCCGCCGCAGCGCAAGGTGCGGTCCCGCGACTGGCGACTGCGCGCTGGCGTGTCGCGCGCGGAAGGGGTTGAACCATGCGTGCAACTCGAGTCCGCGCTTGTGCGCTTCCTCGATCGCGAACGCGAGCGGGTCGTAGAGAGGCTGCGGCGGCTTGCCCATCGCGCCGGTGAGATATTCACTCCACGGCGAATCGGGCGCCGGGTAGATCGCGTCCGCGGCGGGGCGCACCTGCAGGAAGACGGCGTTCAGTCCGAGAGAGGCGGCGCGGTCGTAGATGCGAATGAGCTCCGCTTTCTGCTCCTCCGAGGAGAGATCGCGACGGGAGGGCCAGTCGATGTTGTCGACCGTGGCGATCCAGACGCCGCGGAGCTCGGGACGCTGAGCCGGACGCGCCGCGCAACAGCAACTGAGGAGAACGAAGGCAGCCGCGGCGAGCCGCTGGATCACGGCCACAGTGTAAGGGACGACGGGAGGCCCCTCGCCGGTCCCTTTCAGATCGGCGCGATCGTGCCGCGCGAGAGCTTTTCGAATCGCAGGCCGAGGAGGATGGCGACGACGGTCAGGCCGGCGCAGAGGCCCCACCAGAGACCGGTGATGCCGAAGTTCATCTTGAAGCCGAGGAGCAGTGCGATGGGGAGGCCGATGACCCAGTGGCCGACGATGTTCGCGTAGAACGCGTACTTGGTGTCGCCCGCGCCGCGCAGCACGCCGGCGCCGACGGCCTGCACGCCGTCGGAGAGCTGGAAGACCGCGGCGACGAGCATCAGCGGGATGGCCACAGCGATGACGTTTTCCTGGTTGGTGACGAGCCGGGTGAGCAGCCGCGGCATAACGGCGAACGCGAGCGCGCTCAGTCCCATGAAGCCCGCGCCGCAGAGGAAGGCCACGTAGCCGGCGGAGCGGGTGGCGATCGGATCGCGCGCGCCGACGCCGATGCCGACGCGCACCGAGCCGGCGGCGGCGATGCCCAGGGCCACGGTGAACGTGAACGACGCCAGGCCGATCACGAGCTGGTGCGCGGCGAGCTGCAGCGTGCCCAGTCGCGAGGCGAGCAGCGCCACCAAGGCGAAGACGCCGACCTCCGCGCCCATCTGCAGCGCGACCGGCAGTCCCACGCGCGCGGCCTGCAGGATCGCGGCGCGGTCGGGACGCGGGTCGAACGGCTCCGTCATTTTGATCTTCTTCACGGCGGCGACGACGATGACCAGCTCGAGAATCGTGCAGAGCACCGTGGCCATGGCCGCGCCGGCGACGCCGAACGCCGGCACCCATCCTTCGATGCCGAAGACGAGAATGATGTCGCCGATGAGGTTCAGCACGTTGGCGAGGATCATGGCGATGACCATCGGCCGCGTGACGCCGTGCGCCTGCAGGTACGCGCGCACGACGAAGAAGAGGAGAAAGGGGACGAGGCTCAGCAGGCGCACGAGCAGGTAGGCGCGCGCGGGAGCGATGAGCTCCTGTTTCGAGCCGATGAGCGGCAGGGCCCAGGCCCCTGCAAGCAGCACCAGCGTCAGCACGCCGGAGACGATCAGTCCCAGCCAGACGCCCTGCCACAGGAGATGGCGCGCGCGTCCGCGGTCGCCCGCGCCGATGGCCTGCGCGATGAGCGGGTCGACGCCGAAGACCATGCCCATGCCCATGACCGAGAAGGCGAAGAAGACGGCGTTCGCCAGTCCCGAGCCGGCCAGCTCGCGCGCGCCGAGGCGCCCGAGGACGGCCACGTCGACGAGACCCATCATCTGCGTGCCGGCCTGCGCCGCGGCGAGGGGGACGGCCAGGCGCAACAACTCGCGCAGCTCTCTGCGAAACACTTCTCCGCGCATGAAGCGCGGGATTTTAGTAGGATTACCCGCTTTTTATTCGACTAAAGGATTTTCCACTCATGCGTTATCTCGTTACCGGCGGCGCCGGCTTCATCGGATCGAACTTCATCCGCTACATCTTCACCAAGTACGGCGACGACGCCCAGGTCGTGAATCTCGACAAGCTGACGTACGCCGGCATCCGCGAGAACCTGGCGGAGTTCGAGGGCAACAAGAACTACAAGTTCGTGCAGGGCGACATCGCCGTGCCGGAGCAGGTGGCCGAGGCCTACAAGGGCGTGGACGGCAGCGGGGTGGACGTGGTGGTGAACTTTGCCGCCGAGACGCACGTCGACCGCTCGCTGATGGAGGCCGCCACGTTCATCCAGACGGACGTGCAGGGCGTGCTGGTGCTGCTCGAGGAGGCGAAGAAGCACGCGCCGAACCTCAAGCGCTTCGTGCAGGTCTCGACGGATGAAGTGTACGGCTCGATCGAGAACGGCTCGTTCACGGAGACCGACCAGCTCAACCCGCGCAATCCGTATTCGGCGTCGAAGGCCGGCGGCGACCGCATGGCCTACGCGTACGCGCAGACGTACGGGATGCCGGTCATCGTCACGCGCGCCTCGAACAACTTCGGGCCGTTCCAGTATCCGGAGAAGCTGATCCCGCTCTTCGTCACGAACGCGCTGGACGACCTCCCGCTGCCGCTGTACGGCGACGGCAAGAACGTGCGCGACTGGCTCTTCGTGGACGATCACTGCGCGGCGATCGACTTCCTGATCGAGCACGGGGAGAACTCCGAGGTGTACAACATCGGCGGCGGCAACGAGCGGGAGAACCGCGAGATCACGCACCGCATCCTGGAGCTGACCGGGAAGCCGGAGTCGCTGATCAAGCCGGTCGGCGACCGCCAGGGCCACGACCGCCGCTATTCGCTCGACACGAAGAAGCTCGAGCGCCTCGGCTACAAGTGCGACACCGACTTTGACGCCGCCCTCGAGCGTACCGTGCGCTGGTACGTCGACAACCCGCAGTGGTGGCGCGCCATCAAGGAAAAGAGCGCCGAGTACAAGGCTTATTACGAACGCCAGTACGCGAATCGGTGAGCAGGGAAAAGGTAAAAGGTGAAAGTGCCGCTACGCGGCGATTCGCGCGAAGCGCACTTTTACCCTTCACCCTTTACCCTTGACCTCTCATCCCACACATTCGTGGATGTCGGCGATCAGTCTGGCCATGTCGAAGGGTTTGGCGTGGATCCGGTAGACCGGCACGTCGAACTGTCTGAGGATCTCGCTCTCCGGCACGGCCGAGGCGATGATCGTGCAGCGGAGTTTTTCGGGGTGGTGCGCCTGTAGGTGTTTGAGGACGCCGTAGCCGTCGACTTTGGGCATCATCAGGTCGAGGAGGATGACGTCGTAGCCGTCACGGTCGATCCGTTCGATGGCTTCCTCTCCGTCGCGCGCGGTGTCCACGTGCAGGTTCTGACGCTCGACGACTTTGGCCAGCATGGTGCGGATCGGGTCGTCGTCGTCGACCACGAGCGCACGTTTTTTCTCATCCACACTGGCAGCTTCAGCAAAAGGGATGCTAGGCCCGGGATGCCGGCAACAGGGAACGACGAGGGGCCTCCGGCCTGTCAACGAAACACGTGTTTGCGCGACGACATGGGCACAACCAGCGCTGCCGGTCGCACCGGCCCGCCGGAGGCCTCCCGTCGTTCCCTGTTGCCCTCTAGCCAAGCGCCGCGATGAGGGCCACCGGTATAGCCAGCAGGCCGACCACGAGCAGGATCGGGATGATCGCCGCGACCGCGGCAATGAGCAGCGCGCCGCCGACGATGACCACGATCGGGATGAAGAGAAACTTCAGCGGCAGCAGCACGATCTTGAAGGCGAACTTCAGCACGCCGAGGGCGAGGAACAGCGTTCCGAACACGGCGGCGACGACTCCGACGACAGCGAGTAGTGCGAGCAGCTCGAACATCTCAGGGCCTCCCGTTTTTTCATACGGGAACCGCGTCCGGGAGTTTCCCGACGTAGACGCTCTGCGGCCGGATCAGCTTCCCGACGGCGCGCTGCTCGAAGCAGTGGGCGAGCCAGCCGGCCACGCGGCCGACGGCGAAGGTCGGCGTGAACAGCTCCGTGTCCAGGCCGATCCCGTGCAGCAGGAGCGCGGTGTAGAACTCGACGTTCGTCTGGAGACGGCGTCCCGGCTTGTGCTCCTCGAGGAGGCGCAGCGCGGTGCGCTCGACGGCGCGGGCGAGCTCGTAGAGCTGCATGTCGCCGGCGCGGGTGAACAGCCGTTCCGCGGCCGCGGCCAGGACGTCGGCGCGCGGATCGCGGACCTTGTAGACGCGGTGGCCGAAGCCCATCAGCCGCTCGCCGGCTTCGATCTTCCGGCGCAGCACCTCTTCCGCGCGCGAGGCGTCGCCGATGGCGAAGACCATGTCCAGCGCCGGGCCGGGCGCGCCGCCGTGCAGCGGCCCTTTCAGCGCGCCGATGGCGCCGGTGATCGCGGAGACGAAGTCGGAGCCGGTCGAGACGATCACGCGCGCCGTGAAGGTCGAGGCGTTCAGGCCGTGATCGACGACGGTGTTGAGGTACGTCTCCAGCCCGCGCACGACCTCGGGATGGGCCTCGACGCCGTGCAGCATCCAGAGGTAATTCGCCGCGAAGCCGAGATCCGGGCGCGGGTCGACCGGTTCCAGTCCCTGCTTCCGCCGCCAGTGGGCGGCCACGATGGCGGGGCAGCTCCACAACAACAATCGCGCCGCCCTGTGATCGCCGTCACTCATTAAGGACGCCACTCCGGCCCTTAATGCATCCATGGGTTCCAACTGCAGTGGTCCAGCCGCCGCTTTGGCATGGGCGGGGGACGCGTCCATCCCCCACAACAGCTCCACCACGTCCTCGAACCGCCAGGACGCGAGCTCTTCGACCCGGTATCCGCCGATGACCAGTTCCCCGCGCTCCCCGTCCACCATGCTCAGTTTCGTTTCCGCCGCGACGACGCCTTCCAGTCCGCTGTTCATGCTCCGAACCTAAATCCGCTGCACGGCAACGTCAATATTGATTGTAGAATCAACACGAGATGCCTCGGAAGACGGAATGGCTCGACTCGAAAGGCGCCACACGCCTCCTTGGCGTGAGCCGCGCCACCCTCTACGCCTACGTCAGCCGCGGCTTCGTCCGTTCGGAGCCGGTGCCGGGCAGCTCGCGCGAGCGCCGCTACGCGCGTGAGGACGTGGAGCGTCTGCGCGTGCGTGCCGAGGAGCGGAAGAATCCGGAGAAGGCGGCGCAGCATGCGCTGCGATGGGGCGTGCCGATCCTCGAATCGGCCATCACGCTGATCGCCGGCGGGAAGCTCTATTACCGCGGCCATGACGCGGCGGAGCTGGCGCGCACGCGGTCGCTGGAGGACGTGGCGGCGCTGATCTGGACGGGCTCGTTCGAGGCCGACATCTTCGATACGCCGCTGCACGTCGTCGGCGGCACGAGTGCGCCCGACCTGCCGATCATCAACCGCGCCCAGTCGGTGCTGCCACTCGTCGCGGCGCGCGATCCGCTGGCGTTCGACCTCCGCCCGCGCGCCGTGGCGCAGACCGGCTGGCGGATCGTGAACCTGCTGACCAGCGTGGCGGCGGAGTCGAGCGAGCTCGGGTCGACGGTGGAGGACACTCTGGCTTTGGCCTGGGCGCCGAACGTGAAGAACGCGCCGGCGCTCATCCGAGCGGCGCTGATCCTCTGCGCCGACCATGAGCTGAATGTGTCGGCCTTCACCGCGCGCTGTGTGGCCTCGGCCGGGTCGAATCCGTACGCGGTCGTCGTGGCTGGGCTGGCGGCGCTGGAAGGGGCGAAGCACGGCGGTGCCACGGAGCGCGTGGAGGCGCTGTTCGACGAGATCCGGCGAGTGCGCGATCCCCGCAAGGCGCTCTCTGATCGCCTCCGCCGCGGCGCCGGCGTCGACGGCTTCGGCCACCCGCTCTATCCGAACGGCGATCCGCGCGCGACGCTCCTCCTGGACATGCTGCCGAAGTCGAAGGAGCTGACGTTCGCCCGCAATCTCGCCGCCGCCGCGGAGGAGGTCCTCGGCGAGAAGCCGACGCTCGACTTCGGCCTCGTGACGCTGGCCCGCGTCCTCGGATTGCCGCGCGGCTCGGCACTGGCGCTGTTCGCCATCGGCCGCACCATCGGCTGGATCGCGCACGCCATCGAGCAGTACGCGCAGGGGACGATGATCCGGCCGCGCGCGAAGTACACGGGGCCGAGCCCGACGTAGCGCGCGCCAAACGCTGTCATCCCGAGCGTGAGTCGAGGGACCCGGGTGGGACGGTGGCACGCTGCACGCGCCCGAGGACACGCTGCGCGTACCGGATAGAAAAGGGGTGGCTCACCCGCCACCGCACTCCCTAAAGTCTGTCATCCCTCGACTCACGCTCGGGATGACAGTTGGTTACATCTTGGCCAGGTTGTCGAAGTACTTCACGAAGGCCACCATGCCGCCGCTGGCCTGCTGCCAGTCGAAGTTCTCGTTCGGGGCGTGGTAGCCGTGCTCGGGCAGCGAGAGGCCGAGGAACATGACCGGCGTCTTGAGCACCTTCTCCATCGAGATCACGGCGCCGATGGAGCCGCCCTCGCGGACGAAGACGGGCGTGCGTCCGAAGGAGAACTTCACGGCGTCTTTGATGGCGTCGGCGAGCTTTCCTTCGGTCGGGGCCTTGTAGGGCCACATCTGGTTCTCGATCTCGATCTTCACGTCCGGGCTGCGCTGCTTCACGAACTCGCGGACGAGCTTCTGGATCTTCCGCGGGTCCTGCTTCGGCACGAGGCGGCAGGAGATCTTCACTTCGGCGCGCGGCGCGATGACGGTCTTGATGCCGGGACCGGTGTAGCCGCCGACGAGGCCGTGCACTTCGAAGGTGGGCATGGCCCAGATGCGCTTCATGACGTCGATCGGATCGTTGCTGCGGATCGACTTGAAGAGGTGGTCCTTCATGAAGCCCTTGATGGTGAAGCCGGAGTTGCGGAAGTCTTCCAGCTCGCGCTTCGAGGGCGGCTCGACGTCGTCGTAGAAGCCTTTGATCTTCACCTTGCCGGTGCGGGCGTCGTACATCTCGGAGACGAGCTGCATCAACTCGCCGAGGGGGTTGCGGGCCGCGCCGCCGGTCACGCCGGAGTGCTGGTCGGTCTCGCCGGTCTCGAGGGACAACGTGAAACCCTGCAATCCGCGCAGGCCGGCCGGGCAGGCGGGCTGTTTGCGCGAGACCCAGATGGTGTCGGAGACGAGGATGTGGTCGGTGGCCAGCTCCTGGGCGTTGGCCTTGATGGCGGACTCGAAGTTCGGCGAGCCGATCTCCTCTTCGAGCTCCCACAGGACGTTGAGGTTCAGCGGGATGTTGGCCTCGCGCGCGGCTTTGATGCCCCACATGGCGCTGAGGGCCGGGCCCTTGTCGTCGGTGGTCCCGCGGCCGAAATAGCGGTCGCCTTCCTTGGTGAAGGTGAACGGCTCGGTCCTCCACGGCTCGGTCTCTTTGGACGCGGGCTGGACGTCCATGTGGTTGTAGATGGTCAGGGTCGGCGCTTTGGCGGACGTGGTGAAGCGGCCGTGGACCATGGGATGTCCGCCGGTCTCGATGACTTTGGCCTTACCGCCGAAGTCGCGGATGAATTGCGCGGCGGCGTCGGCGCAGCGGCGCACGTCGTTGGCGCGCGCGGGCTCGGCGGAGACGGAGGGGATCTCGACGAACTGCTTCAGTGCTTCTTCGAAGTTGTTGCGCTCACCAGCCGCCCAGGCAGCCAGCGCCTTTTTCTCGACGTTCATGGCGCGCATTGTATGGCACAGAGAACGACCGGGAGGCCTCCGGCGGGGGTATGACCGGAGGCCTCTCGTCGGTTCTCAGTTGCCCGCAGAAGCGCCGCCGCGGCGAGGGTCGGAGCCGCCCATGCGCATGCCCGTCACCGGGTCGATGAGGATGCCCTGCGCGTCGCCGATCTCACCGGGCTCGGTCTTGTCCATGCCGGGGAGGGGGCGGAACTTGTGGCCGCGGGCTTCGAGGGCGGCCCGCGTGTCGGCATCCATGTCGAACTCTTCCCAGAAAATCAGGTCGGGGAGCCACTGGTGGTGGAAGCGCGGCGCGCCGACGGCCTGCTGCACGTTCATGCCGAAGTCGATCACGTTCACGATCACCTGCAGCACCGTGTTGATGATCGTCGGGCCCCCGGGACTGCCGATGACGAGGTACGGCTTCCCGTCCTTGAGCACGATGGTCGGGGTCATCGACGACAGCGGCCGCTTCTTCGGCGCGATGGCGTTCGCTTCGCCCTGGATCAGGCCGTAGTCGTTGGCCACGCCGACCTTCGACGTGAAGTCGTCCATCTCGTTGTTGAGCAGGAAGCCCGCGCCTTTGACCGTCACGCCGGCGCCATAGCTGTCATTCAGCGTGTAGGTATTCGACACGACGTTCCCCTCGGCGTCGATGATGGAGTAGTGCGTCGTGTCGGGCGACTCGTACGTGGCCGGATTGCCGCCGGTGACGTCCTTGCTCGGCGTGGCCTTGTCGGTGATCGACTTCGCGCGGAACTGCGCGTAGGCGCGAGAGGTGAGTCCGGCGACCGGCACGGTGACGAAGTCGGCATCGCCGAGGTAGGTGGCACGGTCGGCGAAGGCGCGTCGCATCACTTCGACCATCGTGTGCACGTATTTCGATGAGTGCCAGCCCATTGCCTTGAGGTCGTGGGCCTCGAGCATGTTCAGCATCTCGAGCAGGGCGATGCCGCCGGACGACGGCGGGGGCATGGTGATGACGTCGTAGCCGCGGTACGTGCCGCGCAGCGGCTTGCGGATGGTCGGCTCGTACGTCCGCAAATCCTCGGCCGTGATGATGCCGCCGCCTTCCTGCATCGCGGCGACGATGAGCTTCGCCGTTTCGCCCTCGTAGAAATCGCGCGGGTTCGTTTTGATGCGGGCCAGCACCGACGCGAGCTCCGGCTGCACGAGCGTGTCGCCCAGCTCGAAGTAGCGGCCGTCGCGCTGGTAGATGCGGCGGCTCTCGCTCCACGGCGCCATCTTCTCGATGGTGGTTTTGGCGGAGAGGCTCCTGGCGAGGTGGTAGCTGACCGGGATGCCGTCGGCGGCGAGCTTGCGCGCGGGCTCGACGAGCTCTTCCCACTTCAGCTTTCCGTGGCGCTTGTGCGCGAGTGCGAGTCCGGCCACGGTGCCGGGGACACCGACTGCCTTGTAGCCGTCGGTGGAGAGCTTGGGGACGACTTTGCCTTGCGCATCGAGGTACATGTCGCGTGTGGCGGCGAGCGGGCCGCGCTCGCGGTAGTCAATGGCTTCGACGCTGCCGTCGGCTTTGCGGAGGAGGAGGAATCCGCCGCCGCCGAGGTTGCCGGCGGAGGGCCAGGTGACGGCGAGGGCGAGGCCGACCGCGACTGCCGCGTCGACGGCGTTGCCGCCACGTTTCATGACGTCGGCGCCAATGCGCGAGGCGATCCCGGACGTGGACGCCACCATGGCGTCGCGCGCCCGCAACGGCTCCTGGGCGGCATGCAGGGGAAGTCCTACGAGAAGCGCGACGAGGAATGCGGCGGCCAGTTGTTTCATCGCCGCAAAGTGTAGCTGTAAGCGGTTGCATCGCGTTGGCGACGGGCGTAGATTGAGCGCGTCCAATGGCCACCAGAAATCCGATGGACGCCGTCCGGCGAAGCAACCGCTTTCGAGTGGTGATGAACCTCCCGCTGCGCATCGGCCTCAAGCAGGCCACGATGGTGGACATCAGTACGACCGGCATCCTGGCCACGCACAGCGGCATGCTGAAGACAGGCACGGTGATGGACATCTCGTTCACGCACGAGGGACGCAAGTTCCAGGCGTCGGCGAAGGTGGCCTCGTGCACGGTGGTGGGGCTCGGCGCGGGCGAGGCGGGAGCGACGCTGTACGCGTCGCGGCTGTATTTCGTGAACCTGCCGCCGGAGTCGCGCGACATGCTCGAGGGCATGGTCGCGGACGCGCTTACGTAGGGGCGCTGCGCTCCGCACGTGCGAGTCTTGGGACGCCGCCAATTGCTGTCATCCTGAGCCGCGTAGACGGCGAAGGATCCCCTGCCGACGGAGCGAGCAGCGTGCAAGCGAAGGGGTTCCTTCGCCGCCATGCTTCAGGCTGCGTGGGACGGTTCCTGCGGCTCAGGATGACGGCGATTGGCGCGGTTTGGAGAGAGGATCGTGGTCGTTTGAATGCGGTCTGCTTAGCTCCGGTAATCCGCGTTCAGGCTGACGTAGTCGTGGCCGAGGTCGGAGGAGAGGACGACGGCGCGGGCCGTGCCGTCGCCGAGGTTGACGCGCAGGGGGACGCGCTCGCGGGCGAAGACCTTCGCCGCATCTTTCTCGCGGTAGACGGCCGGTGCGCCGTTGAGGACGAGGGCGATGGGGCCGGCGTGTAGCGAAATCCTGCGAAGCGAGAAGCGCGCGCCGCTGCGGCCGACGGCGGCGAGGATGCGGCCCCAGTTCGGATCGCCTCCGTGCAACGCGGTCTTCACGAGCGGAGAGGTGGCGATGGCATGGGCGGCGAGTTTGGCGTCGCGGTCGGTGCGGGCGCCGGTGACCTCGACTTCCATCACGCGGATGGCGCCTTCACCGTCGCGGACGATCATCCACGCCAGCTCGCGGCAGAGCGTGTCGAGGGCGCGCTGAAAGTCGGACAGGTCGGTGTTGGCGGCGTTGCCGAGTTTTCCGGAGGCCAGGACCAGCACGGTGTCGTTCGTCGACGTGTCGCCGTCGACGGAGATGGAGTTGAAGCTCTGGTCGACGCTCGTCTTGAGCGCCTTCTGCAGCGTGGCCGGCGAGACGTTGGCGTCGGTCATGACGAAGGCAAGCATGGTGGCCATGTCGGGGTGGATCATGCCCGCGCCTTTGGCGACGCCGACGAGGCGACCGCGCTTGCCGCCGAGGGTGAACGTCGCCTGCGCGACCTTCGGGCCGACGTCGGTGGTGAGGATGGCGTGCGACAGCGCTTCCACGCCGCCGGTGGAGAGACGGTTCACGGCATCGGGGAGAAAGTCGCGCACCTTCTTGTCGGGCAGCACGACACCGATCACGCCCGTGGACGCGAGAAAGATCTCCTCTTCCGCGCACCGCAGTAGTTCGGACGCGCGGGTGCGGACGCGCTTCGCGGCATCGAGGCCTTCCTTGCCCGTGACGGCGTTCGCGCAGCCGGCATTGACGACAACGGCCTTCACGCGTCCGCCGCTCTTCTTCAGCGAGGCGCGTGAGAGCGTGACCGGGGCCGCCTGAAACTTGTTCTGCGTGAAGACGGCAGCCGCGGACGCACCGTCGGCCGCGACGATCAGGCCGAGGTCAGGGCGCTTCTTGCGGATACCGGCGCGGACGCCGGAGGCGGTGAAGCCCCTTGGTAATTTAGCGTTCAGTTTCATCGGCCTACAGGGTCTCCAGTGCGGACTTTGCAGCCGCGGCGACACGGGCGGGGGAGGTGCCGCCGAATACGTTCTTTTTCGCGAGCACGGTCTCGACGCTGTTGAACGAATGCTGTCCCTCGCGCGACACGATGTCGTGCGCCTCGCGGAAGGGGATGCCTTTCGCCGCCAGCTCGTCGGCCGCGTCGGTGGCGAGCAGCAGGTGACTGGATGCCGCGGCGGACATCGCGTCATTGATCTTCACACCCGAGATCAACGCCGTTAGCGCCGGCAGCAGCACCGCCAGCAACGCGCGTGTGCGGAACAGCGGCTCTTTGTCGAGCTGAAGGTCTTTGTTGTACGCGAGCGGCAAGCCCTTGAGCAGGGCCAGGAAGCCGGTCAGCTCGCCGAGCGAGCGCGCGGCGTAGCCACGCGTCAGCTCGAGCACGTCGGGGTTCTTTTTCTGCGGCATGCGCGACGAGCCGGTGGCCCACGCATCCGGCAGCTCCGCGTAGCCCGCTTCGTCCGAGGTGAAGAAGATCAGATCCTCGGCCAGTCGCGAGAGATGCGTGAGCGTCAGCGACGCGGTGAAGAGATACTCCGCCGCGAAATCGCGATCGGAGACTCCGTCGAGCGAGTTCGCGGTAGCGCGGGCGAAGCCGAGCGATTGCGCGAGGCGCTCGCGGTCGATGGCCAGCGGAGTGCCGGCCAGCGCGCCGCTGCCGAGGGGACATTCATCGCCGCGCGAGCGGGCGTCGCGCATGCGCGACAGATCGCGGCGCAGCATCTCGACGTAGGCGAGACACCAGTGTCCGAACGTCACGGGCTCGGCCTGCTTGAGGTGCGTGTAACCGGGCATCGGCGTCGACGCGTGCTCTTCCGCCTTCGTCGCCAGAGAACGGGCGAGCGACGTCGCCAGTGCGTCGAAATCAGCGCACGCCTTCTTCAGCCAGAGCTTGAGATCGGTCGCGACCTGGTCGTTGCGGGAGCGGCCGGTGTGGAGCTTTCCGGCGAGCGCGCCGACGCGCTCGCGCAGCGAGGCCTCGACGTACGAGTGCACGTCTTCGGCATCGCTGTCGTCGAGCGTCAGCGCGACCAGCGCGCCGACGAGCGCACTCTCCTCGTCGGAGGAGAGCACGCCCGCGCGCGCCAGCTCGTGCGCCCACGCGATCGACCCTTCGACGTCTTCCGCGAACAGCTCGCGGTCGAAGGCGAACGAGTCGTTCAGCACGCGCAGAAGCGTCGCCGGACCCTCACTGAAACGGCCCCCCCACATACCTTTTACAGGCACGTTCGTGCCGCTCACTTTTTGGCCCATCCTCCATTGGCACTCTGCACGGTCTCGACATCCATCGGCGAGAGCCGCTTGCTGCCGCGAAGCTGCAGGCCGAACAGCTTGATGAAGCCGGCCGAGTCGGTGACGTCGTAACCGGTCATGTCGAACGAGGCCAGGCTCTGCTGATAAAGGGAGTGCGGCGACTTGCGTCCGACCACCGTGGCGTTGCCCTTGTAGAGCTTCAGCGTCACGGAGCCGGTGATCTTCTCCGTCAGCACGTTCACGAAGGCGTCGAAGGCCTCGCGCAGCGGCGCGAACCAGAGTCCGTTGTAGACCAGCTCCGCGTACCGCGTGGCGATGCGCTCCTTCTCGTGCGCGGAGTCGCGGTCGAGGATGATCGACTCGAGCGCCTTCAGCGAGTTGACGAGGATCGTGCCGCCCGGGGTCTCGTAGACGCCGCGCGACTTGATGCCGATCAGGCGGTTCTCGACGATGTCGGCGCGGCCGACGCCATGGCGTCCGCCGATCTCGTTCAGCGTCTGCACGAGTTTCGCCGGCGAGAGCTGCACGCCGTTGACGGCGACCGGCACGCCCGACTCGAAGTCGATGGTGACTTTCTCGGGCGTGTCCGGCGCGTCCATCGGGTCGACGGAGAGCTTGAACATCGACGCTTCCGGCTCGAACATCGGGTCCTCGAGCGGGCCGCCTTCGTGCGAGAGGTGCCAGAGGTTGCGGTCGCGCGAGTACGGGTCTTTCTTCGTCACCGGCACCGGGATGCCGCGCTCGGAGGCGTAGTCGATGGCGTCTTCACGCGAGACGATGTCCCACTCGCGCCACGGCGCGACGATCTTCAGCTCCGGCGCGAGGGCCTGGTAGGCGAGCTCGAAGCGAACCTGGTCGTTGCCTTTGCCGGTGCAGCCGTGCGCGAGGGCGTCGCAGCCGGTGGCCAGAGCGATCTCGACCTGCTTGCGGGCGATGAGCGGACGGGCCGTGGACGTGCCCAGAAGGTAGTCGCGCTCGTAGATCGCGCCGGCCTTCAGCACGGGGAAGAGAAAGTCCGCCGCGAATTCTTCTTTCGCGTCGACGAGATGGAAGTCGATGGCACCGGTGCTGTACGCCTTCTGCGCCAGCCCCGTGGTCTCCTCGGCCTGGCCGACGTCGACCGCGACCGCGACCACTTCGCAGCCGTAGTTCTCCTTCAGCCAGGAAATGATGATGGAGGTGTCGAGACCTCCCGAGTACGCCAGGGCTACTTTTTTCAAGCTGCTTTCTCCTTGTGACCGGTCAGGACGAGCGTGAGCGTGTCCATGAACTCGACGAGTGCTTTCTTCGGGACGATGTACGGCGGCAGCAGGCGCAGGACCTTGTCGCGGGCGGTGCCGACGACGAAGCCGTGGTCGAGCAGCTCGCGCGCGACGGGCGACGCCGGACGATCGAGCTCGATGCCCCACATGAGGCCGGAGCCGCGGACTTCGACGACGTTGGCCAGCTTGCGCAGCTCGGCGCCGAACCACTCGCCGAGGGCGTTGATCTGCGGGAGGAGCTTCTCGGTCTCTTCGAGGACCACGGCCCCGAGGCGGCACGCGACGGGGTTGCCGCCGAACGTCGTCCCATGATGGCCGGGCTTCACGACGCCTTCGACGGCGTCGCCGGTGAGCACGGCGCCGAGCGGCAGTCCGCCGCCGAGCGGCTTCGCCAGCGTGACGATGTCCGGCACGATGCCGCTCTTCTGGAACGCGAACATATGACCGGTGCGCCCGAGGCCGCACTGGATCTCGTCGAGCACGAGCAGCGCGCCGTGCAGGTCGGCGATGCGCCGTGCAGCGATGAGGAAGTCGTCGGTGAGCGGGATGATGCCGCCCTCGCCCATGACCGGCTCGAGGAAGATCGCCGCCGTCTCGCCGTCGACCGCCGCTTCGAGCGCGGCGATGTCATTGGCCTCGACGAAGCTCACGCCCGGCACGAGCGGCGCGAACGGCTCGCGGTAGGCCTCGTGGCCCGTCAGCGAGAGCGAGCCGAGGGTGCGGCCATGGAACGACTCCACGAGCGCGACGAGCTTGGTCTTCTTCGTCGCGAGGCGCGCGAACTTCAGCGCCGCCTCGTTGGCTTCCGTGCCGCTGTTGCAGAAGAACGCGCGGTTCAGTCCCGAGGCGCGCACGAGCTTCTCGCCGAGGATGCCCTGGGCGGGGTGGTAGTAGAGATTCGAGACGTGCAGCAGCGAGTTGCTGGCGTCGCGCATGGTCTTCATGAGCTTCGGGTGCTTGTGCCCGAGGACGTTCACGGCGATGCCGCCGAGGAGGTCCCAGTAGGCGCGGCCGTCCGCGTCGTACAGACGGGCGCCCTTGCCATCGCGCGGATGGAACGGTGTCCTCGCGTAGGTCCGCACGAGGAATGCGTCCTCGCGCGCCTGGACGGCGGTGGGGGATTCGTCATGCAGCAACAAGGGTCGTCCCTCCTTCTTCTCCGATGGTGATCTCACGGACGCCCGAGGTGAGGGCGCTGAGCGCGGCCTGCAGCTTCGGCTTCATGCCGCCGGTGACGTTGCCGATGAACGTCTCGGCATCGGCGGCGTGGAGCCGCGGCACGACGTTGCCGTCCGTGTCGAGCAGGCCGGCCACGTCGGTGATGAACAGCAGCTCGTTCGCGCCGACGGCGACAGCCATCGCGGCCGCGGCGCTGTCGGCGTTGACGTTGAACAGCTCCCCGTTCGCGCCCATGGCGATGGACGAGACGACCGGCAGCGTGCCGTAGTTGAGCATCGCCGAGACCAGCGAGCGGCTCGCGTGCGTGATCTGTCCGACGTGACCGAGGTCGACGCCGTCGATCGGCGGATGCTGTTCGGCGACCAGCGTCGCGCCGTCGCAGCCCGAGATGCCGGCCGCGCGGACGCCGAGCTTGGTCAGCTCGCTGACCAGCATCTTGTTGACCGTGCCGCCGAGGACCGAGACCACGATGTTCAGCGTCGCGTCGTCGGTGATGCGCAGTCCGGCGTGCGTCTTCCTGGCGATGCCGGCCAGGGCCAGCGCCGCGTCGATGTGCTTGCCGCCGCCGTGCACGAGGACGAGGTCCTCGCCGGCGTTCCAGCGTGCGACGATCTTGCGCAGCGCGCCGTCACGGCGCGCGGCGTCGTCGAGTAAAGAACCACCCAGCTTGATGACCGTTGTCACAGGAGTCCCTCCGTCTCGGCGTAGCCGCACATGCGGTTGAAGTTCTGCACGGCCTGCGAGGCCGCACCCTTGAGCAGGTTGTCGATGACGCTGACGATGACCGCGCGCCGTCCGCCCTGGAGCAGCTGGAAGCCGATCTCCGCGTTGGGTGTGTTGACCACGGTCTTCATCTCCGGCAGCTTGCCGGCCGGCAGCACCTTGACGAACGGCTGCTGGTCGTACGCGTCGGCGTAGAGCTGCGTGACTTCTTCATCGGTCACCGGGTTGGTGAAGCCGACGTGCATGGTCGAGTAGATGCCGCGCGGCGTCGGGATCAGGTGCGGCACGAAGACGAGCGTGGTGCGCTCGCCGAGGTGGAGCCCCTGGCGGATCTCCGGCTCGTGCCGGTGCGTGCCGACGCCGTACGCCTTGAAGTTCCCGAACAGCTCCGTGAACGAGTACGCCAGGTCGGCCTTCTTCCCCGCGCCGGAGACGCCGCTCTTGGAGTCGACGATGACGGGCTGGGTGCGGTCGATGAGGTACGTCAGCGGCCGCAGCGCGAGCAGGACGGAGGTCGGGTAGCAGCCGGGATTGGCGATGAGGCGCGCCTTGCGCAGCTCGCCGTTGCACCACTCCGGCAGCCCGTACACGGCCTCGCCGAGGAGCTCGGGACGGGCGTGCTTGAAGCCGTACCACGACGGGTACAGCGACGGCTCGCCGAGGCGGAACGCCCCGGAGAGGTCGATCACCCGGATGCCCGCGTCGAGGATCCCCGGCGTCACCTCGGCCGACACTTCGTTCGGCGTGGCCAGGAAGACGACGTCCGGCTTCACCTCGAGCAGCGCCGGGACCGAGAAAGACTCGGACGAATACGCCGCGACAACGTCCGCGTGCGGATGGCGCACGAGGATCTTCTGCAGCTCGGCGCCGGCATAGCCGGTGGCGCCTGCGATGGCGACGCGGGTGACACCCGTAGCGTTCGTTTCGTTGTTCATGGTCGTGGCTCCGAAAACCGTCGCCGCGGCTATGCGCGCGTGCGTCGGGTAATGGCCGCATTGGCGGCCGGTCGCGAGGTCAACCCCGCGATTTCATGGACGCGCCGGGCAAAGGCCTCGGCGGCGCCGGGTGTGCGGAATGCGACAAAGATCGTGTCGTCGCCGCCGATGGTGCCCATGGCATCGTCGATGGCGGTGGCGTCGATGGCGCTGGCCAGCGGCTGGGCCGCGGCCACGGGGGTCTTGATGACCACGAGGTTCATCGCCGCTTCGGCGGAGATGACGCTGTTCTGCACGAGCTGCTCGAACCGGTGCTCGACGGTCGCCCGCGGCGTGAAGGTGGCCACGGGCGCGACGGTCATGGTCTCGGTGGAGATGTAGCCGTTCGGAGTCTTGACCAGCCCCAGCTCGCGCAGGTCGCGCGACAGCGTGGGCTGCGTGACGGTGAAACCATGCGCGCGCAGCGCGGCCAGGAGCTCGTCCTGAGAATGGACGGCCGTGTCGCGAACGATCCGGAGGATCTCCTCGCGCCTGCGCATGACATCACCTGAATAAAAATTCATCATCACGAATACTTATGCATGAACGGGTGAGAGTCAACATCTATTTCGTCCGGGCTTGGAGGAAAGAGGAAGGAGGAAAGAGGAAAGAGGTCGCTCCGCGCGTCTCGGGACCTTTCGGCCGAAATGAGCCCTCGGGGAGACGATGCGCCGTGTATCTCGAGAGGCCGTCAGCCGGAGGCGCAGCCCCTCTTTCCTCTTTCCTCCTTCCTCTTTCCTCCCAAGGTTTTGAGGGACTTTCCCCCCGCACGACGCGATAACAATCAAAGAGGAGGCTTCTCCATGGTCCGTCGTGTCCTTCCGTTGTTGGCTCTTGCTCTGTTCGTTTTTGTTGCGCCTGCTGAGGCGCAGAAGCGCCGGGCGGTGCGTTCCGCGCCTCCTGCGCCTCCGTCGGGGGCCTGCCACACCTTCGCCTTCGTCCGGGCGGGGCTTCGCGCCTCGTACCTCTCCGAATCCCCCAGCGGCACGGCCACGTTTACCGTCACCCACGTCTCCGACGCGGCGAACCTCGCCGTCACCACGCAGAAAGTGCAGACGGCGCAGGGCGAGGCCGACGCGGAGACGCGCATCGACATGGAGACGTCCGGCTCGATGCGTTTCGTGAAGCACATGAAGGTCACGACGTCGATCACCGTCCCGGTCCTCGGACGCGTCAGCACCGTGACCGACGTCGACTGGGTACCGTCGATGCCGTGGGGACCGGCCGCCGGCTGGTGCACCGGTGCGAAGTGGACGATCCCGGTCATGACGCAGACCGTGCGCTCGTCCGGCCCGACCGGCGCGCTGCCGCCCGTCATCACGAACACCATGGCCGGCGAAGGCGAGGTGCTGGCGGTCGGTGAGTCGATCACCGTTCCGGCCGGCACGTTCAACACCGTGAAGTACCGCAACACGATCCTGGCCGGCACGAGCGTGCAGCCGGCGATCGTCTGGATGTCGATGCAGCACGGCATCCTGGTGCGACAGGATTCGCTCGACGCGGCCGGCAACGTCGTCACGGTGACGAGGCTCACCGCGGTTCAGTAATTGCAAATCCACTCGGGACAGGAGGCCACGTCTCATGTCCCGAGTGGAACGCACTGACGAACCCACCGCACGCCGCGATTCCGAGCAGTTGCGCCAGGCCGGGCGCGGCCGCGGCGGCGCCACTCCGCAGAGCGACCCGAACTCCGGCCACACGCCCACGAAAGCCGAAGGCGAAGTGTCCGACGTCGAGGAAGCGCTCCGTCACCAGGACGAATAGTCAGGGGGCAGGCGAAACGCCTGCCCTTACAGCCGCCGGGACGGCCGCGCTCCCTCGAGTCACCGGAGCATGATGGGATCGAGAAGGTAGTAGAGAGTCCCGGCAGGCGACCACACCGGTACCCGTCCTTCCTCCCAGTGGTACGCCCGCAGTCCCTCGGGGGCCATCACCTTGATGCCGGGATAGGCCTCGACCGCGTACGTATCGGGCTCCCGTGGGTGCAGCGCAAAGATGCCGAACGTGAAGTACAACGCATTCGTCTTCACGGCGACGCGGGTGAACATTCGGCCGCCGTCGTTCGAGCGATACAGCCCTGACGCTTTCTCGCCGGTATCCCACCCATCCACCCAGACCGCCTTCGCGTCGGCAGGCGAAAAGAAAACGTCCCAGACCTGGACCGTTGTGAACGGCGCCAGCGGCGTCCACGTCATGCCGCCGTCGTTGCTCAGCAGCAGCCCGGAAGCGCGCGGAGCGGCGTACACGCGATCGAAATTCGCCGGATCGAAGTGCGCCGTTTGCAGCTCCACCGCACCGGCCGACCCGCGCCGCGCCCAGACCGCGCCGCCATCGACCGATTCGTAGACGACGCCGGACACCGACACGGCACGCAGACGCAGCGCGTTGCCGGGATCAACCTCGACGCCGACGAAGGTCTCGGGAAAAGTGAACGACTCGATTCTCCCGTCGCGCCACAGCCGGGCCATCTTCACCGGGGTGTGAAAGGAAACGGGCTCCGCATGACGGGCGATGATGTTCGGCTGGATCTTCCCGGCCAGCACCTCGGTCGCATGCGCGGCGACGCTCCACGTGCAGCCGGCGTCGACCGAGCGATGGATCGCGCCGTCGCGCGTCACGGCCCACATCAGGTTCGGCGTCGCCCCGATGGCGAGTGCCTCGGTCAGGTTGACCGGCTCGCGCCACGGCGCCGGCGGCTCGGAGCTGGCCCGGACGGTCTTGTCCGCGTCGAAGAAGCGGATCCACGACAGTCCTTTGATCTCCGTGCAACGCGGCGCCTGCCAGCCCGATCCGCGATGCGCGACGGCGCGCGAGCGCCCCTCGGCGACCGGCACCAGGATGACGAAGAACAGCGCGATGAGGAGCGCTTTGCGCACGATCAACGGAACTGCAGGTCGACGAAGTAGAGCACGCCCGCCGGTGACCATTCCGCTTCCCAGGTCGCCGCGCCGGCGTCGCGATAGCTGAGGCTGACGCCGTCGAAGATGGCCATGCCGGTCAGGAGCGGCACGGCGACGATATTCGGGTCCGTGGGATGCGGCGCGAGATAGCCGCTGGCCGAGTGGGTGACCTGCTGTGAGTAGTACGCGGCCGGTTTGAACGTCAGGCCGCCGTCCGTCGAACGATAGAGCGCGGATGCCTGCGTCGTGTCGCGTCCCGACACCCACACCAGCGCCGGATCGACCGGCGAGATGGCGATCGAGTCGACCCGCACCCACGGCGGCCCGATGAGCTGCCACGATGCGCCGCCGTCGCGGCTGATCGAGAGCCGTCCTCCGAGGAGGCTCCACGCCAGGATCCGGTCGAAATCCGTCGGTGCGAATTCCGAGGCGGCGACGCGCATCGTCGAGAAGCTGTAGAGGCGCGTCCACGAGACGCCGCCGTTGCGGGACTCGTACGAGGTGCCGAGCAGCGACACCGCGCGCAAGTGCAGCGCGCTGCCCGGGTTCACTTCCACCCGCTGCATGGCCTCGGGGAAGCCGAACGTCTGCACCGTGCCGTGCGTGAGGCGGATCAGGTGCGTGTCGGTGTAGACGTAGATGCGCGACGAATGGCGCGCCAGCACCTTCGGGTTCTTGCCGCCGAGCAGCTCCGGCAGGCTCGCGCGCACGCTCCACGTGCACCCCGCATCGTTCGACTCGAGGATCGAGCCGTCGGTGCGAGTGGCGTAGACGGTGTTGGCCGCGCCGCCGATCGACAGCCCCGAGGTGAAGGGCTCACCCCGCGGGTCGCTCTCGATCGAGCGCACCAGCGCCCCGGCTTTCAGGAAGCCATACGACGGCAGTCCCGCCGTCGCCGAGCAGGCCGGCGCCTGCCAGGGCACGCCGCGATGCGACACCGCGCGAGCGCGCGCAAACGACTGCGGAGTGAAGGCAACGGCGGAGATCAAGATAACCAGTGCGAAGCGCATGCTGACAACGTATGCTGTTATCGCATGAAAGGCAAGCGGAGCGAGGATTACACCTCGATGCCCACGCTGCGCATCAGCTCCAGCGCGTTGCTCTTCGTCACCACGCCCGGGCGCATCCGGTAGTCGAACACGACCTTCCCGTCCTCGATGTGATCCTCGAAGTGGACGTTTGCCGCGCGCGGGGCGAGCGTGTCGGCGATCTGGGCCAGTGCGAGGTCGTGCGTCGACACCAGTCCGATCGCCCCGCGCTCGACGAGCCCGCGCACGATGGCCTCGGCGCCGATGCGGCGGTCGTGCGAGTTCGTCCCGGCCAGCACTTCGTCCAATAGATAGAGGAGGGGACCCTGCCGCGACATCTCCAGCACCTGGCGGATGCGGAGGATCTCGGCGTAGAAGCGCGACGCGTTCTCCTGCAGCGAGTCGGCGATGCGGATCGACGCGCCGACGGCCGTCGTGGACAGCCGCAGCGACCGTGCGCAGACCGGCCCGCCCGCCATGGCCAGCACCGCGCCGAGACCGACGCTGCGCATCATCGTGCTCTTGCCCGACATGTTCGAGCCGCTGACGACCAGCAGCCGCAGCGTCCCGTCGAGGCGCACGCTGTTGGTCACACGCCGCTCCGCGCGGATCAGCGGATGGCCCAGCTCGACCGCGTCGTAGAGAGGGGCGTTGTCGGCGACCTCCGATCGCGCGTTGACGATCTCGGGCAGCGCGTACGCCGGGTGCTCGAAGGCGAAGGACGCCAGCGAGCCGAGGGACTCGAGCTCGCCGACGGACTCGATCCAGTCGCCGACGCGCGAGCCGGAGCGGAGGCGCCAGCGCTCGATGGCCAGGGCCACGTGCGGCGTCCAGAGGAGGAGGAATGCGAAGGGAGCGAAGAACTGATTGCGCCGCGCGTCGAGGAGCGTCACGAGGCGGCGCAGCTTGTCGATCTCGCGCGAGGCCGGCAGCTCCGCGCCGCGCAGGCGCGTGTGCAGCGCGACGAGACGCGGCGCCGTGAACGACTCCCGCTCCACGCGCGCCAGCACGCCGGCCAGCAGCGCCAGTGCCGGCTCCGCGCGCTCGACCGCCATGACCACCGGCTCGACGCGCGGATGGAGCCGCCGCGCAAAGAACACCGTCGCCACGATCAGCGCCACCAGCGGCCACGACGGAAATCGCGCGATCGCGCCCAGCGTCGCCTCGGGATGGGTCATGCCGACCAGGCGCGCGAATAGCGACGGCAGGCACAACGCCGCCGCGACGATGGTCGCCACGGGTAACGCGACCGAGAGCGCCCGCTCGACGGGCGAGAGGATGACACCCGGCATCGCCCCCCACGCATCCAGCTTCGCGCTCTCCACCTCGCGCGCACTCTCCGCCGCCTCGACCGAGAGGTCCTCGCGCAAATCGACGTTCTCGCGCAGCTCGAGCACCGCCGCCTGCCGCTCGCGGATCTCCGCCGCGTCGCGTGCCGGCTCCTTGAGCCACTGCGCGAGCCGCCGCCGTCCCGCGGGCGTCACCGCGACAGACACGAGCTCGAACAGGGAGCCGCGGCCGAAAAGGTCGAAGTCGCCGGCGTACGGATGATGCTCGTCGGTGAAGTCGCCGCCGAAATCGCCGAGGCCTTGCCAGGTGTCGTCGACGCGAGCCAGGCCGCGCTCGTAGAACGAGGCGCCGTTCTCGGCGCGCTTGCGCCGGCGGATGACGCGCTCGTGCACGACCACCAGCGCGACGAACGCGATCACGAGCGCGAATGCCACCCACGGCAGCCAGTACGCCACGCCGACCGTGGCCGCGATCAGCACCAGCCGCACGAGCGAGATCGTCCGCTCGCGCCCGCGCAACCCGACGGTCGACTGCCGCCGCTCTTCCAGCCGTCGAACGTAGAGCTCACGCACGCGCGCATCTTATGGCCGATGCTGGTCACTCAGTGCTGAGACGAAAGAGACGACGGGAGGCCTCCGGCGGGCCGGTGCGACCGGCGGCGCTGGTTGAGCCCATGTCGTCGCGCAAACACGTGTTTCGTCGACAGGTGTGCATCTTGGCTAGGCCAACCAGCACCGCCGGTCGCACCGGCCCGCCGGAGGCCCCTCGTCGTCTCCTCGGTCTCCGCGTAGAATGAGGCACATGCAAGACATCCACGCCCTGTTCGCGGATTACGCGTCGTTTCATCAGACCGCGGGCAACAAGACCTTCCACCGTCTGGGCATCCCGATGATCATGCTCTCGCTGATCGGCATGCTCACCCTCGTCCCGCTCTTCACCATCGGAACGGTGCGCTACGACGCGGCCATGCTCCTCATCGCCGCCTCGGCCGCGTACTACTTCGTGGTCGAGTGGCGGCTGGCCCTCGCCATGACCGCCGTCTCCATCGCCTTCTACTTCATCGGCGCGGCCATTCCCCTCCCCGTCAACATCGCCCTCTTCGTCCTCGGCTGGATCTTCCAGTTCATCGGCCACAAGGTGTACGAGCACAAGAACCCGGCCTTCTTCCGCAACTTCGTGCACCTGCTGGTCGGCCCGCTCTGGATCCTGAACGACATCGTCCACATCGTTCCCTCTCCGCGCACCGCCGGAACGACGGAAAGGTAACGGACGCGGCGCATTTTTTGCTGGCCACGCAACACCGGGTACCGAGCGTGGCTGACAATTCGACCTCCGGCGTCCTCGTGGTCGAGGATGACCCCGCCATTCGCAGACTGGTAACAATGGTCCTTCAGCGTCAGGGCTATCAGGTCGACGTCGCGGCCGACGGCCTGGAGGCCGTGCTCAAGCTCGGCGTCTGCGACTACGACGTGATCGTGCTCGACCTGATGATGCCGAACCTCGACGGCTTCACGTTCCTCAACACCTTCGCCCGCGAGGAGCCGGAACGCCTGCGCAAGGTGATCGTCACCAGCGCCGCGTCCCCCGCCGTGATCCGGGAGCGCATGAACCTCGAGCCGTTCCAGCTTTTGCCGAAGCCGTTCGACATCGGCGAGCTCCTGACCACGGTCCGCCGCTGCATCGACGCGCAGCACGTGCACCACTAAAATCGCACCATGCACGCGCATGGGTCGGATCGCGTCCGCACGGCCGGCGACAGGATCGTCCTCCATTCGCGGCTCCCGAAAGCGTGGACCGCGCGCACGCCGGCCAGCGGCACGCACTCCGAGTTCCCCGGGACGACGGTCCTGTGGGACGAGCAGTACTACGAAGTCCTGACCGCGGTCCCGTTGCCCGCGGGCGGCGTGCGGTACGAGCTCGCCGCGTGGCGCGAGGATCACACCATCCGCGTGTTCAGCGTCTACGATGAGACGTCCGAGGCGGCGCTGGTGGCGGATCACGAACTGGCGGCGCGGCAGCGCAAGCGCAGCCGGATGGCGAACCTCTCCGCGATGTTCCTCGGCCACCTTCCGGGACGCGCGCAGCAGCGGCTGGCCGACGAGCTTGGACTCTTCCCGGCGCGGATGACCATCCTCTCCACCATCCCCGCCGTCGTCCTCCTCGGCGTCTGCATCTGGCTCACCGTCGACGCGAAACTGCGCTCCGTGCCGTCGCCCGTCCCGGTCTGGCTGATGTTCTTCGCGTTCTGCCTGACGGCCGAGTCAGCGATCCGCTTCAGCACCGCCATGCTCCAGAACCGCGGCGTCGGCTCGATCCTCGGCACGCTGCTCTATGGTTTCTACGAGCTCACCACGAAGAAGCCGGCGGAAGTGCAGAAGACGCCGCTCACGCTGATCCGCGAAGACGATCCCGAGCGCGATCTCCGCGAGTCGGTCGAGCAGCACAGCTGGATGCTCACCCTCCTCCCCGCATCCGACCAGCTCGCCCTCGCCGAACGCTTCGGCTACGACTACCGCAAAGACGCCTACGCCCTGGCCTGGTCCCTTCTCGCCGTCGGCGGCGTCGCCATCGCGGCGTCCCTGGAGAAAGCCGACGAGCGCCTCAGCGCGCTCGCCTCCGTCATTATCGGCGCCCTGATGATCCTCGAACAGGTCCTGCGCCTCTCGACGTTCAAACGCGCCCCCGCCGGCAGCATCTTCGGCGTCCTCGTGCGCCCGTTCATGAGTCGCCTGCTGCGTCTCGCGCACGAGGAACGACCATAGGCCTCCGGCGGGCCGGTGCGACCGGCAGCGCTGGTCGGCATAGCCTGAACTCACGCTTCTCGCGCTGAACGCGTTTTGCGCGAAGAGGTGCCTCAATCAGCGCTGCCGGTCGTACCGGCCCGCCGGAGGCCTCCCGTCGTCCCCTCGTGCACAACACGGAGGCATGCAACTAGCACAACAGGCGCGAGTGGTAAGCGTGGAGTTGAACGGAAGAAGTCGCGTCATCATCGAAGCCGCGGCGCCTGAGGTGGATGACGGCGCCTTTCCGGCGAAGCGGGTTGCCGGAGAGAGAGTCCTGGCGGAGGCCGACATCTTCGCCGACGGCCACGACCTCATCGCCGCCGTCGTCCTGCACCGGCACGACAGCGAGAGCGAATGGCAGGAAGTGCGGATGCGTCCGCTCGTCAACGACCGCTGGCAGGCCGAGTTTGCCGTCGAAAAGCTGGGCTTTCATCGCTTCACCATCGAAGCGTGGATCGACCACTTTCTGACGTGGCACCGCGACATGAAAAAGCGCGTCGACGGTGGTGCGTCCGAGGACGAGCTGCGGGTGCAGCTCATGATCGGACTGGAGCACATCCGCAACGCGGCGGCGCGGGCCGGCGCGCGCGACCGGCGCAAGCTCGCAGTCTTCGCGGCCACGCTCGACGGCGACGATCCCATCGACGACAAGATCGAAGACCTCTGGAGCGACGACCTGCTCGCGCTCATGTGGCGCAACGCCGAGCGCAGGTTCGTCACGCGCTATGACCGCGAGCTGCTGATTGAGGTGGATCGTCCGCGCGCCGCGTACAGCACCTGGTACGAGCTCTTCCCGCGCTCCGCCGCGGCGGAAGAGGGGAGACACGGAACGTTCAAAGACGTCGAGGCGCAACTGCCGCGCGTGGCGCGCATGGGCTTCGACATCCTCTACATGCCGCCCATTCATCCCATCGGAATGAAATTCCGGAAAGGGAAAAACAACAAAGTACAGGCCGAGCCGGACGACGTCGGCAGCCCGTGGGCCATCGGCGGCGAAGAGGGGGGCCACAAAGCCATCCACCCCCAGCTCGGCACCATCGACGACTTCGAGCGCCTCGTCAAAAAGGCGAAAGCCGCCGGCCTCGAGATCGCGATGGACATCGCCTTCCAGGCCTCGCCCGACCATCCGTACGTCAAAGAGCATCCGGACTGGTTCCTGATGCGTCCCGACGGCACGATTCAGTACGCCGAGAACCCGCCCAAGAAATACCAGGACATCTACCCGTTCCACTTCGAGAGCGAGTCGTGGACCGCGATGTGGGACGAATTGCGGGACGTCTTCGCGTACTGGGCCGGCAAGGGCGTGCGCGTCTTCCGCGTCGACAACCCGCACACCAAGCCCTTGCCCTTCTGGGAATGGTGCATCCGCGACCTCAAGTGCGAATACCCCGACCTCATCTTCCTGGCCGAAGCCTTCACGCGGCCGAAGATCATGTACCGGCTGGCCAAGGAAGGCTTCACCCAGTCGTATACGTACTTTGCGTGGCGGCATACGAAAGAGGAGTTCACCGAGTATTTCGAAGAAATCACGAAGCCGCCGGTGAGCGACTTCTTCCGCCCCAATGCCTGGCCGAACACGCCCGACATCCTCACCGAGTACCTGCAATTCGGCGGACGCCCCGCGTTCGTGCAGCGCTTCATCCTGGCCGCGACGCTGGCCGCCAGCTACGGCATCTACGGGCCGGCGTACGAGCGCTTCGTCCACCAGGCCCGCGACCACGGCGGTGAGGAATACCTCGACTCCGAGAAATACGAAGTCAAACACTGGCCGCCGGCCGACGACGACATGACCGAGCTGATCGCCGTCGTCAACCGCATCCGCCGCGAGAACCCGGCATTACAGCAGAACGCCACGCTCCAATTTCACGAGACCGACAACGAGCAGATCCTCTGCTACAGCAAATCCGCGGGCGACAACGTCATCGTGGTGGTGGTCAACCTCGACGTGCACCTGACACACTCCGGCTGGATCGATCTCGACCTCGAGGCGCTGGGCCTCGAGACCGGGCGCTCCTTCCAGGTCCACGACCTCCTCAGCAACGCCCGCCACACCTGGCACGGTCCCAGGAACTACGTGCAGATGAATCCGCAGGTCATCCCCGCGCACATCTTCCGGATCCGCCGCCGGGTGAGGACGGAGAAAGACTTCGAGTACTTCTTATGAGGTGGGTACTGGTTCCTGGTTGCTGGTTGCTAGTGCCTTTAGCCGAACCGCACTAGCAACCAGCAACCAGCAACCAGCAACCAAAGTTTATGAACGACGACTTCTGGTACAAAGACGGGATCATCTATCAGACGCACGTCCGTGCGTTCTTCGACAGCAATGGCGACGGTATCGGCGATTTCCAGGGGCTGACCCGCAAGCTCGATTATCTGCAGGACCTCGGCATCAATATTCTCTGGCTCCTGCCGTTCTATCCATCGCCCTTACGCGACGACGGCTACGACATCGCCGATTACACCGCCGTCAATCCCAGCTACGGCACGCTCAATGACTTTAAGGCCTTCCTGAAAGAGGCCCATCGCCGCGGCATCCGCGTCGTCACCGAGCTGGTCATCAATCACACCAGCGACCAGCACCCGTGGTTTCAGAAATCGCGCCGGGCCAAGCCCGGCAGTCCGTGGCGCGACTTTTACGTCTGGAGCGACACGCCCGACAAGTACAAAGACGCCCGCATCATCTTCAAGGACTTCGAGACCTCCAACTGGGCCTGGGACTCGGAGGCCAATGCCTATTACTGGCACCGCTTTTTCTCCCACCAGCCCGACCTGAATTTCGAGAACCCGGCCGTCCACGATGCGCTGATGAAGGCGCTCGACTTCTGGATGGACATGGGCGTCGACGCCTTCCGCCTCGACGCCATTCCCTATCTCTTCGAGCGCGAGGGCACGACCTCGGAAAACCTGCCGGAGACGCACGCCTACCTCAAGCGCATCCGCAAGCACATGGACGAGAAATATCCCGGCCGCGTGCTCCTGGCGGAAGCCAATCAGTGGCCCGAAGACTCGCTGCCGTATTTCGGCGACGGCGACGAGTGCCACATGGCCTTCCACTTCCCGGTCATGCCGCGCATGTACATGGCCCTGGCCATGGAGGACCGCTTCCCGATCATCGACATCATGAGCCAGACCCCGCCCATCCCGGAGAACTGCCAGTGGGCGATGTTCCTGCGCAATCACGATGAGCTGACCCTGGAGATGGTCACGGACGAAGACCGCGACTATATGTGGCGTACGTACGCCAAGGATGCCAAAGCCCGCATCAACCTCGGCATCCGCCGCCGTCTGGCGCCGCTGATGGACAATCACCGCGGCCGCATTCACCTGATGAACGGCCTGCTCTTCTCGTTCCCCGGCACGCCCATCATCTATTACGGCGACGAGATCGGGATGGGCGACAACATTTACCTCGGCGACCGCAACGGTGTGCGCACGCCGATGCAGTGGAGCGCCGACCGCAACGCCGGTTTCTCCCGCGCCAATCCACAGCAATTGTTCCTGCCGGCCATCATCGACCCGCAATACCACTATGAGCAGGTCAACGTCGAGGCGCAGCAGTCCAATCAGTACTCGCTGCTCTGGTGGATGAAACGCCTCATCGCCATGCGCAAGCGCTATCACGCGCTCGGCCGCGGCTCGATGGAGTTCCTGCACAGCGACAACCGCAAGGTGCTGGCCTACGTGCGCCGCCATGAGGACGAGATCATCCTTGTCGTCGCCAACCTCTCCCGTCTGGTGCAGTGTTTCGAGCTCGATCTCGCGCAATACAAGGGTATGGTCCCGATCGAGCTTTCCGGTGGCACGAAGTTCCCCGTGATCGGCGAGCGTCCCTATTTCCTCAACCTCGGACCGTTTGCCTTTTACTGGTTCGCATTACGGCGCGAAGTGGCAGCCGAGGTGGCCACGCAGGATGCGCCGCTGGTCGGGGCGCAGACGTGGGAAGACATCCTGTCACCGCGCCATCGCGATTCCCTGGAGCGCGCCATCGGCGCGTATCTCCCCACCCGCCGCTGGTTCGGCGGCAAGGCCCGCGTCGTGACCTCGGTGGCGATCCGCGATGCCGTCGAGCTGCCGAACGAGGGACGCTTCGTCATCGTGCACGTCGAGTTCTCCGACGGCGAGCCGCAGCTCTATCTCCTGCCGCTGGCCATCGCCAACGTGCGCCGCGAACAGGACCAGGCCCGCTCCCTGCCCGTCATCGCGCGCCTGCAGAACGGCGCCATTCTCTATGAGCCCGTGCAGGATGAGGTGTTCGCCAACACGCTCCTCGACACCATCGCCCGCAAGCGCCAGCTCAAAGGCCTCAACGGCTCCATCACCGGCGCGCCGACGAAGTCGTTCAAGGAGCTGCGCGGCGACGAGAAACTGGAATCGCACGTTCTCGGCGTCGAGCAGTCCAATACCGCGCTGCAATACGGCCAGAACCTCTTCCTGAAACTCTTCCGCCGTCTCGAACCGGGCATCAATACCGATTTCGAGATCACGCGCTTCCTCAATGAGGAAACGAATTTCAAGAACACGCCGCGCGTGGCCGGCGGCCTCGAATACCACAATGACGCCACCGGCGCCGACATGACCGTCGGCATCCTGCAGGGCTTCACCCCGAATTCCGGCGACGCCTGGTCGTACACCCTCGACTCCATCGGCCGCTATTTCGATCGCCTGTTGAGCGACCCCGAAGTGGCGGAGAAGCTCGGCAAGGCCATTCCGCGCGAGGGCGTCTTCGAGCTGGCGCAGAAGCCGATCCCGGACGCGGCCCGCGACGCCGTCGGCCCCTATCTCGCCGACGCCGAGCTCCTCGGCGTGCGCACCGCGCAGCTGCACATTGCCCTGGCCTCGCGCGACGACGATCCGGCCTTCAAACCGGAGCCGTTCACGCCGCATTACCAGCGCTCGATCTATCAATTCATGCGTACGCAGCTCGTGCAGATGCTGCAGGTGGCGAAGAAGCGGGCCGACGATCGCCCCGAGGTCGCGGAGCTGCTGAAGCGCGAGGGCGAGCTGCACGAGCGCGTCCGCCAGGTGCTGGATGGAAGGGTCGAAGCCTCCCGTATCCGCATCCATGGCGACTACCACCTCGGGCAGGTGCTCTACACCGGCAACGATTTCGTGATCATCGACTTCGAAGGGGAGCCGGCCCGCCCCTTGAGCGAGCGCCGCATCAAGCGCAGCGCCTTGCGCGACGTGGCCGGCATGCTCCGCTCGTTCCATTACGCGCCGTATGCGGTGCTGTTCGGCGCCGCGCCCGGCTCGTATGTGCGCGAGGAAGACCGGGCCCTGCTCGAGAACGGTGCGCGCTACTGGCACGCCTGGGTCAGCGCGGCCTTCCTGCGCGCCTATCTCAATGAGAGCGCGAAGAGCAAGGTCGCGCACCTGCCGAAGAATCCCGAGTCGACCGAGACGCTTCTCAATGCGTACCTGCTCGAGAAAGCGGTCTATGAAGTCGTCTATGAACTGAACAACCGTCCCGACTGGGTGCGCATCCCGCTGCGCGGCCTGCTCGATCTGCTCGATTAACGGAGGACTTGCAAATATGGCCGAGGCCAGACGCGGCGACACGGTACACGTGCATTACCGGGGAACGCTCGACGACGGGACGGAGTTCGACTCCTCCCAGGGCAGCGACCCGATCATCTTCACCATCGGCGGAGGGCAGGTCATCCCCGGCTTCGAGAACGCCATCGAAGGCATGAACCCGGGCGAGAAGAAAACGGAGCGCATGGAAGCCGAGAACGCCTACGGCGACCGCCGCGAAGAACTGGTCTTCACCGTCGCCCGCGATCGATGCCCGAGGGCGACGAAGTCGAAGTCGGCGACATGCTCCGCGTCGGCTTCCCCGACGGCAGCAACGCCACCGTCCAGGTCACCGCTTTCGACGAGCAGGGCGTGACCCTCGACGCCAACCACCCGCTCGCGGGGAAGCCGCTCATCTTCGAGCTGGAGCTGGTGACGATCGAGTAGGTTTTTTTCAGTTTATCCCGAGCGGTAGCGAGGGATCTCCGGTGCACCCGCGATGCGCATGCCACAGGCCGCGTCGTTGCACCAAAGATCCCTCGCGATGCTCGGGATAAACTGAAAGATCAACGAGTCGTTGCCCTCCCGTCACATCGATGCACATACACGGGAGTACCGTGCTCCTGTGAAGATCGTCGTCGCGCTCCTGACACTGGCCGCATTCGGTTGCCGGGACTCCGTCGAGAGGCGCATCGCGCAGGAGATCGCCCGCGTCGACGCATCCCTGCAAGCCTCCGAAAAGGCGAAGCTCAACGACGAGATCAAGGAGCTGCCGAAGATGTACCGCGAGGCGCTGGACAAGGCGCGCGCGGAGCAGCCGGTGGAACTCAGGTTGTATCGGTTGCGCAACGCGGCCGTCGGCGCCGACCTGCTGGCGTTCATCGCAGCGCATCCCGAGGCGTCGGCGACAGATCTCGCTCCGCTGACGAAACTCTGGAACGAGCGGCGTGCCGCCTATGACAAACCGGCCGAGCCGGTGCGCGGGCCGCTGCTGCATCGCGCGCTCGTCCAAAGCTCGCGCGACCGCGCGGAGAAACTGTTCCACGCCAGCCTGCCGTACGCGAAGGTCAGCTCGCCGTTTGCGGGCGTGTATTACCTGGCCGAGGCCGAGGGGAACCGGCGGTTCGCGGAGTTCGTGGCGTCGCTGCCGGGGAAAGAGCGCGGGCCGTCGCCGCGCAAGGACCGCGTCGAGGAAGCCTTCCGGAAGCTGGAGGCGGAGACGCTGGTGGCCTTCGGTAGCGATCCGACGGCGGCGAAGATGATCCCGGTCAGCGCGAAGCTGAAAGAGGCGCGCGAGCAGCTCGACGCCGGTGCCGTCGACGGCGCGGCGCTGTCGCTCCTCGAGGCCCGCAGGCGGTTCAGCGGCGCCGAGGACGACACCGTGCTGCCGGCGCTGGCCGCGCTCGCGGCGGAGCAGCAGGCGTTGCCGGCAAAGAAGGTGCTGCCGGCCAGCGTCACCGTGGCGCTGGTGCGCTGGCCCTACACGTGAAGCCTCTCCGATCCGGCAAGTTTGCTGGCTCAGGAAGTGGTGAACCGCTACGGCAGCCGCGCAAAGTACGTCGTCGAAGACCTCGGCGCCTCGCCGATCGCCGAGCGCTTCGGCGTCGACAAATACCCGGCCATCTTCGTCGACCAGTCGCTCGTCGCGCGGCCTGAGGACTTCTACGCCTGGGGCGGACCGGAGACGGGCAAGTACCTGCCGTGGAAAGAGCTCGCCAACCGGCGGCGCTTCCAGGCCGACCTGCAGAAGATGATCGACCTGCGCCTGGCCGGCATCGACGTCCCCTCGCTGCAGATGACGCCGCGGACCGCCGCCGGCCGGGCCCTGCCCGACCTGCCGCTGACCGACCTGGCCGGCCGCAAGCTCCGGTTCACGCAACTGCGCGGCAAGCCGGTGCTGGTCGAGTTCTGGGCCACGTGGTGCCCGCCCTGCCTGGAGACCATGTCGTGGCTCAAGCACCTCGACTCGTCGAAGGTGACGGTGGTGGCCGTGGCCGTCGAATCGAAACGCGAGGACATCGACACCATCGTTGCCAGGACCAGCCCTCCCGGACACATCGTCATCGGCACCCCCGAGCTGCGCGCCGCCTTCGACGGCCCTCCCGCCGTGCCCACTCTCGTCCTCGCCGACGCGCAGGGGTACATCGTGCACACGTTCTACGGAGCGCCGAAGACGCTGCACGCCGACATCGAGCGCGAGCTGGCCAAACTCGTTCCCTGAGAGGGTTGCGGCCTGACGCGCGATGTCCGGCCGGCATGTCGCCCGTCACGGGCAGCCTGGCTCACGAGAAAGATCTCTTGCCCCACAAGAAAGATCTTTTTGCCCCACAAGAAAGGCCTTCTGCCCCGGAAGAAAGGTCTTCTGTCCCAGAAGAAAGGCCTTCTGCCCCGGAAGAAAGGTCTTCTGTCCCAGAAGAAAGGCCTTCTGCCCCGGAAGAAAGGTCTTCTGCCCCAGAAGAAAGATCTTCTGCTCCACAAGAAAAATCTTTTGCCCCACAAGAAAGATCTGTCGACTCATCAGAAAGATCTAATGGCTCATCAGAAAGATCCAGTGGCCCGTCAGAAAGATCTAGTGGTTCATCAGAAAGATCTGGTGGCTCGTCAGAAAGATCTAGTGGCCCGTCAGAAAGATCTAGTGGTTCATCAGAAAGATCTGGTGGCTCGTCAGAAAGATCTAGTGGCTCATCAGAAAGATCTGTCGGCCCTTCAGAAAGATCTCTCGGCCCCATCAGAATTGGAGCCGACGCCGCACGACGGCAGGCTCTACGAGCAGAACACCGTTAGAAGACAAACACTTACGAGCCACTGGACGAACGAATTTCTGTCATCCTGAGCCGCAGGAAGCGTCCGCGGCACCGAAAGCATGAAGGCGAAGGACCTTCCAGTGGGCAACCTTCGGGAAGCGTGGTCCGAGGGAAGGTCCTTCGCCGCCACGCTTCCGGCGCTGTGGGTCCGTTCCTGCGGCTCAGGATGACGAAAATTGTTGCGCCGGCGATACCGGATAGGCGGCAGCGGAAACAAGGGAACGACCAGAGGCCTCCGGCGGGCCGGTACGACCGGCAGCGCTGGTTGTGCCCATGTTGTCGCGCAAACGCGTGTTCCGTCGACAGGCGTGCATCCTGGCTGGGCCAGCCAGCGCTGCCGGTCGCACCGGCCCGCCGGAGGCCTCCCGTCGTCTCCCTTTCGCAGGCGCGACGACCGGCTACAATCAGCGACTCGATGCGCGACACGATCCTGATGCACCTCAACGGCAAGCCGCACCGCATCGGCGGCGGGCAGGCCTTTGAAACGCTGGCGCGGTACGTCCGGTACGACGCGCGGGCGACCGGGACGAAGATCGTCTGCGAAGAGGGCGACTGCGGCGCGTGCACCGTGCTGGTGGGGCGGCGCGAGAACGGTGGGCTGCGGTATCGGGCCGTCAACTCGTGCATCCAGTTCCTGTTTCAGCTCGACTGCACCCACGTCGTCACCGTGGAAGGGCTGGGGATGACGCCGGTGCAGGAGTCGATGATGCGCTGCCATGGCGCGCAGTGCGGCTACTGCACGCCCGGCTTCATCATGGCCATGGCCGGCATGTACGAGTGCACCGCCAGGCCGCAGGCGCGGGACGTCAAGGCCGCGCTGACGGGGAACCTCTGCCGCTGCACCGGCTACGAATCGATCATCCGGGCCGGCGTCGAGACCACAGATCAGCCGAAGATTGAAGAGCTGTATCCCAGCGCGCCGATCCTCGAGGCCATCCGGGAAGCCGAGGGCGAGCCGGTGCGGATCGCCAACTTCTACAAGCCCATCTCGCTCGAGGAAGCGATCGCCTTCAAAAACGAGAAGACCGTCATCGTGCAGGGGAGCACCGACTTTGGGGTGTGGCGCACGAAGCGGAACTTCCAGCCCGACTCCATCCTCTCGCTCGATGCCATCGAAGGTCTCGGCGAGATCACGATCGACGGCGACCGCCTCATCGTCGGCGGACGGGTGTCGCTGGCGCAGTTCGAGTCCGTCGTGCGCGACCTCGTCCCGGCCATGGCGCCGATCATGGACCGCTTCGGCTCGCCGCAGATCAAGAACGCCGGCACACTGGCCGGCAACATCGCCAACGCCTCGCCCATCGCCGACACGCTGCCCTTCCTCTTCGTCACCGACGCGGAGCTGGAACTGACCGGCGCGGCCGGCGCGCGCATCGTGCCGGTGCGCGAGTTCTACATCGGCTACAAGAAGCTCGACCTGCGCCCGGACGAGCTGATCACGCGCATCCTCATCCCGCTGCCGAAAGACGGCGAGACGCTGCGCCTCTACAAGATTTCCAAGCGCAGCCACCTCGACATCTCCAGCTTCACCGCGGCGATGCTGATGCGCAGGACAGACGGCCGCATCGACTCGATGAAGCTCGCCTACGGCGGCGTGGGACCGGTGGTGCTGCGGCTGCGCAAGACCGAAGAGTTCCTGGCGGGCAAGCCCGTGTCGAAGGAAACGTTCGCCGAGGCGGGGGAGATTGCGCGGGGAGAAATCGCGCCGATCTCCGACGTGCGCGGCGCGCGCGAGTACCGCCTCGCGCTGGCGGAGAATATCCTCACCAAGTTCTATTACGAGACATGCGCGCCGGAAGGTGCATGAGATGTACGTAGGCACAGACGTTCCGCACGACTCGGCCCGCGGCCACGTCACGGGCGAGTCGCTCTACATCGACGACCTCCCGTCGCTGCCGGGAGAGCTGCTCGTCGACTTCGTCTGGAGCCCCTACGCGCACGCCCGCATCCGCTCCATCGAGCTGCCGGAGAACATCCCCGGCGTGGCCGGCCTCTACACCTTCCGCGACCTCCACCACAATCTCCTCGGCCCGATCGTGCAGGACGAGCCGCTGCTCGTCGAGGAGATCTGCACCTTCCGCGGCCAGCCCATCGTCGTCATCGCCGCCGAGAACCGCGAGGCGGTGCTGGCCGCTAAGGCGGCGATCCGCATCGACTTTGAAGAGCTGCCGCCGATCCTGACCATCGACGACGCCATCGAGGCGGAGAGCTTCATCGGCGAGACGCGCACCATCATCCGCGGCGACGCCGACACGGCCCTGGCCTCGGCGGAGCACACCCTGGAAGGGATCTTCGTCAACGCCGGGCAGGACCACTTCTATCTCGAGTCGCAGGCCGCGCTGGTCTATCCCGGCGAATTCGGCGCGCTGACCGTGCATTCGTCGACCCAGCATCCGACCGAGGTGCAGGAAGTGATTGCGCATTTGCTGGGGCTGAACATGAGCGAGGTCGTCGTCACGACCAAGCGCATGGGCGGCGCGTTCGGCGGGAAAGAAGCGCAGGCCACGCATCCCGCAGCCATGGCCTCGCTGGTCGTGCAGAAACTGAAGCGGCCGGCGCGCATCGTCTACGACAAAGACCTCGACATGCACGCCACCGGCAAGCGGCATCCGTTCGAGAACCGCTACCGCGTGGGGTTCAACCGCGCCGGCGAGATCGTGGCGCTGAAGGTCGACCTCTACTCCGACGGGGGCGCCTACGCCGACCTCTCGCCCGCGGTCATGGCCCGGGCCATGACCCACACGGACAACGCGTACTGGATCCCCGACATCGAGATCCGCGGCACGGTCTGCCGCACCAACATGCCCCCCAACACCGCCTTCCGCGGTTTCGGCGGACCGCAGGGCGTGGCCACGATCGAGAACATCATCGAGGAGATCGCGGCCACGCTGAAGAAGGATGCCCTGGAGGTCCGCCGCGCCAACTGCTACGGCGTCGACACGCGCAACGTCACGCCGTACCAGCAGGTCCTCGAGCACAACACCCTGCCGCGCCTCTTCGCCGAGCTGCCGGAGAAATGCGACTACGCCGCGCGCATGCAGCAGGTGCGCGAGTTCAACGCCGCCTCGGCCACGCATCTCAAGGGGATGTCGCTGACGGCGGTGAAGTTCGGGATCTCGTTCAACACCAAGTTCCTCAACCAGGCCAACGCGCTGGTGAACGTCTACCTCGACGGCAGCGTGCAGGTCTCGACCGGCGCCACGGAGATGGGGCAGGGCGTGAACACGAAGATCCGCCAGCTCGTGGCCGACGAGCTGCGCGTGCCGATCGCGCGCGTACACGTCATGCCGACGTCGACGGAGAAGAACAACAACACCTCCGCCACCGCCGCCTCCAGCGGCGCGGACCTCAACGGCAAGGCTGCCGTCGATGCCTGCCGCCGCATCCGTGCCCGCCTCGACGAGGTGGAGAAAAAGCACGCCTCCCTCACCTGGGAGGAGCTGGTCCGCAAGGCCTACATGGAGCGTCTCTCCCTCGGCGAGCGCGGCTTCTACGCAACGGAGCGCATCGACTGGGACTGGACGTCGGGGCAGCGCCATCCCTTCCTCTACTTCACGACGGCGACGGCGTGCTCCGAGGTGTTGATCGACCGGTTCACGGGCGAGTTGAAAGTGCTGCGGACCGACATCCTCATGGACATTGGACGGCCCATCAACCCCGGCGTCGACCGCGGCCAGTGCGTCGGCGCGTTCGTGCAGGGGATGGGATGGGTGACGACCGAGGAGCTGCGGTACACGGAGAAAGGCGAACTGCTCGCGCACTCGCCGACCACGTACAAGATCCCCAACATCAACGACCTGCCGGAGCAGTTCTCGCTCGAGTGGATCGACCACGAGAACCCGGTCAACATCCGCGGCAGCAAGGCCGTCGGCGAGCCGCCGCTGCTGACGGCGATCTCGATCTGGTGCGCGGTCAAGCACGCCCTGGGGTTCGTCTCGAACGGCGACGTGCCGAAGCTGCGCCTGCCGGCGACGAATGAGGAGATTCTGATGAGGTTGACGCAGTACGTGAAGCGCGGAGCCACAGTCGCTTGAGCTACACCGTGCAGGAGTGGCTCAACCTCCTCTTCCGCTGGATACACGTCTTCGCCGGCATCATGTGGGTCGGCGTGACGTACTACTTCACCTGGCTGGACCGCCGCTTCCACACCACGGACCCCGACGAAGTGTGGATGGTGCACAGCGGCGGCTTCTACCGCGTGCTGAAGACGAACAAGTCGTCGCCGAATCACACGCTGCACTGGTTCAAGTGGGAGGCGGCGCTGACGTGGATCAGCGGCATGCTGCTGCTGGTGCTGCTCTATTACGCGGGCGGCCTGCTCGTCGACAGCGAGCCGGGCAAGCCGTCGTTCAAGATCGCGGCGATCATCGGCATGGCCGTGATTTTCCTCGGCTGGAAGGTGTACGACCTGCTCTGGCTCTCGCCGATCGCGAGGAACGAGCCGGTGGCGATCGTGATCTCGTACGTGCTGCTGGTTGGCCTGGCGTGGTGGCTGCCGCAGGTAATGTCGAGCCGCGCCGCCTACATGCACGTCGGCGCCCTCCTCGGCACGTGCATGGCCGCCAACGTCTGGGAGCGCATCATCCCCGCGCAGAAGAAGATGGTCCGCGCCATCGGGGAAGGCCGCGACCCCGACCCCGTCCTCGCCGAGCGCGCCAAGTTCCGCTCCAAGCACAACACCTACATCGTCATCCCGGTCGTGCTGATCATGATCAGCAACCACTTCCCGGTGACGACTTACGGCCACCAGTACAACTGGGTGGTGCTGGCGGTGCTCACGCTTGTCGGATGGGGAGTGGCGCACGTGGTGCGGAAGCAGTAACGCGTTGTTCGTTGCTCGTTGCTCGTCCGGGGGGCAGCACCGCACAACGAACGAGCGACGAGAAACGAGTAACGATGACGACCTTATCTGCCGAAGAGCTCAAAAAACTCACCGCGCCGCTCGAAGCCGCGCTCATCCCGTTCATGAAGCGCTTTCCCGGCGACGCCGGCGAGCGCCAGCCGGTGCATACCGTGTACGGCGGCGCGCATCTCTTCAAGAGCGACACGACGCGCAAGCTCGGCGAGAAGGCGCAGCAGGTCCTTGGCGAGCACGGCGTGGACGCGTTCACGTTCTCGCGCGCCATCGGATTGCCGGAGCAGCACGCCGACACGATCTGGACGCGCGTGAACGAGAAGCTGCGCCGCGAGCCGGTCGAGGACTTTCGCGTCGACTTCGAGGACGGCTACGGCAATCGTCCGGACGAGGAAGAGGATCGCGACGCGCAGCGGGTGGCCAATGAGTTCCTGAAGGGCATCCGCGAGAGCACGCTGCCGCCGTTCATCGGCATCCGCATCAAGCCGTTCACGCAGGAGCTGATGCAGCGCTCGCTGCGCACGCTGGACATCGTCCTGACCACCCTCGGCGGGATGCTGCCGCAGAACTTCGTCGTCACGCTGCCGAAGATCCAGCTCCCCGAGCAGGTCACGCTGCTGTGCGACGTGTTCGACGCCATCGAGTCGCGCGTCGGCCTCCCGCCGAACACGCTGCGGCTCGAGTTCATGATCGAGACGACGCAGTCGATCCTCAGCGAGCGCGGCGAGTCCAACCTGCCGCGCTTCCTCGACGCCGCCCGTGGCCGCGCCGTGGCCGCGCATTTCGGGACGTACGATTACACCGCCAGCTGCAACATCACCGCGCACGAGCAGCGCATGGACCATCCGGCCTGCGACTTTGCGCGGCACATGATGCAGGTCGCGTACTCCGGCACCGGCCTCTGGCTCTCCGACGGCGCCACGAACATCCTCCCGATCGGCGACCGCGAGACCATCCACCGCGCCTGGAAGCTGCACGCCGATCACATCCGCCACTCCCTCGTCCACGCCTACTACCAGGGCTGGGACCTCCACCCCGCCCAGCTCCCCACGCGCTACGCCGCCGTCTACTCCTTCTTCCTCGAAGGAGCCCACGCCGCCACCGAGCGCCTGCGCAACTTCATGGACAAGGCCGGCCAGGCCACCCTCGTCGGCGACGTCTTCGACGACGCCGCCACCGGCCAGGGCCTCCTCAACTACTTCCTCCGCGGCATGAACAGCGGCGCGCTGACCGAGGAGGAGGCGCTGGCGACGGGCCTCACCCTCGACGAGCTCCGCTCGCGGAGCTTCGTGAAGATTTTGAAGGGGCGGCGCGGACGGTAAGCTCACACCCAGCAAGGAACGCCGGTGCACGCTGCGTAAACCAGTCCCCTCTCCCCACCGCAGTGGGGAGAGGGCTAGGGTGAGGGGTTGCGGCACTGGGGAAAAGGGAGCCCCTCACCCTAACCCCAACGGTCTTAAGATAAGGAGCGGAAGACCCGACTGGAGGGCGAGATGGGAGTGCGTCCGGTTGGTGTGAGCATTGGGTCGCTGAGTAAGTTCTTTCCGCAGCAACAGATCGAGGCGATT
>Ga0190272_10000016_pt1 | contig 156401 bp, 125 predicted proteins | sample Popmic504T_FD_133746 | JGI IMG/M metagenome (GOLD analysis project Ga0190272, IMG submission 133746) | Populus adjacent soil microbial communities from riparian zone of Shoshone River, Wyoming, USA - 504 T | ecosystem: Environmental > Terrestrial > Soil > Riparian zone | place: USA: Wyoming... | reverse complement strand
TCAACAGCCGCCGGCCGCGTTTGCGCAGGTCTCGAAAACCAGCCTGCGTGGGTAAGGATGTAACCTCAATGGGCATGAAGAGACAACTGATGAACCAAATACTTACCCAGCCACAGCACTGCAGGATTAACACACCCGCGCAAAAAGGATTGGCGACATTGGCGACTGGGCCGCCTGCTTCCCTTCAGTGCTCTCCCGTTTTGTGAATGCTTTATAAGAGTACTAATCGACGCGGAATTCTTGAGTTTGTGCCTGCAGCTCAGCTTCGCCTCAAAAGTCCGTGGGTCGCAAAGTCTACTGGGTCATGAGGTCAGTACCGCCTGCGGTAGCGGGTGGGTCGGTCGTCGCAGAGCTCAATTTGTAAAGTGAGCAGTGGGCGGTGGGCAGTGAGCAGTTTAGGATTTTACCTCTACTGCTCACTGCCCACTGCTAACTGCCCACTGGTTCACAAATGGCCAAGCAAGACTATCGGTTTTTAAAAGGTCAGAAAACCCACCCGCTACCGCAGGTGGTACTGACCTCATGACACCACGACTTTTGAACCAAAGCTCGCAGCTCAGTGATTTCGCGGATCGCGATTTCGTGGATCGCGATTTCGTGGATCGCTTAATGCGAAGGGATACATCTACGAAACTATGCAAACTAAAACGAAGGGATGCAAAACAATATAAGGCTTGCTGGAACGCTGGGACTGGAATTCAAAAGGATGAGATTTCTATGCGGACTGTCTTACAGTCCGAGGCGCTTTCGGCGCGGCTGATACCATTTTCGTCGGGATTCGACGAGGGCTTCGATTGATTCTTGAATCTTCGGGATAGCTGCAATTGTTGCTTCGTACCCCGCCGCCATAAACTCGTCGCCGCGCGAGATTTCGTCCCAGCGGATATGCCCCACGCGGGGCGTGATTAAACAATCTGCGAGGGCAAGTTGAGCCAGGCCCGCAGTCCGTTGCACGACCAGCATTGATTGCAGTAGCACACTGAGCACCGAATGGGTGGGCCCGATGAAAGTCGCACCTTCGGCATTTACGTCAACGCCGATGACGAGCTCGGCCCCCATCTCCCGCACCGCCGCGGTAGGTAATCCGGCAACCAGCCCTCCATCTACCAGTTGGCGCCCTTCGGCGTCAGTTACCGGCACGTACCAGCCAGGTATCGCGCAGCTGGCGCGGATGGCAAAGGGAATGTCGCCTTCGTCGTGCATGATCACTGCGCTTCCCGATTTCAGGTCGGTGGCGACCACAGCCAGGGGAATGCTGAGATCTTCAAAACGAGTCACCGGAAAACGCTCTCGCAGATAATTTTCCAGCCGGTCGTTGACCTGCACTCCGAGACGCGACATGGTCATGCGTCCGAGGTCTCGCCAGCGCATGGTCCGGCCCAGTGTTTCGATGTCCGCGAGCTGCATACCCGAGGCGAACGCGCCCGCCACAATCGAACCCGCTGAGGTACCGGCAACACAACTGATCGGAATCTCGTACTCCGCGAGTGCCTTAAGCACGCCGACGTGCGCAATCCCCCGAGCGGCGCCACCGGAGAGTGCCAATCCGATTCGCGGACCCTTATCATTTGGAATACGGAACATAGGGGGAATTGAGAGCAGGGAGTCGACTAGATCAGAGTACAAACGTCAGGTCTCTGATTCGTAAACGCATGAAAGCTTGTGCGCTAGACTGCGGCGCCAGACCTAGACTGGATTCAGCATAACGATTTCTGCGCGCTCGCGGGCATTGTCGAGAAATGCATCCATGTCCGATTCGATTTTTGCCTCGGTCAGGATCTTTTCTATTTCGCTACGCGCGTCCTCGAGGGTTGGAACGATCTGCCGTCCCTGGAACCGAGCAGCATAAACGTCTTTGTGGTAATCGGCGATCTCTTTTTGTGTGATCACAACGAAATTGCGAAAACGGAAGTCGAGATATTTTTCAATTCTCACGCGCTGCTCGAGAATCTGATTCAACTTCTCGGCGGTCAAACCCACGCGCTGTAAGCGCAATTGAAATTCCGCCTGCGATGGAAAAGTTTGTACCAACTCATTTCGGGCGGTCTTCACCTCGTCGAGGGATGGCTCGATAGACGGGAGTTTTTCCGCTTCCTCGAGAATGAGTCTCTGATCGACGATCAATCCAAGAGCGCGGCTAAGTTCGTCTGAGCTCGGGTTCGCTAAAGATATTTTCGGTTGCAGGGCGAGTTGCCATAACAAGTCCGAATAGGTGATGAGACAAAGATCGCAGCCAGCCTGCGAGCCTGCGTTCACGGTCGCAACCATCTTGTCGACGACCTGTTGAGCCGAGGCAGTAGTAGTGAGCAGTGTGCCGTGGGCAGTGAGCAGCAAGACCACTGTGAGCAGTGTGCGTTGGGCAGTGGCCAGCAAGACAACTGTGAGCAGTGGGCAGTGGGCAGTGGGCAGTAGTGAGGCACCAGGCTTGCGCCAACTCAAACCCTTCGTTGCGAGCGCTGCCGGCGCAGGCGTCGGCAGGACGGGCGTTGTAATTGGCTTGATCGTCAGTCTTATGCTCTTCATCGTTTCATCCTGCCCACTGCCCACCGCACACTGCTCACTGTGTTAGAACGTCTGCGTAAATCTGAAATGCAACTGCGTTCGTTTCAATCGATAGATGGCCGGCGTGCCGTCGAAGCCCCCGGCGGGACCACGCTGCGGAATCAAAAACTCCGGCGGATTTAATAAGTATCCATAATCGACCGCCAACGCCCCACCGAAAGGTGTCTGAATCCTAAACCCTAAACCGGCGGTATGGGTCCAATGCGCGCGCAGGTTTGCTGCATTTATCGCAGCCAGCACATCGCCCGGCGGAGGAGGCGGAGCGTCTTTGCCAAACAGATCACCGACGCGCCGGAAAACATTTCCGCCATCATAGAAAGGAACTGCCTGCAACGATTTTGATACCGGGATGCGCGCTTCCAGATTCACTATCGCCAGCGCGTTGCCGCCGACGGGAACAGTGAACGGATTCAGGATCACCGGATTCTTCTCTTGATCCAGGAATGTGCCCGCCGGAATTATTACCTGACGTGGACCGGCCTGCTCGAAATCAAAACCGCGCAACGTAGTTGAGCCGCCGGAAGAGAATCTTTCGCTAATGGGGAGGGTTAGATCTATTTCATCCAATCCATTGCCGTTGCGATCGCGCGGGCTGAAAAGATTCGCCAAGCCCAGGGTCGCGTTTCCGGCCAGGACCGTGCCTCTAAATTTGTTCAGCTTGTAATAAGTCCGGTAAGTTGCCTGCATGCGGTTGAAGGAAATATTTCCACCCAACTGTCTGAGCGCGACCGCATAGTCGATATTGAAAAAGCTTCCGCGAGTAGCATCGAGCTGGTTGTAGCGGCAGATTTCTCCTGGCGCGCCGATTTCGGAATCATCCCTGGAACTGACTGCGCCCAGCAACCCCCGCTCGCATCGTTGCCGTGTGTCGCGAACATAGGAAACTCCCAGACGGGAGAGACGGACGGCGCGATCAGGTTCGAGGATGGGCCTCACGAGTAGACTTTGCAGATTGAATAAGCGCACATCTTCATAGCTGTAGCGCGCAAACACGATCGAGCGAGTTTTTGAATTCAGTACGCGCTGCGTTTCGATCGTCGCGGTAAACCGATTGATGGTCGGCTCTTTGACACGTACGCCAAATTCATCGAGCGCTTTGCCTTCGTCGTCCAGGCGCTGCACGATGCCCATCGTGCCGCGGTCAATTGCCGAACGGAAAAAGCGCGTCACGGTCGAATCACGTGAATACTCGAGCGATAAGCCCAGCGGAGCAAACTGCCGTTTGCCATAGCGCACATATCGCGGATCCAGATATTCAAGTCTGATGCGCTGTTGCAATCGGCTTGCTCGCAAACGCATCGCGCCATGTCTGAGCTTGTTCTGTAAGTTGACGTTGCTGATTTCCAGTAGACCCAAGGCGCCGGTGTCAGTCGAGAAGCCGCCGCCGTAGTCCATGACGCGTGGCTTCTTTTCTTCGACATCAATAATCAAGTCGCGCCGCTTAAATCCGGAAACCGTTTCGCCGGCGGCTTCGGTGCGGATGATCACCTGCCGGTACGCGTCAGTGAGGTAAAGCTCGCGTTCACTCTCGGCGATGAGATCCGCGCGCAGCACGTCGCCTTCAGCAAACGCAATCACGCGCAGGATGGCTTCGCGTTTCGTCGCTTGCGTTTTCAGACTGCCGGTTACGCCATTAACCACGATTCGATTGATGTAAACCTTGTCGCCTTCGTTTGCGATTGTGTATAGCAGCTTGACCTGTTCGTCGTCGCCCTTCTTCGGTAGTTCGACGATAGAGAAATCCATCTGCGCATTCACATAACCTTCGGTGGCATACAGCGCCAGCACCCGATCGCCATCAGCCCTTGCCTGCGACCGGGAATATGGCGCACCAATTATAGTCTTCAACTGATCACGCAGCCGCTGGTCTGTGTAGATTTTGTTGCCGCGAACTTCGACTCCGGCAATTCGCGTAAGCGGTCCTTCAGTTACTTCAAACGTGATGATCAGACTTTCACCATTTACGGATACACCTTGGAGCACCGTGGTTTTCACGCGACGATAACCAATGTCGCGCATATAAGATTCAATCGTGCGCCGGTCCTGCTCCAGCAGCGTCAAACTGGTATAGCCGCGACCATATCCGAGGAAAGGAATCAAACCAATCGCGCTCGCTTTTTGAGTTCGCAAGTCGGCAGCCACGTCGTCGTAAGTTATTTTGTTAGTGCCGGTGATACGAATGTCCGTTAGCTTGAGCCGGCGACCGAGCTCGGTTTCGTAACGTATTTCCACACTACGGCCGCTGAGTGTTTCTGGATTTAAAGTTTCACAGGTTGAGGACGTACCGTTCTCGCCAAGCTCCGGCGTCGGTGGGGTAACAGTGCAGACCGCGGACACCTCGGCAAAGAAATAGCCATCTTCCTGAAATTTGTTCCGCAGCCGGCGCGAGCCTTCCACTATCGCAGAGATATCGATGTTGCCTTCGCGCTTCACCGGCAAGAGCTCACGCTGCGTATCTTCGCTGAGCGGATAATCCTTTACTACGACAGTAACTTTGGGACCCACCGCGCCCTTCATTGAAATCGAGATCAGATTTCGCTCCGCGTCGCGTTCCACTCTCGGTTCCTCAAGAATGGGCGAGAGATTTCCCTGCTCGATCAAGACCTGACGAATTCGGGTGGTGTCGCGACTGAGTGCCTCGCGTGTGAATGGAGCATTTGGGGCCAACGTCAGCGAAGGCCTGACAGTGTTCGCGTCAAACCCGGTGATGTCGATATTGAAAGCGCTGACGCGCGACTGTTCGCCGGGAACTATTTTGTAGTTAACGCGGGCGCGGGTGCCGCTGGCGTCAAGTTGCTCAGTCGCTTCAATGGTCGCATTAAAGTAACCACGATCTCTCAGGTAGACCTGAAGTTCGTCGGAGTTGCGCAAAACTACCTGTTTGGAAAGGCGGGTGCCGGGCGGTGTCAGGTTTAGCCGGGCGCGTAACTCATCTTCGGAAATGGGAGTGCCGGCAGGTGGAGTCAGGTCCAGGGTCACGTCGCCAATTTGCACCTGACGAGTTATTACGAAGCGCAAGCGCAACGCGCCAGTCCTGGGTGATCCTTCTTCAAAAACTTCAACCCGCGCATTCGCCACTCGTTCCGAAACAAACAACGCCTGCAAAGATTCGCGCACATTGACTGCTGAAAACTCCGTATTCGGAGCTACCGTGAGCAATGAAAGAAATTCAGCCTGGGCCGCCGGATCAGATGGCGAACCTTCAAACGTGATTTCAATCGCCCTGATGAGCCGCCCTTCATACTCCTCAAAAGTCGATGATGCATTGGCGGATGAGCAAATAGACAACAAGGCGAGGAGCAGTGCGAGGGCGGAGGAACTCAGCGATCGTTTGCGATTCCTTTGCGGTGAAAGCGTTTTCAAATTAAACCGCAAAGCGCGCAAAGGAATTGCAGAGAAACGCAAAGTTCTGCCTGAGGCGCGACCGATGCGGTGGCCCATCTCTTTCTCAATTCGATTGTCAGTCTCACCCATTTACTAAAATCGTTTTCTGAACCTGATCTCAAAACTAAAATTGTTGTTGCGCGCCGTTAATCGTTGAGTTGAGACCTGTTCATATTGCGCAATAAAAAACAGCCGGTCTGATACTCGATATTCGACCGCCAGAATCTGATTGGGATCCGAGGTCACATTCGTCGAATAAGTGAACGAAAGGTCTTTGTTAATCCTCTTCCCTAACGTCAGGCGTGCTGCCGGAGTTGAACCCCGCCCACCAATCACGGGATTTATCTCAAACCTGCTCAACCCGAAAAGCCGGCTGGTGGCTCGTTGCGCCGGCGCGTTGATGAGCGCATCGGTTAGCAGGCTGGTCGCTGTGCCCAGGCCGGATTGAGAAAGGATCGAAGTGCTGGTGTCACCGGTTGAAAGCTGCCCGGTCGTAATCAGGGAAACTACGTCCGCCTGAGGCAACGACGGTTCTGAGCTCACGATCGCTTGAGGCTGCGATAGTGGGCCATTTAGTCCGACGGTCACGCGATAACCGCGTATCTGTGCTTCACCCTGAATGTTAATAATCGGGTCCGCGTTTGGCTGCGGCGGCAGATCCATCAGTGCGCGCGTGATCTGGTAATTATCATTTCGGAAATTGAGCGTGCCGCTCGTGGCCGTGATCCTTCCTGAAATTACGGGAGCCTTCACCGGTCCATTAATTTGCAGGGAAATTGAACCGACCAGGTCCGCCAGATTATTTCTGACTACGAGGGCATTTCGCCCTTCCACGCGCAGGTTGCTGAAGAGCGTAGCGCGCGTCAATTCAATTTCGCCGCCCTCCTCAATCGATTCCTCACGCCGGAAGTTGATCAGATCGGCGAGCTCAATATCTTCGGTGTATTCGGTACGGCGCACATTTACCACGCCGCCCACCAGTTGTTCGCGGGCTGTGCCTTTGAGTTCAAGATCGATATCAACGGTGGAGCGGAAGTCTTCAGGAAATGCGACCGTAAGATCATCGCCATGCACGTTGAAGAGAAAACGCGAAACGGTGAAGCCATCCAGCAAGGCGCCGCCGGTTGCAGAAAGGCGGCCACCGCCCATCGTGCCGGTCAAAGAATCGATCTGCGCCTGGTTCGAAGTGAAACGCACGAGGGCTTTCAAATTGGTTACGGTCCAACGCTCATTACCAAGCAGGGCGGAAACTGAACCGCCGGCTACGGAAGCGCTTCCGTTTAACCTGGGACGCTCGTAGCTTCCCGTGACGCGCACTCCTACCTCGGCAGTGCCGGACAAGAACATGTCGGGCGATAAACCATTCAGCACGCGCAGGTTTAACTGCCCGTCGGCGGTCATGTTTTGCCTGCCCTCCGCGCCGATAGCTAGCGTGCCGCCCAGAATGATATTTGTTCCCGGGCCGGTGAATCGCGATTGATCAAAACTAACCTCGCGCGGCGAAAAGCGAATCACGAGTGGCGACGATGCGTTGAGCTGGACATCTTCAACTCGGAAACTGAGCTGAGTGAAGTTTGCCACTCCAGACAAGCCACCGGCGGAAAAGTAGCCATCTTCGTCGAGCAGATTGCCGCCAAACTTCAGCGAGCCGGTGGCCACGCCAGTAAGTTTCACCGGCGTCTCGGGCAAAACCATTTGCAGCAGCGATGTTAGATCCGCATTGGTGAGCGTGGTTTCCACATTCGATTCCAGTCGTTCGCTGGCAAGATTAACTTGCGCCACGATTGATTGCTGCGGTCCCAATAGGCCGGTTGTCAGCGTCACGTTGAGCTGCTTATTTTCCGTGCGCCCTTTCAGCGCCAGGGTCCCCGCTTCTCTTCCGTTGACAACAACATTGGTTCCTTCGCCATCGAAAGTGATCTGGTAACCTGAAAAATCGGATTCGGAGAGGTTGCCGGAAATCTGCGCGTTGAAGTTGGCCCTGCCTGTAACCGAAGCACCCTGCTGGCCGGTCAGTGAAAACAGGCGGCTTAACTGCACGCCTTCGGCACGTCCTTTCAGGTCAAAGATCTTCGTCGTCATATCGTAGTCGCCACTCGCCACGATATGAGCCGCGGCCAGCTTCGCATCGACGTTTTCAATACTGACTTTGGAACCACTAAACGTGGCGCGCGCAACCAGGCTTTCGAGTGGCTCGCCGGCGAGGCTCCCGGGACCAAAGCGCAAATCGGCGCTGCCGCTCATCGCGTTGGGAATCCCCGTGATTTTGATTTGTCCTGAGGCCTCGGCCTCTGTATCTCCAAACTGCGAGCGTGTGCTCTTGTTGAGCGGCAGGGCGGCAAGCAGGTTTCCGGCGTTGACTCGGTCGAGCGTGGCGTTCAGAGTGATGTTGTTCTCCCCGGTGCGCGGCGCGTCGAGCGTAAACTGCATGCCGCCGCCATCGCTCTCAGTTAAACGACCATCGTCAATGCGTATCTCCGCCTCCGTCATTCGCAAAGACGCCGACAGCGCGCCCAGGTCTTTGCCGTTTATCAGCAAAGTGCTGAGGGATACACGGCCGTCGATGTCAGGCGAGGTGAGTTTTCCTTTCAAGCTGCCATTGAAAGCGAGTTGGCCTCCCAGATCAATTCCGTAGCTGCGCATCTGCTCTTCCACATCAGGCAACAAGCCTGACGAGATTAGGACTGTTTGCAACTCAGCTGCATCTGACGAATTGAGATCCACCTGAAGATTAGAATCTGCCGTGAAGGAAAACTGGCCCGTTGCTCTCAGTTTGGTGGCAGGCGTTTGCAAATCGACCTTCTCGATATTGAACAAACCACGATCAGCACGCACTGCGACTTCGCCAGAGAGGGGCACGCGGCCATCAACTCCGACGTCCTGTCCGGTAAAGTTTGTGTGTAGAGTGCCGGTTGCCTGTTGGAAATTAGTGCCGGGAAAGGCGAGGTTAATACGCCCGCTCGCGCGGCCCGCAAGTGGCACGGCCGCTCCGGCAAACGCTGTAAACGGACCGGCAACGTCCACATCGGTGAAAGTTGCAGCAATGCGCGACGAGCCTCCACGGCCAATTGCAATTATGGCGTTGCCGTTTGCCTTACCTCGGAAGATGTCGGCGTCAAAATTGTTCAGCTGCAACTCAGAGTTTGTGACCACTACTTTCGCGCTGGCCTGGCCCATGTTCATCTGGCCCAGGACGCCACCGCCGATACTTAGATCGGCACTCGCTCGATAACGCCCCGACGGCTCCACCACAAACACGGGCTTCGCCAGCTTCACAGTCTCAACCTGTCCATCAGCCAGCTTCACTGTGCCGGCATTGATGTCCGCTGTTGAGCCCTCCATTCTTCCGTTTCGTACCGAGAGGCGCACACCCGCGATGCTGATGCTGCCGATTTCAGCGCCCCCGCCGCTCGCACCGCCAACCTGAACGTCTTTAACAACCACGCTGGTGAGGCCGCCGCGACTGTTGATGTCCACATTATTTGCCGTGATGCCTTTTACGGTTGCGCCTGAGCCGACGATCGTTCCTGCCTTGACCTGGGAAACTGAAGCCACGGTCGAATCGCCTTCATTTCGCAAACGCAAATCCGATGCAGTGATGCCGTCAACTCGCGCCCCTGAACCGGTGAGGCTGCCGGCCCTGAATTGCCTCGAAGAAGCAGTCAGCACGCCGTCGTTCATCTCAGCCCGCGCATCCTGAAGGATCAGATTTGTGATGGTGGTTCCGTAACTTCGTTCGGCCGCTGCGCGCAACTCGCCGATCCAACGAAAATCTGAACCCGTGCCCATCACACCGCCAACGAGTTGCACGTTGTTGAGTTGGAAGTCGCCGGCGGTCAACAGAGCTGCCACTGCGCTGCCGTTGAGATCGTAGCTCTTGCCCTGACCTGAACCGCGGGCGGTAACGTTGAGTCCCTGCAAGCGAAGACCGTCCGCTGCCAACGCGTCTGACTTGATGTTGCCGTCTACTTTGTATTTGTCACCTTCGCCCGTAACCGTGCCGGCAAAGTTTCCCGCCCCGCGCAGAGTTGTGCCGGTCTGCAGAAGATCGGAAAGCTGGGTGAGATCGACGGACGACGTGATGCTCATTTGATAGCGCAGCGCCCGCCAGTCGTCCATGGTTCCCTGCAGTTTCGCTTCGGCCAGCGGCGACTTGATCACGAGGGACTGGATCTCGGCGCGCGTTTGATTAATGCGACCGCGAGCTTCGATGTCGATGTTGTTAACCGGCCGGCCGTCGTAAGTGAAAGTGGAATTTGTAAGCCCGAGGACAACAGTATTCATCCAGCTGGATGCCGGGGCGGATGGATCGTCTGGCTGAACTGTGGCGGTTAGATTGCGCGCTTCGCCTGAAATCTCATGGCGGGCATCACCGTAGTGGATGACGCCGTTCTTGATTTCAACGAAAGCGGTCGAATAGGCAAACAGAATATTCTTGTTCGGCTCGGGCGGCGGTATGCGGATGTTGCGAAAGTTTGAATTACCCTGTTCGTCAAACGTGACCCAGGCTTCGAGTCCTTCCATCCGCAACTCCTTCAAGTTGATATTTCTTTGCAGGTTGAAAGCATAAAGATCTTCGACCCGCACCGTGGCCGATAGTCGGTCGATCTTCCCCAGTTTCTCCCCGGTCTGCGCGTCAAACAGTTCGAGGCCGGACATCTCTACAGTTTCCGGAGGGAATCCCGCATGAAACTCCTTGATCTCGGCGCGGATGCCATACTTCGCAAACGTTTCCTTGATTTGGCTGGCTACATATCGATCTGTGTACCCAAGCTTGTATGCGAGAAAAATCAGCAGGATTAAGGCGACAATTCCAACCGCGCCGAAGATAGTTGCGATCACCAAATTGCGTTGATTCAGGTAGCGGCGGCGACGGCCCTGAGGCGTTACGGGATGTTTGCTTTGGGCGTCGCGTTCGGCAATGAGCTCGGCCGCAGGCGGAAGCGGTTCGTCGGTTTTAGACTTGAGCGCATCAGCAATCTCCCTATTGCTCGCCGACTTGCTCGCCGAATCTTGCGGCTCACGAGGAGCCGAATCCTTCGATGAGGATGGATCTTTTCCGGGGCCTTTGTCGCGATCGTCTAAACTCATAACATCAGAGCGGCAAGGTAGTTAGATAGGACAAACAGTCGTGCCTGTCCTCAAATTTCATAAGAGGAAAGACACGAATGTCTGTCCTGATGCACTACAAAATGGGAGATGGAAACTCTCGAAGGCCGGGCCACATAAGATTGAACGAACGCCAGACTCGTTGCCTTACTTTTCCTGCAACGGCTGCTTTCGTTCTGGCGATGAATCCTTGAAGTGAGCCGGTTGGCCCAGGGCCACATTTCCGACTACCTCAAGCGCGAATCCTTCGAGAGCTGCAACTTTTGGGGGATGATTCGTCAGCAATTGTATCCGACGCAAACCAAGATCATGGAGAATTTGCGCACCCACGCCGTAATCGCGCTCCATTCCATAACCTGTTTCCAGGCTCGCTTCACGCTTGCTGACATTTTGTTCCTGCATCAGCGCGTAGGTTCTGAGTTGATTCACGAGGTCGAGACTGTGTTCCTTCTGGCGCAGGTAGAGCACGACGCCTTGTCCCGCCGCGGCGATTTTTTCCAACGCCGTGTGAAGTTGGAATCCTGTATCGTCGATGAGCGACCCAAACATATCGCAGGTAACATTTTCCGTGTGCACCCGCACCAGCACCGGGTGCTCAGTGGCCACATTGCCCATCACCATCGCCAGGTGGACGTCGCCGTTGATGACATTTTCATAAGCGATAGCCCGGAAGCGTCCGTAAACGGTGGGAAGATCCGTCTCTACCGCACGTTTGATTAACGTCTCCTTGCTGATGCGGTACCGCACGAGATCAGCGACCGTAATCATTTTCAGATTGTGAAGTTTGGCAAATTCCTTCAACTCAGGAAGGCGGGCCATCGTTCCATCTTCATTCATGATCTCGCAGATCACGCCAGCCGGGTATAGACCGGCAATGCGTGCGACATCAACGCTGGCTTCCGTTTGGCCGGGTCTCACCAGCACGCCACCGGTTTTTGCGCGCAAAGGAAAAATATGGCCGGGTCGGGCGATGTCCTGCGGACGAGTTTGAGGGTCTACTGCTGCCAGTATCGTAGTTGCGCGATCAGCCGCCGAGATGCCGGTGGTGATGCCTTTGCGAGCATCGATCGAAACTGTGAACGCAGTGCCGAGAAAAGAAGTGTTGTCGGCGACCTGGGTTGTCAGGTGCAATTCATCGCAGCGCTCTTCAGTCAGCGGCAAACAAATCAAGCCTCGCGCATGACGGGCCATGAAGTTGATGATCTCAGGCGTGGTCTTCTCCGCCGCGCACACGAGATCGCCTTCGTTTTCGCGATCCTCATCGTCAATGATGATGATCATGCGCCCTTCGCGTATTTCGGCGACGGCGTCGTCAATAGATGAAAAAGGCATTTTGAGATCGGGAAACTTGAATTCTGAAATCTTCCGTTTGATGTTACCCGAAAACGCCTGATTTTTCGACCAGAGGGTTAGATCGGGGGCCCAGACAGACTCGTGTCTGATTGCGAGCCTGCGACAACTTGCCGGGCATTGAGGGGATAGCGGGAAATTATGAGCGCTTGCGAGTGCGGTTGGTCCGCTTCGGTTTGGGTGATACGGGCTTCTCAGCCTCCAGCTCCGTCTTTATTCGGGCCGCTTCCTCCTTTAAGAATTCGGCCATAATTTCCATGCCCTTTGGCTTGATTCTTTCCATTACCATTGCCATTGACTCACTAAACATTCTGGGCTGCACCGAGATGCTCTTTTTGCCGGTTGAAGACTGGTAAAAGGCAACCAAATCCTGAAGCTCAGCTTCAGTAAAATACTTGTCATAAAGCTCGTAGAAAATATCCTCAATGAGCTTTGTCATGTCTATCCGTTTGGCAAACAACTCCTGGATCCTCTTATCCGCGCGCGCGGAATCAGCAAGCATCTTCTGCTTAAGCTCTTCTCTGTCAGCGGCGCTAAGGCTTTTCATCACTTCTTCAGCTTCCAGACTCTCCCAAACTAAAGCTGACGTCTGAGCGCTCAGGGCGTTTAGCGAATCAGTAATCGCCAGAGCATTCTTCTTTGCTTCGGTAGCATCCAATAACTCCGCAATCAATCGCTGCTTCGAGGGACTAATCACGGGCTTGGCGCTTCCGGCGGTTGGCTCCTGGCCCCCCGCAACCATTGCCGTAGCGAACAGAACACCGGTAAGAACAAACGCTCTCATCCGCAATCGTACTTTCATTTTGGTTTCCTTTCTGATGTGCTCTGATTTGTCAGAGCTTTGAGGCAGTCAGGATCCGCTCGACGTATTTAGCGATCACATCCACTTCGAGGTTTACGCCGTCGCCCGGCTGCAAATGAGAAAAATTTGTTACTTCCCAGGTCTTGGGGATAACCGCGATCTCGAAGTGGTCTTCATGCAATGCGGCAATAGTGAGACTGATGCCTTCGACCGAAACAGATCCTTTAAAAACAAGATAGCGCGCGACTTCATTCGGATATTCGATACGCACTGTCCATGACCCACCGAGATCACTTGCGCCAAGAAACTTTCCCCGCGCATCCACATGGCCCTGCACGATGTGCCCACCGAGTCGGGTCACCGGCGTCACAGCTCGCTCGAGATTTACCGGCCCACCGGGTCTCAAGCTTCCGATCGTGGATCGCTCCAGCGTCTCGCGCGAAACATCTGCCGCAAAGGAATCAGGTTGCACGTCGAGCGCTGTCAGGCACACTCCATTAACTGCTATTGAGTCGCCATGCTTTGTATCTTCAGTGACTGTGTGGGCCTCGATCACGATACGCGCGTTCTCTCCCAACGTCTCCACGCTGCGAACTCGACCTAATTCTTCAATGATTCCAGTAAACACTCGTTCGATCTCAGATTGCGGACAGCGGATTGCGGATTACCGCAAGAGCGTCAAAACCAAAACGACTAGAAGGCCCAAAGCCGCCGGCCCAAGCGAGAACACCAGAATCCAAAGTGGCTCGCGTTTAAATGAAAAGTCAGTGAGTTTCATAAAGATAATTGCCCTCCCCCGCTCTGCGCCTCAATCGCGGTCATCATTTCTTGAAAAACTTCTTCAATTGATAAACCGGTGGAGTCGACCATGATCGCATCGTCCGCGCTCTTCAGCGGCGAATCCGCGCGGGTGGAGTCGCGTCGATCGCGCTCAGTCATGTCCGCAAACGTCTCGGCAAAATCCGCGCCCGCATCAGTCAACCGGTCTTCCTCAAAACGCCGTTCAGCTCGTTCACGCGGCTCCGCAGTGAGAAAAAACTTCACGTCCGCATCGGGAAAGACGACGGTGCCGATGTCGCGGCCGTTTAGCACGGCACCGCGCTTCGCCATCTCCCGCTGGCGTGCGACCATCGCCCGTCGCACTTCGGGAATGGTGGAGACGATTGAGGACATCTCGGTCACTGCTTCCAACCGAATTTCATCCGTAACATCACGACCGGCAAGCGTTACCTTCAAAGAATCCGGATCGCCTTCCAAATCTATGTCCACTCCTTTTGCCAGGGCTCCTACGGCGACATCGTCGTTTACATTCATGCCAGACTCCATCACCGCCAAAGCCACGGCGCGATACATTGATCCAGTATCGATGTAGAGAAGGCCTAGTGATCGAGCCAGCATGCGGCCGAGAGTAGACTTGCCGGCGCCCGATGGTCCATCAATGGCGATGATCAAATTCTTCTTCATTACAATGGTAGGCGACTTTCAGGCAGTTCAGAGTTCAAGCTTCAGCTTGTCTTTCCTGCGGAACCGCAACCTAAAGGTTGAACTCTAAACTGACTGACTTCACACAAACGCGGCAAAGACCTCATTTGAAAGCAGCGCGCCCGCGCGCGTCAGCTTAAGCAAGTCGCCCTTGCATTCAATCAATCCGGCTTCGTGAAACCGCGCCAGCTCGCTCTGGTTTCCTTCGCGAAGGTCGCGGCCGAAAAGCCTTCGATACTCACTAAGACAAAGACCCTGCATCATTCTCAGCCCGAGGAATACAGCCTCAGCCTGGCGATCGCTTTCACTTAGTTTGGTTTCACTTGTGACCGCTGGGCGTTCGCTTTCAATCAACTCGACATAGCGCTGCAAGTCGCGCTCGTTGGCCCAACGACGATTGCGTCCATCATACGAATGCGCCGAACAGCCAAAACCGTAATACGGCGCACCGGTCCAGTATTTCGTGTTGTGACGCGACTCAAAACCGGGGAAACTCAAATTGGAAATCTCGTAGTGCGCGTAGCCTGCTTCAGCTGCACGGTCCAGCATCACTTCATACATCTCAGTCGCCAGGTCCTCATCAGGCTGCGGTTGAATGCCGCGTTTGATGTGTTCAGCGAGGGGAGTGCCCTGATGAACTTCCAGCAGATAAAAAGACAAGTGCTCGGGGCGCATGCCAAACGCTTCATCGAGGTTTCGCTTCCAGGCTTCAAGCGACTGGCCGGGCAGGCCGGCGATCAAATCAAAGCTGATGTTGTTGAAGCCCGCGGCGCGAAGTTGGCTAAACGTCAGGCGAGTATCGTCCGAAGTGTGTGACCGCCCCAGCCGGGCAAGTTCCGCGTCGTCGAAAGTTTGAGCTCCAAAGCTGGCACGGTTTACTCCAAGTCCACGAAAACCAGAAAGTGTTTCTGGAGTAACTGTGCTCGGGTTCATCTCCATCGTAATCTCGGCATCTGCGGAAACTTTGAATTGCCCCCGGACGGAGTTTAGTAAGACCTCTAACTGCGCAGGCGTAAGCAAGGAGGGAGTTCCACCCCCAAAGTAAATTGTGTCAACGTCGACAGCACTGCGTTCATCGCTTCCGCGCGACGAACCGATCTCACGCGCAAGCGCCGCGACATAACGCTCAGCCGACGGAGCGCTATACATTCCCGTAGCAAAGTCGCAGTAGGAACAACGCGAACGGCAAAACGGAATGTGAATGTAGATTCCGGCGGGCTTCAAAGTGATGGAATTGTATCACGCGCACTTCTGTATTCACTTCGCGAGAGTGCGTTCTGACTTGTGTATCAATCCTCTTGAGCCGGTGTATGTCTGACAATCACTTTCGGAGAGAGTTGCGGCAGAGATTTCCGCCAAAACCGAGTGGCACAGTCATTGATAGTTGAGATCATGCGTAGCAGCAATCTAGTTTAGCCGGGAACAACAACTAACTAATCAGGAGGGTGTTTATGGCAGACGAGAGACCAACAAACCAGAATCACGATAATCAAGAGGAACAGGGAAAGGCGATGGGCGCTGCCGCCAACGCCGGTGCTCAAGGGCAGGAAAGGCCGGACAATTCGCCGAGTGAGGTCGCCGGTCAGGGTGGTGGCATTCAGGGTTCCGGCCAAAGCCAGTCGAATCCGGGCGGCTACACCGGGGGCGACCAAAATCGCGATGATGCCCAGTCAAATCAAGGATCAGCCGAACGCAGGCCCGATCCAAGTCAGGGCGAGTAAGACTACGGTCAGCAACAGGGGCGCGACGTGAGTTTTGAAACTCGGTCGCGCCTTTCTATGCCACAATGATCGACGAATTACACGAAAGAACACGAATAGCATTGGTGTTATTTTGAGTGACTTCGTGGACCGTTGCCTTCTCTCGCTGGCAACTAAGCCGTCGCGTCGCCCGCATGATTAAACGGATGTCTACTTGATTCTTTTCACACTACCACCAGCGCTGATGGTTGCACCGGAGTTTTTGCTAATCCGCTCAGCTTCGGCAAATGCACGCAGAAAGTTTTCGCCCAGAATCTTTCGCACGTCGCCCTCGCTATATCCGCGCTTGAGCAGTTCATAAGTAAGATTCGGAAGTTTCGAAATGTCTTCCATTCCCACTGGCAAACTTCCAATCCCGTCAAAATCTGAACCGATTCCGACATGATCCACACCGGCAACCTTCGCCACGTGATCGAAGTGGTCTATCAGAACTGATAACGGTGTAGCCGGAAGTGGGTGTGCCGCCAGCAGTTTGTTGGTTTCCTCTTCCAACTTTTTCGGGTCCGCCTTGTACCTCTCTTTGAGCTCTTCCATTTGCGGCTTAAGCCGGGCAGTGCGTTCAATGGTCGCGGCGATCACTTTCGCATCGATGAATCCCGGATAGAAATTGATCATCACCACTCCACCGTTCTTCGTAAAACGGCGCAGCAGATCATCCGGTATGTTTCGCGGACGCTCTCCCAGCGCTCGAGCCGAGGAGTGTGAAGCGATCACCGGCGCTGTCGAAACGTCGAAGACATCGTGCATCGTCTTGTCGGACACATGCGATACATCGATCAGCATGCCAATACGATTCATCTCACGCACAACTTCCTTGCCAAACTCTGATAACCCGTTATGTGTCGCCGTGTCGCAGCAGGCGTCGGCCCAGTTGTTGGTGTTGTTGTGCGTCAGCGTCATGTAGCGCACGCCGAGCCGGTAAAAATCGCGAAGCGCCATCAGCGAATCTTCAATCGCGTGTCCCCCTTCAATTCCCATCAACGCAGCAATCTTCTTCTGTTTTTTGGCGCGGCGAATGTCTGCCACGGAATAAGACATCGTGAACTCATTGGGATACTTTTCCACCGCGCGATAAACGTAATCGATCATATCGAGCGCGCGGCGTGCTGATCCGCCATCCTTCGCGTAACTGCGATCGATGTAGACCGAAAAGAATTCCGCGGTCAATCCACCCTGCTTCATCCTGGCAATGTCCGTGTGGTATTTGCCGACCGACGAGACGCCGATGTCGTAATTGTCGTCAGTCATGAATGACAGCACGTCGTTATGCGTGTCTACGATGATCGCTTTGCGTTGGATCTCCAGTGCTTTCCGCCAAAGCTTCTCGTCGCGCTGTTCGCTTGAAGTAGCAGGCTGCTGAGCCACGACGCCGCCGGCAAGCAGACAAAGCAGACAAATGGTTACAAGCAGGACTCGTTTCACATGCATACGATTAGCACCCCGGACGGAAATGTTTGCGGATTTAAGACAGCGCCATAGTGCAAACAACCCTGAACACTAGTCAAGGTTGCACACTTGCGGGCACTGGTGAAGCCTGGTTCGTCAGACGCATTCCTTCGCGGAACTTTGCGTCTCACTTTGCGACCTTTGCGGTTTCTGCTTGCTCTCTCGGATGTCTACCGCAAAGTACTCAAAGGTCTTCGCAAAGAGCGCAAAGGAAACTCAGATCCAACGACTTACCGCGTCGCGCGAACACACTCGCAAAGGACAGGCTCCGTCGATCTCAGCTCAAAAGCCTTCCACCCCACTTGTAAGGTATACTTTACATTTAGGAAGGAGTGCTTTACAGTGCGTTTGCTTCGCATTTTACGTCAGAAGCCTGGTAGAAATGGAAGGAGTGATTGAAATGGCCAACAAAGGATTGGAGAAAGGTTCAAAGGCGCCCGTTGCGGTGCTGGTATTTTGCGGCCTCACCGCAGGTCTGGTTGTGGTCCACATTCTCCTGCGCGGTATTTACCCGCCGGGTCACCCGATCCGTCTCCTGGTCACCGCGCTGATGGTGATTGGATTTGCGTCGTTTGTGTTCCTGTACGCGCGTTTGCTCGGGACCATGGATGAATACCAGCGGCAGATTCAGCTCTTCGCCCTCGCTATTGGCTTTCCCCTTTCGCTCGTGACGGCCTGGGCAATTGGCTACTTTCGCGCGGAAGGGCTCCTGGCCGGAAGAGATCCGCGCGATCTGCCGCTCGTATTGTTGATTCCTTACGGCGTCGGCTTCCTGGTCGCGTGGCTCAAGTATCGATAAAAACCTGTGTTCTCAGGAGGTGGGTCGATGAAGAATCGTTTGAAAGTGTTGCGGGCAGAAAACAACTGGACACAGGAAGACCTGGCACAGCGGGTCGGGGTCTCACGGCAAGCGATAAACGCAATCGAGACAGAGAAGTATGATCCCAGTTTGCCTCTGGCCATGAAACTGGGAAAACTCTTCGGCAAACCGGTTGAAGAAATGTTCGCGCTCGATGAGGAAGCTGGAGGATAGATTTCTTTTTGGGCTGCGAGAGATTCTGACGCGATCCAGCCCTCCAGTCCTGCCTTGGGCGAAGCCGCAAGTCCAACTGTGGCATGCCACGTTTAACGGCAGGAAGTTTCAGGCTATTATCGGCTGCAATGTCGATACTAATTGCCGAAGACAACGTGGCCCAACGCCATTACCTGCGCGAGATTCTCGATAAAGAGTTTTCCACGCACACTCCGATCGTCGAAGCCGCTGACGGCGAAGAGACCGTCAAGCTGGCGCTCGAACACCGGCCCGAACTCTGCATCCTCGACATTCAGATGCCGAAACTCTCGGGCGTCAAAGCTGCGCGCGCTATTTGGCGCGACTTCCCTTCCGCACGCATCATCTTCTGGACGCAGTTTCCCCACGAGATCTATATCAACGAAATTCGCAAGATTGTTAAATCGGTAGATCCGCCGCCGGCCTACGGTTTCATTCACAAGAATAATCCCGAGTCGCGTTTTCTCCGGTTCGTGGCGGCAGTGCTGGAAGACGGCGCTGACATGATCGATCCGGCGTTTAAGGATTCCTTCAAGCGGCCTCTCCTGACGGAGTTTGAATCGGAAGCGCTTTACTATCTCGCGCTGGGACTTTCAAACTGGGCCATCGCGCGAAAGTGTTCGCTGAGTTTACGTGGCGTCGAGAGCCGGCTGGCGACGCTCTACGAGAAGCTTTTCATCTCTACTGCCGAAGGCACGCCGCACGAAGCTTATGAAAAACTTGCCTACAACGTGCGCACACGCGCCTTCTTCGAGGCACTTCGACGCGGGCTCCTGAATAATGATGAGCTTGAGAAAGCAGCACAGGATCTCGAAGGCTGGCTGGAGCGCGACGGCAAGAGATTTCTGGACGAACAGAAGAGTGCAAATCAAAAGAAGAAATAGCGAAAGATCCGGACCGCAAAGTAGGCAAAGCTTTTCGCAAAGATCGCAGAGGCTACTCGTGTTCAATCTACGTTGCTCTTTGCGTTCTTTGCGTCTTTCTTTGCGGTCTTTGCGTTTAAGCTTCTTCCTGCTTGCCGCATTCAGTCTATCGATCGTTGCCTTACTCCTACTGCCGCCGGTTCCGGTCGCATCGCAAACAGCCGACGCTCAACCGAGCCCCTCGTCAACCCCCTCGCCATCACCGTCACCCTCGCCGTCTCCTTCGCCATCTCCGACACCTGTCACCGGGCTGCATCAGTGGGGCGCAGTCACACTTTTCCATGGCCTGCCCTCGGATCGCGTAAATGCGATTGCGCAGGGGCCTGAAGGTGCGATGTGGTTTGGCACCGAAGCAGGTTTAGCGAAATTTGACGGACGTCGAACTCAGACCATCCCCATTAACGGTCTGGCTCCGGGCCGGGTAATCGCGTTGCAAAGCGACTCTGATGGCGCACTATGGATTGGAACTGAAACCGGCGCAGCGCGAATGGTCGATGGCCGGTTTGAAGTAATCACAGAAATAAATGGCCATCCGATCAGCGCGATCATCACGCCTGAGCCCGGACGCGCCCTGTTGGCCTCCGAACAAGGAAACATTTTTGACTGTCGAATTCAGCCGGATGGATCGCGGCGCACCGAGCCATTGCTGACTCAACAATTGCAAAGCGCCGATCGCGACACCCCTGGTCCGCTGCATATCACCAGTTTAATGATGGTGAACCAGACGCTCTTCGCCGGCTCATTCAGTCGAGGGGTATTGGCCATCGCAGACGGTCAGGCGCGAGAGATTGAAACAAAACCCACAAGTTTTTTTGTGCGCGCTGTGGAAGCGGATCCGAGCGGAAAACTCTGGGTCGGATTACGAGTGAAGAAAGACGAGCCCGCACTGCTAACGGGCTGGGAAGTTTCGAAAGTTGTGCGGAATGAAACTGCGAGTGGAACAGTTTCGAGTATCAAGACAATCGGAAAAGACGTTTGGGTAGCCACAGACGGCCGCGGCGTCTTTCGTTTCTCAGAAGGGAAGAAAGTCCAGCGCTACACGTTCGATGGCACTGCCGGCGGTTTACGGTCGGATCACGTCTACACAATTTTCCAGGATCGCGAAGACGTGATCTGGTTTGGCACCGATCGCGGCGTCTGCCGTTTCGATCCAAACGCGGTGCGGGTTGAATCCGTTGGCGACGTAGCTGAGAGCAACTTCGTGCGCACCTTTTACCAAACTTCGGAGGGCCACCTGTTGGCCGGAACCAACCGCGGGCTCTTCGTTCATGATACCGAGCCGTCTGATTGGAACCCCGTCAGCGGGTTAGCGCGCAATATCGTTTATGCAATTGCTGAGGACAACCAGGGGCGCCTGCTCGTGGGATCAGCCAGCGGTTTCTACGTGGCGAACAGGCCTTCCCGCGACACGAACATTGGATCTCTAACCTTCACCCGGGTTGAGGCGGGATCGGGAAATGTCGATGCGCTCGGGAGCATTCGGGCCATCGCGCAATTCCGCGGGTCGGTTTACGTCGCCAGCTATGGCCGCGGCGTCGAACGTCTCGATGAGAACCGACTCCAGAATCTTTGGGGCGCAAACCTCGCGGTGCCCCGAGATGTGATCAGTTTGTTTGCCGATGGTGAACGGCGGATCCTGGTTGGCTCCGGATCGGACGGAGTTCTTTCCTTCGATGGGACCGAGGTCAAACACGATGAGGCCTTCGCAAAACTTAGAGGCAGCACGGTGCGCTCTATTCTCAGCACGCCGGATAGCACCTTATGGTTTGCCACCAATCGCGGCGTCTACTTATGCAAACCGGAGCGCGAGTGCACCCTGACCGCACCCGGTGTCGAAGCGCGTTCGCTGGCGCGAGATGCCGAGGGCAAACGAAATGAGGTCTGGTGTGCAACAACGGGAAACGGCTTGCTGAAGATCAGGCTTGACGAAGAGGCTGGGCCAGTGGTTTCCCAACTCGATGTCGAGCAGGGTTTGCCTTCGCAAAACGTGTTCGCGGTTAGACCTCACTTTGAACCGGACGGCAGCGAGAATGTACTGATCGGAACAGGTCGCGGCATCGCTCGCTATCAGTCAGGCCGAACCACCCCGACGTTGTATGCCACTCGCGTCATCAGCAAGCGCGTGCACTCACCCGGCGAACTGGCCTCGGGCCTGAGTCTCGAGTATCCGCAAAACAGTCTGCTTCTGGACGTGGCGGCGATCAGCAGTCGCACCTTTCCCGAACAGTTTCAATACGCGTTCGCGTTGCACGACACCAACGGCGCGCTGATCAAGCAGAGACTATCGCGCGAGTCACAATTCACAATGGAAGGCCTGAGCGCGGGCAAGTATCGCGTTATCGCGCGCGTTTTCACCAAGGATTTGCTGGCGTCCGAACCAATGTCGTTTGAACTGACGATAGCAAAGGCGCCTTTCCCCTGGACCTCAACTGCCCTTGCAATTCTTCTGGCGCTCGCGCTACTCGCGTTGCTTTGGGCCATTCTGGAACGCCGCCGGATCGCCCGAACAAGTGCGGCCCTGGTTGACGCGAACCGCGAACTCGCGGATGCGCGGCTCAATCTGGCGAATGAAGCTGAGCGTGAACGCCGCCGTATCGCCCGTGACCTTCACGATCAAACTTTGGCCGATTTGCGGCACCTGCAATTGCTCACGGACCAGTTACCCGCAAATGGAGCTGATCGCGGCAGTCTTCGACCTGGTCCGGCGGCCCTGCGCACCGAGATTGAATCCATCTCGCAGGAGGTGCGGCGCATTTGTGAAGACTTGAGTCCGTCAGTGCTTCAGAATGTTGGCTTCGCTGCGGCCCTTGAGTTTGCGCTTTCGCATGCAGTCCAGGATGCGCCGGCCGAAAAAAGGTTTGAGTATGATTTTGTTTGCGACGAGTCACTGGAAGAACAGGCGCGGCTGCCGGGAAACGTGCAGATGCAGATTTATCGCATTGTGCAGGAGGCGGTCAGCAATATTTGCAGGCACGCCGGGGCGACGCAGGTAAAGATGGAGGTGCACGCAGCGAGCAATTTCATCCTGACGATTGAGGATAATGGCCGCGCCTTTGATCCGAACCAGAAGAGCGGCGGCCGTGGGCTGGCAAACATGCTGGCGCGTGCCAGCCTTATTGATGCGGAAGTTTCGTGGGGCAAACGTGAGAAGGGCAGAAATGTGTTCACCCTAAGAAAACTGCGTGCTACTTCGAACGTGTCGAGTTAGCGCTGCGGCTTTGCCGCCGCACAGTGCGGCAAAACCTATGGCTTTCGGGTAACTCGCCCCTCCTTAATTTTCCTGAGGCTCCGCCTCAGGAAAGAGTTCTTAGATTACTCGGAGCCGGTAAGACAAGCCTTACCGCACTGTGCGGCGGCAAGCCGCAAATCCTTAACAAGGAATCCCAGAATAAATGGTCACCCCAAACTTCAGTTACAGCCCAGAGGTTCACGACGCACGCGCTGCGAATAAGCCCATCGTGGCGCTTGAATCGACCGTGATCGCTCACGGCTTGCCGCGTCCGCAGAATCTCGAAACCGCTCAGCGCCTTGAAGCACTGGTAAAGGAAAGCGGCAGCATCCCGGCGACCATCGCCATTCTCGAGGGTCAGCTCACGGTGGGACTAACATCGGATCAGGTTCGTTTTATCGCTGACAGTGGCGACATAAAGAAGATCAGTATTCGGGATCTTCCGATCGCCGTCGCGCAGAATTGGAACGGCGCCACAACCGTGGCTTCCACCAGCTGGATCGCCGCACGCGCGGGAATCAAAGTATTTGCCACGGGTGGAATTGGCGGCGTGCACCGCGGTTCCCTGCCCGATATATCCGCAGACCTGCCAGTGCTCGCATCCACCTCGATCATCGTGGTTTGCTCAGGCGCAAAGATAGTCCTGGATCTTCCGGCCACGCGCGAGTGGCTGGAGACTAATGGCATTACGGTCGTCGGATACGGTTGCGATGAGATGCCTGCATTCTACTCACGCGGAAGTGGTCTTCCCATCGACACTCGATGTGACTCGCCCGCAGCAGTTGCCGAAATATTTCACGCGCAGGCAGCATTGGGAATCAATCGGGCGTTGCTGGTAACAGTGCCGGTGCCGCCGGAGTTTGAAGTGCCGGCAACGTTGCTTGAAGATACGCTCAGCGAGGCTCTGGACCAGGCCCAGCGTCAACTCATTACCGGAAGGCAGCTCACTCCATTCCTGTTGTCGCACATGGCCCAAGTGAGCGGCGGAGCGACGCTGCGCGCAAACATTGCTTTACTCGAAAACAACGCCCGCGTCGCCGCGCAGATTGCCGCCGCCCTGGGATAACACTCTTCATCGGTTCGATTTTCTTTCCTGCGAATCTCTGGATTCCTTTCCGAGATTCCGACAACCCCGCGGCAACTCGATCGCATCACAGCCTCGAATTCTGAAAGCTTCTCCCCGGGCTCAACTCTTATCGTTCAAAATTTGAAGTTACTACAGCTGGCGAAACAAATGTGTTTCTCCTTCGCGGGCGGAAGTGTGTCTCTCCCTGGTTACCCGGCTTGAACAATCTTAGGAGGCCGACATGAGCCGCAGATGGCTTCTCTCTCTCTTGTGCCTTTGCTTCGCCGTTGTTTTCGTTCAGCTCACAACTGCAAATAGCAGTCTGCGCGTGAATGAGTCAGCGACAAAATTACTGGTTCGCGACCACGCGACTGTCGTACTTGAAGTTATAAATCCTGGCGCCGAGAATGTTTTGGCCCACCTCAGCCTGGAGCTGCTTGATCCAAAAGACGCCGTTCGGGGAATCAACCTCGGCGAGAAAGAACTGAAACCCGGAATAAACAAGCTGACGCTTCCGTTGACGCTGACCGCCAACCGCATCAATGAAGACGGTGACAGTGAGTTTCCGTGGTACCGGCTGCGTTATCGAGTCACTCCCTTAGCCGAATCGAAGGCCTTACTAAGCCCAGCCGGCGGAATAATTTCACTCTCTGAGATCGACACACCGGATATTTTCGCGCTTGAAATTAACGCTCCCGCGCGAACCCAACGCAGCGCGCGCTATCAAACGCACATTCGCGCGCTCAATCCGATTACCTCCATGCCCGTTGCGAATGTAAGCCTTAGCGTGGAGCTGCAATTCAGCGAGAACAAGACGGAAACCATCAAAGGATCAGGGCTGACGGACGCCCTTGGGTATGCGCTCGTAGTGGTAAGTATCCCTGACAAACTGAGTTCTGAGGAAGGCGAGCTGAAAGTGTCGGGCCGACACGGCGGATTCGTCAGGGAATCGGAGCATGAGGTTGAGATCGACGATGGCGCGCGCATTATGGTCACCACCGACAAGCCAATTTATCAACCGGGGCAACCGCTTCACATTCGCGCCCTCGTCTTCGACAGTGGAAAACGGGCGGTGGCAAATGCGGAGACCACCCTGACGATATCTGATCCCGAGAGTACTAATGTGTTTGAGACAAGCCTGATCACCTCTCGCTTCGGAGTAGCCACGGCCGACTGGGCAATTCCGGAGAACACACGTTTGGGAGATTACGCGATCCGCATCGAGATGGACGACGAAAGCTATGGAGACTCGGAAGCCTTTCAGCAGGTCAAGATAAGCCGGTACGATCTGCCGAATTTTGCGGTAAGTGTAAAACCTAATCGCTCCTACTATCTGCCGGGTCAAAACGCTGATGTTGAGATCCGGGCAGACTATCTTTTTGGAAAACCCGTAACGCGCGGCCGGGTGAAAGTAGTGCGAGAAGAGGAAAGGGAATGGGACTACCGAAGTCAAAAATGGGAGATCCAGGAGGGCCACAAGTATGAAGGAGAAACCGACAAAACCGGGCTCTTCGTGGCCCATATTGATCTCGCGAAACATCATGAAGACCTGGCGGACCGAGATTATTCCCGGTTTACCGATCTCACCTTCGCTGCCTATTTCACCGACCCAACCACGAACCGCACCGAACAGAAAAGATTCGATCTGCGGGTGACTAAAGACGGTGTTCACATCTATGTGGTCGAAGGCCCAAACCAGCAGGCACACGGGTTTCCCATGCAGTTTTATGTCTCCACTTCCCTTGCCGATGGCACTCCGGCGTCCTGCGAAGTCGTCATCAGCGAACCTCAGGACGAGGACGAGGACGAGGAGTCCGACACCGCCGCGCCTGTGCTCCGGACGATTCGCACAAACAAGTATGGCCTGGCAAAAGTGTCCGGGTTGATCTTGCCGGACAAAGACCGTGACTCGAGCCAGCATCTTCGCTTCACTGCACGCAGCAAAGGGAATGGCTCAGGTCACCATACCGAGTCGTTTTACTACAGCGGAATTCCAGTGATTCGAGTGGATACCAACAAGTCCATTTATGCGGCTGGGGAGTCAATTCAGGTAAACATTAGTGCGAGCAAACCGGAGATGAATGTGCTTGTTGAAGTAAAGCGCGACTCAGACATCATCGAATCGAAACCACTGACACTTCAAAACGGTGCGGCTAGCTTCACTCTGCAGTATCGCCCCGAGCTTAAGGACGAAGTCACAATCTCCGCCTTCTCAAAGAGCAAAGAATATCCCTACGCTTACAATCATCCGTCTGGGTCGCGCACAGTTCTCTTCCCAAGGGCCAGGGACCTCAAAGTCGATTTCCGTTTCGACCACGTCGATTACAAACCTGGAGAGCAAGCCACTGTTGACTTTCGCGTTTCCACGCCGGATGGCAGACCGGTGAACAGCGCGCTCGGCGTCGTAATATTTGATCGTGCTGTGGAAGAACGCGCTCGCACGGACCAGGAGTTTAGAGGCGATTTCGGCTTTTCCGGAGTCTTCAACCAATGGCGCGGATACGAAAATCAGATCGGCGGCATTACTCGAAAAACTCTTCAGAGCATCAATCCGAAGCGACCTCTGCCCGCTGAGATGGAGTTAGTGGCTGAGCTCCTGCTCGGGTCCAGTTCAGATGCGCCGGGTGTATTTTCCGCAGAAGGGTTTGAAAAAGACCACCAGAGCGTGTTTGCAGAGCTGACTCGATTGCAACTGGAGCCGATTGGAAAGTTCCTGGATTCCATGTACGTCAAGGCAGGACTCTACCCGGCAAATGGCGAGAGCTTCCGTAGACTGTTGTTTGAGTCAGGTCTGGACTTCGAACAATTTTATGATCCATGGGGAACTCGCTACCGGGAAAAGTTTTCGATACAACGGGAAAGCCTGGTGCTGGAAATTCTCAGTGCCGGCCCAGACAAGGCGTTTGCTACCTCTGACGATTCCTCCCTCGCCCGCATCGCTCGTCCTTACTTTCGCTTCACGGGCGAGGCGATCAACCGGGCCGTTGAGCGCTATCACGCGCGAACCGGTAATTTCATTCGCGGCATCGAGACGCTCAGGGCAGAATTGCGGGTTGAAGGCATAGACGTTGATTTTCTCCGCGATCCGTGGGGGCAACCTTACGAATTCGTCTTCACCACTTTACAAAAACAATACAACCTTACCGTTCGCAGCGCGGGCCCGGACAAGAGTCTCCAAAGCGCCAACACAAAATCGGACGACTTTACCCTTTGGTTGTCGAGCATCAATTATTTCATCGAAACGCGGGCGAATATAGAGAAAGCTCTGGCGGATCATTTTCGGAAAGCCAGCCGGCTTCCGCAGAATGACACTGAGCTGTATCAGGCATTGTTGAATTCAGGAGTCCGGCAAGATCAGTTGCACGATCCCTGGGGCCATCGCTACTACGGGCATTACAAGACGGAGACCCGCGTGTCCCCCCGGCCGACTCTTCACTCGCTCGCTCTTTACGGACAACCGGCAAAACTGACTCTCGACGAGACCTTCGTCACGGACCACGTGAGTTCGGTCCACTTGCGAAGCATGGGTGAAGACGGCAAAGCCGGAACCGCTGACGATTTTGACCTCGCTGAGTTTTCGCACTCAAAGGTCGCCGATCACGAACGAGCCGCAGTCTCGTTTGCGCCGGTGAAGCAGACCTTCATCTCGGGAGCGAAGGGTGCGATTCGAGGAGCTGTGCTTGACTCGAATGGCGCGGCAGTGGCCGGGGCTGCAATTACGGCAACTTTGAAAGGTTCTTCTTTGAAGTTTGCTACAGAAACTGATGACGAAGGCAGATTCCTTCTCCCTAACCTTCCGGTGGGTCTTTACGAAGTGACGTGCGAAGCTTTGGGCTTCGCGAAAACGACCGTAGAGAATGTTCCGGTAAGCTCCGCCAACATAACCACACTCGATCTTAGCATCCAGCCGGGAGCGGTAACTGAAACCGTCAACGTTTCCGCCACGGCGAACACTATCGACACGATGTCGTCATCGGTGGGGACCAACGTCACCAAACGCGGCTTGCGAATTTCGGTTGCTCATCCCGATCAGCTGGCGACCCCGCGTTTGCGCGAATATTTTCCGGAAACACTTGTCTGGCAACCTTCTTTGGAAACCGATAATCAGGGTCGTGCCCAACTCAAGTTTAAGTTGGCAGACAACATCACTACCTGGAAGATGTCGGTAATTGGCTCCACCGAAGATGGCGAGATGGGAACGGCTGAGACGGAAATCAAGTCCTTTCAGCCTTTGTTCGTCGAACATGATCCGCCGCGCGTGCTCACCGAAGGCGATCAGATTTCCCTGCCCGTCGTAGTCCGAAATTATCTTGAGCGCTCGCAAGCGGTCGATCTCGAAATGAAACCCGAGAGTTGGTTTACTTTGCAGAGCCCGCCTCGCCAACGCGCCACTGTGCCTGCAGGTGATTCCGCCAGGCAAATATTTGAAGTGAAGGCCGTCGCATCCGTGAAGGATGGCAAGCAACAGGTTACGGCCCGCGGATCTGACGCGAGCGACGCAATTGAGAAGCTCGTGACCGTACACCCTGACGGTGAAGAAAAAACGCAAACTGCGAGCGATGTTTTCGATGAAACAGCCGCGCTCGTCCTGAACCTGCCCGCGTCGGTTCCAGGCTCAGCCAGGGCGGAGTTGAAGATATATCCCAACCTGATGGCCCACGTCGCGGAGAGCATTGAAGGTATCCTCCAACGTCCTTACGGCTGCGGTGAACAGACAATTTCGTCAACCTACCCAAGCTTGCTGATCTTGCGGGGGAATCAGAAAGCCAAAATCGATCCGCGGGTAGTGACCAAAGCAAAAAGCTATGCGGCCCAGGGTTATCAACGCCTGCTCAAATATCGCACTGCGGACGGCGGCTTTTCTTATTGGGGCCACGACGAGGCGGATCTTGCCTTGAGCGCCTACGCGCTGCGCTTTCTGAAAGATGCCTCTGAGTTTGTTGCGGTCGATCCGGAAGTGATTAAAGGCCTGCGCCAGTGGCTTATGAGACGTCAGCAATCCGATGGGAGTTTTTCGGCGTACGGTCATCGCGCGGGCCTGTCGGCAGATCAGTCGACCGTCTTGCTCACCGCTTTCGTAGTTCGCGTCCTCGCGCTCACTGATTCGCCTGACTCACCGGTGAAAGTGTCCCAGGCTGTAAATACGCCGCAGGCACCGGCGCGAAACATTTCACCCGAGATCCAGCGTGCACTTTCATTCTTGGCGCCAAAGGTTGAAACAATAGATGAACCACATCTAATCGCCTCATACGCTCTCGCCGCGATTGAGGCAGGAGATCCAGCCGGCGCCAGGCGCGCGGTGGCCAGACTGCAAAAGCTTGCGCAGACGGACGGCGACACAACCTACTGGTCGCTGAACACATCCACGCCTTTTAACGGTTGGGGTATTGCGGGACGCGTTGAAACAACAGCGCTTGTCATCCAGGCACTTACTCATTTCGCTAAGACTCAGCCACGCGATAGCGCCAACGCTGATGGCAGCGCTCTCGCCCAGCGTGGATTACTCTTCCTGCTGCGACAAAAGGACCGTTACGGGGTTTGGTATTCGACCCAGGCGACTATCAATGTGCTCGACACCTTGATGCTGTTGCTTGCCAAAGATTCCTCGAGTGCCGACGCCGACGGGCAAGCACCAACGATAGACATTATCGTTAACGGGCAACCAGCCGCCTCGCTCAAGGCGTCGGCAGGCGCCGAAAACATGGCAATGCTGCGCGCGGACGTTTCTCCTTTTTTGCGTACCGGGACAAATCGTGTGGAACTGCGGCGTCCACGTGGGTCAGCAATAGCTTCGGTCCAATTGGTGACCAACTATTACGTGCCGTGGTCAACGCAGCGCAGCGCAAGCAAAACGCCTGAGCCGGGCTCAATCTCACTGTCAGCCACTTTCGACAAGCAGTTAGCAGAGATTAACGAAGAGATCGTTTGCAGCGTGAAGGCTGACCGAGTAGGGGCCACTGTCAATGGAATGATGCTCGCGGAAATTGGCTTGCCGCCCGGCGCTGATGTGGATCGCGCTTCGCTCGACAGCGCCATGAAGAATTCCGGATGGGCCATGAGCCGCTACGACGTTCTGCCGGACCGGGTAGTGTTCTACTTCTGGGCCCGCTCGGGCGGCGTTAACTTCACCTTTAAATTTCGGCCCCGCTTCGCGCTGAAGGCGAAGGCGGCACCGTCCAGAATTTATGACTACTACAACCCCGAGGCCGGCGTCGTGGTTGAGCCCGCCGCGTTTATTGTCCGATGACTTGTCTTGAGTTTAATAAAGCGTAAGTAACCTCCGGACCGGAACAAGCATCCGGGCTCGTTGTCTAAGTTTGCGCAGAAACCGAAGCAGCTTCTCTCCCCGGCTCCGATCAACTGCAATTTGATTTAAGGAGACCTGTCGTGCCATCCAAACACTTCCTGAAGAACCTAACTATTCCTTCCCCGTGCAGCGCTAATTGGGATTCAATGAAGGGCAACGATCAGGTGCGCTTCTGCGAGCATTGCGATCTCTCAGTGCATGATCTTTCTCAGATGACGCGACATCAGGCTCAGCGTCTGGTGTCCCGTTCAAACGGACGTCTTTGCATCCAATTTGTATCGGAGGTAAGCGGAAAACCTTTGCTGGCACAAGCCGGCATGAAGCTGCATCGCATCAGCCGGCGCGTTTCGCAGATCGCAGCCGGAGCGTTTACGGCGGCGTTGAGTGTGAACAGCGTGGTGGCCCACAGTTCTCAAAGTTCCCCAAATGAGATCACTGGCCACGCGGCGTTGCCGGCTATTTCACAACCAACTTCACGTTTAGGCATATCAAGCGTAGCAGGCACAGTTACGGACCAGAACGGCGCACCGATTTCCGGCGCTACGGTCTCACTGACAAGCGATCAGTATAAATTGGCTCTCTACGCATCATCCGATGCAGCGGGGAAATTCAAGATAGACCATCTCGAAGCGGGGATGTATCAAATTAGGATTGAAGCGCCTGGCTTTGCGCCGCACGACGTCGGCGCAATCTACGTTCAACACCGCGGTGAGACCCGAGTGGATCGGAGCTTGAAGCCGCCTGTAATCGAAGCCGACGGCCAACTTGATGCGGGCGAAACGAGTTTTGTCAGACTCGGCGGCGCAGTGGCCTTTGTGACACCAGCACATCCTTTTGTTAGGGCAGCACATGAAGACGATCTCGACACCCTTGCGTCATTGATCTCCGAGACGGACGTAAACATGCGTGATTCGCGAAGCAAAACCACCGCGCTCGAGCACGCTGTTCGCAATGCAAATCGCGAGATGGTCCAGTTTCTGCTTGCGGCCGGCGCGGATCCGAATGCCAGAGACTCAGTCGGCCAAACGGTCCTGATGGAACTGGACGAGGATGCCACCGTCGATCTCGTCTGGGACCTGATCAATAGCGGAGCGAAAGTGAACCTGCAGGATATGTCCGGCAATACGCCTCTCATGGAGTTGGCAAGCTCGAAGAATGTCGAAGTGATTAAGGCGTTGCTCGACGCAGGCGCCCAACTGGAAATCAGAAACAAACAAGGACGCACGGCTCTAATGGTTGCGGCGGCCGCAGGCTACGTTAACACCGTTCGCGCTTTGATAATTGCAGGCGCAGATATCACCGCGGTCGACAAGCAGAAGAAGGACGCTCTGGCCCACGCCCAGGAAGAAAACAGCCGAGCTGTGATTCGATTGCTGAAATCGAAAGGCGCCCTCGAAACTCTGGCGCAGAACGACGACGACAATAGCGAGGAAGAGGGGGACGACGAGCCCTAGCAACCGCTGAAGCCATTCACAGAAATCACACGAAATAACACGCAGGGGATTGCCTGGGTTTGGGTTACTAGTCTGTTCCTGGATAGCCGTCTAGCCTGATGGCGCTGATGCACTTTCCTTTTCGCGCTTTGCGAAATCCGTTGCGTACTTTGCGGTAGACTCCAAAAAGACAAAGCAACCGCAAAGGTCGCAAGCCGGATGCAAAGTTTCGCGAAGAGCGCTGTCGATGACCTCAAACTTCACCAGAACATATCTGAGAATACAGAAGTCCATACACGCCGGGGTGTGCTACTCTATGCCGCGATTTGGAGAAACATTTCAGGAGGAATCATGGCAGACGATATTGATACTAAAGAAACCTGTAAGAATCCGGTTTGCGGTTGCCCTCCGCACGAAGGTAAATATTGCAGCGCTTCGTGTGAAGGCACGGGAGACACGATCGAAATTGATTGCGACTGCGGACACGAGACTTGCAGCGGGAATTTCTAGCAGCAGAGATTTACTGAACCAGAGACGAAAACTAACAAGTTTGCGTTACAACTTCGGGGCGCCTCGCGCCCCTTTCTTTTAGTTGGACGGACATTCCTGTCTGTCCATTCTCTCTTTCGACGCGACGCAGGGCAGGCAGGAATGCCTGAGCTACCTTAGGCTGAAACCAGCGCCGCAAACTAACAGTTTGCGTTACACCTTGTTCTTTCGACGCGACGCAGGGCAGGCAGGAATGCCTGACCTACCGGCTTAACTCCAGAAACTGCGCTGCCAGTTTTGGGCCGGTTCCCTCATCCTCGTGCTTGAAGAATACAAACGTTTCCTTCCAGTCCTGGGCGCGTATGCGTTCTACCCACTCCTTCAGATTCTCTTCCGAGTAGTTGACACGACGCAGCCTGAGATAACCCCAATCGGCAGTCTTGTCGATATGTGTGGTTGGCATGTCGTCGGTATCGGAAACGACCAGGGGCCGGTTCTGGCTGCGAAGAAGATCCAAAACGTCGTCATCGAACCATTCGGGATGCCGAAACTCGAAAGCAGCAGGCGTTGACTGCGGCAACTGCGCGAGAAAAGATTCCAGCCGCGGCAAATCTTTTTTCATGTTTGGCGGAAGCTGAAAAAGCACGACGCCAAGCTGGCCCTCCAACGTTGCTGCAGTTTCGAGAAAATATTTGGTCTCCTCTTCAGTCTCCTTCAGCCGCTTGAAGTGGGTTATCCGTTGCGAGGCTTTAAGTGAAAACCGAAATGTTGGCGGCACCTGCTCCTTCCAGTTTTCCAACATGCTCTTTTGCGGCATCCGGTAGAAGGTCGCATTGATTTCTACCGTGCTCAGACGCCCGGCGTAGAAGGAAAGCATTTCCTTCGCCGGAATTTTCTCCGGATAGAAGCTGCCCTTCCATTCTTTGTAACTGTAGCCGCTGGTGCCGACGAGAAGGTTCATTACGTTCAGGATTGTTTCGAGCAGGGTTGTTGGCGCGTCAAGCTGATCTATGGTAAACACAGGCACACAAGATCAACTGCCTGTTCAAGAGATTCTAGCTCAGCTATGTCACCAGTAACTAAGAACATTGAGTCGTTGCAACACGAACATCGCGTCTTTTCTCCTTCGACAGCTTTTGCCAGTGCGGCCCACGTAAAATCTCCGGATGATTGGCAGCGTTTGCGTGATGAAGCAAGCGCCGACCCGGAGGCGTTTTGGGCGCGCATGGCTGAAGAGCTTCACTGGTTCAAGAAGTGGGACACGGTTCTGAATTGGAAGCCTCCTCATGCTGAGTGGTTCGTCGGAGGAAAGACAAACGTCGCATACAACTGTCTTGATCGCCATCTGAATGGTTGGCGCCGCAACAAGGCCGCATTGATTTGGGAAGGCGAACCGGGAGATCAGCGTACGCTCACTTACCAGCAGTTGCACCTGGAAGTGTGCAAATTTGCAAACGTGCTCAAGCGGACAGGGATTCAAAAAGGCGATCGAGTAGCTCTTTATATGCCGCTGATTCCGGAGTTGGCCATAGCGATGCTGGCCTGCGCGCGCGTCGGCGCAACTCATTCGGTAATCTTTGGTGGGTTTTCAAGCGCAGCCTTGATTGATCGAATTAACGATGCCAGCTGCAAGCTGGTGGTGACGGCCGATGGCGGTTGGCGCCGCGGCAAGGAAGTCAAACTAAAACCCGCAGTTGACGAAGCGCTGAAAGAAACACCTTCGGTTGAAAATTGCATTGTAGTCCGCCGGACCGGCGAACGCATTGCAATGGAATCCGGCCGGGATCATTGGTGGCACGAGCTGATGGAGACGGTCGACGGCCGCCACACAGCTGCTGAGTTAGACAGCGAGCATCCCCTCTACATTCTTTACACCTCAGGCACAACGGGGAAGCCGAAGGGAATTCTGCACACCACCGCCGGCTACCTTCTGCAAGCACATCTGACTACGAAGTGGATCTTCGATCTCAAGGACGAAGACGTTTATTGGTGTACTGCTGACATCGGATGGGTGACCGGACACAGTTACGTCGTATATGGCCCACTTTCAAACGGCGCCACGGTCCTAATGTATGAAGGCGCGCCGAATCACCCTGAGGCGGATCGCTTCTGGGACATCATCGAACGACATCAAGTAAATATTCTCTACACCGCTCCGACGGCAATTCGCGCATTCATCAAGTGGGGCGAGCAGTGGCCGCTGAAACATGATCTGTCCAGCCTCCGTTTGCTCGGCACGGTGGGCGAACCAATCAATCCCGAAGCGTGGATGTGGTATCACAACGTGATCGGCAAGGGAAAGTGCCCCATCGTTGACACCTGGTGGCAGACCGAGACTGGCGCAATCATGATTTCGCCGCTTCCGGGGGTTACCCCCACAAAACCTGGTTCCGCCACTCTGCCTTTTCCCGGGATCGACGCCGACGTAATGACTCGCGAGGGTAATCCGGTGGGCGCAAACGAGGGCGGTTACCTGGTAATCAAACGTCCCTGGCCCTCGATGCTGCGAACAATCTGGGGCGATGACGAACGCTATCGTGATCAGTATTGGTCTCAACTTGAGAACATTTACTTCGCCGGCGACGGCGCACGCCGCGACAAGGATGGCTACTTCTGGATCATGGGTCGCATCGACGACGTAATCAACGTTAGCGGTCACCGCCTGGGCACCGCAGAAATTGAAAGCGCACTCGTGTCGCACGAAGCAGTGGCTGAAGCCGCGGTGGTCGCCCGTCCGGATGATCTCAAAGGCTCGGCGATCGTCGCGTTTGTAACTCTGGAGGGCGTTCGCGAGACGACGCCGCAACTGAATGAAGAGTTGCGGGCCCATGTCACCAAAGAAATTGGGGCGCTGGCTCGACCTGACGAGATCAGATTTACCGACGCATTGCCCAAAACACGTTCAGGGAAAATTATGCGTCGACTGCTGCGCGAGATTGCCACCAGCGGGTCGGTGGCCGGAGATGTCACGACCCTCGAAGATTTCTCAGTTTTGGAGAAGCTGCGGAGCGACGAAGAATAGCTTTCGGTATGACAGGCATTCCCGCCTGTCTTATCATGCGACAGGGTGCGACAGGCAAGAATGCCTGTCCTACTAAAAAATCACTGCGGATTTTCAGATAAACAATATAAACTCCCCGCTCGACCAGGCGTTCAACCGGCGCTCCCAGAGGTCACGCGTGGCGTATTTGATCGAACCCAATATTTTCTTGCCCAACAGGAGTTTTAAAGATGTCTCGCCAACTGGAAACTGAGCACCGTTCAGGACCACGCTATTTAGTATCGTTCGAAGTGCGCGCCGAATGGGATGGACCGGAGGGTTTTCACGTTGTGTCGGAAGGTACAACTGAAGACGTGGGACCGGAAGGCACTCTGGTCCACTTGCCAAAAAAGCTGCCCGACGTTGGCAGCCGGGTGCGTTTGGAGGTGCAGGGCGAGGATGGACAAAAGCTAAACGTTATCGCCGAAGTGTTGCGCATCGAGCGAAACCCGGGCCATCCGTTGGCGGCGCTGCAACTGCTCGGCGCCACTGAGGAGTGGAAAGGACTGATCTGGGAGCCGGCCAAACCGAGAGTAATTGCTCCCAAGCCGGTCGCAACTGATGACGAAGACGACGAAGACGAGTTTAACGAGTCAACAAACTGAAAGGATACGTGACGATGAGCGCCCCTATAACTCTGCCCGATCACGAACGAAGAAAGTATCCACGGTATCACGTTAGCACGCGTCTGACTTTGGCAATCGAAGACGAGAGTCTCGAGGAGTCGATCGGCCTCGGCGAACCGTCAGATATCAGTCTTGGTGGTTTGCGAGTCTCAAATCTTCCCGCCTGCCCAAACGTCAGAGTTGGAGATCAACTTGGATTGCTGCTCCTGGGACAAGAAGATGCGCTATCTCTTCATGGCGAAGTGGTCCATCATGCGACGCCGGACACATTTGGGGTTGAGTTTCGAACTATTACGCCCACGGAACAAATTGCCATCGGCCGCATAATCGCCCGACTATATAACTAGTTGGTCTAACAGCGTGAGCAACCACGAAACTAAAGAGGCGGCGCGCGCCGCAGCGAAGTCGGCGGTCGAGGCCACCTGGCCGCAAACGCGCGCCGTGCTCCGCATTATCCTGATCATTCTTGTGGTGGCTGTAACACTCTGGATTCTGGTCAAGCTAACCGGCGTTATCCTCCTCTTGATCCTTTCGATTTTCTTCGCTTACTTCGTTGCGCCCCTCGTTGAATTCCTAAGCCGTCCAATAAAGGTATCCGGAAGGCAACTGGCTATACCTCGGACACTGGCGATTGCGCTTTCCTACATAATCATCGTCACCGTAGTCGTGGTTGGTATTTATTTCCTCGCCCCGCACCTGGGAAATCAATTTCCGCAATTCACTGAGCAGGCGCGCAACTACTGGATTACAGTGGGCGGGAAAATGCAGGGGATGGTGGCTTACTTTCGCGCCCATCGAATGCCTGGTCCCCTGCTCGATGCCATCAACGGCGCGATTCCCGGCGTGATCGATAGCGTCAGCCATACCGTTAGTTCCGTGCTCACTGGGATGGTTGGTTGGCTAGCATACATACCGTGGCTGGTAATCATTCCGGTGCTGAGTTTCTTCCTTTTGAAGGACGTAGACACTTTTCGCCGCTCGGCTCTACAGATGCTCCCGCGCGGGCGCTGGCGCTGGCGTGGCGACGAGTTTTTTCAGGACGTGAACAGCACTCTCGCGGCATACATTCGCGCCCAACTGACTGCCTGCCTTTTTATCGGGATTGTTTGCGCGGTTGGCTTCACGCTGCTGGGACTTCCGAGTCCGCTGGTGCTGGGTGTAATTGCCGGCGTTTTTGAGTTTGTCCCTCTGGTAGGACCACTAATGATTGCGGTAGTCGCTGCGATCCTGGCGATGCTTCACGCCGGGCCTTTTTCGGCGCTAATGGTAATCGTGTTTCTGGTTGTGCTGCGCATCATTCAGGACTACGCAGTCTATCCGCGTTTGATCGGACAGGGCATTCATCTTCATCCGCTGGCAGTAATCATCGCTTTGCTTTCGGGTGCGGAATTGGCGGGCGTGGCGGGAATTTTTCTGGCAATTCCGGTGGTGGCAATCCTCACCGTCAGCTATCGTCACTGGCTCGAGCATCGGGGCAGTGAAGGGCTCGCCGACATCCTGGAGCCCACCCCAGTTGAAGCGACTGCGCCACTCGCATCTGAATTGTTAACCGACTCCTTTCGTCCTGAACATCCGACGCATCCTGACGCTAGCACTACCCCTGAAGAGATGGCCCGCGAACGCCCGGATCTCACCACCGGCGAACTGACCATGCCTGACCAGGATTAGACAGAAGCCCGACCATGAGCGAGGGCCCTGTTCATGTGAGTTCGTATAATTTCGTAGATTGAACCCGAGCCCTTCCTTACGGTCGGGCTTCCGCTTTTCCTCGATCCATCAAGGTAATGAATCGTTGAAAATGATGCGCCGCGTCGTGTGGGCCGGGCGCTGCTTCGGGATGATACTGAACCGAAAATATGGGAAGTGTTTTGTGTCGCATGCCTTCAACGCAGTTATCGTTAAGATTGACGTGCGTCACCTCGATATTCTCCGGCAAACTCTCTGCCAACACCGCGAACCCGTGATTGTGTGAAGTGATTTCAACGCCGCCATTCTGCAGGTCTTTCACCGGTTGGTTTCCCCCGCGATGCCCAAACCCCAGCTTAAACGTTTCACCGCCAAAGGCCCGGCCGAGCAGCTGATGACCGAAACAGATCCCGAAGGTTGGCGTTTGCGACTCGGCTATCTGGCGAATTTGCTCCACTTCTTTTTTCATCGAAGCCGGATCGCCCGGGCCGTTTGAAAGAAAGATTCCATCGGGGCGTAGGCTGAGAACTTCGGCGGCCGGCGTTGATGCCGGAACTACCGTGACGCGACACCCCAACCGCGACAGTTCACGCAGAGAGTTTCTCTTCACCCCAAAGTCGTAGCACACAACGTGAAACTGTTCCTCGCCCTCTGGAGCGATCTCATACCTTTCTTTCGTAGTTACTAAAGTTGCCAGTTCGCGATTTTCCATTGAGGGCGACTGTCTGGCTTTGGCGATCAAGCTCTCCTCCTCCAGGTCGAGCGTAGAAATGCACGCGCGCATGGCACCCTTATCGCGAATATGGCGAACGAGGGCGCGAGTGTCGATTCCCTCGAGCGCCACAATATTCCATCGTTTCAAGTAGTCGTCGAGACTTTCCTGCGAACGCCAGTTGGAAGCCACGCGGCTCGCTTCGCGCACCACGAAACCTTCAACCCAGGGACGGTCTGATTCCTCGTCCTCGCTATTAACTCCGTAGTTGCCAATCAACGGATACGTCATGCAGACGATCTGGCCGGCGTACGAAGGATCAGTAAGCACTTCCTGATAGCCGGTCATGGACGTATTGAAGACCATCTCGCCCAGAGCTTCGCCTTCGGCAGCCCATGAGCGTCCGCGGAACACACGGCCGTCTTCGAGGGCTAACAACGCGGGGGATTGGTTTTTTATTGGCATCTGATTATCTGTCCAAAGTTTAATGTCCAATGTCCAATGTCTTGGATGCTAACCTAGTATGAACTTCGCTGTTTGACACCCTTGCGACTCAGCGACTTTGGACATTGGACTTTGGACTTTTTTATTGGCTGCTCTTAATAAACTGCTGGGCCTCGTTCAGCCAGCGCTTATCCGCGCGATACTTGTAAGCGGGCGCGGTCTTCACTGCTTCAATGCAGGCCTGCATCGAACTCGCAGCTTCGCGACGATGGCCTAAGCCTGCGTGTGCGCGGCCCATCAAATAAAGTGCCTCGGGATCAGAAGGACGCTGCTCAAGAAATCGTTCGAGCGAATCGCGTGCGTCTTCAAACTGGCCTGCATCAATATAAGTTGAACCAACCTCGCGCCAGATTTCGTGCTGAGCGTGTGTTTGATCGCGCGAAACAACCTGCTCGAAGTTTCTCACCGCATCTGCGTGGCGTTTCTGTTGTCGTGCAATTCTACCCAACTGGTAATGGGAGTCGATCTCTTCCTGGTCGATCTGGATTGCGCGCTCAAAGCGTTCGCGTGCCGCATCAAGCTCATTCCGTTGTTGATGTATCAGTCCCAGATTGTAGTGGGCCGAAGCATCCGCGGGATTAAGAGTGGCGGCTTCCAGATTCTGCTTGAATGATTCGCGGGCACGTTGTGAGCGCATCACCCCGCTGATGTAACCGCGCAACAGGAGAAACAGGAGGATCAGCAGAAGTGGCGACGCTAAAATTGGACTTAGCAGCAGTGCCCAAACCGGCGAAACGACAAGGGCCAGCGATAACCCCGCAATCGAAATCATCGTGGCGCGTACCCATGAAGTTCGAAACACCTCTCGCACAGCCATCACTGCCGCCACCAAAAATCCAAACAACTTGATCGTCCGAAAGAGTCCTTCCGCAACGACTCTTGGGTCACTTAAAGCAGTTTGCAATTGAGCACGAAATTCGGCTGAGAACCTGACCCAGGTTTCAATCTGGGCTGCGGATTGAGCCGACTGAGCGACGTAGTGTTCCTGGATTCCGCTCAGGTTAAAAAAAATAGCCACCGGAATCGTCAATAGATTTGCAATTGTGAGCGCGTAAAGAAACGTTGAAGCAAGCGAGGCATACTCCTGCTGGAGCAATAACCCGAAGCGGCCTCTGCGCTCAAAGAGGTTGGCGACGAAGGCGATAACAGGAACAAGCACCGCGGCAATCAGCAACAGAGAAATTGCGGACTGAAATATTACGCTGATCACCGCTCTTGGACCGGTGACAACCAGACTTCGATTTCCTACCAACCATTGGGTGACCAGAAAATATACAAGCTGGCTCAGCAAAGCCATCAGCGCGAGTCCCGCCAAAGGCGCGCGGTCCCGCACCTCTCGAAGGCCTCGAGCCGGCGCGTAAAAAATCATCCCCAGAATTCTGAGCCAATCAAAAGCGTTCAACGTAAACTCTCAGCTCCATTACCAACTATCTCTCTTCATACTGTGGATCCTGAGGATCTGTTTGAGTGCCGGGTGGCGAGGGCACAATTTTTATATCCTCGTGACGAATCATGCTGGCTGCGCGAAGCGGCCAATACCTAAACAATGCTTTTCCGTAAACATATTTCTTGGGAACCAGTCCCCAGGCACGCGAGTCGCTCGAATTGTCGCGATTGTCACCCATGACAAAGTAGTAATTCGGTCTAACGTAAACCGGTGGGTAACTCCTGGGCGACAGACTGAGCCGGTGGTCAATATACTTTTCTTCAAGATCGCTGCCATTGACGCGGACCACGCCTTCGCGCATCTCGACGGTGTCGCGCGGCAAACCAATAACACGCTTGATATAACTCTTGGACGGATCGTCGGGATACCAGAAAACAACGATGTCTCCTCGCTCAACCTTGGGAGCCCATCGATACTCGTCGTAATAAATCAGTTTGTTAACGAATATCCGTTCGCCATCGTGAAGGCGCGGCAGCATTGACGTGCCCTCAACCTTCACCGGCTGCACCACAAAGACCACCACCAGGGCGGCGATCATCAGCGCAAAAATTAAATCCCGGAGCAGGAGCCGGCCTTCAGACCAGAGGCCATGACGCGAAGCTTGCTCAGGCCGGTGAACCTGAATGTCTTTGTCGTCGTCAACATGCACATCCCCAAAAGGAGGCGGGCGACGGGTTCTAATTCCAAACATCTTTCGTAAGTTCTCGCGCTCTCCAACTTCGGCGCTGCGCATTCCGCGCTCGCACCGATTCCAAAATCCGCAGCCAATCGTAGCTCTTGAGGTTAGCTTTCGAGTGGATGCTTGTCAAAGCTCTACTCTTTCGTCTAATCATTTCGGCGCAATCAACCCGTTGGCTTGATTGCGGCAAGGTTGACAGTCTTCGCAACGCATCTCTATCATCCCTTCCTGCATTCGCCGACTCAGCCGAAGTCTTTCAGGAGACGCGAAAGGGAGGCATAGGCCGTGATCAAATTAGATATCATTAACCGGGTAGCGGAAAAAACAGGCGTTCCTAAGATGAGGGCAGAGCAAGCGGTGGATGCCCTTTTCCATTCTATGAAGGAGGCGCTCACCCGAGGTGAACGAATCGAGTTGCGCGGCTTCGGCGTCTTTGTAGTCAAACCCAGAAAGCGTGGGGTCGGCCGCAATCCACGGACGGGCGAAGAGGTGGCGATTCCCTCAGGCAAAACTATTCGCTTCAAACCCGGCAAAGATCTGCAGGTTAGTGACGAGGTGGAACTACCTGCCGATACTGACGCGGATATGGAAGACTTTGACGCCTAGGTTGTAAACAATTAGGAAAAACTTGTGAGGCCAGGTCGGGGATCCCGACGCTGGCCTCAACTTCTGAAGAGATTAATAAATGTCAGAGCCATTTCAATTCGCCGGATCACTTCGCGCGCCAAATCATGGCCAACGCACCTTCGCCTGGCCCGGCAAGCGCGAATTAATGCGACATTCTGCGCTGTTCCTGGTCACTTTGATCTCGACGACCTTTGCCGGAATCGTGATCTCGGCTCCGGAGATCGAGGTTCCCGAACCGCCTCTTTCCGGTTTGCTGACCTATCTCTTTTACATCCCAGACTACTACTTGCGGATCGTGGCCGCGCTTACGGCTTTTGCGATCGCCCATCCCGCAATTCTTGTTGACGGTTTGCAGTTCTCCCTCGCACTACTGACAATCCTGACCGCACACGAGATGGGCCATTACCTTGCGTGTCGATACTACGGGGTCAACGCCACTCTACCGTTCTTCATTCCGGCGCCGCCCTTGTTTCTGGCGGGCACCTTCGGGGCGTTCATCAAGATGAAATCGCCCATCCCATCACGCCGTGCGCTTTTTGATATCGGCCTCGCGGGACCACTCGCAGGATTCGTCGCGCTCTTGCCGTTCGCTGTCGCGGGGATTTTGAGTCTCACCGATGCGCCGCCACAAATGGGCGACTCGCTGATCATCTTTAACGATCCACTACTGCTGCAAATCATCGGCAAGGTCACGGGTGCGAGGCTGGCCGACGCAATTCCAAATCCGTTTTACATGGCGGCATGGATTGGACTACTGGTGACCAGTCTTAACTTGATGCCAGTGGGCCAACTCGATGGTGGGCATGGAACGTTTTCGGTTTTCGGGCCGCGTCTGCACCGGATACTCGGGCGGAGCGCCTTCATCGCAGTCGCCCTGATGGCCGTCGTTGGATACGTGTGGTACGGAAGTCCGAGCGGATTTCTTTACACGGTGCTCCTGGCAGTGATGTTGAAGGTGCGACATCCGGCGCCGCAGAAGTGGGAACCACTGGGAACGAAGAGAATCGCAGCTGCCGTAATCACCCTGATTGTCTTCGCACTATCGTTCGTGCCGTTTCCCATCACGATGACTTAAGCAATCTTAGGAAACAAAAACACCAAAACAAGAGTCCTCTTCAACCGGATTTCTCACATCTCTCTACCTTGGTGGCTAGTTATTAAGAGGCGGCTGCGGCTGGCAACAAACCCTTGATTTCCCGCACAACAGTCGCCACTTCTTCCTGATCGGCAAGTGCAATCATAAAGAACTTGTAACCTTCATGGAAACAAATCACGCCGTTGGCAAATAACCAAACGCCGCCAAGGAAGGGATTCCCGCCCAGCACCCAACTCACCGGAGCGCCGACGACGCTTGCGGGCTGAAGTATCTGCGCGAACATTACCGCTCCCGCCGCACAGCTAAATGCCCCGAGCAAGGGCGCGCCCACATACTTAGTCATGTTCCGTTGAAACTCGACGCGTTTACGTTCGGCCTCATCGAGTTGGCCCGCAGCTATTAGTTCTTCCTGTTTCCGCAGGTAGGAATCAAACTTTTCACTCAACTTGCGGATGCCGAAGATAGGCAACGCCGAGTGGGTGAGCCAATGAGGGCTCGCTCCCAGAAGCACTGCGTCGATACCGGGAAAGGCGCCGCCCATGCGAATACCAAGAACCAGCGAGAACGAAACCGCCGCAGCCTTACCCGGGTTCTCCTTGATCCAATCGCGGGCTTTGAGGATTCCGTTAGTGGCTGCGCTTGAAGCCCGAGTCACTTTCGCCCCAGTGTCATAAACTTTTGAAGCTCGATCGTAATAGGCCCTGGCGTCGTCGATTACTTCGCCGGCTTTCTTCGTCGCTTTTTGTCCTGTTTCTCCGGTGGCTTCTCGGATCACGCTGCCCGCTTTCTTTGCACCACGGACTGCTTCATCAGCCACTCGGCGGGCAGTGTCTGCGACCTCACTATTCTCCGTCAGGCGCTCGGCCTCCGCTTTCAGTTTCTCCGCTCCCGATGAAAGACTGTCAGCGCCGCGTCTGGCCGCATCTCCCGCGGCGCGAGCGCCCTCGTCAACCAGATCCGAGATAGCAAATTTCTCGTCCAGTTCCCGGGCTTTCCTGCGAGCAGTTTTTTGCCACTCGTCTATTTTGTCTTTGTAGTCACTCATAAATTTACAGACCTTTTTTCAAGCGATTAGGTGCCGCGCTTACTCTCTGGATATTTCTTTATTCACTCAATTAACCTGTACGCTGCGAGCTCGCAATGGGTTCATCCTATCATTCGGCCTCGGTTCTTGTGGGCTCTCTCCCCAGTTAGGTTTCGGCCGAGCGCGGGCCGAAGCCCAAACTCCTCGCAACGGTTACGAATCGACCAAACCGGCAACTTCCACCGAAAAACTTCGACAGGTTTCTACCACCGTTCGTATTTGCCTTCGAAAGAGTTGGGAGCTATAGTAAACCCAACTAGATGGTTGGTGAATCCTTCCATCACGTGGTTGCTGGGGTGAGGACAGTGACCACACAAGATTAGGCGCGACAGTTCAACAACTGTTGCGCCTTTTCGCTTTTTAAGGGTGGTTGGGGTTGCCTGCCTGACCTTACCGCAGGAGAAACATTTCGAAGCGAGAACTTAGCCATCGGGGCTAACAGTAACTTAACGCCGGCAAGTTGATAGTGCTTTCGTCCCTTGCACGCCTCTTAGAGCTTCCAGAACATATCCCCTAAGCGTTGCCTGACTGTTGGCCAGGCGATCAATTTCGATCCAGGCTGAGACGAGGTTCCCAAGGTCGTTTCGCCGCAGCGAGTGGATAACCGTCTGACCCTTGCGATGATGCGAGTTGGTTTGGCGCGCGACTGTCAGGCAGTTTTCACAGTCGATCAGTCCGTCTGTTTCGCCGGCAAAACTGAAGGTGACCGCCAGTCCAATCTTTCGGGCCGCCCCTTGTGAGTTGTGCATCGTCTCAAGTATCGCGTCCCGCTGTTCAACCGTGAACAGATCGCGCATGAAATAAACTTCCACTTTGGAATCAGGTGTCCAAAATGGGACCCCGCACACTGCAGTATTTGTGGGCGGCGTCACCGACTTGGGCTCTTTCGCAAAAACAGTCGTGCAACAGATCATTAGTATTTGAATTGTGACGAGAGTGGATCTCATGAGATGACTTTCTGCGCAGGGGATGGGCCTTGAGTAGGCAGGTAAAGACTAGCGGGAACCGAGGGGGTCTTCAGGCGGATAATCTCTGTCCGGTTGTTCGGATGACTTCGCGGAAATCCGCGTAGCGAACGACCGATGTCGACTGTTGGTCTCTCAAGGGTTTAGCGGCCCACTGAACCTCGACCGCCCTTCCATGGAGATAGACCAGGTGCAGGCGAGCCTCAACCAACACGCATTGTCCCGCGCTGGAAATGACTTCAAGTTGGCAACGTGTCTGACGCCGAGAATCAAGCGTCCTCCTTACAAGTATCTGGGCCACTTCACGATGTTCCGGATTTACAAACTCTGAGACGTGTTGGCCCAGGCACTGTTGCTGCGACCAGCCAATCAACTGCTCGCCGGCTGCATTCATCGACGTGCAGTTTCCATTGAGGTCATGAGTGAAGATGATCTCGTCCGCGTTGTCTATCAAGGCCAGATAGCGCCTGGCGCGTTCGGCCTGTCGATTCAATTCCCTCTCCAACTCGGCCACGGAACAGATCATTCGTTCAATTCCAGCGGCTGTTAGTTCGTCTCGAATTAAACAATCTGACGCACCACTGCTAATCGCGTCTATCGCTTCCCGTGCGTCGGTTGAGGTCACGAGGATTACGGGCGTTTTATATCCGAGACTGCGACCCTGAACAAGCAGTCTGTGCCCATTACCGCTGGCTGAATCGATCACACAAACGTCGTAGACATTGGTGCGAAACGCTTCAATTATGTCTCGATAGCAGCTGATGAACTTGATTGCAAAGCCTGGAACCGAGTCCTTCTGCAGCACGGAGCGAATGCCGCGGGGAGATCCGGCAGTGTGGTCGATTACCAGAACCTTGATCATTGGCGACTCTCTGATTAATTGAGGGGGATCCTGGGGGGAGACAGAATCGAGAATGCGAAGGGCTCGCACCGGCCAGGGAAGAACTATGTAATTTTTGACGCGGAGTATGTAATTTTGTCCTTTGCCCTCAACGTCTGCCATCACAACTCGCGAAGGCTGAGGTCGGTTGCAACTTAGACGAGTATTTTCTTCTCGTGAATTCTGAAGCCCTCCGAATTACTTCCTGGAAATAAAAAATCAATTTCCAATCTCTGCTCTAAATTCACGAAGACTTCGGAACCATTGAACCTTGTGGCGAAAGAGTTCGTGCTCCAGCTTTTTGCCTCGGCTAAAAACCTCACCACTGCCTGCTTTCAGTCTCCAAAGCGGCTGCTTTCGTAAGTGGCACTACGTGTGCCAAACGCATTTACCAAAAGCAAACTCTGCTGACTTGTCATACCTGAAGCGCCTGTCTTTAAGGCGGCACAGGGCTTGCCAAAGCGAGCCCGAGTGACGCATGACCTCGTTCCACTCTTACGAAGCCACTTAATAACAGATTCACGGTTTCAGCGTCGGCCCTGACGCTGACTTGTCACAAAAGCGCCCCACCTAAAGCGGCGCAAGTTCCCGTTTATTTCGATTAGCAGACGAAGCCCAACTGGAAGCCCAGTCTCTCTCCTCGTCGATGGCCAACCAAGAAGCTATGACCCGCCACCTTGCATTCCGCACACACCCAATCCCGCGTCTCTCCGTGACGGGCGCAGTGGTGGTTTTTCTGCTCACGTTGCTTGCGTTAACTCCGGCGGCGGACAAATTGCAGAGTGTCCTCCCCATTTCAGAAGCACACGCAGAAACTGTCGTTGAGAGCGAAGCCTTACTAACTGCAAAGCATGCGAGAATCAATTACCAGTGGAATGTTAGCGATGCAAATCTCCCTTTAATCAGCTTGCCGGATCATTTAAGCGACGGAGTTGATCTTTCGCTGACCTACTCGATGGATCAGTTTCAGTTTCCCGTATTTCAATCGCTCTACTACAACCCACAAGCCGGAAAATACATTTTGATGCTCATGTCTGAACGCGAAGGCGCGAAGTTCATAGACTTACCTGGCGCAGCCGGCGAATCCATCATTCAAACCACCAAAGACTCCAGCCTTCGTTTCACGAGCGACGGCGACGCCAAACTCATCGTCACCAACGATGGCACTGTTTACTCCTTCTCACCTCTTGCTGACGGCGAACTTCATTGTCGCCAAATCAAAGATCGCGCCGGCGTAGTCATCGATTTTGCTTACACAAAAGAGGCTTCACTGGCAACCATTACCGACGACGCGGGTAGAACGGTTCGTTTTACTTACACGAAGGACTACCTGAGTTCCATTACCCAAACGTGGGGCCTGGGAGCGAAAAGAAAAAAGACCTGGGCCATCGACAATGCGACCAAGGTTGACTCTGGTGCCGTCAAGTTCGCTCATGCACCTTCGGCGACAACGAAGCGCGTACCTACAAATGCAGTCACTCCTACCTACACGGAGGAGATGGCGGCCTCAGATTCAAGCCTTGCCACTATCTTTGGCGGTCCCGGAGCAATGGCTGCTGCGAACGGCTTCGAACCCGCTGGATTGGGCCATCAGTATCCACTGTATCGCGGCGATTTGGTCGGTGATGACGGCGTCGTCAGACGTGGACATCTTTCCTTTGCGATGCATCTCTACGGAAGTCTGGATGGCACAGCCGATATCGGCCTCTTCGTTCCGGCCGGCTTCACTTCTCATAGCGCCGAACCAACTCCGACTGACGCAGCGTTGTCGTTCTTCTACCCCAGCCTTGGAAATCTGACCGACGTGACTTTGGTCGTCTTTCACGTGGCTGACTTCAATCTGACTCTGGAAGGTGAACGTGTTCGCATCGGCAGCATTGGCGGCCGCGGCGGCTCAGTATCCACTTACAAACATTCGCACATGGAATTTTATCGAGGGGACACCGGTCTCCCATCAGCTGCGGCACGCGCGCGGTTACGCATTGATCCCGCTACTGTTTTCGGAAAGTCACCATCAACACTTCCCCGCTAACCCGCGGGCGACATTTGCTTTTTGTTACTCCCCTTCTTGCTACCCCGTCGCGTCCCCTGCGACCCAACTCCACTCCGAATCGAGAACCATCATGAACCTGGCACAACACAAACACCTCAATTCAAATCTTCTGGTCTCGCTCTTGTTTGCTTTCGCCGTGACGTTTGCCTTGCTGACGACAGTTGCGGCCAACCCAATTCCCGCGAAGTCAAAACCAAAGGCCCCGCCCACCAAGTCCAGCGCTAAGTCTGGTCAGAGAGGTGAAACCAAACCTCGAGCAACGAACGCGCAACAGATCGGCAACCGCAACCTACGCGTTGAAAACTCCAGTGCTAAGCGCGCTGAGTCTAATCGTCGAGACGTTTGGCAGGCATCTGGTAAGACCGGACGCGACGTGAAGTCAACGCAGAACTCACTCAAGGCGAACTCCAGGAACAATGTAACCATCAACCGGACTGTGAGGGACAACTCGCCGGTCACAGAAAGCCGCTCGACGCGTAACACTTTGCTGCAGACTATTTCTAAAAAGAACCAACGTGCGGCGGAACAGCGTGCGGCTGAGGCACGTCGTGCCGAAGCAAGACGCCAGGCTGAAGCCAACCGGCTAGCAGCGATAGCGCGCCAACGCGCCGCTGATGAGGAGATACGCAACGAAGTGCAGTCAATGATCTCCAGAGACAACACGGCGGGAGAAGATATGGAAGTTCGCGCCGTGGCCGTTAAAGCTTTGGGCAATCACGCCGGCACTGTCGTAGTAATGGATCCGAAAACGGGTCGCGTTTACTCGATGGTGAACCAGGAATGGGCAGTGCGCCGCGGGTTCAAGCCGTGCTCGACTATCAAATTGGTCACCGGGATGGCCGGGCTCAACGAAGGTGTAATCGATCAGGGTGGAATTGAACGTGTTTTTGGCAACAGCAATCATCCGAATCTCACCAAGGCGCTTGCCTATTCGAAGAATGAATATTTCCAGCAGGTCGGAGGTCGTGTCGGATTGGAAAAGATGATTTCGTATTCCCGGCAGCTCGGACTTGGTGAGAAGACGGGAATTAATTCGGCAAACGAATCGAAAGGACAGATCCCCTCCCTCCAATCGGGACCATCAGGTCGGATCTATTCACACGGCGACGACTTCAAGGTCACACCGCTTCAACTTGCGACTCTCGTTTCTGCAATGGCAAATGGAGGGACGCTATTGACACCTCGCGTTCCGCAGAGCGCGCGTGAAGACGCCAACTTCAAGCCGAAGGTCAGGCGAGTGGTGAATATTGCGGGCAACACGCTTGCTTCAATGATTCCGGGAATGGTCGGAGCCGTCAACTACGGTTCAGGTCGCAAGGCACACCACTCGGGAGCCTCTGTCGCGGGGAAAACCGGAACTTGTATCGAGAATGGTACGTGGGTCGGTTTGTTCGCTTCCTATGCTCCGACCGTTAATCCACGTCTCGCGGTTGTGGTGATCGCGCGCGGTCCAGATGCTCGCGGGCATTTTCCTGCCGCAGTTGCCGGACGCATCTATCGTGATCTCAACGGGCGCTTTGGAACACCTACGTATCTTCCGGTTGCAGCGAAGTCGCCTATACGCAAACAAACCAGCGATGAAGAAGAACTCGGCGGCGATCAAGAAGAACTGGATGAAGAGCGGACGGCAGGCCTGACCATAAAAACTCCGCCAGTCCAAACCCGAGCAACGGAGAGCGTAGAAACTTTTGATCGCTCCAACAGCCAGGCAAGTGTTTCGAACAACAAAGTCAGACGAGTATTGATGACGATCCCAACAGTTGCCGAACCTGCGAAGAAGCCGGCGGAAACTAAATCGGCTCAGTCACAAACCCGCCCTCGTCGCGTCAGTCAGTTGTAATCGCGCGCCGCCGCTGACAGTCAAACCGATCCACGAGAGAACGCGAAGCAGCACGAACCAGTTTTTAGGTTCGGTCCATTCGAGTTCTTTCGTGGATCATTTTCGTCGCTATGTGGGAGTACTTCGCGAACGTTTTAGTGGGCTAGAACAGTGTAAGGTTTTCAGGTTCCGGAACTAGTGCCACAGGTTCCACCAGCGAGGGCTCTTCAATCTGCGCATGATTCACCTGTTTGCTCACGGGGAAACTCGTCATCGCTTCGGCAGGAAACGGTTTCAATAGTTGCATCAGCTCATCTGGCCCACTGTCGCGCAACCATTTGTCCTGCGCTTCTGCCCTTAAAATTACAGGCATGCGATCATGAATCGTCGCCAGCAGTTCGTTTGGTGCTGTCGTGATGATGGCGCAAGACGTTATCGATGTTCCGGCTTTTTTCCATACGTCCCAGATGCCTGCGAACGCAAATTCAGCTTCGTCTCTCAATTGAAAGTAGTAAGGTTGTTTGGATTTACCCTTGCGCTTCCATTCGTAGAAGCCGTCGGCTGGTATCAGGCAGCGGCGCCTCTGAAACGACTCGCTAAAGCTGGGCTTGGTCTCAAGCGTTTCGGAACGCGCATTTATTATCCCTTTGGGCTCACTGCTCCATGAAGGTACCAAACCCCAGACGAGGGCTGTCAGCCGTTGCTCGTCTTCAGTTCCAATTACGGCGAGGATTTCCTGGCTTGGGGCGATATTATATCGGGGAACTAAAGTGGTGGATGGCAGTTCAGCGCCAAAGTCCTTGAACCGACGTGGAGTTCTGAGTGTAAAGCGACCGCACATTTTCGTAACTGACCTTCCCGGAGAATTAGTGCCCGTGCCCCCGCGTTACGTAGGGTCTGGATCCGTCAAGCCGAAACATCTTCAACCTTAGCCCCGGCTGCACACAGGGGGCATTCCGCCGGCAGCCAAATGTCGTAGTCTTCTCTTCCGAGCGCTTCAACCGTCACACCTTCTTTAGCAAAATACTTCAACCCGGTCGTGCCGAGCACGAGCAGCGCGCCCGCGACTACAGGCTCCGCCGCGTGCGCCCTAAGTTCCGAATAAGTCCCCCGGAGCGCCGAGCCTGCGCTCATTACATCATCAACAATTGCTACTCGTTTTCCGCTGATGCTCTGGCTAAACGAAGCGGGTAGCCGGTAGCGCACTGGGTACAGTCCCGAATTATTTGGCAGCACAACGCGTTCAGTAAAACAAAACGTCAGGTCAAGCTCATGGGCAATGAGTTGGGCAAGAAAGGCGCCGCCAAGCAGCGGCCCGCAAACTGTCGATACCTCGTGTGGACGAAGCGCTTTCGCAAGGGCGTTAACCAGAGGAGTAATTTGTCGCGGATTCGCGAATAGTGGATCGAGATCCAACCACAACTCACTATGGTGTCCAGACTCGAGTCTGAAATGGCCGCGTCGTGCCGCAACTATATCCAATAATGCGGTTCCTGAGTTTCCACCAGTCATGACGGTTTTGCTTGTACCACAAGCGCGGAAAAAACGCAGGTCACGACGCGTGCGCGATCAGATGTTTGAAGTGAGCGCAGTGACAATGCGCATCGGGAAGGGATTGCGGATAAACTCTTCGAGCCCTCTTGCGGGACGGCCCAGCGAATGTACAACCTAGTCGAGAGCGAGACTATTGACACGGCCGCGCACGTTGAGGGCTTTGAGTTGCAACGCTTGCAAGCGCGCAACCGGCACCGCAAAGCTCAAATTCTCGAGGCTGTTGAAGTACATGGAGGCGATGCCAACTACCTGACCATCCGCATCAAGGACTGGTCCGCCACTACTTCCTGGAGAAATGGCAGCAGTGATCTGCAGCCTTTCTCCAAGTCCCTGAAACTCCCAGAGCAGACCTGTGGAACCGCGCGTGACCTTCCATTGATAGTTTTGTGGATTACTAATGACGGTGACGGAGTCGCCCTCGGCGATAGCGGTTGTCTTCAACGGCAGGACGGTTGAATGGTAGGACGGCTCGCTCAATCGTAGCAGAGCCAGATCGCTCTTTTCGTCAGTCGCGAGAACGGCACTGACCGTCGAGACTATCCGGTTAAAAGTTTCGACTCGAATCTGACTCGCGTTTTGTATCACATGAAAGTTTGTGGCAACCTGATCGGTATCGGTGAAGAAGCCACTTCCCTGAAGAAGCGGCTTACCGCGCTCGTCGAAAGTGGTCACTATCACGACCCCATTCTTGAGCCGCGCAATTTTCTCAGGTGACTCCTGGGCACATCCCACCGAAGCAGAGATGAAAGATCCCAGAACAACAAGCACCGCAGACAGACTTCCAGCGACATGACGTCTCTTCAACAGTCACCCCTTCGACGCTCTTGATGCGCCGTTCTCCAAGTGGTCTAACTTTAGGGATATGAGACGCTGATTAGCGGCAGGCTTCCAGGTTTAGTATGGATTGAGGTGAGAAGTTTCCGTCTAGAAGTGGTTTGTTAATTCTGAAAGCGACTCGATCATAATGTCCGGTTGAGAGTTTTCAAGTTTCCAGCTTGTCGGGTAATCGCTGCGCACTCCTATGGTTAGCACGCTTGCGCCCTTGCCCATTTCAATGTCTTCTGGAGTGTCTCCAACATAACCAACGTGAGTTTCGTTGCAGCCGAGTGTGCGCATCGCTATCTCCAACCCTTCAGGATGCGGCTTGCGATTGCTGATCTGTTCGTGACAAATGACAACTTCAAAGAAACCGGCCAAACCCAGTTCAACAATCTCGCGATTAACCCGAAGATCGTTGCCGCTAGTTACGACGCCCATCCGATAGCCCTTTTTGCGAAGGTGAGCGAGCGTCTCACCCGCGCCTTCAATCAGCTGGGCGGTTAACTGGCCGTAGTGGTGCGTCCAGAGTTCATCGGCGCGCTGCCATTGTTCTTTCGGCAACCCAAGACCTGCGTAAACTGAAAGCCAATTCGGGGAATAGACCTCTCGGTAGGTTTCGTGATTGAACGGAATCCCCAGCTCTGCAAACGCTTTTTCATAAGCCGTCAGTCCCAACTGAGCGGAATCAACTATAGTTCCATCCCAATCGAATAAAAGAGCGGAGATGGTGCGTGTTGAGGCAGTCATGAGAAAAAATCAATGGGGGAAAGCAGGCGCTTGAAACATCCGGGCCGGGTTCGGCTGGCTTGCCAGCACCCCTTGCGCGATCTTTAGTTTTGCCATCAGCCGCAATTCGGGCCGCTCCATTTGTCCAGCCAAATCTACTGAGCGATCAAAATCCTGGGCGGCAAAGAACCCGGCATTTTCCGCCACGGCGTTCAACAGTCTGCCCACTTCGCCTTCGCCGCTCATATTCCACTCCCCGTCTCGGAGGTAGTCGTGCCCGTAACCATCGAGCGTTGCTGATGCAGCCACCAGCTCATTGAATTTTGGGATCAACGATTCCATGACTGAGAAGCCGCGATCGCTCTTCAAGGAACAATACATCATTGCCAACACGATCTGCCCCTCGATCTGTGCTTGCCCGGGTTTGGCTGCGTCCAAAAGCTGCCCGGCCTGTCCGAGAAGTCCCAATGCGGCTTTCCGATCGTTACCACCAATATAAAACGCTTTTTCGAAAAGAAACTGTATCCGCTCGTCGTTGTTGGGCAGGCTACTGAGTTCTTGTTGAATAGCACTCAACTTCGCCGCGTCGGCTGATCGGGCATCCTGATCGCGATCGATCTGCGCCAGCATGTAGCGTCGCTGCTCTTCGTCGGGAATCTCAGAAGCGATTTTTCGAGCCCGGGTAATATCGCCGGAGGCCTGCGCTTTCATCATAGCCCTCCAGAAAAGCTGTTGTTGCAAGTCTGGATACTTCACCGCCAGCGGCAACGTTTCATCAATCGTTCCGTTCTCAATCGTTTCTCTAACTTGTGTGGGCAACTCTCGCACGGGCTCCCTTGGCTCATCCCGGGACCAACGCCGAAGTGGGGCAGCGCGTGGGCCGTGGTACGCCTCGATCCTGGAAAACACCGAACCGATTCGGTAACAAAGATACGGAGCACTATCGGGATCCTCTTCCCTACAGCCATTTGCCAAAGCACTCGCGAGCAGTAAGCCCATGAGCTCCCGGTAAACTTGCTCATCAACTTCCGGCGGTCGAAATGAGTGGGCGATGTATAGAGCGATATCAATCGCCCCGTGATCCTGCGCCAGGTTCGCGCTTTTAAGCTTACTTACAATCGCTTCGGACAAGCTCAACGTCGCCTCTTTGTCTTTCCATCTCATTTGCGAGAGAGATGTCGAGAGTTCTGGAGCAAAGCCTTTCGCCAGCGACTGGCGGCCAAGCTTCAATGCGAGTCCGGGGTTTTTCGCGACAATCTGGCTAGCCAAACGCAACTCGAGAGATTTCTCGGAATCTTGCAACTGATAGGGTAGTTGAATGTGGGAGGGAGGTTGTGTAGTTCGTAAAAACTCCAGGGCAAACTCCGGATCATGTTTGGCGATACGCTCGAGCGTGACTCTTCGCAGGTGCCAAAAGACCAGCAGCGTGTGGTTGCGAGTTTCAAGATCTGTATCGTCGTCGTGAAAACCTGCTTTGATGTCCTGTTCGACTGCGGCGAAGATAATGCGCGCACGCTTCTCATCGTGAGTCCAAAGCAGTGCGCCGAGATTTGATCCAATACGCGCACGGTTCTCACCGGAACGTAAGCCATCAACCTGGGTCGCAACCGACTCCAGCAAAGCGATCGCCTTCTTCCGAACTGCTGCCGCCTCCTGCTCTTCAACTCCGCGCAGAGACTGCTGCGACTGCGCTGAGAAGGAGATCAACAGAACCATCGCGGTCACGCTGATGAGAAAATTTCGATAAGACATAGACCATCTCTCCGTTGGCCAGGATTGAGTTGATACTAGTCGTGCGCGGCATGAATGCGCTGTCAGGAACTACTGTCCGGCGGATCGGGAGTTAATCCGCAATCATTACCGTTAACTCGCGCAGCGGTGTGGACTGCGAAACTCCATCGGTTGCGGGCTGATCGCGATTGATCGGAACGTAAAGGATGTCTCGCTGCTGCGGGATAAAACCAGCTTCACGAATCAAGTAACGAAGCATTTGCTCGTCGGCTCGGTTGTGAGCGCCGGCTGCCGACACAACGTTTTCTTCGATCATAATCGAGCCCATATCATTCGCGCCGAAGCGTAACGCGACCTGCCCGAGTTTCAGTCCCTGTGTCAGCCATGATGATTGAATATTCTCAATGTTGTCGAGGAAGAGCCGCGACACGGAAAGCATTTTCAGATAGTCAACGCCAGTGAGTTCTTCCTTAATCTTCCGGCCCAGGGCCGTGTTTTCTCGCTGAAACGTCCAGGGAATAAAAGCAGTGAAGCCGCCAGTTTCATCCTGAAGATCGCGAACTCGTTGCAAATGGTTTACGCGGTGCCTCACGTTGTCGCCAATCCCAAACATCATGGTAGCCGTCGAGCGAAGTCCCACTCGATGAACCGCGCGCATCACCGCCAACCATTCATCAGTCGTACATTTGGTCGACACACGGTTGCGCACTTCGTCATCGAGAATCTCGCCACCGCCGCCAGGCAGGCTATAAAGGCCGGCGTCCTTCAAACGCTGCATGATCGTTTCGTAATCAAGGCCGGAGATTAAATGGATGTTGTGAATCTCGGGAGGCGAGAAACAGTGGAGTTGGAATCCCGGATACTTCGCGTGCAGTGTGCGAAGTAAATCTTCATACCATTCAATTCCAAAATCCGGGTGTAAGCCGCCTTGCATCAGGACCCCGGTGCCGCCGAGCGCGATGGTCTCATCTATCTTCGCGCAGATTTCATCAATCGTGCGAACGTAAGTATCGGGCGCACCCGGACGCCGATAAAAGGCACAAAAGGTGCAGACCACATTGCACACGTTTGTGTAATTGATGTTGCGATCAATGATGTAGGTAACAACGTCTTTTGGATGTCTGCGCTGGCGGCTTGCGTCGGCTGCGGCGCCGATTGCCGCGATGTCGTTTGATTCGAGGAGCGCGGTGCAATCGTCCGCGGTTAGGCGTGTGCCGTTGAGGGCCTTGTCCAAAATGCTCTGAATCTTGCTGGGCATACGGTTAGTTTATTGGTTGGATGGTCAATAAGCAAAATACTTATCGCGGGCTCAATTGCCGTTCAGGAAGCAAGGAAGCTTATTGGTTTGTTAGTTTCGATCAATTCATGTTTTGCGGCTAACTCAAAATATAACTGCATTCCCTTTGCCAGCTTGGCGTCAATCTGGAAAGCAATGTTGTCAGTCAGGTAATCGCTAATCTCCGGGCGGGAGAGACAAAGTTGTTTCTCATACTGATCGATGATGAGCTCAATGTTTTCCAATCCCTCATCACGAACTCTCGAAAAATTCAATGCGCCTACTGACCGAGCGGCGCTGTCAGCTACCATCCACATGGCAAACACAAACCCTGTTCCTGTGAAGCTGTGCCATACGCCGGCGAGGTCAAACACCCGCAGATCGTCAAAAGGTATCGTCATCCCGGGATCACCTATGACGAGCGCAGCATCATTGTTTTCCATCATGGCGTGCACATCCGGGCTCGAAGATTTCCACTCCGGCTCAAATCCCAGAAACTCGCGGAAGATGATCCGGATCAGAGCTTGAGACGTCCGCGACGACACGTCGAGCGCTACCTTGCGGATTTTCGTTAGATCATCAAACCTGCTGACCAGCACCACGCTGCGTACCGCAGAATGCGAGCCAACACACACGTCTGGCACGATTTGGATATTGCGAATCCGTTGATACTCAATTATAGGAACCAGTGCGGCTTCAACCTCGCCGCGAGAAAGCAAGTCGGCACAACGCGCCGGCGCCGTATCTGTGACCAACTCCACTGCATGGCGATGCGAGCCATGCTGAAAGCTCCAGATCAACGGCGCAGAGTTTAGATAGCTGGACGCCGCAACCCTTGGTTTTTTTGAGTTTGTCTTGGTAATAAAAGTATCCATTCAGATTTAATGAACGCGCGCGGCGATCCCATCGAAATCCTGGTTGGAATCGAAAACTATCTTTCGAAACCTCTTGGGATTGTATACAGTGTGAGCGGGGGCGTTACAAATACCCTGAGATCTCCAACTAACCGGAAGTGAGGCGCAGTTTAAGGGAACAACTGCTGAGCCGTTGGCTCAAACGCTAGTTGCCGCCTCGTCTCACAGTGACAATCACATGCAAATCTACGACGTCAGCGTACCTCTCTCCGCCGCCACTCCAACGTACCCGAATGATCCAGGAATCAGGATCGAGGAATGGTCAACCTTGGCGAAAGGCGATGCTGCAAACGTTTCTTTTATGCACCTGGGTGTGCATTCGGGTACGCACGTTGATGCTCCGGCACATTTCATCGAAGGTGGAGCAACCGTAGATTTACTTCCGCTCGGCAGTCTCATAGGAGCGGCTGAGGTGGTGGAGGTAGCCGACGACTTAAAAATCATCGATGCGAATTTCGTGAAATCACATTGCCATCGAAAGTCGCAACGCGTCCTCTTCAAAACCCGGAACTCTGCCTTCTGGGATAAACCAGAGGATGGATTTCGCGCAGACTACACGTATATCGATCCGGCTGCCGCACGCGTTCTCGTCGAATCCGGAGTCAAACTTGTCGGGATCGACTATCTGTCCGTTGAGCAATTTCAGTCAAATAAGTTTGAAACCCACCTTGCTTTGCTCTCGAACGGTGTAGTGATTCTTGAAGGCCTGGATCTCAGAGCAGTACCTGCTGGAAACTACGAGTTAATTTGCCTGCCGCTCAAAATTAAAGGTGGCAGCGGAGACGGAGCGCCGGCCCGAGTCGTCTTGCGAACTTTATTAAACTCAGAAACAAAGCGAGTCGGATAACCGCCATGACCAGCAAATCCGACAATGATTATCAGGAGCGCGTGTTTCGCATCGTCCGATCCATTCCCCGCGGCCGCGTGATGACCTACGGTCAAATCGCCGAAATTCTTGGCGAGGGTTACACGCCGCGAACGGTGGGGTTTGTGATGCACGCTTCCGACGATCAAACTCCCTGGCACCGAGTGGTCAATGCGCAAGGTGGCTGCTCAACCCGTGGAATTGTGCTTCCGCTCGACAAGCAGCAGAGAATGCTGGAGGCCGAAGGAATCGATTTCAACGATCGCGGACGATGCGCACTTCAGGCGTACCTCTGGATTCCTAAGGACCAGGCGAACAGACGGAAGTCTCAATCAAAAGAAGCGACCCTCTTTTCGAAGTAACAACCGACAAAGGAAGACCTATGAACAGAGATCCTCTTGAGCAAAGAACTCCATACGCAGTAAGTCCTCCCCGTTATTCGGTATCGCACCAGATGGTGACTACGGCCTTTGAACTTCCAAACTTCCGCGTTTCCCAAAACCTTGGTGTGGTCCGCGGAATTGTGGTGCGCTCGCGGAATATCTTCGCCACGATTGGGGCCGGCTTACAAACTATTGTTGGCGGAAATATCACCGTGTGGACGAAACTATGCGAGGACACCCGCTCCGATGCTTTTGAGATTATGATCCAACACGCTACTGAGATCGGCGCCAACGCAATTGTGGGTGCACGTTACGATACGACGGAGGTTTCGGCAGGCGTTACGGAAGTGCTGGCCTATGGTACCGCGGTAATTGTGGAGCCTGTCGACGGGGAAACGAGTTATCGTTCATGACAAAGGCGAAAATGAGTTCCGCGCAACTTAAGCGGATCGAGAAGGCCCTGGCCTCAGTTCCCTTTGCTAGGCTTCTTCAGCTGGAGCTGGAAAGCGTCGAAAGCGGTACAGCCACGTTGACTTTAGATGTTCGGAAGGAGTTAACCCAAAATCAGGGGATAGTCCACGGAGGCGCAATCGCTTCACTTATCGATACGGCAACCGCTTTCGCCATACTTTCCCTCATCGAACCAAAAGACAGGATCACGACCGTCGACCTCACGATTAGCTACTTGCGTCCAGTTAGCAAAGGCCGTTTGCGGGCTGTGGCCCGAGTCGTCCGCGCCGGCCGCAGGCTCTTCGTCGTTTCTGCTGAAGTCTTCGCCGGGGAAAAGCTTGCAACTACTGCACTTAGCACATATATCAAGTTGTAGTTGCCGAGGAAATGTCAGATGGAGAATTCCGGTGGACAGCTCGTGTTTATCTATGTAAAATGATTTTGGCCTTCCGTGCGGACACCGAGCCAGGTGTAACGCTCTCTCTCATAACCCAGCTTTGAGATTCCCTCTGGTAACCCGGACCATGTATTCCCTCTACCATTCGCTGCTCGCACAGCACCCACGGCAATTAATACCGGTGCGTTGCGCGGGCTCTACCATTGCCCAGCTTCACGGTTATTTCGAGGATGTAGTACTCGAAAACAATCTGGGTGCCCTGATCGTTGAAAGTTTACCTGGGGTTTCTGAGCGTCCGGCGCGCGACACTGCCCGCATAACCGAGCTCGATGAGTCCGCCAAGAATCTCTTTCTCTGGGTCAGCCCAGACGACACGCTCGCGAACCTGGCGCTTAAACGAGGAAAAGAAAGCAACGCCACGGTGGTCTTCGAACATGATGACGAAGATCAAAACAATGAGCGTTTCGTAGTAATTGCCGATGCCAGGTTCTCTGCCTTGCTCGCTTCAGTTCATAACCCGGATGATGAAGATAGTTCGCGTGATCTTGTGTTTTGGACCTTCGAGCCTGATGTTGTTTATTCGGCCCTCGAATACCTCATGGCAAGAGTGACCGCTGAACATCCTTTCCACTCAAAAGCGTTTTCAAACGCCGTCCGGGTTTCAATGCCGAAAGCTACCTCTCTGCAGCTCACGCTGGGCGTAACTACGAAACTGGCCCGCCTGTTACAGGAACAAGCAGAACGCGAAATTGCCGTCAATCGACTTGCTACTGCGATTAGAAATTCGTTGGAACTGGATAGCGTCTTGCAAACGGCCGCAAATGAGGTCGGGAGGGCGCTGAGCGTGCATTCGTGCGCAGTACGTGTAGAAGGTGCGCTCGTGGGCCATGAGATGACTAAGTATCATCTTCGGGCAGACGCGGTTAATGAATCGGCGATTGAGTTGTTACTCAATGAAGTGTTTATAATTAGTAGTCAGCTTTCAGTTTCACCAAAGTCATACGTCGTTGCTGGAGACCATTCGAAGGCCATCCCTTCTGACGCCGTCGTTCCTCTCATTTACCAGGGAAGTTTTGTCGGGCTGCTGATGGTCCGTTCGGACGACCCTTCAAGGGTTTGGGCAGATAACGAACTGTTGTTGTTACATACGGTTGCGGACCAGCTTGCGGTCGCGGTTAACCAGGCGCATCTTTTTGCGCAAATGCAGCAGCAGGCTCTGACGGATGGCTTAACCGGATGCTACAACCGGCGTTCATTTGAATTACAACTGGAGCGCGACCTGCATCTCGCCACCCGTATGCGCCAACCGTTGTCGTTGGTAATGCTCGACCTGGATCACTTCAAGCAGATTAATGACCAGGCTGGACACGATGCAGGCGACGTGGCTCTGCGCATGTTGGCGGATACTTTGCGCGCCGAGCTGCGCGCAGTCGACACCGCTGCACGGTTTGGCGGCGATGAGTTCGTATTGATCCTTCCCCAAGCCAACCACGAAGGCGCTCAACTCGTGGCGGAACGACTGCGCCAGCGAATCGAGGCGACAATAGTTCCGGGCTTTGGACGAGTGACGGCCTCCTTCGGGGTAGCCTCCTTTCCCACTCACGCATCCTCGCGCGACACACTCGTAGTTGCCGCCGACCGCGCCCTTTACAACTCCAAGAATGCGGGACGCAATCGCATTAGCTTCCCAATGGAGGAGCCGCCGCTCCTGCCTAACCCGATCGAAGCCGCCGAACGGAGCATGGATTTGAGCGACGCTCTGCAACGACTATAGCTCTGACAGCTCCTTCTAACGTCCACTTTCAATCTTCAAACCTATCTGACCGCCTCCCTTCTGGTGTCCTGGCGCAAGATCGCGCATCATAACGTTTCGCTGACATTAGCAAACGTTGTGAAGCTTTCCGCGCATGGACGACCTAAGAAAATTTGGGCGCTACTTTCTTCCTTACAAGGCCTCGTTGACGATCGGTATCGTCTGCATATTGGCCAGCGTAGTTTTCAATGTTTACATCCCTCTAATTGTTGGCCAGGCTATTGACGCAAACTGGACTGCAGTTTCATGGTCACGTCTGACGATCTCCGCATTGCAAATTCTTGGCGCGAGTCTGGCCAGTGGAGTTTTCCTCTATCTCCAACGGCGGATTCTGATCGGAATGTCGCGGCGGGTCGAGTACGACTTGCTCCAAGACGTTTACGCTCACCTCATTAACCAGCCTCAATCGTTTTATCAGGAGCATAGAATCGGCGACTTGATGGCGCGCGCCACCAACGATCTTGCCGCAGTCAGACAGCTGGCTGGGCCAATGATCATGTACTCGCTTCAGACACTTTTTGTGGTTCTCATAATTCTTCCTCTCCTCTTTGCTATCAATATCCGGTTGACCCTGTTGCTGTTGATAACGATGCCGCTGGTTTCGTTCACCGTTAAATACTTTGGTCAACAGGTTCATCTGCGATTCGAAAAGATTCAGGACTTCTTTGCGCAAATCACTGCACGTGCTCAGGAGAATTTCACCGGTGTCAGGGTGGTTAGGGCCTACGCGCAAGAAGGCTCGGAGATTGCCGCTTTTAATGAACTGAACCGTCAATACGCCGAAAAGAATTTAAACCTCGTCAGGATTGACGCATTGATGCGCCCCCTTATGACCTTCCTGATCGGCATGGGCTTCGTCCTGATAATCTGGGCCGGCGTGCCGATGGCGATTCGTGGCGAGATCACCGTCGGCGAGTTCACAGTATTCAACATGTATCTTCTGCGGTTAATCTGGCCGCTCATCGCGATGGGCTATGTGGTGAACCTTTACCAACGCGGCACTGCCAGCCTTAAAAGAATGAACTCCATCTTCGCTGTGGAGCCCACAATTGCAGACGCGGAAGATGTAAAATCACAGCCACCAATCCAGGGTGCCCTCGAGTTTCGGGATCTTACTTTTGCCTACCACGTTACCGATCAGCCCGTACTTAGAGATATCAACCTAAAGATACCGGCGGGGCAGAGCGTGGCTTTTGTCGGACGTACGGGGAGCGGGAAGTCGACGCTGATTAATTTGATCCCGCGCGTATCTGAAGCGCCAACCGGCAGTATTGTTGTGGACGGCGTTTCGATTCGCCAGTATCCGCTGGCGCAGCTTCGTTCAAGTATTGGTTACGTGCCGCAGGAAACGTTTTTGTTCAGCGACTCGCTGGCTGAGAACATTGCGTTCGGGGTGGAGAACGCTAGCCGGCGCGATATTGAATGGGCTGCTGAGGTGGCCGGGTTGACTGAGGATGTGAAGGGATTTCCAGACGGTTTCGACACCCTCGTTGGCGAGCGGGGCATCACGCTTTCCGGAGGCCAGAAACAGCGAACCGCGATCGCGCGTGCAATATTACGCCAGCCGCGCATCCTCATTCTGGACGACGCACTCTCCTCCGTTGACACCTACACCGAAGAAAAAATTCTGGGACAGCTACGCGGTGTCATGCGCGGACGAACCAGCTTGATTGTGTCGCATCGCATCTCGACTGTTCGGGACGCCGACCTGATTTGCGTGCTCGACGAAGGCCAGATCATCGAACAAGGCACTCACCATGAACTGCTCGCGCGCGGTGGCGAATATGCAGCGTTGTATGAACGACAACTTCTTGAGGAGGAACTGGCGGCAACGTGATCCCCGATCACGATGCTGCTAAATTTCAGAATCATGGAAATTGAAACTGGTAGGCGACATCAAACACTGCTGATTCTCTGGTGCGCAATGCTCATGAACATGGGCATCTTGTTTCTGGTCGCTTTCATTGCGGCGCCGGAAACAAACAACTCGGCCAGCAAAGTCTTAACTCTCGTTCTCGCCGCCGTGGCCGTTTTTCTGGTGGGGATTTCGTTTGCCGTCAAACGAAAATTTATCGAGAGGTCAGTTGACCGGCAGGACACGAGTTTGGTCCAGAAAGGACTGATCCTCGCCTGGGCCATCTGCGAAGTAAGCGCGATGATCGGTTTGCTTGAACGGTTTCTCATCGGAAATTGGGATTACTTTGTCCTCTTTCTTCTCGCTGCAATTGGTATTGCGCTTCACTTTCCCCGGCGCGACGACCTTTTGGCGGCAAGTTACAAAACAACATCACCGGCGGAAGCGGTTCTTAAGTAATTGATGTCAACAGCAGCTAAACAATTTCACGAAGAAGAAGCAATCGGGAAGACTTACGACTTCCAGATTGCTCGGCGGTTGCTCCGTTACCTGCGTCCTTACGTCAAACTTCTTATTCCGGCGCTGCTGCTGACGTTACTGCTGAACTTGCTCGGAATTCTCCAGCCAATGTTCACCAAGTTTGCGATTGACTGGCACATCCGGCCAGGTGTCTACGAGGGTCTGGGCACACTTGTCGGCCTTTATGCCGGGGCGCAGGTCATCCGGTTCGCGTTCTCTTATTTTCAGGCGCTGCTGCTCAACACCGTCGGCCAACATGTGATGTTTGACATCCGACGCGAGCTATACGACAAGTTGCAACATCAGGAAGTGGCCTACTACGATCGAAACCCGGTCGGCAGAATCATGACGCGTCTCACCAGCGACGTTGATTCTCTTAATGAACTTTTCACCGCCGGAATAACGGACCTCCTTGGCGACCTTGTTCTGATCGTCGCAATTATTGGTGTCATGCTGTGGATGGACGTCAGGTTGACCCTCGTCGTCCTGCTAACGGTGCCGATGCTCTTCGCGGCCACCACCTGGTTTCGCAAGGGAGCTCGCCAGGGTTTGGATCTCGTGCGCACCCGCCTGGCGCGCATTAATTCGTTTCTCCAGGAACATTTTGCCGGAGCTCAGACCGTACAGATTTTTAACGCCGAGCCAAAATCGTTGCGCAAGTTTCAGGAGATCGGCGCGAGCTATCGCAAAGCAAATATCGACACGATTTTTTACTTTGCGATCTTCTTTCCGATAGTTGACTTCATTGCTTCCGTCGGCATTGCGCTGATCATCTGGTACGGCGGCTACCGGCTGATGCAGAACACGCCTGGCAACACAGTGCTGACGCTGGGCTCTCTGGTGGCGTTTATTCAATACTCAGGTCATCTGTTTCAGCCAATCCGAGACATCTCTGATAAGTACGGAATACTTCAGGGAGCTGTGATCGCCTCTCATCGAATTTTCAAGACCCTGGATCTGCCGCTTGCTATTACCACTCCGGAGCGTCCGTTAAAATCTTCTCGGGCGCGGGGAAACATTGAGTTTGAGAATGTGTGGTTTGCGTATAAGGACGACGACTGGATACTCAAGGATGTTTCCTTCAAGGTCGAACCCGGACAGTCGATCGCCCTGGTTGGTCATACAGGTTCCGGCAAAACCACGATCACAAACCTGTTGATGCGATTTTACGACGTTCAGCGCGGACGCATACTGCTGGACGGAGTGGACATTCGCGATTGGGATTTGGAGTCGTTGCGGAAAAATTTCGCCGTCGTGCTTCAGGATGTTTTTCTCTTTAGCGGCACAGTAGAAAGCAACATCAGGTTGGGTCGCGATGATATTTCCGAGGAGCGCGTGACGTGGGCCGCTCGTGAGGTGCATGCAGATCGCTTTATCGAACGACTGCCGGAGACTTATAAAGCTGAAGTCAGGGAACGTGGCGCCGGCTTTTCAGTGGGCCAAAAACAATTGATTTCATTTGCCCGCGCACTCGCCTTCGATCCCGCGTTGCTCATCCTTGACGAAGCGACCAGCTCCATCGACACTGAAACGGAGCAACTAATCCAGAGAGCTATCGAGAGGGTCATGCTGGATCGTACTTCCATCGTCGTGGCCCACCGGCTCTCAACGGTCCAGCGCGCGAATCGTATCATCGTGCTGCATCATGGCGAGATTCGCGAGCAAGGCACGCATCAGGAATTGCTGGCCCAGCATGGTCTCTACTGGAAGCTGTACAAACTTCAGTATGCTGACAGCGAGAAACCCGAACCCCCGGCGCTGAAACCTGACGAGGAAGCGGCAATCGAGACTGTTGACGAGTTGCAATTCAGCGAGTGAACGCTTTGCAAAATGATCCACTTAAACTCACGAGATCACACCGACTATTTCGTCTGACTTCGTGCGTTTATGTGGATGGGCTTCTAAGTAAGCAATAATCAGTTCGTTAACTACTGAGAACGACACTACCCTGGAGAACTCCCATGAAGACAGTCTTCGCAGCCCTTGGTGTGTTGGTGTGCCTTGCCGGCACGCTTCCTGCCCAGGACCAACAACTACGCGCTCAACCCGCTAGCTCACGCTTTGCAGTCTCATTTCCTGCAACCAGCAGCAGTATGCCGCTGGATGGCCGGATTCTCCTGCTCGTTTCAAAGGACAACGCTCGGGAGCCGCGCCTTCAGATCAGTGAGGACCTGACGACGCAACAGGTTTTTGGAATTGATGTTGATGGATTGAAGCCTGGCGAGGAAGTGATTGTTGACGGGAGCGCTTTCGGCTATCCGGTTCGTTCGCTCGCGGAACTGAAACCGGGAGACTATTTCGTACAAGCGCTACTTCACCGCTATGAAACGTTTCGTCGTTCAGATGGTCACACGGTAAAACTGCCGATGGACCGCGGTGAAGGACAACAGTGGAACCGCGCGCCTGGTAATCTCTACAGCACTCCGCAGAAGATAACCGTAGACAAAGGCCAGACAGTCAAGATAATACTCGACAAGATTATCCCTCCAATCGAGCCGCCCAAAGATACGAAGTACATCAAGCACATAAAACTCCAGAGCAAACTCTTGACGAAGTTCTGGGGGCGTCCCATGCATCTGGGCGCAAACATCCTGCTGCCTGAAGGTTTTGACAGTCATCCAAACGCTCGCTATCCGTTAGTGATCTTCCATGGCCACTTCCCTGCTGACTTTAGCGGCTTTCGCGAAACGCCTCCCGATCCAAATTTGAAACCCGACTACAGCGAACGTTTCCACCTCGCGGGCTACAACAAGATTCAGCAGGAGCAGGCGCATCAGTTTTACAAAGACTGGACCGGCCCTGACTTCCCTCGCATGATTATCATCGAGATTCAACATGCGAACCCTTACTACGATGATTCTTACGCGGTGAACTCTGAAAACCTTGGGCCTTATGGCGATGCGATCACCTACGAGTTAATTCCCCACATCGAAAAACAATTTCGCGGCATCGGCAAAGGCTGGGCGCGCTTCATGTATGGGGGCTCAACCGGCGGCTGGGAGGCGCTGGCCGCGCAAATCTTTTACCCGGACGAATACAACGGGGCCTGGGGCGCGTGTCCCGATCCAATCGACTTTCGCGCGTATATGACTGTCAACATTTACGACCACAAAAACGCGTACTACCCCGACGCACCCTGGAAACATATTAACCGTCCCGGGAAACGAAATTACCTTGGCGAGGTCTCCGCTACCGTTGAGGATATGAACCACATGGAGCTCGCACTCGGCACACACAGCCGTTCGGGTGGACAGTTTGATATTTGGGAGGCGGTCTATTCACCGGTGGGCAATGATGGATATCCCAAACCGATCTGGGACAAGCTGACCGGAAAGATCGATCCGAAGGTGGCCGAGTATTGGCGCGAGCATTACGATCTGGGCCATATTCTCCGCCGCGACTGGAAAAAGTTGGGCCCTAAGCTCGAAGGCAAGCTTCATATCTATGTCGGCGAGGCTGACAATTACTACCTGAACAATGCGGTGTATCTGGTCGAGGATTTTCTGAAGACGACCAGCAGTCCGAACTACGCAGGCGAAGTGGATTACGAACCGCGCGCCGAACATTGCTGGAACGGTGATCACACGAGGCCCAATGCTATTTCACGTCTGCGTTATCATCAATTTTACGCGCCAAAGATTTTGGCGCGGATCTTAAAGTCAGCGCCGAAGGGTGCAGACCTGACAAGCTGGCGATACTGAGTAGGGCAGACATTCTTGTCTGTCTGTTAACCAGGACGGATGGCTGTCCCACCTTCAGGAGATTACGGTATGCGCAGAATCTTCGCGATGATGTTGTTGCTGTTAGTTACAAGTTCCCTCGTTTGTGCTCAGGGCAAGAATCGGCGCTCATGGCTGAGCGGGACGTGGGAAGGTACCGGCTACCAAATCGACACCAACAGCACCTGGACCATGCTGCTCACCGTGAAGGGCAATCGGTACCGGATCGAATATCCATCGCTCAAGTGCGAGGGCAGATGGCGGCCGATCAGAATTACACGATCCGCTGCCCGGTTCCAGGAAATACTGACTAACGGCGCTGACGTTTGTGCAAACAAGGGCACGGTGGTTGTGCAGCGATTGAGTCCCCGTCAAAGTGCCTTTCGCTACACTAATCAGGGCGAGGTTGATGTAACGTCGTCGTCAATCCTGAACCGCAAGAAATGATTTGTCAGAACCGCCTGCGTAGCGGGCGGGCAGTCTCGGCTCTATCAGCGATGTGAAAACAGGAGGCCGCCCGCTGACGCAGGCGGTTCCGACAGGATGCGACCGCTATGGACATCAATGCATATCTCAGCCGAATCAACTACCACGGCTCGCGCGAGCCGACCGCTGAAACGTTGCGTGACTTGCAGGTTGCGCATCTGCTCGCTGTTCCCTTCGAGAATCTGAGCATCCACTCAGGCGAACCGATTGTTCTCAATGACAAGGATCTGTTTGAGAAAGTTGTTCAGCGGCGGCGCGGTGGTTTTTGTTATGAGTTAAACGGTCTCTTCGCCGCGCTGCTGCGTAAGCTTGGGTTCGGAGTTGAAATGCTTTCGGCGGGCGTCGCCAATCCGCTCGGCGAGTTTGGGCCAGACTTTGACCACATGACGTTGATGGTTACGCTGGAACAACGCTGGCTCGCCGATGTTGGCTTTGGTGATTCCTTCCGCGAACCGCTATTGCTCGACGAACGCGGAATTCAGAAGCAGAACGAACATGAATATGAAATCGTTGCTGAGGGTGATCAGCGAACTCTTATGCAACGCGACTCAGGCGGAGATTGGATGGCGCAATATCGTTTCACTCTGCAGCCCCATGTCTACGCTGATTATGCGGAGATGTGTCGTTTTCATCAGACCTCGCCTGATTCACATTTCACCAAGGCTCCACTCTGTTCCCTGGCCACAGCCGATGGACGGATTACGCTCGGCGGTGGGCATTTCATTACGACTATCCGGAGCGGCGAGAAACATGAAGTCGCCGTTTCAGGAGAGGCTGAGTTTGCCCAACTTCTGCGGGAGCATTTTGGGATTGAGATGGATGGCGGAGTCTCAGAACCGCCTTCGTCAGCGGGCGGCTGATCTTGCGCTTATTGGGCCGCCCGCTAACGCAGGCGGTTCTGACATCAGTCGCCGTCCGATTTTGCTTCAAGTGGCAAGCCGGCCTTTTCCCAGGCTGCGAATCCAATGAACAGCGGATGGACATTCTTGTATCCGTGATTCGCGAGTTCCATCGCGACTCGAGCGCTGGAAGCTTCGTGCGGACAAGTGCAGTAAGTGATTACGGTGCGGTCATGAGGAATGCCGGCAAGGTTCTGCTCAACCTCATCAGCCGGCACCCGTATCGCGCCTGGTAATTTGGTCTCAGCTTCGGCCCACGCCTCCGGGTTACGTGAATCAACAAAAGTAAATTGTTCTCCGCGATTGATTCGCTCGCTAATCTCATCAATCGTTACCCTCGTGGCTTCCATTGCTGCCTCCTTTTAAAATTTCGCCGGGATCGTCCCACGAATCCGGGACAGGCAAGAATGCCTGTCCTCCTTAGGCGAGATCAAATAACAATATTTCAGACGGATCCTGCGCGGTCATCCTCATGATTGATTCCTCGCTGATTGCCGCTCCATCTCCCTGCTTCAACTCAACGTCATTCACTGCGATCGAACCAGCTGCAACCTGGATCCATGCGTGCCTGCCGGGCTCGAGTTGATGGGCGACCTCCTGACTCTGGTCTATTACCGACGCATAAACCCGTGCATCCTGATTAATCCTCACCGCACCCTCAGCGCCGTCTGGCGAAATAATTAACCGCAACCGATTAAGCTTCTCGTCGGCCGGAAACTTCTTCTCTTCGTAATCAGGTTCGATGCCTTCTGTTGCTGGAAGGATCCAAATCTGTAGCAAGTGCACTGGCTCATCGCTCGAGGCATTAGCCTCGCTGTGCGTTACCCCTGTGCCGGCGCTCATTCGTTGCACGTCGCCCGGACGAATGATCGAACCATTGCCCATGCTATCGCGATGCTGCAAGGCGCCTTGCAGGATATAGGTGAATATCTCCATATCTCGATGACCATGTCGCGGAAACCCCCGGCCAGGCGCGACCACATCTTCATTGATAACCCGCAGGCTGCGAAAACTCATGTGGCTTGGGTCGTGGTAATCTCCGAAGGAAAACGTGTGATAGGTGTTGAGCCAGCCAAAATCGAAATGGCCGCGGTCCGCTGCTTTCCGAACTTTAATCATGATTTTCCTTTTATCAGCGACGACTAAGGCTTGTCGGATATGGCGATAAAAATCTCGGCCAGCTCATTTAGCCCGCGGGCGTCCTCGTCGTCGAATCTGTTCAACAGTGGACTGTCGAGATCCAACACGCCTATCAACTGCTGGTCCTTGATTAGCGGTACAACAATCTCCGACTGCGATTTACTATCGCAGGCGATGTGGCCGGGAAATTCGTGGACATTCGCCACCACCACTGTCTGTCTTATCTCGGCTGCGGTTCCGCAAACGCCCTTGCCGATCGCGATGCGGACGCAGGCAGGTTCTCCCTGAAATGGGCCCAACACCAACTCGCCTTCTTTGGAGAGATAAAATCCTGCCCAATTCAAATCCGGCAGCGAATGAAAAAGGAGGGAAGAAACGTTGGCAGCATTGGCAATGAAATCCCTTTCGCCCTCCAGAAGACTGCGAAGCTGCGCGGCGAGCTGTGAATACAACTCATCCTTGGATCCGGTTTCCTGTTTTGTCAGCTGAAACGTCATTCGTTTTCCTGGCCTTCTCTGTGCAACCTCTGTGTTCTCTGTGTCTCCGTGGTGACGACCGCTAGTGAAGATTCACCACAGAGGCACAGAGTACACAGAGGTTGCACAGAGACTTTTTCAGTCTTCTTTGCTGACGGCATCCTGCGCAACGTTCGGTGATGGCCGAAGGCTAATCACAACCGATTTCGATACCGGCGTATTGCTCTTGTCCGCCACACTGCGCACCGGCACCAGCACGTTAGTCTCTGGAAAATAGGTAGCCGCCGAACCCCTCGGGATGCTGTAAGGCACGATCGTAAAACGATGGGCCACTCGCACCTCTCCTTCGAAATGGCTAGACAGATCCACCAGTTGCCCCTTCTCCAAACCAGCATCTCGCATATCGTCAACGTTCAGGAATACAACGCGCCGGCCGTTGTAGACTCCACGATAGCGATCGTCTAGTCCATAGATTGAAGTATTAAACTGATCATGAGTGCGAATGGTCATCATCAGATACTGCCCGGGCTGCAAGTCATGATCAGGCAAAGGATGAACAGTAAACTTCGCGCGTCCGCCGGGAATATTGAACACGCGCTCCCTCGGCGCGCTGGGCAGATGAAAACCGCCCGGCAACCGCACTCGTGTGTTGTAATCGTCGAATCCCGGCACTACCCGCGAAACATGATCGCGGATCAGATCGTAGTCCGCCGCTAGACCAGGCCAGTTGACGTTAGACCGATCGCCTAACGTTGCAGCTGCTAAACGGGCAACGATAGCCGGCTCGCTCAGCAAATGTTCCGAAGCAGGTTGCAAAGAACCTCGCGAAGCCTGCACCACCGCCATTGAATTTTCTGTTGACACGAATTGCGGTCCTGACGCTTGAACATCGATCTCGGTTCGCCCCAGACACGGTAGAATCAGGGCCTGCGCTCCTGTAACTAAATGCGCGCGGTTTAGTTTGGTCGAGACCTGCACTGTCAGGCTGCATCGTCGTAAAGCCTCCGCCGTGTATTCCGTGTCCGGAGTCGCCGAGAGAAAATTGCCGCCAAGCGCAAAAAACACCCGGGCCTTGCGCGCGTGCATCGCCTGAATCGCATTTACGGTGTCGTACCCATGACGAAACGGTGGCTCAAATCCAAATTCCCTGCCCAGACTACTTAAAAACGCGTCGGGAGGTCGTTCCCAAATCCCCATCGTCCTGTCGCCCTGCACGTTGCTGTGGCCTCTAACCGGGCAAAGCCCCGCGCCGGGTTTTCCGATTTGGCCCCTAAGCAACATCAGGTTCACTACCTCTTGAATATTTGCAACTGCGTTCTTATGCTGCGTGAGACCCATCGCCCAACAAAAGATTGTGCGCTCCGATTTAACAAAAATCTGTGCGGCTTCCTCGATTTTTGCTTTCGTAATTCCCGACTGGTCGACGATCTCGTCCCAGTCAGCATTTATTAGCGCTGCAACGAATTCATCAAATCCGACCGTGTAACCGCGAATGAACTGATGATCAAGTACGGCCGCCGGCGATAATTCTTCGGCAGCGAGCACTGCCTTCATGATTCCTTTCAACAAGGCGACATCGCCATTGATGCGCACCTGCAAAAATAGATCTGACAGGGCTGTGCCGCCGCCGAGCAATCCCAAAACATCCTGCGGATGTTTGAACTGCGTCATGCCTACTTCCGGAAGCGGGTTGATGTGCACTAACTTGCAGCCATTCTTTTTCGCCTGCTCGAGTGCGCTCAGCATCCGCGGATGATTGGTTCCGGGGTTCTGTCCGATGACGAAAATTGCGGTGGCCAGGTTGAAGTCTTCAAGTGTCACGGTGCCTTTGCCGGCTCCGATGGTTTCGGCCAGGGCTGATCCGCTTGACTCGTGGCACATGTTGGAGCAGTCCGGCAGATTGTTGGTTCCAAATTGCCTCACAAAGAGCTGATAAAGGAATGCTGCCTCATTGCTGGTGCGGCCTGAAGTGTAAAAAATTGCCTCATCAGGGTGGTCCAGTGCATTTAGTTCCGTCGCAATCAAAGCAAAGGCATCTTCCCAACTAGTTTCCTGGTAGTGAGTGGCGCCCGGGCTCAGGATCATTGGGTGAGTTAAGCGGCCCTGTTTGTTCAGCCAATGATCTGATTGCAATGAGAGATCGGCGACACTCCATTTGCGGAAGAACTCGGGCGTTAGTCGTTTGGTGGTGGCTTCGTCAGCGACGTGCTTTGCCCCATTCTCGCAAAACTCGGCATGCGAACGTTCAGCATCGGGCTCGGGCCAGGCGCAGCCAGGGCAGTCAAAACCGTCTTTCTGATTCAGCTTCAACAAAGTGCGTACGCCGCGCACTACGCCCATTTCAGCCCACACAGTTTTCGCGGTCGCGACAATTGAGGGAAACCCACCAGCCGCTTTGCTAAGCGGCTCGATTTGTATCAGCGAGGGCTCTTCCGGAGATTGCGCGCTGGGAGGAATTGTCGATTCGGGATCTGACATTTTTTTGTTTCGAGGTCGTATTCTAAACTATGCCAACCACCTTGCTGTAATGCCTTGTTTTCTTAGTAAGGTCCTGATTTCGATTTTCTCTGCGAATTCTCGGCGGCCTCTGCGTCTCAACAGTGAATCCCACCCAAACAACACTCACCGCTGAGGCGCAGAGAACGCAGAGGTGGCGCAGAGAATTTCAAATTAGGACTCCAGGGTTTTCTTCCCGGTGACTCATCGAGAACTGCTTAAAGAAGTATTAGCACCGAAGTCTCGACTCAGCGGCACTCAAAATTTGACTTGCCTGCAAGTAATAGCTTAAAAGTCTGTGCTTCCGCTTGAAATGATCAAAGAACAAACTACTTCGCTGAATCGAGGGAAAACCCGCATGACTCGTTTACTCTTTCGCAATCTCGTCGCCTGTTTTGTGTTCGCATGTCTCTGCGCCGCTGCTGCTGCCCAGGTCAAACCCGGACGCGATCCAAATCAAGCCACCGACGAGGAATACACTCGAAAGATACGCGAGTACACCACCCAGCCTTTTTTCAATTCGCCGTTGACCGATTACCTCCCGGCATCGCCCACAGTGCCCACGCCTAAATCTGTTTTGGGCGACGTGGCGGGTGCTCCCGGCAAGCTGCCATATGTGGAAGAAGTTCATCGCTACATGCGCATGCTGGAGAAGGCCAGTCCGCGAGTAAAAGTCTTTTCAATCGGCACGTCGGAAGAAGGCCGCGAGATGATTGCCGTTGCCGTGGCGTCAGAGAGTCTGCTGTCGCGTCTTGACGAAAATCGCGCCCGCCTTTCAAAGCTGGCCGATCCTCGCACAATCAACATGAATGAAGATGAAGCGGATCGCCTCGTCGCTGCTTCATTTCCGGTTTACTACATCACCGGCGCGCTTCATTCGAACGAAACCGGCTCACCCACCGCATTGATGGAGCTCGTTTACAGGCTGGTGGTCGACGAGAGTCCTTACGTGAAATCCATTCGCGAGAACATGGTCACTTTGATAACTCCGGTAGTCGAAACAGACGGTCGCGATCGCGCAGTCGACGTTTACAAATGGCATCTTGCCAATCCGGGCGCCAACTGGCCGCCGCTGATCTACTGGGGTCATTACGTTGCGCATGACAATAATCGTGATGCTATCGGGCTTTCATTAAAGTTGACCCGAAACGTGCTCAACACCTATCTCACCTGGAAACCACAGGTACTTCATGATCTGCACGAGTCAGTTCCCTACCTTTACGACAACACCGTCGGCGACGGCCCGTATAACGCCTGGGTCGATCCGATTCTGACGGACGAATGGCAGATGATCGGCTGGAACAATGTTTCCGAGATGACGAAGTTTGGCATGCCGGGAGTTTTTGCGCACGGAAACTTCGACACGTGGTCGCCGGGCTATCTCATGTTCATCGCGGCCACACACAACGGTATCAGCCGTCTCTATGAAACGTTCGGCAACGCCGGCGCCGATACAGTCGAGCGCACGCTTTCAGCTGATGATTACAGCCGCACCTGGTATAGACAGAATCCCCCGCTGCCCAGGGCCAAATGGTCACAGCGAAACAACAACAACTACCAGCAGACTGCTTTGCTCGTCACGCTCAATTACTTCAGCAACAACACCAAGCTCTTCCTCAAAAACTTCTATCTGAAGAGCCAGCGTTCTGTTTTAAAACCGAAGAATGAAGGGCCCGCCGCTTATGTGTTTCCGGGGGGCGAGTCTCGCTCGGGTAATCAGGCAGAACTGCTGAGGACCTTGCAGGCCCAGGGGGTTGAGATCAGCCGCGCCACCGCGCCGTTTACGATTGAGTTGAAGACGAAGAAGGCCGCGAAACCAGCGCCGGCGGTGGCACCCGGGCCATCCGATTCGCCCGCGGCGTCGCCCTCTCCCTCGCCGTCGCCCACACCGCCGACAACGCGAACGTTTCCTGCGGGCAGTTATGTCGTCCGTATGGATCAACCCTACAGCCGCATCGCCGATGCTTTGCTTGATTACCAATATTGGGCCCCAAACGATCCGCAAACTGAGATTTACGATGACACAGCCTGGACCATGGGTGAGCTTGCGAATGTTGAAGTGGTCCGTGTAACAAGTGCGTCAGTGTTAGACGCTCCCATGCAACGCGTTAACGGTGACGTTCGATCGCCGGGCGCGATCAACGGCGCGGGCTCTGTTTATCTAATCAACCATAACGCCGACAACAACCTCGTCACGCTGCGGTATCGTTTGAAAGACCTGAGCATCGAAGCCGCAGAGGAACCATTTGAAGCTGCGGGCCGCAAGTTTAACCGTGGCTCTTTTATCATTCGCAAGGCTGCTGCGAACGATTTGCAACGGGTTGCTGCTGAACTGGGGATTTCTGTTTATGCCGTAGCGGACGCACCTGCGGTTAAAACCCACGCTGTCAAAACTGCGCGCATCGCGCTGATGCATACGTGGCTTTCGACGCAGGACGAGGGGTGGTGGCGTGTCGGACTCGATCAGCTTCAGGTACCGTTCAGCTACATAAGCACGCAGGACGCTGCCAAAGATCCCGATCTTAAATCGAAGTATGACGTGATCATTTTCGCTCCCGTCGGTCGCGATCCGCGAGCGCTTGTAACGGGCATGCCGATGTTTGGCAATCCTTTGCCGTGGAAAACCACGACGCTAACGCCCAATCTGGGAAAGATCGATTCGACTGAGGACATGCGGCCCGGGCTGGGTTGGTCTGGACTCGAGAATTTGCAGAAGTTTGTTCAGAGCGGCGGCGTGTTTTTAACTGTAATGGACACCGCCAATTTTGCTGTTGACTTCAACTTTGCGCCAGGAGTTTCCATCGCCCGCGCGCAACGGTTAAAAGCAGTCGGCGACATCCTGCGAATGAAGACGGTGGATAGTGCCAGCCCAATCGCATATGGCTACGGCGACTCGCTGGCAATGTACTGCTCCAATGGTCCAATCTTTAATCTCAGCAACTTTGCCGACGGACGCAGCCGGCGAGGCCCTCGCGCGCAAAGAACTACAGGTCGCGGCACTCCGGACGATCCGGACACGGTTCAGGGTCGCCCGCCGGTTGAGGTGCCGGAGATGCCTAAAGCTGAAGTTTGGGAAGCTCTGCCTCTAACCGAAGAACAGCAACGGAACGCGATGGGATTGATTCCCCGCGCGCAGCGCCCGCGCGTTGTGCTGCGTTATGCCGACACCAAGGATCTTTTTGTTTCGGGTTTGTTGGATGGTGGCGATGAGATCGCCCAGCACGCAGCGGTGATCGACGTGCCCTCAGGCCGTGGCCACGTCGTGCTCTTTTCAACTAATCCGATGTGGCGCGGACAAACGAAGGGGAGCTATATGCTCGTCTTCAACACGATCCTGAACTTCGATAACTTGAACGCGGGCCGGAAACTGGATGAGAAGTAAGTTCAGCACTACGCGGAAGTCCGCTAGCTAATCAGCACTAGCGAGGGAAACGATGCCTGAATCTTGGTTTCCTAATAGAACCGGGATGGCTCCAGCGCAAAGTCCTCAAACGTAGAATCAGTGTAATCAACACGCTCGCCTAAAAACCTGAGATACCGTAGCTTTTCTTGAGCCTCTTGAGCATCGCTCTTGCCTGGATGATTGCTAATCACAGTTACTCTTAAAATCCTGGCCTGTCCGGTTTGTCTGGATGCGTTTGAGTAAATATTTGATGTGCATGTCCGCATCGGGAAAAGAGTAACCGCAAAGAATCAAGTGATCCACCCTTCTCAGAGCACTTTCAGCCTTATTCCAGACTATGCTTAAGAAGACCCGCGACATATCCTTGTAGAACGTTGGAGGCACAATGATTGGTGTCCTCCGCGAGTCACACCCGTGACAAACAAGCATAGGATCGTCCATCAGGACGGCACCTTTCATGCCGGGAGTGAGGGTCTTCGCCTTCATTATCCACAACGCGCACGTACTTTGACTTGGCCGCGCTCTCGTCGGACAGCACTTGGTAGATCATTCGAGGCGTCAGGAGATCGGCATCATCGCTCTGAATGCAGACCGCAAACTTCGTCCCTACCTTTTCTCGATTAGGCATAGTTTTTAATCCAGGCGCTTATTCCTATCCCCGGTGCTTCAGAAGGAAGAGGCACCCACGCCTTTACGGGGGCAAAGTATAGTTTTCCGTTAAGGAATTCAAGTTTTCTCTAATATGCTGAGGAAATCGATGTCTGGGGCAAATGCCCAGCGATCCAGGTTGTTTTCCTCTCGAGTTTGGCTGCTAAGATCGTGATCCAAGTAGGTCAGCTCGCGACAGTAGTTACGTTGGTCGTGATCCAAGTAGATAAGGTCAGGACAAAAGTAGGTTGGATCAAGGCAAGAGTTCCATCTAGGGCGATCGAGATTGCAGCGGTTATCATTTAAGCCGCATCTGGCTTTCAAAGCTCGAACAGTAGCCCGAACATTCAGCAAGGACGTAGAATCTCAGCGGAGGGAACCATGAGTACCGCTAAAGAACAGATTACCGAGATTATCAGTCGCCAGCCTGACGATAGTTCTTACGACGAAATAGTTCGAGAGCTTGCTTTCGAACTAATGGTGCAGCGTGGGCTGAAGGATTCTGACGAAGGTCGCACGATTTCAAACGACCAAATGCAACAACGGATAAAGACTTGGCAGAAATAAACTGGACTCAGGAAGCTCAATCCTGGCTCAAGGATATCTATGACTACATTTCGATAGACAATCCTGAAGCAGCCTTCCGCACAGTTCAGGGGATCTATGATACCGCTCAGTTACTGAACCAGCACCCGGAAATAGGGTATCGCTACGAAACTAGATCCGACCGCCTGATCCGAATTCTCCTCTACGGTCATTATCGAATCACCTACCTAATCAAACGCGACGGAAACATCGACATTCTTGGCGTCTTCCACGGCGCACTGGATATCGACCGGTATCTAGTCTAGAGGACAACCAGCTATCCTCTGCAAGGCAACCATCGCCAATCTCCAATCCATCTCAATCGCAACGCGCAAGATACGGTAGTCATTCCCGTTCATGAGAAGCAAGCATGAAGCTTTGCAGTTTTCGCGGGTGTGATCTCCCAGTTGTACGCCTGCCTTCCGATCCCAGGGTCGATCTAATTTGAACTCTCTTTCGAGGTGACCTATGCGAAGAATCATTCCCGCCGCAACTGGCTTTCTGAGTTTATTGATGTTCGTTTGTGCCATGCTGGCCCCTAGCGGCCTGACGCAGGAGATAACCAGTAGTCCGCAAGCACCAATCACTGCCGGGGGTCATTTCCACTCGACGGCTTCAAACCTGATCATTCCTCAATCGAGAGCCTACGCATTGCATGCCCGCGCAGATCTCATTCAGATCAGCGAAGTAGTTGCCGACGTCCGCATCCTGCAACAGGTGGCCACGACCACGCTTGATGTCGGAATAACCAACCCGAGCGGCCGGCAACAGGAAGCTGAGATGATGATTCCAGTTCCGGACGGCGCGGTACTGCGCGGATTCACTTTTTCAGGTTCGTCAAAAGAGCCTACCGCGAAACTCCTGCCAAAAGGTGAGGCCAAGGCAATCTATCGTTCGATAGTCGCCAAACTCAAAGATCCGGCCCTCCTCGAGTTTGCCGGGTACAACATGGTCCGTTCCAGCGTGTTTCCCGTTCCCGCGCGCGGCACCCAGCGCGTGCGCCTGGTCTATGAACATATCCTGCGCGCCGACGGAAACCGTGTTGACTACGTGCTGCCTCGAAGTGAATCTTTTGAAGCGACCGCCACGCCCTGGAAGATTTCCCTCCGCGTTCAATCCAAGTCGGCTGTTTCCGCGGTGTATTCGCCCAGTCATCAAGTGGTCGTGGATCGACCGGCTGTCGAACAAGCAATCGTCCGGGTCGCCGGCGACAAGAAACTTGAGCCCGGCCCATTCCGTCTTTCATATCTCGTCGAAGGCGCCGGACTGACGGCATCGCTGCTCGCCTATCCTGACGCGCGCATCGGTGGGGGCTACTTCCTTTTGCTGGCCGGCGTGCCGGCAGGCGCTCGGGCCGAGGGACCGTCTATCAAACGTGAAGTGACACTCGTTATAGATCGCTCCGGCAGCATGCAGGGTGACAAAATGAAGCAAGCGATCGCCGCCGCGCTTCAGGTTGTTGAAGGATTGGAAGACGGTGAGGCATTCAACATCATCGACTACTCCGACACCCTCGCCCGGTTCTCTGAGCGTCCGGTCATCAAACACAAGCAGACAATTGTTCACGCACGTTCATATATCAAGAAGCTCAAAGCTGACGGCGGCACAAACATTCGCGATGCGCTCGTGGAAGCGATGAACCAGACTCCCACGCCAAAGATGTTGCCGCTAACGATCTTTCTGACGGACGGAGTGCCCACTGCTGGTGAAACTCGCGAATCGGCCATCCGCAGCGCGGTGGTCGCGGCTAACGTGCACAAACGCCGCATCTTTAGTTTCGGAGTTGGTTTCGACGTCAATGCGCCCTTGCTGACATCGGTTGCCAATGCTACGCGGGCAACTGCCACCTTCGTCTTCCCCAATGAAGACGTGGAAACCAAAGTCTCGCAGGTATTTCGCAGGTTATCCGGTCCCGTCCTGGCCGATCCGCAACTGGCCACACTCGATAGCAACGGCGCTGTCACCACGCGCGCAGTTCGCGAACTGTTGCCGGCAGAGCTGAGCGATGTTTTCGAGGGCGATCAGATAGTCCTTTTGGGCCAGTATCAGGATAACGATCCGCTGCATTTCCGGATCAGCGGCAACTACCTTGGCGCACCACGCACGTTTGATCTCAAGTTTGATGTCGACAAAGCGACGGCTCGCAATGCTTTTGTGCCGCGGCTGTGGGCCAGCCGGAAAATTGCGCGTTTAATTGAAGTCATCAAAGAAGCTGGGGCTGACAATGCCACCGTTGCGCGGGCAACGAATCGCGGTGGAGGGCGCGTGCCTACAGTGATGGCTGGTGGTCCATTCGGCGGTAGCGACGCAAACGCGCCCGTCGATCCGAAGTTGAAGGAGCTGGTTGACGAAATTGTCAGGCTCTCGACCGAGTATGGGGTGTTGACCGAATACACTTCTTTCCTCGCCCTCGACGGCACTGATCTTTCGCAGCGTGAAGCTCTCAATGAACAAACGCGCAATTCACTAATCCAAAACGTGCAGAATACCCGCACTGGAATGGGCGGCGTAACGCAGGCAATGAATGGGAGCACGCAGCGCACGCAATCCAGCGCCAACCGGTCCAACTTTTATTTCACGCAGAATATGGAGCGGGTGGAAATTACCAACGTGCAGCAGATCACGGATCGCACTTTCTTCCGCCGTAATAACCGTTGGGTGGATTCGAGTGTGCTGGATAAGGAAAAGACGCTAACGCCAGACCAGACGGTGGAATTCGGTACCCCGGAGTTTTACAAACTCGTCGATCAACTGGTTAAGGAAGGCCGGCAGGGAATTCTGGCACTGTCCGGCGAGATGCTGCTGTCTATTGATGGGAAGACGGTGCTGATCAAAGCGCTGAAGAAGGAATAGTCTGGCGGCGAATTCCCCTCCATGGAGTGCGGCTGCCTGTCGCCGCTTTGGTCTGGGCCCCGTCTGCTGGTGACCAAAAGCGCCGACTGCCGGGTCCCCTGGCGCGGCAGCCGCGCTGGGGTGGTCAAGTTGGCGCACTCATGGAGTTGATCTTGGCCCTGGCTGGCGTCTTCCCGAGCCACGTTTTCCATGGGTCACGAAAGCGCTTCAGAGATGCGCTCTCGCCTACGCTCGAAGCGGTTTCCAAAATGCATGATTGAAACAAAGTACAACGCACCGTTCACCAACAAAATCAGCGCCACTCCCAGGCTCCTTCTCGCGTCCGGCCACTGGAGCAGATAGATCATCAGGATTCCCGGCAAACTACCAAAAAATAATCCGCCCATGGCATCCACCAACGCTGCACTTGAATTTGCAAAACGAAAGAACTGCATCTTCAACGGATGGTTGACTGACATCCAATTGCCCCAGGCAAGATAAGAACAGGCCAACGCGGTGGCTTCGACCAGTCCAAAAGCAACGGCAAGCATTCCGAGTCGCCATCCGGCGAGAACCAAGATCGGAAACAGTTGTGCGCCGATGATCATCACGTAAGCGAGGTTCTTACTCAACAGGATCGCCCGTCCATTCAAAGGCATGAGCGCGTAACGATCCATCCCGCTGCGATTATCGAGACCGAAATTATTGAATGGCAGCGCTGCATTGCACAGAAAGACGATGACGATTAAAGACCAGAAGATCCCTGTGGATGTTTCGTTCGCGACAATCAAATAGAGACAGGTGAGCATGGCCGCTGCCAGCCCAAGATAGGTGTCCAGCAGTTTGCGCAGGTAGTTGAAATCTTTCAAGACCAGCCCACCCAGCCGTCCGGGCAAAACGAGCGTGGAGAACAGGATTTTTTGTCCTCCCGATTGAGAAACTGATAACAAACTGCTTTTGAAAGACCATATCGCGGCGATGCCGGCGGCAATTGTTAAAATTACCAGGACCGTCAATGAAGTTAAAAAGGCGCTGCCCGCGCTTGCACTTGCTGCATTAGTAACGAGCCGGGTAGGAAGAAACTGAGCTGAGAGTAAATTTTCCGCCCGCCCGCCTTTGATCACGTAAGCGCCGGCACCGATCAAGGTAGCAGTCGCCGCAATCCACAGAAGCTTTCGCCAGGACGCGCTGTTCAGTAAATGAGCGATGGTGAGTCCTGTGAACCATGACATGAGGATAAACAACAATCCGGCAACGATCCCAGCGATAGGGTTTCGGGCCTGGGACAATGGGTACAAAATTGCGATCGAGCCGGCGACTAACATCCAGACGGCGGGGGGAATCAGCAAAGAGAAGGCGCGTACGATGAATTGTTCGCCGAGCGCAAGCGGCAAGTGCATCCATTTGCGCGAAGCCAGCGTGTCGCGCCGATTCGCGGCCACTGGGTAGAGCCAAACCAGGAAGATTGCCGTGAGAAGTTGAGGAAGTAGTTTGGCGTTGCCGATGGCGAGGTTTGCAGCTGCGACCCGCAACACCTGCACATACTTGAACGCAACCAAAACGGAAAGCAGGAGAACGATGCCCTGATTGCTCCGCAATCCGGCGCGCGAAAATCTGCGCCAATAGGCTCGCCACTCGTAAGTAATTATCAGTTTTACCCGATCCACTCGAGGTCCCCGACGTCTCCTCTGACAACGTGTTTGAAGAAAAGATCTTCAAGAGTTTCACCTGATTGAAGAGTCTCGGCGACCGTCTGCCGGCAAACAATTGTGCCGGACACGATGATCGCGAAATCTGTGACCAACCGTTCAACCACTTCCAAAATATGCGACGTCAGGAAAATGGTGACGCCCTTGCCCGCCATTAGCAGCAGAAGGTCCTTAATGTTTCTTGACGCCACAGGGTCAATCCCCTCAAACGGCTCGTCGAGGAATAAGACTGACGGGTTGTGAAGCAACGCCATCGCCAGCGAACATTTCTTCCGCATGCCAAACGATGCTTGCTCGACATACGTATTCCGGCTTGAAGCAAGGTCAAGATAGTTGAGTAGCTCAATGGCGCGCTTTTCTGTTTCCTTCCGGCTCAGTCCATAAACCGGCCCACTCAGCGTGAGGTGCTCCCAGATTGTGAGCGCGTCAAAAAGCGCAAGCTCTTCGGGCAAAACCCCAATCCTCTTTTTCACTTCCAAAGGCGACTTGAGAATTGAGGTGCCGGTGATTAGTGCATCGCCCGTGGTCGGCGCCAGCAAGCCCGTGAGCATCCTGACTGTCGTTGACTTGCCGGAGCCGTTTGGACCGAGGAATCCAAAGATTGTTCCTTTGGAGATTTGTAGATTGAGATCGTTGACCGCCACCAGCCGGCCAAACTTTTTCGTTAGGTTCTTTGTCTCGATCTCAAACATTTTGGCTCAAGTCAACTTTTCGCTTGGCGCGCAGTTACTTGCACTTCGCAGGATGTCGCCACCAGACTTCCAAATCCATCGTCACACTCTGCAGTCGCCTTGATTGTTTTTCCAGCCAGCCCAACAGTATCCACCTTGATAGTGCGTGTGTGTTGACCCTCGAGTATTCTTCCCGCGCTGAGAGTCCAAGTAATTTTGACGAGGTCGTGAGGATAGTCGGCGGACAGGGTAACTTCCTCACCTTCCTCGAGCCTGCTGGACGGACAACTCAGACTAATAGTGGGTGGAACACCGGGGTTATGTTGCCTCGGCAACATGCCCGCCAGCATCTCAAACGAATCGTGGACCGCGCTATACGAAACCTTTAACTGTTCGTTTGTTCCTCGTCTGGCGTCGGATCGAAATTTTGTAAGCGCCTGACTAAAAGTTTTAAGTCCCTTCACGAATTCTGCCTTCTGCTCCTCGCTCGTGCCGGCCGGGACTCCGAGTCGGACGATGGCCCTGCCGCGCGAATACAACAGGCCCGCTTTCGTTCTGATGCTCTTGTAGTCTCCCTTTGGTAACGCTTCGTGTTCCAAAGGATGTAGTACGTCATGGAAAGTTTCATACTGTTTGACGCTGAAGCCGTGCTGCGGGGCCGCGTCTGACCTCATTGCGGAAAGCGCAAATATCGTTGATAGAAAAAGAGCCAATACCATAACCGCATTAAGTTTTTTCACTTGATTCCTCCGAAATGTTCTAAGTTGGAAAACGTTCGCGTCCAGATTATAGTCTTCGTCGTACGTTGAGCAACGTGCATCGATAGAGGGGTAGTAGCTCGGTTTAAAAAGTAGCCTCGGGTGTCCCGCCCGTGAATCACGCCGCAAGATGCGCGTGCCACAATCAAACCGACCACTACCCGAAAGACGAGTGGGGTCAAAGCTATATCTTTCGATCGGCTTCAAAAGCAAGCTGAAGCTTCTACTCTAAACAAATTGAAGTCGGGTCAACATGTCTGAAAAAAGCATCCAGGAAACCTACGCACCAAATCTCGCGTGTTTTGGTTGTGGGCCGGCAAACGAAAAGGGCCTGCACGTTCGCAGCTTTCCGAGTGGCGAAGAAGTGGTGGCGGATTTTCAACCCGAAACCTATCAGGAAGCGTTTCCAGGAGTGTTGAGCGGAGGCATCATCGGAACACTCCTCGACTGTCATTGCAACTGGAGTGCGGCCTGGCATCTCATGAAAGCCGGCGGTCTGGAATCTCCGCCCTGCACCGTGACTGCGGATTACACCATCAAGCTGTTGCGGCCGACGCCCACCGACAAACTAATTCATTTGGTTGCCCGGGTGATTGAGTCGACCGGTGATCGTGCGATCGTTGAAGGTGAATTGATTGCTCACGGCAAGGTCTGCGCCACCTGTAGCGGCACGTTTGTGGCCGTGAAATCCGGACATCCTGCTTATCATCGCTGGTAGGACAGGCATTCCTGCTTGTCCTCTTCGGCTCTTCAGCTGCTGGGAACAGCAAACCCAGAACATTTTCCATTTCTCATTCTCATCGCATTCGGCTGTCGCGGTTACTTCGTCGTAGCTAATGCGACGGCCACACTTGGGGAATGTCAACAAACGCCAACACCGCTGGGTCCTCAATGGCAAACGAGAAATGGCAAATGAGAAATGGAAAATCTCCGGTGTTGCGCGCAGAGGCATCTTCTTCAACCGGGACAGACAGGAATGTCTGTCCTACCGTTACATCCACACTCCTCTCCTGTGGCTTGCTCGCCTGTAAGTTTCTCACTTCTTAACTAAGCTCATTATCTGAACAAGTCTGACCGCGCAGTTCTTCTTGCAACATGATCACCCAACTTAGGTTTGAACTTCGCAAGCTAATCCGCTCGAAAGGGTTTTACCTGTCCTTTGCCGCTCTGGCTGCGTTCGTCCTCCTGATGCTGTGGGGCTTCTATTCTTACGCACAGCAGAAGACCAGCGGTCTGGCCGGCGAGCAATTCAAATATACCTATGAGTCGAAGAGCTACTTCAACGGATTGACGTTCGCTCTCTACTCACTGATTTTCGCGTTTAGCCTGGTGATACCGATCTTTGTGGTTATGAATGCAGGAAGTCAGATTGCGGGTGAGCAACGGTCCGGAACGTTGCGCATGATGTGTATTCGACCGGTTTCGCGGGTGGCGATCGTTCTCTCAAAATTCCTCGTGGTAGCAATCCATACTTATCTACTAATGGCTTTCTTCATTGCACTCAACCTGTTGGTGGGATTGCTGTTTATTGGCTGGGGCAGTCTCGAGTTGTATCCGGGCCCGTTAAACCTCGTGGACCAACCCGGCACTATCCTTCGCGACGAAGCTGTTTGGCGTTTCTTTTACGCAAGTTTCTCCGGCGCCTGGGCCCTGCTCGTGGTCGCCGCTGTCGCCAACCTCTTCTCAGTTCTGTTCGAGAATCCGGTCACGGCCGTGGCTGCCACGCTGGCAGTTTATCTGACACTTTACATCGTCGGCCGAATCGAGTTCTTCATCACTCTGAGCCCATATTTTTTTACGACTAACATGGACTTCTGGCGCGACGTCTTGAAGCCGGAAATCCCCTGGGCCAGTTTCAATCAGCAAGCTGCCACCTGCGGCGCATACATTTTTGGTTTGTTGTTGCTATCGATCGTAATCTTCGAGAGAAAGGACATAACCAACTAGGATGTGGTGGAAACTCCTTGTTGGCGGTTTGTTTGTCTTGATGCTCACGGGCGCGTTCTGTCTCGGGCCAGCGCGAGGCGGGGACCCATCGGACGAGTTGGGTCGGCAAGACCAGACCGCGCGACGCTTTCGCTTGATGAGTTGGAACATCGGATATGGAAATCTCGAGTCTGAAACGCGCACTCATTCGGAGGATTTGCCGGCAGTCGCGGAGTTGATCATAAGTAACGATCCTGACGCGGTCGCCATTCAGGAACTGACCGGCGAGGATCAGCTCAAGATTCTGTTAGCTCTATTGAAGGATCGCTATCACGGGGCCGCCGCTTCCATCGGAAGTTCAGATCGGGTAACTGCAGTTCTGGTTAAGAAGCAACCCGGGAAGACGGCCATGCCGCGATTTGAGAATATTCGGGCAGCCGATAAGTTTGCATCTGCTGCAACATTTCGCTGGACCAGTCAGGCGCCGGAGATTGTTCTCATCAGCGCACACGCCGATGCTTTCAGCGCCTCGCGCCGCCGCACTTTCATTGCCGAACTGATTGATTGGACACGTCACGGGACGAAAGGAAAGACCACACTTATCGCAGCTGATCTCAACTTCGAAGTCAGCACCCAAAAGCAATCCCACCTCTTTACTGACAATGCGAAGCACGACAGTGAATCGTATGCGACTCTGTTAAATGACTTTAGCGATCTTGCGCGCGGCGCCGGAGCGACTGCTGTAAATGCCCGTCGTATCGACTACATTTTCGGTCCGTCGACGGCCTCGGCAGCGCGTGCCGAAGTGTTGCGCGATGCGGCTATCGGTCGCATGGATCATTGGCCATTGCTGGTCGAGATTGATTTCTGATTTCTGTAACGCAAACTGTTAGTTTGCGTAATTTGTACACAGACGGGTGCGGAATTTGTCAGCACGCAAACTAACAGTTTGCGTTACACATCATGAGTGAATGGATTCTGCAGACGCAGGAACTAACTAAGAGATACGGCCGGCGATTGGCCGTGGACCGCATTTCGCTCGCCGTTGAGCGGGGCGACATTTTCGGATTTCTTGGACAGAATGGCGCTGGGAAATCTACTTTGATTCGAATGGTCCTCGGACTAATTCGGCCTACGCGCGGTCGTGTTCTCCTCTTTGGACATGACGTCGCAAAACACTCCCTGAAGGTGTTGGGCCGTGTAGGGGCCATCGTCGAAGCGCCCGCTTTTTATGAAAATTTTTCGGGTCGCGAGAATCTTCGCTTACTGGCCTCGATGTCCGGAGGCGTCAGTCGCAAACGTTTGGAAGAAATCCTAGCCCTGGTTGATTTGGCTCCGCGCGCTGATGATCCCGTGCGCACATATTCGCATGGAATGCGACAACGACTAGGTATAGCGCAGGCACTCCTGCCAAATCCTGAATTCGTGATTCTTGATGAACCGACTGATGGTCTGGATCCACAAGGCATCCATGAAGTTCGAGGGTTGTTGCGCCGTTTGCGGGACGAACTGAAACTGACAATTCTTTTGTGCAGCCATATGCTCGATGAGGTTGAACGCGTCTGTAACGCTGTAGCTATTATCAACCAGGGACGCCTGCTATATCAGGGCCCCATCGGAGATCTGCTCACTGATGACATGCTGGTAAGGATTAAAGTAGATCGACCCGAGGCTGCCTTCCAGATGTTGTCGTCTGACCCTCGAATCGCGGTAAACCGTAACGGTTCGGATTCCATCTCCGTGAAAATGCACAGCGACTGCATCCCACGCATTAATGCTCAATTGGTGACTAACGGCATCGCCGTCAGAGAACTGACGCCGCAACGAGCAACCCTCGAAGACGTGTTCCTCAAACTGACGCAACCTCCAGCGTGAAACTGAATTGATACGCGTTTAACCTCGACCGGCGGCGGCCACGATCCGATACAGATTTGTCGCGCTGGTGCAGTTTGTTCGATCAGAAGCATTTCTTCGCGAACTTTGCGTCTGGCTTTGCGACCTTTGCGGTTTCTTCTGGTTTAGACCTGCCGCAAAGTACGCAAAGGTTTTCGCAAAGAACGCGAAGCAAACTGCACCAGTGCCAGATTTGTCGAACGCAAAACAGGGTGCCGTGACGTCCTACCACAATGGTCAGTTTGCCTACCTAATTCGCCGACAGGTATCATTCCCTCCTCAGGCTCCCAGACAATTTACTAAAGGACACGAATGCCAGATCTTCTTCATCGCCCCCGCCGTCTGCGCAGAACCGCTAACTTGCGAGCGCTCATTCGCGAAACGCGTCTGGGCCCGGAAGATTTTGTGCTGCCGCTCTTCGCCTGCGCCGGCTCAAATATCCGGCGCGAGGTTGCGTCGATGCCGGGCGTGCACAATCTTTCTGTTGATGAGATTGCCGGTGAAGCGGCGCGCGCCTACGACATTGGCGTTAAGGGGATAATGCTATTCGGATTGCCCGAAGCGAAGGATGAATTTGGCTCAGGGGCGTATCATGAAAACGGTATCGTCCAGCAAGCGGTCCGTTCAATTCGCGCGGCAGCGCCGGATCTGGTGATCATGACTGACACGTGCCTCTGCGAGTACACCTCTCATGGACACTGCGGCGTGGTGCGGGAGGATGAAGTCCTGAATGATCCTTCACTGGAACTGCTGGCACGGATAGCCGTAAGCCAGGCCGAAGCCGGCGCCGACGTTATCGCGCCCTCGGCGATGATGGATGGTCAGGTGCTCGCAATTCGCGACGCTTTGGACGAGGCCGGCTTCGAACACATTCCAATCCTGGCTTATGCGGTAAAGTTTGCTTCGGCCCTCTATGGGCCATTTCGCGAAGCCGCCGACAGTGCGCCGGCTTTTGGCGATCGCCGCGCATATCAGATGGATGGGGCCAACGCTCGTGAAGCGATGCGCGAAGCAGAGCTGGACTACGCCGAAGGGGGCGACATCCTGATGGTTAAGCCGGCGACGGTAAACCTCGACATTTTACGAATGCTCCGCGATCAATTTGACGTGCCGCTTGCTGCTTATCATGTATCAGGCGAATACGCGATGATAAAGGCTGCCGCGCAGCAAGGCTGGATCGACGAGGAGCGCGTGATGATGGAAACATTGATGAGCATCAAACGCGCCGGAGCAGACATCATACTGACCTACTACGCCCGGGAGGCAGCGAGATTGCTCGCCTAAGTTTCAATTTCCAACGGAGACCACAGTTAATGAAAACGTTCTTCAGTCTGGTTTTCGCATGCGGTTTTGTTTTCGCGTCGAGCGCGCATGCCCAGGTTAATCGCCCTCAGCCCTCGCCCAGCCCAACTCCCAGACCTCCGGCAGCTGCTACGCAAACTGTCGATTGCGGTTGCGAAGACAAACCGCTCCCCGAGATTCTGGCAACAGTAAACGGAATTCGCATCTCGAAGCTGGACATCAGCGAAGAAACCCGGCAACGCATCGCGAGTCTTCAACAACAGGTTATCGAAGCGCGTCAACGCGAACTGGATCTGCAAATCAATTCCCTCTTGCTGGATGCCGAAGCACGGAAGCTCGGAATAACTACGACTAAGCTTCTGGAGGCTGAAATTGTGGCTAAGGTTATCGCGCCCACCGATGCTGAGGCTCAGGCATTTTACGATCAAAACAAGGAAAAAATCGGACGAGACTTCGCGACTGTTAAGGCCGATATCATCGGCTACCTCAGCGAGCAACGGCAACGAGACTCGGCAAAGAAATTGGCGGAACGTCTGCGCGCCGCAGCTGCGCTTCGCATTTCAAATGAGGCCGTTACGCCGGGATTGACCCCGGCGGCCCGCGCTCGAATTTTTGCAACTGTGAATGGCAGGAACATAACTTCGGGCGACATTGAAGATAGTCTGAAGCCGCTGATTTTTAGTGTCCAGGATTCGACCTACAATTTTCGCAAGCAGGAAGTCGAATTAAGGATTAACGACGTGTTGCTCGAACAGGAAGCAAAGAAGCGAGCGATCACGACGACCTCGCTGCTGGCCACCGAGGTGACTGCAAAGGTAAAGCCCGTTTCAGAAGCCGAAGCTTTGGCGTTTTTCAACGCCAACAAGGAGCGCGTAAACGGCGACTTTGCCACACTGAAAACGCAGATTATCGAGTATTTGAAAGAAGCGGCGCTGCGCGACGCGCAATCAGATTTTGCCACGCGTTTGCGCAACGCTGCTCAGATCCAGGTCTTCCTGACTCCTCCGCAGCAACCGACGTATCAACTGGCCGTCGACGATCAGCCGACGCGAGGAAATGCCAACGCTTCAGTTACCTTGATCGAGTTTACGGACTATCAATGTCCAAGTTGCGCGAAGCAACACCCCGTGTTCGAGAGGTTGTTCGCGGAGTATGGCTCGCGCGTAAAATTCGTAGTTCGGGATTTCCCCCTGGCGCAGTATGAGAATTCCTCGAAAGCGGCTGAAGCCGCGGAAGCCGCGCGCGAGCAGGGGAAATACTGGGAGTATGTGGCGCTGCTTTACCGCAATCAATCAGCGCTGCAAGTCGCTCAGCTGAAGCAATACGCCAGCACGTTGGGGTTGGATCGCGTCAAGTTTGACGCAGCCCTGGATAGTGGCAAGTTTGCGGAAAAGATTTTGCGCGACCGGCTCGACGGGCAGAAGGCCGGTGTCTCGAGTGCACCCGTTTTTTTTGTTAACGGTAAGCGAGTAAATGATGCGTCATACGAAACGCTGAAGGCTGCCATTGAAAGCAACTTGAAACCCAGATAGTCGACCGGAAGATTAGGATTTGGTTAACGCAGTTGAGACCATCGGTGAAGTAGCCTACTGAGAGGGTTGGAGTCGAAAAAAAGGCTCGCCCGCAAGAAAAGCCAGGGAAACTGTTTACAGGCATTGGCGCGTCACGCAACCTTGTATAAGATGCCGAGCGTCTAAGCTAACCAATAAGGGAAACCAACAAGCGAAACCAACCAGCGGGAATGCCAGCTTTATCGCGGAGGTCCGAATGAGCGTATTTCCCAGTTTACTTCTGCACGATTCAGGTCGAAACATCAAACCAGTTGGCCTAATAGCCGGCATTGTTCTTCTGACCGCGGTAATGGCGAGCGGAACGGCGGCTCAATCGGGACGTCGGGCCCGCTCCCTTCCCGCAATCAACCCTTCTTCAACTCCGAACGAGTCCACCAATTCGAGCGAGTCCGAAACCGCAAAACGTGTGGCCGGACCGCAGTTGCCCAAAATTAAACTCCTGTTTGCGCGCCAGCTAACTTCGAAACATCTTCAAAATGAGGATGTGATCGCTGCCAGCTTCTTCAAGCGTTTGACCGACTTTATTAATGTCGACTGCACTTCGATTGGTGATTTGAAACAAGCCCAGGCGCTAGCCCGGGCAAAGTCGGAAAAGGAGGCTTTCGTGGTCCTGCTGAAGTTTGATATGAACAACTATCAAAGCGGGACGATACTGCTCGACTCGCCTGATCTTGAAGTTGAGTATTTTGCTTTTGCTCCGCGAACGGGCAAGAAGCACGCTAAAGGTAAGGTCTATTTTCAGACCATTGGGAGCGGCAGAATGCAGAAGAGCGGCTGGCCCAATGGCACCCCGATCAGAATTACTCCTGAAGCTGCCGGAATAGAGGCGGCTGAAACTTTGCACCACTTGCTGCTTGCCAAGGCCGTGGCCGCCAGGCCGCGTCCCTGAGCATCCGCGAATAGTTTGAACTCTACTTCAATTCATCGAGGGCCTTGCCAAGTCGGTCCAAACCCTCAACCAGGATTTCCGTTTCGCCGCCCAGCCCGATCCTGAAGTGCGCCGGCATCTCGAAGTAACTTCCCGGAACCACCGACGTGTCATATTTCTCTCGAAGTAAAGAGATCAGCTTGTCGGCGGTTTCCTCTCTCACTCGCGGAAACATGATCGAGCCCTGCGACGGACGCACGGCCTCCAAATCATTGCGTCCATCGAGAAATTTATTCAGCAATTTACGGTGCTCATCAAGGCGATTGCGGGAGTGAGTGGCAATCCCCGAGAGTTGGTCGAGCGCGAAAACGCTGAGACGCTCACTCGCATGGACCGGCGAGGCGGCAAATAGATCATTCAGACGCCACATTGACTTCGCCAGCGCGGGCTCAGCCAGAATCCAGCCGCACCTCAGGCCGCTAAGTCCAAAAGCCTTAGTCAGACTACTTGTTACAACAAACTCCGGACCCAGATGAAACGCCGTCCGTGGTGGTTCTTCGAAAAGCATTTCCAGATAGACCTCATCGATCAGAACCCGCAGATTTTTCTCACGGGCCAACGCCCCGATTTCCTTCAAAGCCTCGTGATCGGTGAGAACGCCGGTTGGATTGTGAAGGTTGGCGAACACGATTAAGCGGGTTTCAGAACTCAAGGGCTTTTCGATCTCGGTCGCGTTGACTTGAAACTGATTCTCAAAGCGACGATGGAATCGTTTTACTTTGGCGCCAAGGAAAAGCGCAGTAGCGAGCAGTGGTTCATATGCGGGGCTCTCCATCAGGATTTCGTCGCCGGGTTGTATCAGTGCCGCCAAAGCAAGATGGTTGGCAAATGAAGTGCCTGCCGCGGTGACCACACTCGCAGGGTCCACTCGATAACGAGAGGCCAGGGCGTCAATCAGCGGCGCATAGCCATACCCACCCTCGCCAGTAATTTCGAGGTCGTCCAGGGAAACACGCAGGTCCGTTAATTTCAAATTCGCGAGCCCGCTCGTGGCCAGATTAAAACGCGCACGGGAACTCATTTTGGCCCAGTGCATGTATTCAGAAACCATTGCCACGCGTTTTCCAGTCATTTCTTCTCGCTTCCTAGCCGGCGCCAGAAAAAGAAAAACGGAATGCCGGCGATGAGAATTCCCAGGCCTATCAAGGTATTCTCGGGATATTTGTAAACAGTATTGATTACAACCAGCCAGCAGATGGCAATGAATGCAAGCGTAGTTACTGGATGGCCTGGAACCCTCGCGATTCCGGTCCGTCCCTTCCTGGCCTCGACATCGCGTGGCTGTTTGGCGTCAGCCCGTTTCCGAAAAATGAAGATGCAAACGGCTGTTGCGCCAAAGAAGATGAAATCAACCGAGACTACATAGTTCAGAATCTTATCGTAACTGCCGGTGCTGGCTATGATCATCGCCAACACGCCCTGCAAGGCAATGGCTAAGATCGGCACCTGTGTCTTCGGGTGAAGTTGTCCAACACTTTTGAAAAACAACTGGTCCTTCGCCATGGCAAAGTAGACTCGCGGAGCGGTAAGCATCCCCTGGCTCAGGAATCCCAGGGTGGAAATAGCGATACCTGCCGCGATAGCTCGCGCTCCGGTCTGGCCCAGAGCGATACGCATCACATCCGACGCTGGTGTGGTGGTGGCGGCCAAACCTGCTACTCCCAAGACGCGCAGGCAGACGAAGTTTACGGCGAGATAGAGTAAGACAACGCCGCTAACTCCAATGAGGAGGGCGCGCGGTAGATTCTTTTGTGCGTCACGAATCTCTCCGGCAACGAAACTCGCGGTTTGCCAACCGCCAAAGGCGAACAGGACTGGAACCATCGCCGCGCCCACCGCGGTGATTAAGTCGAACGAAGCCGGCTGCATCTGCTGATCGAGCAGCGCGCCGGATGCAACCGGACCAATTTCATTTTGCGGAACGACGAGCATCAGACCGCACGCGATGAGCGCGAGAATGGCCAGAATTTTCAGGACCATCAGCACGCTCTGCACGGTGCTGCCGGTACGCACTCCGAGACAGTTAATCAACGTCAACGCGGCCAGGGCAATCATCGCCACGACGGAATCTGACACCGGCAACCTTGTCAGTTCCAAAAAATAACGTGCGAAGGTTACGGCCACCGCCGCCATGCCCCCGGTTTGAATGACGAGGAGCAATCCCCAGCCATAAAGAAATGCGACGAGCGGATGATAAGCGTCGCGCAAATAGGCGTATTGACCGCCGACCTCAGGTCGCAACGCAGCCAATTCGGCCCAGATGAAAGCGGCAATAAGCGCGACGAGCCCGCCTAGCGCCCAAACGCCAAGAATAAGAAACGGCGTTTTTACCTGGCGCGCAACGACCGACGGGTTCATGAAAATTCCCGAACCGATGATGCCGCCCATCACGATCATGGTGGCATCGAAAAGACCCAGACGTCGCGCCAGCGCCGGCTTTGCGTTTTTCGTAAACTCAGAACCTCCAGTAGCAGCCATTCCGTTCCTCCTCAACTGCCCGGGAGTTTATAGATCCACTCAATACCGGAACAGCTTTTGGCGTGTGATGCGCTTGTCTCAGACGTTGTACGCCGCCCCGGCGACGCGTAGCGTCGCAGTTCACGTCCCCAAATACTTTTGCAGCAAAGCCACCTGTGATCGTGAATTCTCATGAATTGACCTTAAGCGGTAATGCCCTGCTTATCCCGCAATAGACCACATGTTATTCTGGTCCGCACATCATCGCATTTTCGACGGACAAGCCGATACACAGCAAGCCCTTGGGCATGCGAGTAGTTTGACGTCCAACCTCGGTTGCGCCTCCGCAGGAATAACGCTAACCTTTCGGCTTTTGTTAAGGCCCGATGTTTCAGAAGGATGGGCCCTGCAGCAACCGGCCCAGATCGGGATTTGAGGACGAACATTTGGCGAGGGCAGACACAACTATCACGGCGGGTTTGAACCCAGACTACTTCGCCACGCGAGGCCTGGTAACCATCAACCGCAGAGTGCTCATCGCCGCCCTGACGTTATTTGTACTGTTCGGGTTTGGAGTGCGGGTTTCGAGTCTGAGCGCCGAGGGCCTAAGTGAAGACGAACTCAATAAGCTTCAGGCTGTCGGCGACTATCGCGCAAACGGTCTCACTTCGGCAAATAGCGAACATCCGTTTCTCATGAAAGCATTGTTGACGGCCAGCATGGTCATCGTCGACAAGTGGAACAGCATCCCTTCTCTGGGCGGCCAGAAACCGATCTCACGCGAAGCGGCCCTCCGATTTCCCGGCACCGTTTTTGGCGCGCTTACGGCAGTTCTTATCTTCCTGCTCGCAGCGGAATTATTCGGTGCTGAAGTAGGATTGGTTGCGGCGGCGCTCTGGGCCTTTGATCCCATGGCCATCGGCTTCAACCGAATCGCGAAAGAAGACTCCTTCCTGTTGTTCTTCTTCCTACTCGGCAACATTTTGTGGCTTTACGGCCAACGCGTCGCAGAACAAACCCAGTCGACTCACCGTGCGGAAAAATATTACTGGCTATCGGGCGCCGCCTTCGGCGCGATGATGGCTTCGAAGTATGTCCCCCAACTCCTCACCGTAGCGATCTGCTATTACTTTGTCTTTCAGGGCGTTCCTGCGACCCGCTGGCGCCTCGGAAAAATCCGGCTGCTTAAGTTCTTGGGCGTAATGGGTGTGGTGTTTGTCATTCTGAATCCAACCATCCTGTTGCCAGGCACCTGGCGCCAGATGGGCCAGTTTGCCGGACAGAAATTAATTGGTCACGACGGTTATGAGTTTATGGGCCAGCTCTACTCGCATCGACTGACCGACTGGCTGAACGGAATACCATGGTATTTCTACCACGCGTTTTTGGCGGTCAAGCTTCCCTTGTTGACTGTGTTGGGATTTGTAGCGGGCTTGCCACTGCTGTTCCGGCGCAAGGTCGGTGACGGACGCTACTTCCTGCTGATGTGGATGTTTCTCTGGATGATGACCTTTAGTCTTGGCGGAGGAAAGTTTACTCGTTACTTTACGACGATCCTGCCGGCAGTGCTTATCACGTCTGCGATCGGTGTGCAGGCAGTGGGACGTTGGCTGGGTGAACTACTTTCAAGATTAATGAGCGCTGAGTGGGCGAAAACTTACACGAGTCCCGCACTCGCACTAATCATCGTGGTGGGATCCGCAATCGTCCTGACTACCGTTGCTCCACATTTCCGTCTTTATACGAACGCCCTGGGCGGTGGCGAAACGAAAATCGGTTACTACTTTCCTCACGATGAGTTTTACGATGCGAGCGTCCGCGAGGTAGTGAATGAAATTGCCAAACGCGCTAAGCCAGGGGCCACGGTTGCCAGCGAGACGCCGGGACTGGCCGCTTACTACGCCGGACAGGCTAATCGTCCCGACCTGATTTTCGTTTCCATTTCGGATCCAAAAGCACTGGCCCAGCTGCGCGAGGGCGACTTCATCGTTGACGCGCGAGGACGCCGGTATTTCAGCAATGAAGCGATTGTCTCAGCCCTCAAACAAACTGGACCGCCAGCCTTTACGGTCTCACTCGGGTCTGTGCCTTCAGCATCGATTTACTGGCTGGATCAGAAGACGCAGAATGTTGTAGTTGAAACCTCACGACAGATATCGCCGCAAGCACGAAGACTCTAGCTAAAAGCTAGTGTCTGACTTCGACCTCTACGGGCTTGGCGTCGTGCAAATTATGACCTTCCGGCCAGTTGGAAATATTCACTCCATATAACGAGTCAGACTCCGGAGTAACAGCGAACCGGATCGTAAGCGGCAAACCGCGCATTGCGCGCAGGCGAAGGAAGAGCGAATCAATCCGCCACTCCTGAATCAGCGGTTGACCCGCAGGTTCGACCGGAATCAGCCGTGATCCATAATCTTTCCCGTTAACAAATAGCGTCACGCGAGTTTTGATGTCAGCTGGCTTCGCATCGATCGGCAGCACCGGTTGAATATGTGCCCGCACCACGATTTCGCTAACGCGACGCCGGTCCTCGCGCGCGGGAACTGTGTACTCCAAAAAGCCGGCGCCGAAGCCCCAAATATATCCTGGTCCACCACCAACCTTTTCGAAGCGCGCCTGCTGCGCCATACGCGGCGAGAAGCGATAGAGAATCGACTTGTCGTCGCGAACGATCATCAAGGGTTTAGTTGCCGAATCTTCTTCTCCGCGGGTCCATGCATATTGGCGTGGCACCAAATGTTTGCCGGGCTCAGTCAGACGCCCCGGCACTTCTGCGGTTCGCAACGACTCAAACAATTGCGAGGCCCGTAGAATTTCTGCCACCAATCCCTTATCTCGATCAGACGGGTATGCCACGCCGTAGCCGCGCGCCGGGTCGGGAGTCCAGATCCAGAACATCGCACCAGCCGAGCCAGCGCGAATATTCCTCTCGAAAAATGCGCGATACCATTCCGACTGCGAAAACCCGTTGAAACCCTCGGGGCCCATCCCAAATTCCCCCATCACGAGGGGCTTCCTCAACGAATGCGCTGCGGCCATCCGGTTCTCAACGAAGTCGTGGAAGTCCGCGGGAGAATCAACCGCGACGTCGCGATCCGGGTTCGGGTAGTGATGAACATCGCAGTAATCAATGTTTGGCAGTTTGTGATCGGCCAGCCACTCACGTCTCTCGGCCGCCGTTCGATAGCCCCAAACGCCTGAGGTGATGAGGTGATTGCTGTCGAGCTTCCGTATGTGGTTGCTCATCTCCTCGACCCAGGCGCGCCTTTCGTGCCAGCGCGAAGTCACTGCCTGGCCTTCATTGATCAACTCCCAACCAAAGATCGTCGGGTCGTCGCGGTAAGGTACGCCGGTGATCGTGTTCTTTCGCGTGACTATTTTTTCCAGGTGTTCGCGATAGAGCTTTCGCGTTTCATCATTGGTGTAAAACAGCATCGCGCGTTCCGGATTGATTCCAAAAGGATACTTATCGTCGGCGGCATCATTGATGCCGACCCAGCGCAGGTATTGCGTAACCCCACCGGTGTCGCGCCACCAGTTTGCGAGACAGAGTTGTACGAGAATCTTGTTGCGCGCTGCTTCCGCGATCACCTTATCGAGATGGACGAGCGATTCCTCGTTCCACTCGCCCGGCTTCCAACGGAATGGATGGGTGCGTGGCCAGTCGGCGAAATCCGCTAAGGGCCCGACATCGTTCTGGCCACCTTCGCCCGATGCCCAAACCCGCACGACGCGAATTCCGGCTTGAGACGCACGTGCCAACGTCTCCGGCATCTGTGCGCGATCCTCATCGCGATACATCACGGCTATGTTGGCGCCCACGAAACGGAATGGGCGGCCCTGGATCACGAAGCGAGTCCCTTGCGCACGAACAAAGGGCCCCGACCGCGCCTGGCTAAACGATTCGCCACCATCGCGAAACAAAAAAACCGCCGCGCCCACGGCAATTGCGAGCGCGGCCATTGCTAAAACTTTTTTCGCCATCAATTAAACTCTGGCGATGTCCGGCAAACTCTGATTTGTCGGCAATTTCGCCCTAATCCTCCAGTAAGAAGCAACAAACTGAAGTTGGTCTACTCAGCGCGGATTCGTCAATCTGATGAAGCCCATAATTGCGCAGACCGCTGCCAGCAAAATGAAAAAATTAAAGAAGGCCAGAATGTTGAACACCAACCCGTTGTCATTCGTTAGCACACCAAACGCTACAGCCAGGAACTGAAGGTGAAACAACAGCAAGCAGACGGCGCCCAACGAGAACCACCTGGCTGATGGGCCAAAGGCACGGGCGCGGGCGAACCCAAGCACCGCCGCCACTAACCAGGCGATTGCGCCTGCCACAAACATTCCCACGAACACGGGTACGAAGTAACTCGGCTGATGGAAAGTGGTTTGCGCTTGAAGCAGCACGGTCAGAACCATAAAAATTTACTCCTGGGGAATTAGTGCAAATGACAAAGTAAGCGCCGCTTGTGCACGTCAGAATTCACAATCTGTGCACAAACGGCGTCAAAGTTATGATTATGGTCAGTCTCAAACCGCAGGGAATAACCCACATACGGCGGCCCACTTTGAAGTCTCGGTCACGCGAGTCACGCAATTCGAGAGCATCCGAAAGCCTATTGCGTGATGTGGATCTCCTCTTCCTTGTTGACGTGACCCAGGAAGTAGAGCAACCCACAAACAAACGCAACCGCAGCCAATCCCAAAGCAATCCAACCTTCGGTATGACCGCCGGTTGGGTCTAATGAAGTCACAAATTTGTAGAAGTAGTAGATCGCTCCCACAGCGGCAGCCAGACCCACAACCGCAGCAATCAAATCTTTCATCTTCGTTTACCTCCGGCCAATGAGTTGCAATGAAGGGCTAAGGATAAAGCCGTTTTCGGTTAACTGTGGGCAGCATGTTAACGCCGCACCCCGAGGAACGCAAGCGTCAGGGTTCGTCAGCAATGTCATAAAGATGTGTCCCCAAGGTCTGCATTTGCCCGGCAATTGGCGGTCTGAGAAGGGAAATTAGCGAATCTGTTGCTTCAGAATAACGCGTCCCTCGCCCGCCCGCTGCGTAATTCGCTCCCGATCCAGATACTCGAGCAAGGGAATCGCATACTTGCGCGAAACACCCGCGAGTTCTTTAAAAGTTGGCACATCGATAAGCCGCTCCGGCTCATGCTGCGACGCATACTCGTACAAGAGTTTTTTCAACTCTGCGAGGGCATCAGCGTGGATAAAAGTCTCTCCCTGAACCCTCACCAGAATTCCGTTATCGATGAGTCGTTGCAGAATCTTTCGTCCGTGAGTTCGCTGGGCCGGAGCAACGCCCGCCACTTCCAGGACTTGCTCCACCGACGGCATCGCCATTCCTGCGTTTCTATAAGCGCCCGCGATCCGATCGCTTAACGCGCCATCAGCCCCGGAAAGGTCAAGACTATGATCTGACGCGCGCACCACGTCTTTTTCAGAAACGACCAGTCCTTCTGCCTCCAAATGCGCCAGCACTCCTTTGAATATTTCCGGGGGAGCGTGGGTGAAATGTCGTTCCCTGAGTGTTTCGCGAGGAAGGCCGCGTGATAACGGTTGGCTCCTATGGTGTAGACGAACTGCGTCAAGCGAAGCTTGCGCCAGACCGTCCCGGTTCTCGCGAGTGATCAAGACGCCGTCAATATCCAGGACGGCTCCGTCGCGCTGTGCTTGCCCGGCAACTTCTGCAATTACTTTGCTGGTCCAGCCCGTACGCGCACCCACTTGCAACAATCTCAATCCGTGGTCTCCGGTTGCTTGCACGAAAGCTGCGAGCTTTGCCGATCGATTCGGATCCGTTAGTGCTCGTAAATGTGCGCACGTCCTGGTCAGCTCCTTGCCGCGATGTTTTGTTGCTGCGGGATCGAGCACTAAACCGCCCGCTATCGTCTGGGCCGGAGAGTAAGATCGAACAATGAATCGCTCGCCATGCAATGCCACCACCGGGCTTTCAAGTCGGAGTTGGGCAAAGCCGGAATCACCGGGTGCAACTTCGCCAGCTGAATTCAAGACTCTGACGCGAGCTAGGGCCTCCGCTGTGCCAATATGCACGCGCACGCGCGCGCGCGTCTTGATTGCCCGCGGCGCGCTCCGCAGAACGCTCAACTCAACATCAATTATTTGGGTGCTGACGAGTTGGCCGACTTCCCCGAGGACCATACCGCGCTCGATTGCGCTCGTTTCGATGCCGGCAAGATTTACCGCCGTGCGCTGGCCCGGTAGCGCCCGCTGCACAGACGCGCCGTGAACTTGAACACCCCTTGCCCGAACGCGAAAGCCTGCGGGCAGCAACTCAAGTTCATCGCCCTCGCGAATCTGTCCCGAGACCAGCGTGCCGGTCACAACCGCGCCGAAACCCTTCATCGTGAAAGCGCGATCAACCGGAAGCCGTGAGACAAAGTCAGTCGAGCGCGGAGGCACTTCAACCGCGATTTGACGCAGGATTGTCTTGAGTTGATCGAGACCCTCGCCGGTTCGCACACTGAGGGCGACCACCGGCCCATCTTCAAGAAAAGAGCCGGCTACCAGATCTTCCGCCTCGTCGCGCACCAGTGAAATCATTTCCTGATCCACGAGGTCCGTTTTGGTAATCACCACCAGACCTTTTTGCACGCCCAGCAGTCGACAGATGTCGAAGTGTTCCCGCGTTTGCGGCATCACTCCTTCATCCGCAGCGATGACAAGAGCAACTGCGTCAATGCCGTGCACACCGGCAAGCATGTTCCTAACAAAACGCTCGTGACCCGGAACATCTACAAAGCCAACCCGCACGTCGCCCAGATCTAAATCCGCAAAACCCAAATCGATGGTAATGCCGCGCCGCTTTTCTTCGGGCAGGCGATCTGGATCCTTCCCAGTCAGCGCTTGAACCAGAGCACTCTTGCCGTGATCAATGTGACCTGCGGTGCCAATGATGATGGAATGGGAATCGGAAGGCTGGGTGTCGGGTGACGGGTGTCGGGTGCCAGCCACAGGGTGCCGGGTGCCGGAAAGATGGGTGTCGGGTGCTGGGTGTCGGGCATCAGGTTGCGGCATTGCAATGGATCAAGATCGAATTAAGGGGTTGCGCAAAGCGTAAAGTTGCTTCCCAAGAGAACTGATTTAGGGCAGTAACTCTCCAAGCTGATCGGAACGCAAGTATTTTAGTCGTGCGGCAATCTCCAGTTGGGTCTCAACTTCCGCCAGCGAAGCCTGGGCCATAGACAGATGATGAGATACTCCTTGATATGTTCTCTGGTATGCCTTCGGCGATATTTGACGGTACCGAGATGATCGCATGATCGCACGTCGAATTTGACTCACTACTCCATAAGTCTCTTGTTCGGGAAATCCTGCGTTAAGAAATAAACCCTTTCCACCAAGTCCATCGACTTTTGCCAAACTCGCAATTTTCGAAAGCCTTTCATGGGCGACCTTCCGTTGGACAAGATTCACCAGCGAGTCTTAATTGTCGAAGATCGAAGTCCGATGTCCAACCCGGATCCAGTCAGTTGGAAACTCTCGCACAATACACGAAATCTGGCATCCGGCACCCGACACCTTATTTGACTATCTCAAAATCGATCCATTGCGTCGCCACGCGGTACTTTTCTTTTGCCAGTGGATCGGTGACGACCACTTGCAGCTGGTATTCGCCTGGCGGAAGATCCGGGCCCAACCTGATTGCTCCCGATGCGGCCACTCGCTTCAGGTCGACCTGGTTAGTGATATCAACCGCTGACTCGCGGCCTCCAAACATTTGCTGCCCGTTGGAAAACAGCCGGAGTTGCATGCTCAATTGCGGCTTGCCGGTCCCCTTATCAACCTGCGCGTTGTAAATGATAAATCCATAAACCAATACCAATCCGGTTTTGAACTGGCGAAGTGCTGCGCCCGCATTTGGATCGGGCTCCTCTACCACGCCCTCCGCGTTAGACTGGTTCGCCGACGCGTTCAGACTTCTTTGATAAGCGTCTGCGCTCATCCCGCTAGCAAGTACCCCGGAAATAGTCAGCCGGTTTTTCTTAATGTCGGGAACTTCAATAAACTGATTGGCCGCCCCCAACCGATTTGAGGCAACATCGCGAAGGACCGCACGCAATTGATAAGCGCCCGCCTTTTTCACCGGAACAGTGACGTTGTAAGTAAAACCAGATTTGAGTATGCGTTCGTAAGTGTTTCCCTTCACTCGAATCGTGTGGGTACGCCCAAGCTGGTCCACAACTACACCGTTGTCTCCAAAAGTGACTGCTACGATGTCGAAGACCGCCTTGTGCCAGCCGTCCGGTTCATCAGTAAACGTCAAATCCCGACCTCTGATATGAAGCATTGAACGCATGAACGATCCGGCTTTCGGATCGTTGGCAAATAGCGATGTGAGGCGTAGATGCACGCCTGAAGCGCCAAAAGGCGAAGTCAGTGCCGCAAAAATTTGCTGCTGCGGGGTGCGCGGCGCCGGCTGTGCTTCCTCATCTGTAATTCCGTAGAACCCGTTTCGCATCCGCACTTTAAACTTGCCGGCGCGCGAAACCTTCAATGAAAGTTTATGAAACTTCCGACGTCCCGACCTGTCATCGAAAGTTGAGTCCTCAGGCCGATACCCAATCAGATAATAGCCACGCTGATCCCCGAGGATGTCTTTCAATCCCGCGGCCAGATCGTTGTTACCACGAATGGCTAACCCTCCTGTCTGGCGGGCCAGGTAATTCAGCCCCTCTTGTGACTCAAAAAGTGCCGCCCGGCGGTCGCTCAACTTCTGCTCGATTTGGTCTGCCGTCAAATCCGCAGTTGAGTCGGCGGCGGTCAGCGCAACAGTTTGCAGCCCACGTGCGTCCATCGTGTAAATGACAACTGACGCGCGATTAGCGAGATCGGTCAGGCTTTGCAGGGCGGTCAAAACTCGCAAGCTGCCTGTCGGTTCATCTCGGTTGAAGGCTTTGATGCCGTCCGAGATCAGCACTACCGATTTGCGGCCCGGCAATTCTCGTAAGCCCCGCACCACGTAATTTACGGCGCCAAGCGTACCCACTGCGAAAATGTCTTCGCGGAACTGATCGAGATCATCATCCGCGCTTCGTCGTGAATTGTCGTCGTCCTGGGGCGCAGTGGAAGGGTTGCCGCTGAGTGGACCAAAGGCTCCGATTCCAGCGCGTCCCATCGGGTTCCATTTCACTTTCTCAACCGCTGCATACAACTGTCGCTTGTCCGAAGTAAACTGCTGCAACGCACCAACCCCGCCGCCGGTGCGAATGATTGCCACCAGATCCTCTGGCTGCATTTGTTGGTCAAGAAACTTCTTCAGTGCCCGGCGCACTTGATATGCACTATCAAACGACAGCCCAAGGTCGTCTACAACCAGCGCGATCGTCCGGCGCACTTGTTCCGGTCGCAACCGAACTGGCGGCCCCGGCGCATTTGTGGCCCTGGGAGCAACGGCAACAGACGGCGCAGATTCGAGCGAGACGTAAGAGAAGCTGGTAATCTTTTGCGACCTGCCGTTCTCAAATATCTCCAGTTCTTCCTGGCGAAGGTCGGTGACTGGACGGCCATCTTTGTCCAAAACTACGGCATCAACCTGGACCAGGTTAGTCGTAATCTTGACTACATCGTCGTCTGGTTGCGCCGGAGTCTGGGCTGGGGTTTGCTGAACTTCCAGGCGTTGTGGCCGGTTGGGTACCGTTTGCGCGAAGCCCGGCATTACCTGTTGAGCCAGGATCAATTGGATTGTCAGAGACGTGATGAGGAACCGCTTGTTCACCTGAATTTACCTCGAATTCTTGTTTAAGATTTTTTCGTAAAACTCAATGTACTGCGGGATCACATGGTCAGTATTGTAGCGACTAAGCGCCGACTCGCGCGCGCTCTTGCCCATCTCGCTTCTTAGTTCCCGACTTAGCAATAGTCGCGCTGCGTCTTCAGCCATTTTGTCAACGTCACCGACCTCGCTCAAAAATCCGGTTTCCTCGTCGGTCACCACTTCCGGCACACCACCAACTCGTGAAGCTACAACGGGCACCTCACAAGCCATCGCCTCGAGTGCGGCGAGCCCAAAAGATTCCTGCTCCGATGGCAACAGCAGAACGTCACCAGCTGAAAGATAATCAACTATGTGCGGTTGTTCGCCGACAAACACACATTGACCAGAAACGCCCAGCTCGCGTGCCCGCTCTTCGCACTTGGGGCGCTCGCTCCCCTCCCCAACCATCACTAAGCGCGTTGTGATTCCCTTTTTCAAGACGCGTGCCAGAATTTCCACGCAATCAACCGGACGCTTTACTGGTCTGAGATTTGAAACATGGACCAGCAGTGGCTCACCTTCAGGGGCCAGCGACGCCCGCAACTCTGCAACCGGCCGGCGCGCATATTCCGACTTGCAAACAAAATTCGGGATCACAGTGATATCGTCAAACTGAAACGTTGTTTTCGTTTCGCGTTTCAGATAATGCGAAATTGCAGTTACACCGTCTGACTGCGCGATGCCGTAACGCGTGATCGGCAGATACGACGGGTCGGCCCCAACCAAAGTGATGTCGGTTCCATGCAGCGTAGTGATAACCGGCAAACGGCGCTTCGGCTTGAGAGATTCGCGCGCAAGAATCGCGCTGATCGAATGCGGAATGGCGTAGTGTACGTGAAGCAGATCGAGATTTTCCGACTCCGCCACCTTCGCCATCGTGCTGGCCAGCGCCAGCGTGTATGGCTGATGCTCAAACAACGGATAAGACATCATCTCTACTTCATGAAAACGAACCCGCTCACTGAGTTTGGTGAGCCTGGTCGGAAGTGAAGAGGAAATAAAATGCACTGTATGGCCGCGCTCCGCCAGTTCCTTACCAAGCTCTGAGCCGACAATACCGCTGCCACCGTAAGTTGGATAGACAGTAATCCCGATGTTCATATTTTGAGAGGCTAGAGGTTTTGGCCTCTAGATGCCAGCCGGGAGCACTCTGCCGGCTCTGCGTTTCAAGGGCGTCTCGGCGTGACGAACAGAACGGCACCCGTGATCCGCAAAGCTAACGCCGACTGCATTTCATGTGGTTTTGTTTCATTTCCAGATTGTTTGAATCTGCCGCGCTTCATCGGCCCGACATCGGGTATCATGGGCCGGTTTCATGCTTCAATAGGTAACGCCCTTGGTTGGGATTAAAATCTGGAACCGCCAAAACTTGCCTGCTAATCTAAAAACAGACACGAAAGGTTATCCCAAATGACATCGTCCCGAATGTTACTGGTCTCTATCTGCCTAATCGCTGTTGCTTCGTCAATCAATTGTAATCTCAACAAGAATTCAAATTCCAAGGTAGCCAGTGGTTCGTCGCCGGTGTCAGTAAACAGCACCGCACCGGGGGTCGAGCGAGTCAAGCCAGCGCCCGGAAGCGGTAACGTGCAGGGACAAGTCTTGTACAACAGCAAGCCTGCCGAAAACATTGAGGTCAAGCTTTGCGAAACATTCAACCAATATATCGGTGGTTGTGGAGGAAAGACCTACACTGCCCGGACTGATAAAGAGGGCGAGTATGTCATCACTGACGTCGAGCCAAAAGTTTATCAAGGACTGTTGGCCAAGGTGTTTGACACCGATTCGTCGGTATTCGCCACCACTGGAATCGCGGGGATTAGTTCAACTAAGTATGAGGTCAGTGCCGACAAGACTTTGTTCATCACGCCGACGCATCTTTTCAAGAGCGATCTAAAGGTCACCAATCCCAAAGCCGGAGCGAAAGTGAGCACTCAAAACCTTGAGCTCAAGTGGGAACCTTATCCCGATGCGGCCTACTACAAGTTCAGTATCTATGCTGACGAAGCCAGCGTTACGTCGCCATACATCGGCGAGCGAGTGGACGATACTTCTTTCGGCCTCGATAAGCCCCTGCAAAAAGGCGTCTACCGTTGGCAGGTTACGGCTTTCAACGGTGCGGACAAGAAACTCTCAGAAAGCAGCAGGGACATCAAGTTTACGATCACGGATGGACCGTGAGGCACTTTCATTTTGAGTTGATCGCTGCGCGCCCTGTGTTCTCGATAATCAAACCTGGAAATTCGGCCATGATAAAAGTTAGCTCCAGACGACTTCTTCCAGCGCTACTCTTCGTTTTCTTGTTCAGTGCGAATCTCGCTGTTGGTCAGGATCCGCTGGGACCACAACCGAAGAAAGCGCGCACGCCCGAGGACTACAAGCTTCGAACCCTGAAGGAAATTGCCGAGTTGGGATCAACTATCGCGGCCGAACGAGACGACGACAGGAAAGGAGACGCCACCACGCTGACGCACGGTGATCTTCTGCCCTCCCGCGTCAGAGTCACCTACAAGGGCAGGGTGCGGCCGGCGTCAAAGGTCAAAAAGGACGTCATCTCCTACTGGTCAAACAAATACGCGGGCGCGCCCCAACATTACATCGTCGCCTACACTAGTGAAGCTCTCTTTGGCGAAGCTGGCATCAACCATTGGCTGGTCATCAATCGGAGTGTTGTCCCGCGTCTAAAGCGAGAAGTTAAAAGCGGACGAGTTGTTGATTTACATCTGATTCGGATGGGCGCCTATAAGATTGGCGAGCGATGGCGGTGGGTTTTGCTGGTTGAAGATTTCGCCCCGGCGAAGTAAGGCAGACATTCCTGGTAGGACAGACATTCCTGTCTGTCCCTGATTCGTAAGCACTCCACGTCGGTGAGAAGTCGACGGGTGGACAGGCAAGAATCCCTGTCCTACATAGTGCGAGGCAGGTGACCCTCGCAATCACCTGCCTCTTCTCAACTTGGCTCACCTTACTTGAAGGGGGGGCAAGTGAGGCGCGGAGTATATGCCTGCTTTGGTCCATTGGCAATAGTTTCCGCGCAATAAAATTGGCCGGTCGGTCCTCTGCCGGATTCACCGCAAAACCAGGACAATTTGCTCCTGGCGGCACACCCGCTGGTCTGTCGCTTCATTGTTAAAGCAACTTTTTACTGGGAGCAGAATCTGCAAACTGATCCTCCTCCCGGGCTTGACTGCGCTTAATCGCCAAACCAGCCTATAATGCTTACTGGCTCAGCAATTTGCCACAGCCTTTTATTGAGAGCTGTTATTAAAGAGCGGGAGATCGAGCAATGCCCAAAATCAGCGATATTGAAGAAACACCTAATCCAAACGCAGTTAAATTCATACTCCGCGAAGCGGTCAGCAACGGTACCGCGCATTCGTATAGTTCTCCCGAAGTGGCCCAGAACGATCCGCTTGCCAAAGCTCTGTTCGAAGTGGAACACGTGGTTTCAGTCTTCTACATGGACCGCATGATTACCGTCGAGAAAGCCGACGAGGGCGACTGGGATGATCTGCTTCCTGTTTTGGCAGTGCCGATTCGCGCCACTGCAGCGGTTAATTCACCGTCAGCGGCAGCCGCGGCTGTTGGCGGCGCCATTGCAGCCGTTACGAGCGACGATCCGCGTCTGTTGAAAATCAACGACATTTTGGATGAGAAGGTCAGGCCTGCCCTGATGGGTGATGGCGGCTATCTTGAGGTGCTCGGATTGAAGGAAAACACTTTGAGTATTCGCTACCAGGGCGCCTGCGGTAGTTGCCCCAGTTCACTAACGGGCACGCTCATGGCGATTGAAGGCATGCTCAAACAGGAGATCGATCCTGAACTTGAAGTGGTAGCGGTCTAGGCGGCTGGCGTCCCGCGTCGGTCATTGGCCGGGGACGTCAACGTTTCCAGTCGAAAACCATCGGTCAATGCCCACGTCGCCCACGTCGTCCACGTCTCGATAATATCGCCCCTCGCGATCTCCACACAGAATGTCTGCCCTCACGCGGGCCGCGCGTCTTAGTAGCAACCTTTGGGAACAAAGGCCGAGGGATTACGTGAAGTCCTCCGAATCCGTCTGTCTAATTCTTCGTATCAAAGACACCCTGTTCAGGAGAATCATCATGGTGCGCAAAATATCGCCGGCGTTCGCAACCTGCGCTCTCTGCCTGTTCCTCGTCGTTGCCTCGGCTTCTCAGGCACAAGATACTTCGGAGAGATCGATCTCGAACCGTCCCGCACCAGTGGCGACTCCCGAAAAAGCAGCGGCCAAGAATAAGAAATTAACGGCTGCAGAAAGAGCGCGGGCTGACCAACAACGCGCCCTGGCCACGTCGCTGTTAATTTCATTGTCAAACGACGCCGGCAGTTTTAGTGATCAGAAATTACGGGCTCGGACGCTCGCTCGCATCGCTGACGGCCTCTGGCATGCAGATCCGGATCAGAGCCGGGCGCTCTTCCTGAAAGCCTGGGATGCCGCCGGCGTTGCAGATCAGGAATCGGGACGCGTTTTTAAAGAAGACATGCGACGTCAATCGTCGGCAGGACGAGGCGCGGTTGGTTCCCTGCCGCCGGATTTACGGGCCGAGGTACTCAGGCTGGCGGCGAAACGCGACCGGGCTCTTGGCGAAGAATTGCTGGAGAAGCTCAAACGTGACAAGACCCAGGAAGCGAATGAACCCGTTGACCCTGCGCGCCGCAAAGTTCCCGGCCTGTCGGAGGCGATGTCTCAACGTCTGCGGCTCGCGCTCCAACTTCTGCAAGCCGATGTGCCACGCGCGCTTGAGTTTGCAGATCCTGCCCTGGTATCAGCTTCAATGGAGGGTCTGAGTTTCCTGGCGTCACTCAGAGAAAAGGATGCTGCCGCTTCGGATCAGCGTTACCTGCGAATGCTCAGCGTGGCCATGGCCGACGCGCAAGCCGACGCGAACACCGTATCGCTTCTTAGTTCATACCTTTTCACGCCACAGATGTTCATGACCATCGATCCTCAAGGCGGAACTAATACCTCGCAGATGGGCAGGCCCGGTCCGCCGCCCCCAACCACTCCGGAAATGCTCAAGGCTTTCTTCAACGTCGCCACTCAGATTTTGATGCGCCCTCTGGCTCCGCCCGAACAGGACAGAACCACCTCCGGTATTGAAGGAAAATACCTGATCATCAAACGTCTGCTGCCCCTCTTCGAACTACATGCACCGGCAACAACTACCGAAATGATCCGCGGGCAACTTAGTGCGCTCTCGGCAGCGGTACGCGACGAGATCCGTAAACGCGACGACAATATGATGAAGCGAGGCATTCGTCCCGAAGAGGATCCCGAAGATACCGAACAGTCGTTGCTGGACCAGATCGGCCGCGCAAAAACTTCGGCTGAACGCGATCGACTGTATCTGGAGTTGACGATGCGCACCCTTGAGCGAGGCGACCCGCGCGCGCGCGACTTCGTGGAAAAACTGGAAGACCCAGAGGTACGCAAGCAGGCGCGACCTTATGTAGACGGCACGCTCGTAATAAATTACATCGAGAAGAAAAAACTGGAAGAGGCAATCAAGCTGGCTCGCGCCGGAGAGTTGGGCCAGTTTCACAGGGTTTGGGCTTTAAGCCAGATCGCACGACAGCTCGTCGAAACTGATCGCCAGCGGGCTATCGATCTGGCTGAAGAAGCCGCTACCGAGGCACGTCGCATTGGCGGTACCGATGCCGACAGACCCAAGGCACTCATTGGCGTCGCTAATGCCTTCTTTCTCCTCGACCAAACTCGTGGCTGGGAAATTGTGGGAGAAGCCGTGAGAGCGGCCAACTCAGCTGAAGGATTCACGGGTGAGGACAGCCGCTTAATGCTCAGGCTGCAAACGCCAAACATGACCTCGATGCAGAGCCATTCGAATGATAACTTCGACGTGCCGGCTCTATTCCGGGCGCTTGCAAAAGAAGACTATCAGCGCGCGGTTGGCTTGGCCCAAAATTTCGAAGATGATGCACCGCGAGCCACTGCGCTCATTTCGATAGCTCGCGAGGTGTTGAGCGAAAAGTGACAGATAGAAGCTCCTAAAGCTTCCGGCGCTTAAGAGTAAATATTCATCGGGCGGGTTAACAACGAAACCGGGTCGTCAATGTTCAACGCTTCCCTCACGTAGAATGGTTCACCGGCTTCGACACCGATTAGCGAACCAAAATACTTCATTCGATATTCGATCTCCGCAAGAAACCCCTTGTCGCTAATTCTGGTGCTGGGCTCCTGAGACTCCGGACAATAAAACTGTGATGCGTGCGCCTTAATGGCCGACATCTTCTGCTCGGCAAACTCAGAAACGTCGACAATGAACGACGGCACTGTGCGGCGCGAGAACAGAGAATGCATGATCGCAGGCATCCGCGTTGGGCCAAGTTTCCCTTCCTCATCATAGCGGGCCATCGTCGCCAGGCGTGCGGCTTCGCGCAAAATCTGGGAAGTGTGCGCGTGATCAGGATGAGGGTCATCCTCCGAAGTGGTCAGCACAATTTTCGGTTTGTGCGTTCGCAACACTCGAACCATCGCGGTCCGCGATTCTTCAGTTAACCAGACATGCCCGTCCGGCTGATTTAGATTCAGGCGCAGGTCGAGCTTCATGAGGCGCGCAGCCTCCAGCGCTTCTTCATGTCGAATCTCGGGAGTTCCGCGCGTGCCCATCTCGCCCCGGCTCATGTCGAGTACCCCAGTGCGATAACCGAGCGATTTCAATTTGAGCAGCGTGCCTGCCACGGCCAACTCGGCGTCGTCGGGATGCGAGAAAACGCCCAGCACATCCAGTTCAATTTGTGTTTCGTCCATTACCTGTGAGCTTCAACTAATGAGATGGTTTTGGTCAAGTGACATCGGTCGATGGTAGTCGTCGAGATCCTCCCGTTGCTACCACTCCAGGTTCAGCCTTAGTCCTAACACGCTCCAAACTCGCTCCGCCAGTTTCGCGGTAACCCCCCAAGGGCGAACGTAGATTCAGTTGGGTTAGTTTGGAGGTTTGCACAACGTTGTGACTCGGAGCGCGGGCGGCGGGGTTCCCGGCGGGGCAGCCCCGCTGGGGTGCTCATCCCGCACGCAATGAGCGCGAAGCGCGAAAACGTGTTGCAAAAAAGACTGCAAGATCATGCGCCATTGCGCACAGCGGGCGGGACGCCCTCGCTCCCAGTAAAAGGTTGCTCTTAACCAACACTCACCCATTACCCGGATCCGCCACCACTGACGCCGTCGCGAGTTTGCGCTACATTACCCTCATGAGGCTCATTGTTCTCGGATCCGGCACTGCGCTGCCACACTCCCGTCGCACCTCGAGCGCACACTGGCTGGAAACTGGCGGCGGAACCATTCTGCTCGATATCAGCGCAGACGCTCCTCATCGCATGGCTCAGGAACAACTCGACTGGCCAAATCTCGATGCGATCTGGCTCAGCCATTTTCATCTCGACCACATCGGCGGCCTGGCGCCATTTCTATTCGCCACACGAAACGCTCCACAAACGCAGCAACGCTCAAAGCCTCTGACAATCTATGGCCCGCAAGGTTTTGCTAAGCTTCTAACAGCCGTCAACGACTCGAATAACTACCGGCTGCTGGTCCAACCGTTTCCGGTGGAGCTGAACGAGATTGAGGCTGCGATGGAATTTGAGATTCTCCCGGGCGTCAGAGCTTCAACTTTTTCCACGCCCCATACGAATGAAAGCATGGCCCTTCGTTTGGAGGAGAATGACGCCAGTGCGCTGGTGTACACCTCAGACACTGGTTATTCCGAAGAGCTGGCCCAGTTTGCGCGAAACGCGACCGTGCTCCTGATGGAGTGTTCGTTCTACCAAAACAAGCCCGGCGAAACACACCTCGAACTCCGGGATGCAATGCGGATTGCACAAGATGCTCAGGCGGGGAAAGTGGTTCTTACTCATCTTTACCAGGAGTGGGATGGGATCGATCTTGCCTGCGAAGCCCGCAAGCTTTGGAGTGGTGAAACGATAGAAGCATTCGACGGTTTGAGGCTGGATATCTCGTTTCAGCGAGGATCATGTTGATCAGGAAAAGACTTTTGGAGTTATGCCTGGCGGGGGTACTGGCCGGCGTACTTTTCATACCGTTGGACTGCGGCAGCGCGGCGAGAGATCAACGGACCGCCCCTGCCTCAGTGTCGCAGGAGTCTCCATTGATGGAGATTGGGCAATCCTCAAAGCTGCAGTTGGAACCGGCTCAGGCTGGCGACCTGAAGGTTGTTTCCTACAACATTCGTTATCGCAGCGGATCCGATCTTCAGAAACTGATCAAGCTCTTTCAGGACGATCCCGAAATAGGTGGCGCGACAATTCTCGGTTTACAGGAGGTGGACCGGAACAAGAAACGAAGCGGAAACAGTAATGCGGCCCGGATTCTCGCGGAAGCGCTGGGCATGCATTACGCATGGGCCGCGCCACCAACCACAGCCAAAGAAGAGGAAACCGGGGTAACAATCCTGAGTGCATTTCCTCTCTCCGACGTCCGTCGCATCGTTTTGCCGCACAAAGGTCCGGGGGGCAAACGGCGTGTGGCCATCGGGGCCACGGTGAAAATTGGCCGCCTTCCTATCCGTGTTTATTCGGTTCATGGAGAAACACGCCTGCGCGAAGATTTCAAGATTGAACAAATGAAAACTGTGATCGATGATCTGGCCCAACACGCCAGAGACATGCCGGCGATCGTACTCGGAGATTTGAACACATGGGAGCCGGCGGTCATCGACAAGACCTTCAAACTCTTCAACGCGGAAGGATTCCAAACGCCGTTTGCTCGCGAGTCTACTTTTTCGGTACGCGCACTATTCGTTCCCATCAAGTTAAAACTGGACTGGATCTGGCTGCGCAACCTGCAGCCTTCCAGTCACGGGATCGACCGGGGAATTAAGCTATCCGACCACTGGCCTTTGTGGGTTGTGCTGCGCCGGCCTGACCAGGCACCGACTTGATGGAAGACGCGCGCGTTATGTTAAAGTGAGGCGACCCCAAACATTTCTTTTGCGCTGTGAAGAGTCAGAATCGGTAATCCACGATGAAGTGTCCAAACTGTGGAAGACGTCACAACTGGTCCAGGGTGCGGTGTCCGGCGTGTAGAACAAAGCTCATTCTCTGGTACGTGATCGTCGGCATTCTGGTCGTGCTTGGTTGCTACGGTGCATTTGTGATTTTAGAAGTCATGGGCTAACTCGCGGGTCATCTCACTCCCCACTCCCAAATTCCGTAAAGAATCTTCTTGTCCAGGATCGCTCCCGCTTGCTTTAGCGACAGAATTAGCTGTCCGCGGTGATGCGATTCGTGCGAAATCAAATAACCCAGGAACGCGACTGCGTGAGGCTTGAAGCCTTTGACTCTGCCCCCATCCTTCAAACTTTGAGCCAGCAACAAGGCTATCGCTTTGGCTGACGTTTCCAACGACTTACGCAGCAGCTTCTTGTCTTTGGCGTGCTCCTTCTCGACCTTAGCCAGACCGGCCAACAGATCCGGTGCGGCAGCTTTCAACCACATGAGTCTAACGTTATGAAGATGGGCAAACTGCTCACCCACCGTGCGTCCTTTCGAAGCCGATAGACTCTGTAGATTTGGCGCCTCAGTAGCCTCGAGCAGGTATAGGTTAATGCGATTATGGATCTCCCAGGTTTCAATAATTTGGCTTTCGTCCATATGGCAGAACCTCGCTCTTTGTAGTCTTCTCTGTGTAACCACTGATGTTCAGAGGACGCGCAGAGGTTGCGATTCCAACGACGATTTATCGATTAAGCAGCTGACTACCGGTAGAACGCTCTCAGCGCACGCGGACAACGATACTATTGCTGGTCAGCGCATTTCCAGTTGCACGCTGTAATTCCGCGATTGCCTTGTTGAGATCCGTTTGGGCCTTGAGCTCATTGCCCCGTGCGGTCGTCAATGCCGTTTGCCGTTCGAGCACGAGGAACACAGTGGACTGTCCTGCGTCGAGCTTCCTCTGTTCGCTCTGATACTGTTGCTCGCTCGCATTACGCGCTATACCCGCCGCGCGCAAACGCGCTTCTGCGCTCCGCACTGCCTGCAACGCGTTTCTCACTTCGACCTGGATGGTCTGTTCGAGCTGTTCACGTTGGGTGGCGATCCGCTGACCTTCAACTAACGAGCGCCCCAATTGAGCCTCGGCCGTCCGATTGCGAAGCGGTAGGCTGATTTGCACGCCGACTCGAAAATTATTGAAGTTGTTTCCCAGCAGGTTTTGAATCGACTGGTTGTAACCGCCGATGAGATCCGGCGAAATCCCCTGCACCGGCTGGGGCGTTAGCAATGGAAGCTGGGCGCGATCCAGAAGTTGATTTACGCGGTCGCGGAGTTCAGTCGAGGATGAAGTGAATGGATTCACCCCGCCGCTCGGAGACCCTGCCAAACCAACCATGCCATAGCTGCCAACCAGATCAATTCCCGGCTTTGTCTGTTCTCGAAAGTACTTCTGATCAATCTGATTGATGTCGCGGATGACGGCTGATTGTTGCAGCTCCGGGCGGTTGTCCATCGCCGCCTTCAACGCTTCCGGTAACGAAATATCGGGGGGCGCCAGATCAACTGGATCAGTCGGCACCAAAGAAAGCTTCCAAATCTCAGACCGCTGGTTCTCCGCGATCAGGTTCTTCAAATTGTTTTCGGCGCGCGAAACGTCTTCGAGCGAGCTAAACAGAGCTTGCTCAAAACCCGCCACCTGGGCCTCGGCGGCGACTACATCGATTGGGGCCAACGATCCTTCGCGAACCAGGCGCTGATTGTGTTCAAGCTGAATGCGCGAATCGCGCACCGCGTCCCTTTGCACCTGTAGGTTTCTCAGCGCAAAAGCCAGGTCCCAATAGGCTCGCTGCACGTTGGTGATCGTTTCGATCGCGCGCTGGCGAAACTGCGCATCCGTCAGCGACAAACTCTTTTTCGCAATCTCAATCAAGCGACGACTGTTATCGAAACCCAATCCTCTCAGCAACGGCTGGGTGTAACTGAGAGTCAGTCCGGTCGGATACTGGGGATTGAGAGCTGTAAATTGATTGTTAGAAGTTTGCCTGATCGAGGAAAAGTCCAGACGGTAGTTGCCGCCAAATTTCGGCGCCAGACCTTCGAGGCGGGCGGTCCCCGTGAAATCAGTTTGAGTCACCGCACCATTTGAACCGCCGCTCAAAAAGCTGGAGATTGGACTAATGATTCGTTCGTAATAAGTAGATGAACTCAACCGAGGATCGTAAGCGCCACGCGCACCAGTGAGATCAAACTCAGCAATCTTCACGTTGTGCCGCGCTACTTCAATGTCTTTGTTATTCTCGAGGGCCATCGCGAGTGCTTCGCGGACCGAAATCGGTTTTTGGAGGTTCATCTCCACGCCGACGCGAGCCAGCTCCGGCAAAGGCTTCTGCGACGGACGAAAATCAGGAGCAATCTGCGGCACCTGCAACTCCTGCGGGGTGGGAGACACTGTTGGTTCCTGAGCGGGAACCGCCTCGACCGAAAGGAAGGTTACCGCAAAGATCGCAAAGGAAATCGCAAAGGCCCGCAAAAACAAGCGCCTCCTTTGCGCACTTTGCGAAAAACTTTGCGGTTTATGTCTTCTAAGAGCCTCTAAAGTCATAACTAATTCCTATTGCTTCGAAACCAAACCCAACAGCGAGGCCGTCGCGTTTGCTGCTTTGCGTCGCACCCTTCCAAATGCCCCGCTCACTCCTGAACCAATCGCTCCCCAAACTCTGCTCTTGCCCAGGTCGTCGAAGAGGGAATAGAAAACCGGAACGGCCAGCAGCTTGAGCAGTAAACAAAGTGACTGCCCGCCAACTACCAACACACCGATTGAACGGTTAGTGCCCGAACCCGGACCACTGGAAATTGTCAGCGGTAACATTCCGGCAACCAGCGCGATTGTGGTCATCAAGATTGGACGGAGCCGATCGCGGTTCCCTCGAATGATTGCTTCAAGCCGTTCCATGCCCTGTTCACGAAGTTGATTTGTATGATCGATTTGTAGAATTGCGTTTTTCTTGACGACGCCAAAAAGCAGCAATAGTCCCAACCCGGAAAAAATGTTAACTGTCTGGCCGGTGATTAATAGCGAGACGATGCCGAAAGGAATTGCCAATGGCAGCGTCAGCAAGATTGTGACGGGATGAATAAACGACTCAAACTGCGCCGCCAGCACCATGTACATGAAGACGAATGAAAGAATGAAAGCCAGCATGAAGTAGTAACCGGCTTTGCCCAGCTCTTTGGAACGCCCCGCTAAGCCGGTGGAATAAGAAGGATCGATTTTTGTGTCCCTGGCAAACTCATTCATCTTCGTGATCACAGCTGCTTGCGAGCCACCCGGCCTCACGTTGCCCAGCAACATCACCTGGCGTTGACGATTCAGACGCTCAATTGCAGATGGCCCGGTTCCCTCCTCGATTCGCACAAGATCGTTCAGGCTCACCCATCCGATTTTTGCTGAGGAAACAATCATGCGCTTAAGTCCCTCAGCGCTAGCGCGGAATTCGCCTATGGCCCGCACCCGTACGTCATACTGATCGGTGCCGGCGTTAAAGGATGAAACTTTCTGACCCGCCACCAGAATGTTCAATGCCTGGGCGATATCCGAAACGCGCACCCCCAGATCCGCGGCGCGCTGCCGATCGATCACCACGCGCAGCTCCGGCTTTCCGGAAACCAGAGTGGAATCCACGTCCACCACGTCTGGAATCGTTTTCATCTTCTCCATCAACGCGTCAGAGTACTCAGTGAGCTTGGCCAGATCCGGGCCGCCGATAACATACTGAATATCCGCATTACGAAAACCGCCGCCGGAAATTGCCGCCACCTGCTGAACGCTGGTCCGCAGTTGGCCAGGAAACTCTTTCAGATATTTCGCCAACACTTCATTGCGTGCCTGAAGCATCACATCGCTCTGGCTGACATCGCGTTCTTCAAGCGACTGCATTTTGACGTAGATGGTGGCTACGTTTACCTGTTGCTGCTGACCACCGCCGATCGTCGTCAAGGTGTCCGTCACCCCGGGCAGTTTCCTGACGTCGACGGAGATGCGCTCCGCCAATGCAGAAGTGGCCGCGAGAGTGTGGCCCTCAGGAGCCCGCACGTTCAGTTCAAATTGTGATTGGTCGTCAACCGGGAGGAAATTTTTCCCGACAAACATGAAGAGCGGCACAATGCTAATGGTCACCAGCAAACACGCCACGACGATTACCCAACGATGGGCCATCGACCACTTCAGCATGCGCGTATAAGTGGCATCCACCGGCCGGTAAAACCTGGACTGTTTCGAACCGTGGTCGGGCTCAGTTCGCTTTTCGTTTGGCCCTTCCTCCGTATCCTTGCGGCGCTTGATCAAACGCGCCGCCAGCATTGGAGTGAGTGTGAATGAAACCAGGAGCGATACGGCAATGGCGAAAGACGACGTCAATCCAAACGAGGACATGAACCGGCCCACGATTCCGCCCATGAATCCAACCGGCAGGAAAACGGCCAGCAGGGACATCGTCGTCGCCATCACCGCCATGCCAATCTCTTTGGTGCCTTCGATCGCGGCTTGAAAAGGATGCATTCCCTTTTCTTCCACGTATCAGAAAATGTTCTCCAGCACCACGATAGCGTCGTCAATGACAATTCCGACCATCAGAGTGAGCGCCAGCATCGTGATCGAATTCAAGGTGAAGCCCAATGCCGCCATAAGACCAAAGGTGGCTATCAACGACGTGGGAATGGCGGTGGCTGCAATCAACGTTGAGCGGAAGCTCCACAGGAAAATGAAGACCACGATGGCCGCGAGGATGCTGCCCTCGATCAGATGCGTCTGGATCGATTCGATTGAAGCCTTGATGAAGACTGACTGATCGCCGACGACCTGCGTTTTGAAGCCGGCCGGCAAAGTCTTCTGCAGTTCGTCGAGACGCGCCTTGACGGCCTCAGCAACAGCGACCGTATTCTGTCCAGACTGCTTGGAGACAATCAGGGTGACGGCAGGCTGGCCGTTGAGCCGAGCTTCCGTACGTGGTTCTTCCGCGCCGTCTTCCGCGTACCCTACGTCGCTCAGTTTAACTGAGTACACACCACGGCTGCCGACCACCAGATTGTTAAACTCCGCCGGATCGACGATCCGGCCCATCGTACGCACCGTAAGTTCGCGAGTGCCTTCGTCGACGCGTCCACCCGGCACTTCCATATTCTGTGCCCGCACAGCATCCGCCACCTGGGCTACGGTGACATTGAAGGCGCGCAGTTTGTCAGGGTCAACCCAGATCTGGATTTCGCGCTCCCGCCCACCGATGATCTGGACTTCCCCAACTCCGTTAATTGATTCAATCTGCTGCTTGATTCTTTTGTCGGCAATATCGGTGACTTCGCGTGGTGAGCGCGGCGCCGAAACGGCAATGCGGACCACCGGCGCTGCATCAGTATCCAGTTTCTGCACGATCGGCTGTTCGGCGGTGAGCGGAAGCTCGTTGACTATCAAGTCGACTTTGTTGCGAACCTCGGCGGCGGCAGTGTCAGGATTTTTCTCAAGCAGAAAGGTTATGAAAACCTGGGACACGCCTTCCACCGAAGTAGATCGCAACTCATCGATACCGCTGACGGTGTTGACTGCACCTTCAACTTTGTCGGTGATCTCCGTTTCGATCTCCTGAGGGGAGGCTCCCGGATTAAGGATGGTGACAGTGATGGTTGGCAGATCGATCTTCGGAAAAAGATCGACGCCCAGGGAGTTGTAGGAGAAGAGTCCGACGACCGTCAGGCTCAGGATCAGCATCGTCGCAAACACCGGACGCCTGACACAGATTTCAGCTAACTTTTGCATCGATATTGGTTTCGAGTTTTCGGGTTTCGAGTTGACTTCGAGTCGCGCTATTCCTGACTCGAAACCCGGAACTCGAAACTCGAAACTCTTATTGCTTTACCGCCATTCCATCGCTTAACGACTCGATATTGCTGGTTGCAACTATCTCGTCGGCCGCCACGCCGCCCTTGATTTCAACCAGATCGCCTTCCGCCTGCCCAGTCTGGACCACCCGCTCTGAAGCGTGTCCATCCTTGATTACAAAAACACGGCTGACTCCCGACTCAGTGCGCACCGCGCGCGAAGGCACCAGCACGGCCGACTCCGCCCGCGACTGAAGAATGCGCACGGTGGCAAACTGACCCGGCTTTAAAGCTCCGTTGCTGTTTTCGATTTCTGCCTCGACGGTCAGAGTGCGCGAACTGGGCGTAACGTTTGGAGAGATGCGGGCAATCCTGCCGCTGAAGTTTTTGTCGGGCCAGGCGCTGGTGGTGACCGACACCGATTGACCAACTGCAACTGAGGGAATCGCCTGCTCCGGAATGTCTATTCTCACGCGCAGAGGATTAATTCGGACTACTGTTGCCACCTTGGTGGTTGGTGAAACGTATTCCCCGAGGTCAGCCGTGCGATCAGTGACAAATCCATCGATCGGCGAAAACACGAGGGAATAGGAAAGACTCCGGCGGGCGAGGCCAAGTTGGCTTTCCGCGTTGGCCACGTTTGCGCGAGCGGTTGCCACCGCTGCAAAGTTCTGGCGCGCCAGCGACACCGCCGATTCATAAACCTGCTTGAGTTGATCGCGCTGGGCCTTTTGCTGGTCATACAGCGACTTCGAAACGTCGCCGGATTCAATCAATCGTTCCGCCCGCCGCAGGTTTTTTTCAGCCAGCTCAAGAGTGACGCGAGCATTTGCCACTTCGGGAACCTTATTTGGATCGAATGCCTGGCCCGGTCGCACTCCAACCTTTTCCTCTGCCTGGCGCAGTGCAGCTTTGAATTGATCAACCTGGGCCAGAGCCTGCTCAACTCGGAGTTTTGCGTCCACGTCGTCGAGACGCAGGATCATCTGCCCACGCTTTACATAGCTGCCGAGGTCGACGCCAACCGCGACAACTTTGCCGGCCACCGAAGGCGCAATGTCTGTTTGCTGGTCGCCAGTCAGGCTGCCGGTGGCCTCGAAGAACCGGGGCAGTTCGCGAACAATCGCAGATGCCGTGGTTACATCGACAGTTAGCGGTTGAGCCGGGCCATTCGGTTCCTCTTTGCGAACATTAGCTTTCGACCCGCCGCAGGACGCTACACCCAGCGCGGTACTGCCGATCAAGATCGCGGTCAACAAAAGAACAAAAAACCGCCCAGATTGCGGAAGTGACAAAGATGCCATTGCTATTTCTTTCTCTGATTACTGTTACCGGTACTTTTGCGCGTGGCGCCTTTCGCAACACTCACGGGTAACGTCGCACTGCTGCCAGCGCTGATTCCGTTAAGTAGAATTTCGGTAAACTGCTTTGCGGCTTCCTCGTTGGAAATATTCAACAAGCGACGCTCCGGGTCCCAGAGATTATTATTAAGCGAGTGGTGAATGATCATGCCGATAAAGGCGCGCACAATGATGGCCGGATCAATCTTGATCATTGCGCCATCGCGTTGTCGCTCGGCGATGTATCCGCCCAGCAATTCATAAACACGGCGTAGAAACTTCTCAAAAAACATCTCGGCCAGCTCGTGCTTCTCGAGAGCGGAATGAAGCAACAGACGCTGAAACTCAGGATCAACCTCGTGATGAGTAAGTGCGCCCAGCGCGAGTCGTTCAAATACCGCGCGGTCGTCTTTTTGATTCAGCGCCTCAGCGACCATTTCTTCAGGGTTCATTCGGTCCCCTGAACAAGCCTTGTGATCAAGTATGGCGCTATAGAGCTCTTGCTTCGTCGCGTAGTGGCGGAACACCATAGCCTCAGACACGCCTGCCGCCTGCGCGATCTCTTTGGTGGTGGTGCCGCCGAAGCCACGCTGAGAAAACAGGGTTACCGCAACGTGCAGAATTTGGTGTCGACGGTCTTCGGCGGCCATCCTCGTCCCCGCCGGAATCGCGTCTTTGTTGATGTTTCTCGTAACTTCTTTGTTCAAAACTGGACCTCGTAAATCAGAGCGGCAATCTACTCCGCTGCCAAAGTAAGTACTTACTTACCATCCGAGCTAGGGTCTGTCAAGCGTGCTCCCTAATGGGCAAACCTTGGAGTGCGCCGACATGTCGGCGCTTTGATCCGCAGCTGCGGGCGCGCTTGCGCATGGCCCTCGAGAAGGACGAAGTGGTAAGGCGGGAAGGTCAGACTAAAACGCCGACAGGTCGGCGCACTCCGGGGAGTTGTATGAAAGCCGACTCAAACCAAACCTGGTTTGTACCCTTTCGCAACAAGCCCTCGTTCCGGCATCCCGCGTCAACCGCCCGGCAACGTCAGCTAAAACGGCTTACAAACGGCTTACAAATGGGAAGTAGGAGCGGCTGGGCTACCCAGCACATTGTTTGCTCCGCTCGGCACATTGTTTGCTCCGAACGTGTGAGAACTTCTGCGCCTTTGTTCGCAGGATTATCACATTAAAAATAATTGGTCTTCAAAGGAGAGTCAGAGTATGTCGCAAAATAGAGGAACAGATTTCCCCGGCACGTCAGATTTTAGTGGGGGCAGCCAACCTGGCAATTCACAAGGCGCTACCAGCATAGGCGCCGCCGCAACCGCAGCAGCTCCCGGACTGGCGCAAACTGCGCAGCAGTATGGCGAGAAAATTACCGAAGTCGCAGGTCAGGCGAAGGAATTCGTTACAGACAAGATGGGTGTGGTCGGAGACAAGTTTAAGGAACTGCAGAACGCCGACTATGCCGAGATGGCGGAAAACGCAAAAGACTATGCGCGCAAGAATCCAGGCCAGGCGATCTTGATTTCGGCCGCGGCGGGCTTGCTCCTCGGTTTGATATTGAGAGGTCGGCGTTCCTAAACGCCGCCCTTCCCCGGACGGGTTGCGAAAGGAGATCACACAATGGCGACTTCTGCCACCGCCGCACAGGCAATAGCAACGAAGGTTGAAAACGAAAGTCTGCCTACGCTGATTAGTCGGCTGGGCGATGACGTGGTGCAGCTCTTCGATACCAAAGTGAGTCTGCTCAAAGTCGAGCTCAAAGAAGAGGCCAATGCTTATGCACGCGGCGGAATCATGATTGCCGCCGGCGGCGTAGTCGCGGCGATCGGTTTCGCTCTGCTAAACGTCGCACTGGCATTTGGAATATCAACCCTCTTTTCCGAGACGAACTTGACGCAGCCCGCTCGCTACGCGATTGGCTTTGTGACCGCGGGCGTCCTTTATTTGATCGTCGGCGCAATAATCATCTCGTCAGTGAAGAGTAAGCTAGCGAAACAGAATCTGGTTCCCGACCGAACTGTTGAAGAGCTAAGAAAGGACAAGCAATGGCTGAAGAACGAAATCTAGGGTTGGTGCGAGCTCGCGAAGTGGAAGACGACGGGGATCCATCGAAGGCAGACCTCCAGCGCCGTATGGAAGAAGCGCGCGACTCCATCTCCAATACCGTTACCGAGATTAGAGATACGGTTTCCAATACCGTCACTGAGATTAGAGATACCGTGAGTGAAAAATACGAAAACGTGAAAGACGCCCTTGATTGGCGGGAACACTTCAAACGCCAGCCAGTCGCATGGACAGTTGGTGCGGCGGGGGTCGGTTTTTTTGTGGGTTACGGACTCGCAGCAGCACTAACCGACGGCAAAGACCAGTCTGACTACGTTTCCGTATCGTCCGACTCGTATTCCCGACCGTTGGTCTCGGGCCGAGTGCAGCCGCCGCCGACGCAATCGCCGGCGGAGACGAATGGACATGATGATGGGCCCGGTCTGATCGAACGCTTCAAAGAAACTTCCGCATACGATCGTCTGTCTCGAGAGGCAGGTTCGCTCGGCGACAGGCTGGTGGAGGAACTATCGACCACTGCCCATACCGTGGTGCTACCGCTACTTCTAAACAAGTTGAAGACGTGGATTGGAGTTGACCTATCGGAAACGCCGGATCGTAAGGCGTCCGCGGCTTCGATGGGAGGACCCAGCCAAACCACATCGACAATCTGAGCGATCGGAAATTTCATTCTGAAGGGCGAGCCGCCGGGCTCGCTCTTTTTTTATACCAATCGTTCCTCAGTCACACTTGATTGACACGTTTCCGTTCGAAATTATAGTCTGCTTCAGTCCTGGCAGTTTCCGAACACATCGGTAAAGGAGTCTCTTATGCCCACCCCGCAAAGACTGCTCAGTCAGAAAACTTCAGCTTTCATGGTCGGACTTATGCTTCTCCCGGTTCTGCTGGTCGGTCTAACTTCGCGCGCCCTCGCGCAGGAGAATGAACCGCTGGAACGTATTGAAGCTTTCAAACTATTCGATCAAAATAAGTTCACCGAGGCTATTCCTTTGCTCGACAAAGTTGTAAAGGCGAGTCCCTCTGATTCGCTGGCTCTTGAGCGTCTGGGTTGGGCCTTGTTTGTTGTCTCTTCTTCAATCAGCGATCCGAAGGAGCGGAAGAAAACGCTCGATCGCTCACGCACGTTTCTTAATCGCTCAAAAGACCTGGGTAACGACAGCGAGTTACTACGCACCGCGCTGGAAAACCTTTCGAAGGCTGATCCCTTCGAATCCAGCTTCTCAGCCGTGAAGGAAGCAGATGCGGCTATGCGTGAGGGCGAAGCGGCCCACATCAAGGGCGACCTTGATAAGGCCATCGTAGGTTATGAGCGGGCCCTGCGATTCGATCCGAAGTTGTACCTGGCGGCGCTCTTCGCTGGTGACATGTATTTCAAGAAGGGCTATCAGGCCACTGATCAAAAAGCCAAAGACGAAAACTTCAACAAGGCGGGGGAATGGTTTGCCAAAGCTATTACAATTGAGCCTCACGTCGAGACCGCCCACAGGTATTGGGGCGACGCGCTCATGCACCAGGGTAAGCAGCAGGATGCGATGATTAAGTTCATCGACGGTATCATTGCCGACCCCGGCAACCGCAAGGCTTATGTTGGTCTCTCCCAGTGGGGCAAAAGGAATAGCGCGAGTATGGCCCACCCGGCGATAGATATTCCCGTTAAGGTCACTCCGGCAGGAGACAAGAAGGTTGATGTTTCTTTAGCGCCCGGATTGCTTGAACGCACGGATGGTTCGAAAGCCTGGGAACAATATGCATCAGTCCGTACGAGATGGGCGGGCGCAGACTTCGCCAAAGCGTATCCGAAGGAAGCTGGTTACCGTCACTCATTGCGGGAGGAAACTGAAGCGCTAAGCCGGACGGCGGAAGCTGCCTCCGAATTACTGAAGTCGGGAAAAGTGCAATCTCTCTCACCGTCGCTTACCGCACTAATCAGGCTTAGCGAAAGCGGGCTACTTGAGCCGTACATCTTCTTTGCCCGAGCTGATGCCGGAATCGTGCGCGACTACGCCAGTTATAAGCTGGCGAATCACGACAAACTAAGACGCTATTGGACGGACTTCGTAATATCAAAGTGAACACCAGCTGTCAGTCCGAAGAAAGACAGTCCAACAAACAATAGGACCGAACCCGAATTATCTTTCGGGTTCGGTCGTAAATTGCGATGGTCGTGTCTGGGGCTCCGGAGTTACCGCACCGGTTTACGCGGTAGTTTCTCATCTCGCATGGCGGTGTTGTAAACGAAGGCGGCCATGATGGTCGCTGCCTGCTTCATGTCGTCGGCTTGAATCCGATCGAAGACATCCTGGTTCGAATGGTGTGTGCGGGTGTCGTATTCAATCTCATCCTGAATAAACTGAAATCCCGGCAATCCGATTCCGTCAAACGAAAGGTGATCGGTGCCGCCGGTATTTGAAATAGACAGCGTAGCCGCGCCCATGTCCCGAAATGGCATGAGCCATTGCCGAAACAAGGGACGCACCGCCTCATTGCCCTGCAAATAGACGCCGCGAATCCTGCCCGTACCATTATCCAGATTGAAGTAGCCACTAAACTTTTCATACCCTGGCTTGGTTACCAGCGATGGAGTAAGTGCGGGCGCCGGGGAGGCTGCATGCTGGGCAGGAGTGATCATTCCTCCGAAGTGCTTCGCGACATAAGCACGCGATCCGAGTAGACCCTGCTCTTCTCCACTCCATAAAGCCACGCGAATCGTCCGTCGCGGTTTCAAGTTCAAAGCTTGCAGGATCCGCATCGCCTCCATCGCCACCGCGACACCCGCAGCGTTGTCAGTAGCTCCGGTTCCGCCGTGCCACGAGTCGAGGTGACCTCCCAGCATCACAACTTCGTCCTTGAGATCCGTGCCGGGAATTTCTGCGATCGTGTTGTAGCCCATCAAATCAGAATCCTGCCAGTCGACGGCCAGGTCGACACTCAACTTTACCTTTTCGCCGGCTTCAATCATCCGTGCGACGCGATTGTAATGTTCGACTGCCATCACAAGCTGTGGGATGATCTTCGGAGCCTTCTTGTCGTAGGCGGGCGTCTGACGGGGCGCGTTTGGACCAGTTGCAGCTTCACCACAGGGTTGAGGCACTGCGGCACCCTGCACGAAAATTGTGCCGCCGTCGCCTATGCGGCTTGCATCCACCAATACCGCGGCACCTTCATCGTGGAAAAACTGGTTCCTGACGCAAGCGAAAGCCAGAGCCGCTCTTTGTTCAGGGTTAAAGCGGCGCCCGCCTCCCTGTCGCGGTTGAGGGAAGGGCGCATCTGCAAGCGCCAGCAGTTCTTTCTCATTCAGGCGTGTCCCGGACGCCTCGAAACCTGCCTTAACCTCGCGCATTTTTCCAGAAAGGACTATTGCTCCCTTAAGCCTGCCCTTAAACTTCAGCAGCTCCGCTTCATCCTTTGCGTCGACGTAAACTACGTCGCCGGTAAGTGCCGTCGAGGGTGACCAGGCCTTCGGATATGCAATCAACGGAATCGCGAGCGGCTCGACCACCTGGGCGGAGAACCGCTTTAGTGTCCAACCGCGACCGAAGGGTCCCCAGGCATCAAGATAAGCATTCTGCAAACCCCATTTTGTGAGTTGGTCTTTGGTCCAATCATTCGCGCGCTTCATTCCGGGGGCAGCAGTCAAACGCGGGCCAATCACGTCGCTGAGGTAACTCAACGTTTGCATTACCTGTGAACGATTCATGCCCTCGTCTTTTATGCGCTCGATTGGATCGTTTGGATCCGTCGCCGGTGATTGGGATGACCGCGGAGAGGGACTGGGCGCAGGCTGTTGAGCGAAACTGGCGCTCGGCGAAATGAGAAGTATGAATCCCAGCACAACTGCTGACGTTCGTCGTACCATGTGGTCTCTCCTGGATTTGGATTTGATTGAAGGGGATGCAGGGCCCGCGGACATCGCCCGCAGTGTCCCTGGAGCTAAGCTAAGCTGTCTTCTTGCTCTTCTTCACCGGCTTTTCTTTGGCCAATTCACCGGTCGGATCGTTAGAACTGTAACCACATTCCTCGTTCGCGCAGTGTTGAAAAGTTCCCTGCTTTTTCGTGGTCTTCTCCAACAGGAAAGGCGCCGCGCACTTGGGGCAAACCTCGGCCACCGGTTTATCCCAGTACACGCGATCGCAGTCCGGATAGGTGCCGCACCCATAGAACACTTTGCCGCGCTTCGATTTCTTGACGACCAGCTCGCCCTTGCATCCGGGTCGGGCGCAATGTACGCCAGTTGATTCCTGCTTAATATATTTGCACTTGGGATAGTTTGAGCACGAAATGAACTCCCCAAAACGCCCAAAGCGGCGAACCAGCTGCGCATCGTCGACCGGGCATTTCTCGTCTAAAGGTACGGGCGCGGGCGCAGCGACGCCACTCTTGGCGATCTTCCGAATGTTGCGACACTCGGGATAACCCGTGCAACCGAGAAATGGACCGAAGCGGCCCCGCTTGAGTTGCATGGGCTTATCGCACAACTCACAAATTTCAGGCTCAGCAGGCGCTGCGCTGCCGGCAGCGGCCTCGGTTCCATTTGCGCCGCCGTTAGCTGCCGCCTTCGGCTCGGCATCGCGCGTGGCCTCGCATTTCAAACACTTCAGATACTTTCCAAACCGCCCGCGCTTGCGAACCATTCCCTTCGTTTCACACTTCAGACAAACTTCGTCCGTGGGAATCTCTTCGTCTTTTACCCGCTTGGTGTAGTCCGTAAACGCAATCAGGTCGGCGGAAAACTTGTCGTAAAAATCGTGCAGCGCATCCGTCCATTTCAGCTTGCCTTCCTCCACCGAGTCGAGCTCTTCTTCCATCCGCGCCGTATAGGTCTCATTAAATAGATCGGCGAAGCCGCCCTCGATCAACAAATCGTTGACGGTCTTTCCCAGCTCAGTGGGATGGAAACGTCCTTCGAGTTTTTCCACATACTCACGCGCAACGATCGTCGTCATGATTGCCGCGTAGGTTGAGGGCCGGCCAATTCCCTTTTCTTCCAGGGCCTTCACCAAAGTCGCTTCAGTAAAGCGAGGCGGAGGATCAGTAAAGTGTTGCTCCGGATTGATTTGCTTCAGATCCAGCGTTTCGCCCTTCTCCACAGGCGGAAGCGTCCGCTCTGCCTCTTCATCTTCTTCGGTCTTTTCGTCGCGTCCTTCCTGATAGAGTTTCAGGAAGCCGTCAAACTTTTGCACCGAGCCGGTGGCGCGAAATATGAAACGCCCCGCGCCAATATCGATGGTCGTTTGGTCGAACAACGCTGGGGTCATTTGCGATGCCACCATGCGTTGCCAAATCAACCGGTAAAGTCGCAGTTCATCGTTATTTAAATACTTCGCCAGGGAATCGGGAGTACGAGCCACATCTGTAGGACGAATCGCTTCGTGAGCGTCCTGCGCATCCTTCTTAGAGCGATAGTGAATCGCCTTCTCCGGCAGGTATGGACCGCCATACTGTCTCTCGATGAAGTCTCTCACTTCGCCCAGTGCGGCATCAGAAACTCGGGTGGAATCGGTTCGCATGTAGGTTATCAACCCGACTGAACCTTCCGCGCCAATCTCGATGCCTTCGTAAAGCTTCTGCGCAACCATCATCGTTCGCTTCACGGCCCAACCGAGTTTGCGCGCAGCTTCCTGCTGCAGTTTTGACGTGATGAAGGGCGGAACAGGATTGCGCTTGCGCTCTTTCCTGGTTACTTCATTAACGACAAACGTTTGCTGGTTTGCCTCAGCGACAAGCTCGGCGGCTTTAGCTTCGTCGTTGATTAAGATTTCACTGCGCTTGACGTCCTGATCGAAAGCGCCGGTCTTGACCGTTTGTTCGTCGACTTTGAAGAGTCGCGCATCAAAGGCCGGTGGCAGGTGAGCGCCGAGATTGGCAGATATCGTCCAATACTCAGTCTTGATAAACCGTTCGATTTCGCGTTCGCGCTCAACGACCATGCGCAGCGCAACTGACTGCACGCGCCCGGCGCTAAGTTTTCCGCCCACGGTCCGGCAAAGCAGTGGCGAGACCTTATAACCGACGAGCCGATCCAGAACGCGCCGCGCCTGCTGGGAGTCGACCAGATTCTGATCGATCTGTCTGGGGTGCTCAAAAGCTTCGTTGACTGCTCGCTTCGTTATCTCATTAAACATTACTCGAAACGTGGGTTTGACCGGACGCTTCGGAACAATCTCTTCTGCAAGATGCTGACAAATCGCTTCGCCTTCTCTGTCAGGGTCAGCGGCGAAATAGATAGTGTCGGCCTCTTTGGCGGCCTTCTTAAGCTCGGCTACGATTTTCTTGTTGTTTCGTTTTCTCGTGTCGGGAATGACTTCATAGGTGGGCTTGAAATCGTCGTCGACGTCGACCCCCAAACCTTTCGAGGGCAGATCTTTGATGTGGCCTATCGAGGCCTTAACCAGATAGTCCTTCCCCAAATATTTGTTTATCGTCTTCGCCTTCGCCGGCGATTCAACTATGACTAAATTTTTTGCCATTGCTTTCCTGGTAAATCGTAAGTGGTCAATGGTAAATGGTCGACGTTGGTAGCGGGCTATTAGGCTGCTCCGCTAGCCGGAGTTTGCCGTTCGGCCTATTTACCATTCACCATTCACTATTTACCGTCCTTCACATCTTTCGCACAAAACACTTTCCCGGCAGGGCCCTAACCAGGTCGCGCATTTCCAAAGTTAACAGCGCGGAGGTCAAATCCGAAATGGACAGCCTGCTTTGATCTACCAGCGAGTCGATATGCGCGGGGCTATCTGCCGAAAGCAATTTGAAAACTGACTGCTCAAATCCCGAGAGGCCTTGCGGTATCAGTGCCAGCTGATCGGCCAGCGACTTCTGCTTCTTCTTTTCCCCCAAAGGTGGAGGCAAGAGCTTCGCGGCAATCTGAGGCGGCAACTCCGCGGCAACGTCTTGCCATTGCTGGACGAGCTTGGCGCCGGCGCCTTTGATTAGGTAATTGGTGCCAAACGAGTTGCGCGATGTGATGTTGCCGGGCACCGCAAACACTTCCCGATTCTGCTCAATTGCCAGGCGCGCTGTTATCAATGAACCCGAGTTTTCCGCCGCCTCGACCACGATAACGCCCAAACTCAAACCGCTAATGATGCGGTTCCGGTAAGGAAAGTTTTCCGAAACCGGCGGGGTCGCCAGAGGAAACTGGGTCACCATCGCGCCGCCCGCATCAAGTATTTCTTCAGCCAGTTTCTTGTGGTCGCGCGGATAAACTTCGTCAATCCCGGTGCCCAGAACCGCCATCGTCCGGCCTCCGCCTTCGATCGCCCCGCGATGAGCGGCCGCGTCAATCCCACGTGCAAACCCGGAAACGATCGTTACGCCACGTTGGGCCAAATCCCTGGCGAGCATCGTCGCGGCATTCTGGCCATAGGTTGAACTTCGGCGCGATCCAACAATCGCCACGCACGGCTGGTCCAAACATTCGGTCCAGGCGCCTTTCACGTAAAGCGCGATCGGCGGATCGTAAATCTCTCTCAACAACGATGGGTAAACACCATCATCGAGGATCAGGATATCGCAGCCGATCTGCCTGGCGTTTTCAAGTTCACTGACGGCCCTTTCATGCAGGTCGCGAGCGATAATGCTATCCACTGCTTCCGGCAACAGACGCAAGCGTTCAAGCTCGACGCGGGTGGCTGAATAGACCGCCTCCGCGGATCCGAAACGCTCGAGGAGTTTGGCCGCGGCGCGAGGTCCGATGCCGGGAGTCATGTTGAGGGCTACCCAGTCACGCATACGATTTCGGAATCCGGATTTCGGATTGCGGATTAGGAAAACAATTTAGTTATGTTATCCCTGGCAGTCTTAATCGAAGAAACCACGATTGCCAGAATTTCGTCTGACTCCTGAAGTAAATCTACCACCAGTTCGCGTCTTATCAATTTCGCATCAATTAGAAGCTGAATCCAATACATCGTCTCATCGGCTTCTTCTTCAACAATACCCATCTTGGCTACGAAGTCGGGTCTGGACCTCGCTCGACAGGCGGCTCTGTAGTTGGCACCCACCGACGTCCCACAACGAAGCATTTGATTTCTAACTACTCTCGCAGAGGGAGTGTTTGGCAAGCTCTCAGCCAATCGAATAACGCGCAAAGCAAACGCCCGCGTCCTTTCTTTCATATCATCTGCATTCATGTCCCGCTAACCCGCAATCCCAATTCAGCAATCTGCATTCGGTTGGCGGAGGCGTGTAGGAATCGAACCTACCTGAGCCTGTTCTCACAGTCTCACTGACGGTTTTGAAGACCGCGCCGTTCACCAGAACAGATTCGCCTCCATGTTCAAATCTCTTCAAATCTCAATCTTCAATTTCAAATATCTATCCAGGCCGATGGGCTTCTCGATACAATTCAACGAAAAACGCAAGTGGTCGGAGCGAAACCCTACGCGCCAAACTGCGAAAGTGTCAAGGCACCTACTCGCCACCCATCAACCCAAGCCAATGAAAGAAGTCGTTCGTTTATTCACACTTTACCCGCAGCAAACTTGACCGATTTTCGGCCTCAGGCTAATATTTTGTCTCCCGAACGAACGTTCGAACGTCCGCCTAAGCCGGCGGGCGAGCCATACTAAGAGGAGCTTCATGATCAATTTCGAGACGTCGCCCGACCAATACAAACACTGGAAACTTCAGATCGACGGCGCGGTTGCAACCCTGACGATGGACGTGCAGGAGGAGGAGACGCTGGCTGAGGGTTACAAGCTGAAGCTCAATTCCTACGACCTGGGTGTGGATATCGAACTGGCCGACGTCGTGCAAAGGATTCGTTTCGAACATCCTGAAGTGAAGACCGTGGTCCTTACCAGTCTAAAACCACGCATCTTCTGCGCCGGCGCCAACATTTACATGCTGGGAACCTCATCGCACGCGTTCAAAGTAAACTTCTGCAAGTTCACGAACGAAACGCGCTGTTCGATTGAGGACGATTCTTTGCACTCCGGACGACGCTACCTCGCCGCGCTCAACGGAACGGCTTCCGGCGGCGGCTACGAATTAGCCATCGCCTGCGACGAGATCTACCTCGTCGACGACGGCAACTCGGCGATTTCCCTTCCCGAAGTCCCCCTGCTGGGCGTGCTCCCGGGAACAGGTGGATTAACTCGCCTGGTGGATAAACGGCGTGTGCGACGCGACCGTGCCGACGTGTTCTCCACGTTGGCGGAAGGTTTGAAAGGCAAACGCGCAAAGGAGTGGGGACTGATTGACGACTATTTCCCCACCAGCAAGTTTCAGGAATCGATTGATGCGCGCGTAAAGGAAATCACTAATGGTGTAACGCAAACTAACAGTTTGCCATCGGGCATTAAGCTCAATCCACTGCAAAAGGAAATCAAACCCTCGGGTGTCGAATACAAGTACGTCAATTTAATCCTGAACCGCGACCAGCGCTACGCCGATCTGACGGTTACTGGTCCTGCGGCCGGCCTACCCACAACACCTGAAGCAATTCAGGCGCTTGGTGATTCGTTTTGGCCGCTTCAGGCTTACCGAGAACTGGACGACGCGCTGCTGCATCTTCGGGTAAATGAGCCGGAGATTGGACTGGTCTGCGTTCGGACAGTGGGCAGGAACGCCGATGTGCTGGCCCTCGACAGGACGCTTGAGGCCAATGAGGCACATTGGTTGGTGCGGGAAATCGTTCTCTATATGGCGCGCGTCCTCCGGCGACTCGATCTGACCGCAAAGAGTTTCTTCGCTATCGTCGAGCCAGGAAGTTGTTTCGCCGGCAATTTGCTTGAACTCCTGCTGGCGGCCGATCGCAGCTACATGCTGAATTCTGTGGACGAGAGGATAGAGATCTCGATGGACGATCTCAACGCCGGCGCTTTGCTAATGAGTAACGGTCTCACCAGGCTGCAGTCGCGGTTCCTGGGAGATCCGGAGAAGGTAGAAGAGGTTCTCAACCACTCCAGCGGGTTTAACACTGAGCACGCCGAGGAAGCCGGACTGATTACCTTCGCGCCTGACGAACTGGACTGGGAAGATGAAATTCGCGTGGCGATTGAGGAGAGAACCTCGCTGTCACCGGACGCATTGACGGGCATGGAAGCCTCTTTGCGATTTGGCGGTCCGGAAACAATGGACACAAAAATCTATGGACGTCTGACTGCCTGGCAAAACTGGATATTCCAGCGCCCAAATGCAGTCGGCCCGGAAGGCGCTTTAACCAACTACGGCAAGCCCACGCAATCAAAGTTCGATTTTAAGAGAACATAACGAGCCGCGGATTGGCGCGGATGAACGCCGATCCGAGTATTTAGATCCGCGTTATTCCGCGAAAATCCGCGGCCTATTCTTAGAGGCATCATGAATCTTTACGAACGAATACCAAACAACGTAAATCTCAACGAAGACAAAAAACTTCAGCGCGCCCTCGAAAAGTGGCTGCCAAACTATCTCGACTGGTGGCAGGAGATGGGGCCTGACGGGTTCCAAACCAAAGACGTCTACCTGCGCACGGCTATCAGCGTTGAGCCTGATGGTTGGGCCAATTTTGATTACGTAAAGATGCCTTACTATCGCTGGGGCATTTTCCTGAAGCCCGCCGCGCCGGGAGCGACAATTGGTTTTGGCGACAACCTGGGTCAACCTGCTTATCAGGAAGTGCCCGGTGAGTTTCGCAACTCATTGCGCCGGATCATCGTTACGCAGGGCGACACGGAACCAGCCTCAGTCGAGCAGCAACGCGAACTCGGCAAGACCTGTCCGTCGTTGTATGACCTGCGAAATCTGTTTCAGGTAAACGTCGAAGAAGGCCGGCACCTTTGGGCCATGGTCTACCTGCTGCAACGCTACTTCGGACGCGATGGACGCGATGAGGCCGACGCATTGTTGGAACGCCGCAGCGGCAATCCGGACAAGCCGCGCATTCTCGAGGCCTTTAATCAGCCGTGCGACGACTGGCTCAACTTTTTCTGCTTCACGATGTTTACCGACCGCGACGGCAAGTATCAGCTTTCAGCCCTGGCCGAGTCCGGATTCGAGCCGTTGGCCCGCACCTGCCAGTTTATGTTGACCGAAGAAGCGCATCACATGTTTGTCGGCGACACAGGGATAAATCGCGTGGTGAAGCGAACGGCACAACTGATGAAGGAAGGCGACGTTCGTGAGCTCGGGGGCATTCCCCTCGACAGAATTCAGAAGCACGTCAATTTCTGGTTTAGCTATTCCCTTGATCTTTTCGGCGGTGAAATTAGTTCAAACTCTGCTGACTTTTTCGCGGCCGGCTTGAAGGGACGCTACAAAGAGCAGGAGCAATATGAAGATCATGTTGTGGCCGATCAAAATTTCACCATGACAGTAGTCGAAGAAGGTCAGGCAAAAACCCGTGAAGTGCCGATGCGCAACGCGTTGAATGAGGTACTTCGCGGCGAGTATGTCAGAGACTGCGAAAAAGGGTTGGCACGATGGAACAAGACGCTAACTGAGGCCGGGCTGAGCGAGAGGTTGTACCTGCCAAATCCCCGCTTTCATCGTCATGTGGGCGAATACTCCGGCCACACCTTCGACATTCAGGGAAACCTCGTCAGTGCGGAGGAGTTTGAGCTTCGCAAAGCGGACTGGCTGCCGACACTCGAAGATCGCGAATACGTTCGCAGCCTGATGAAACCCGTTACCGAGCCGGGAAAAATTGCCGGCTGGATCGCTCCGCCCGCGGCCGGTGTGAAGGGCAAACCGTTCGAGTTTGAATACGTTCGGCTGTGAATTACGGATTTCGGATTGCGAATTTCCCCACTCGCTGGAGACGATTAGGTTGAAAGAAGACACTCAAGCAAACATCAAATCCGAAATTCGAATTTCGAAATCCGAAATTTCCAGGCACGATCAAAAGCTGGAGTTTATTCTCCGCAATGCTGCGCGCATTTTTGCCGAGAAGAATTATCACTCCACCACCATGCGCGACATCTCCCGCGCTACGGGCGTCAGCCTCTCCGGCCTCTATCATTATTGCAAGTCCAAAGAAGAGTTGCTGTTTCTGATTCAGGACAATTGTTTCGGGCGCGTGCTCGAACGTTTGGAAGAGCGTCTGCGCGAAGCCCACGATCCTATAAGCAAGCTTCGCATCTTCATCGACAATCACCTTTCCTTTTTTGCGGCCAACATGGCCGAGATGAAGGTCTTGTCACACGAAGCTGAATCGCTAGCCGGCGATCTCCACTCGCATGTGTCAACCAAGAAAGACAAGTACACCAGGCTCGCGATCAAGATTCTCAAAGACATCCAACAGGGACAGGACGCCGGCTCCCGGGTCGACCTAACTGTTGCCACCTACGCGCTCTTTGGAATGATGAACTGGATCTACAACTGGTATGACCCTCGCGGAAAGCTTAAAGTATCGGAACTGGTAGATAATGTGACGCGCTTGTTCCTTCGTGGTTTTGTCGCCGGAGGGTTTACCGAAGAATTAGACTTCGCGGCGAAAACCACCCGCGAGCCAATGAGCGTTTGGCGCGGGTCGCTTTGAAATCTGGAGTGGCACGGGCGTCTCGCCCGTGAATCACGCGCAAGATGCGCGTGCCACAGTTTGCTTTACGGAGAATTTTGATGGCTGAAGCTGAATCTCAAGTGCGAGATACAAGAATAAAGGGCGACCTGGTGCAGTATCGCGCACAGGATGGGATTGCGTTTCTCACCCTGAACGATCCGCCGGCAAACACCTACACCCACGAGATGATGCAGGCGCTTGATGCGCGCATTCTCGAGGCGCGCATGGACGAAGCCGTGCAAGTGATCGTTCTCACTGGCAATGGTGAAAAGTTTTTCTGCGCCGGCGCCAACATCAATATGCTCTCGAGCGTCACGCCAACGTTCAAATATTATTTCTGCCTGCACGCCAATGAAACCTTGACGCGGTTGGAGCAAACTCCGAAGCTGGTGATCGCGGCCATCAATGGGCATTGCGTCGGCGGCGGTCTGGAAGTCGCTATGGCTGCAGACATTCGCATCGCCAGGCGCAACGCCGGCAAGATGGGACTTCCGGAAGTTTCCCTCGGAGTGTTGCCGGGAACCGGGGGCACGCAACGCCTGCTCAGAATAGTTGGCAAATCAAAAGCCATCGAATTGATGGCCACGGGTCAACTATTTGACTTCGAGCGCGGTGAAGCGCTGGGAATCTTAAATCAAATCATCGACGCTGAAACTGGCGAGCAGTTCATGCAGGCAGTGACCGAGTATGCGGCGCAGTTTACTCTGCCCAATAAGGCAGCGGGCGCAGTTGGGCGGATCAAACGCAGCGTGCAAACAGGCGCCGAGGTCTCTTTCGAATCCGCATTGGCGCTTGAGCGCGAGTTACAACAGCAACTCTTCCAATCGGAGGATTCGAAAGAGGGACTGGACGCTTACGTAAATAAGCGGAAACCAATCTTTAAAGGTAAATAGTGAATGGTAAATGGTAAATGGTTCAGAAGATGGCGTGGTCGAGCCAACGAATATTCACGGCTAACCAACTGCCCGTTATAGTTTCAGTGACGCTTCCGTCCTAACCATTCACCATTTACCATTCACTATTCACCATTTACCATTCACTATTCACCGTCCTTCTATGTACGAACACATCAATATTACCGACGACTCCGGCATCGCGACGATTACGCTTAATCGTCCGGAGAAGTTGAATGCTCTGGTCGGGCATATGCGGCGCGATCTCGCGGAGGCGCTCGAAGCCGCCGGCACAGATCGCAGTATTCATGTGGTAGTAATCACGGGGGCCGGCCGGGCTTTTTGCGCAGGTGGCGATATCGCAGCGATGGCGGAGCTGATTGAACGACGTGATGCTGAAGAGTTTTCCCGTCTGCTTGGTTCAGCTCGCCGGGTGGTTACCTCCATTCGGCAGATGACAAAACCGGTCATTGCATCGATTAATGGGCCTGCTTTTGGAGCGGGTTGCAATCTTGCGTTCGCGTGCGATATCCGCATCGCCTCAAGCAACGCTAGCTTCAGCCAGTCGTTTGCAAAGGTTGGGCTGCACCCTGATTGGGGCGGCACTTATTTTCTGCCGCGACTCGTTACGCCAAATAAAGCTTGCGAGATGTTTTTTCTCGGCGACTCAATCGACGCGACTGAAGCGCACAGACTCGGAATTCTGAACTACATGGTCGCGCCAGATGAGCTCGAAGCTGCCACGCGCGCCCTGGCGGAACGGCTTTGCGAAGCACCGCCCATTGCAGTCGCCGCCGCTAAACACGCAGTCTACATGAGTCAGACAACGGAACTTGAAGAGATGCTGCGCTACGAAACGGAAGCGCAGATGCGTTGTTTTGAGTCTCTGGATGGCGCTGAGGGCGTTAGGGCGTTTCTCGAAAAGCGCATGCCGAAGTTTACTGGACGGTAGTACGTAGGACAGACTTTCCAGTCTGTCCTCTTCGCTAAGAACTAAGCTCAACCGAAACGACAGGCAGGAATGCCTGTCCTACATAAGAGGAGATGACCCGATGCGTAGAAAGCTTTTCGTCCCTTGCCTGCTGGCCTTACTGTTGGCCGCGACACCGTTTTTCGGCGCCGTAACCAAATATGAAACGGATGCCGCACATTCCAATATAGGTTTTTCAATTCCGCTTGCCGGCGGTTTGTCGTACGTGCGCGGTAAATTCACTGATTTCAAGGTGGATATCGTTTACGACGATAAAGACGTAACCAAATCCTCAGTCAACGCCGTGATCAAAACAGCCAGCATCGACACGGGAATCGAGCGACGGGATACGCACCTGCGTTCCGCCGATTTCTTCGACGCGGAAAAGAACCCCGAGATTACATTTAAGAGCACGCGCGTTGAGAAGAAGGGCAAAACCTTTATCGCACATGGCACCTTCACCATGCATGGTGTCTCAAAAGAGATTGCGCTCCCCTTCTCCATCAACGGCGTCAACAAAGATGCAAAAACCGGTAAGAACACGCTGGGTCTGACGGCCCGCACCTCGATTAGCAAGAAAGAGTTTGGGATGACCTGGGGCCAGCCGGCTAATCCAAACTTCCTCGGCGACATGGTCGATATCGAGCTACACATCATCACTAAGGCAGGTACCCCGCAGTAAGTTAGTTTCGAGTTCCGAGTTTCGAGTTTCGAGTTAAGACCCTCCGGTAGCGGATGCCCGGACTTATCCTTAACTCGGAACCCGAAACTCGGAACCCGAAACTCGGAACTCGGAACTCGGAACTCGGAACTCGGAACTCGAAACTAATCTATGAAGCTTCGAAACAGAATCGCTTTGATCACCGGAGGCGGTCGCGGCATTGGGCGGGCAATCGCTCTCGCATTTGCCGGCGAGGGCGCGCAGGTGGCAGTTGCCGCTCGCACCCTCTCGCAGGTTGATGGGGTGGCACGCGAGCTGGCCGACCAGTTTCAAGTCAGCGCGCTGCCGGTAGTTTGCGACGTATCGGACGTTGACAGCGTCGGACGAATGTTTGCCGGCGTCCGCGAACGCTTTGGACGCAGTCCAGACATCATGGTCAACAATGCTGGAATTGCAGAGAGCGCGCCCATCGCGCGAACTGATGACGAATTCTGGCATCGTCATATCTCAATTAATCTGAGTGGGAGCTTCTATTGCACGCGCGCGGCGTTGCCGGAAATGATCGAGCGCGGATGGGGCCGCATCATTAACATGGCCTCAATCGCCGGCAAGACAGGCGCTCCTTATATCGCGGCCTATTCAGCCTCTAAGCACGGGCTAATCGGTCTGACACGATCTTGCGCCGTCGAGGTGGCTGCGAAAGGAATAACCGTCAACGCCATCTGCCCGGGTTATGTCGACACTGAGATGACAACGCGCGGAGTCGAAAACATTACCAGGAAGACGGGACGAACTGAAGGTGAGGCGATGGCAACGCTTTTGAAGATGACTCCGCAGAATCGCCTGATCACCTCTGAAGAAGTCGCGGCGCTAGCCGTGTTGTTGGCTTCGGAGGATGGGCGTGGGATTAACGGACAGGCGATCAGCATTGATGGTGGGACAGTGCTTTCCTGAGTAACGCAAACTGTTAGTTTGCGGTTGAATCTTCGACAAGAAGCTTGCTTAGGCTGACCGCTCTGCCAATTCCCTCACCACGCAAACTAACAGTTTGCGCTACAAGGATCTCATGCGACCAGCCATCTCATAAACCAGCCGTATCGGCAGGCCGACGATGTTGAAGTAGTCACCGGTAATCTCCTCTATAAAAACCCCACCCTGCCCTTGTATCGCGTAAGCCCCAGCCTTGTCCCTCGGCTCGCCGGTGGAAACATACCAATCAATTTCCTGGTCTGACATTTCGCAGAAACGCACGCGAGTCACTTCGTGATCGACCCGGGTAGCCTCCACTTTGCCGGCGTTGACCAGTGCTACCCCAGTCACGACCTCGTGCCATTTGCCGTTCAAAAGTTTCAGCATGCGCCGCGCGTTTTCATCATCGCCGGGTTGGCCCAGGATTTCTCCTTCAATTACGACAACCGTATCCGCGCCCAGCACACGTCCTTCAGTGAGTTGACTCGCCACCGTTTCAGCCTTGGTTTGCGCAAGACGCTTTACGTAAACAACCGCGTCTTCCGCGTCATGTCGAGTTTCATCAATGTTCGCGGCGATCTGCGCAAACGGCCAGCAAACGGCCCGGAGGATCTCCGCGCGGCGTGGGCTCTTTGATGCCAAAATAAGTTTCTCTTTCAGCAAGTTGCTCTCCGGGTAGGGCATTAGTCTTCCTCTCTGTGAAGGCTCTGTGTTCTCTGTCTCTTTGGTGAATCTTCAGTAGCGTTTGCTCACCACAGAGTCACAAAACACAAAGATCGCACAGAGGAAAGTCTTTACAAAGAGGCTCTCAAACACGCCCGCTTGTCGGGCTAAATGAATCTCCGCTACACTCCAATATCGTTTCGATCAATGTCATAGGATTCTAGTTTGAAGCGCTGAAATCGCAAACAGCGCTCCGGTATTGAAAATGGAGAGTTTCATCAAAGCCTTGCCGGCGTTACTGAAGTCGTCACACGCGCCTGAGGAAGTTTCGGAGGCGGCCTGCGTTGCCATGTGGAAGCACGCGGTGGGCGAAGCATTGAGTGGCCACGCGATTCCGGTTCAGCTTCGGGATCAGACGCTGACGGTGGCAGTGGAAGACACTCTCTGGAAGAAACAACTCGAACAGATGCGCGGACAATTGCTTTCGCGCTTGAACCATGTGCTGGGCCAGGGCGTGGTGAAATCGATTGAGTTGCGTGTAGAGCCCAAACAGCTGGTGGCGCTGCGTGGTGCGGCGCGTGAGTTTGAAAAGAAAGAAATCCAACGTGAGGTGCCCGCGGAATTGGTTGGAGTGGCTGCGGGAATCGACGATGCGTCACTGCGGCGCGCGTTTCTCGGGGCAGCGACGAGCTGTATCCGGCGCGTGGAAGAGTCAGGTTAACTGAAATCTCAGATTTCAGATTTCAGTTCTTCGTTCTCAGATCTGAAATTAGAAATTTGAAGTTTGAGATCTGAAGTCTTGAAATCCGTATTCCGTAATCCGAAATCGAACAATGCCTATCACCGAAACCGACGTAGCAAAAATTGCGCAGCTGGCGCACATGGAAATTACACCCGACGAGCTGAAGACTTTCGCGCCCCAAATGGCCGACATCGTCGCCTACGTCGAGCAACTGAAAGAAGTAGCAACCAGTAATATTGAGCCTTCGCTCGGTGGACTGACACCGGAAGGTGAAGCCACTGACTCGGCTCGCGAAGATATTCCCACTCCGTCGCTCGGCCAAAAACTGGCGCTCGCCGAGGCCCCCGAGGCCGCCGCCGGACACTTTCGAGTACCGAAGGTATTGTGAAGCCAGTGAGCAGTGGGCAGTGGGCGGTGGGCAGCAGCTCGGCCAAGCAGCGTGCCCAATCTTCAGGGCTCGCTAAAAGCCCAGCATCGGTACCAGGCAGATAACTGGCAATAAAACACAATGACTCCAGTCAAAGACGACATCGAAACATTGAGAGACCGCATCAGCAGCGGTGAAACTACTGCGCGCGCGGTTGTTGAGTCGTCGGTCAACGCGGCGGAAACTCTCAACGAATCTCTCAATGCGTTTCTACAGGTCGATCGCAGCGGTGCGCTAAGCCGCGCTGACGAAATCGATAAGAGCCTCTGGTCACAAAATGGCGACGGAACATCAATCCCCGCGCTCGCCGGAATTCCTATTGCCGTCAAAGACAACATCTGCGTGCGTGGTCTGCAAACCTCCTGTGGCTCTCTCATCCTCGGCGATTACCAGCCGCCTTACAACGCCACTGTGATTGAGCGGTTGCAGACGGCCGGTGCGGTAGTTGTTGGCAAGACCAACTGCGATGAGTTTGCCATGGGTTCGTCAAACGAAAACTCTGCGTTTGGCGCGGTGAAGAATCCATGGGATCTGGCGCGCGTGCCCGGCGGTTCATCGGGAGGGTCCGCCGTCGCGGTTGCAGCCGGCATAGTTCCCGTCGCCCTCGGCTCCGACACCGGAGGCTCAGTTCGACAACCCGCATCGCTCTGTGGCGTAGTAGGTCTGAAACCAACTTATGGCCGCAACTCGCGCTACGGTCTCGTGGCATTTGCATCGTCACTGGACCAGGTCGGAGTGTTTGCGCGAAACACGCGCGACATCGCCCACGTTTTGAAAGTCATTGCCGGACGCGATCCTCGCGACGCCACCACCGCGGCAGTTCCGGTTCCAAACTACCCGGCGGCTTTGGCGAGCGAAGCAAACGATCTTCAGGGCGCGCGGATCGGATTTCCGCGATCCCTTTTTGGCGAGGGTCTCGATCCGCAGGTACGCGCGTCGGTTGAGGCAGTCGTCGATGTCTATCGCGACCTGGGCGCGGAAGTGGTTGACGTTGAACTGCCCAACGCGAAGTACAGCATTGCCGTCTACTACATCATCGCCACGGCTGAAGCGTCTTCAAATCTCGCTCGCTTCGATGGCGCTCGCTATGGTTTTCGCGCGGAGAATGCGCCTGAATTGAGACAGATGTATCGGAAAACTCGCGAAGAGGGATTCGGCGCGGAAGTTAAGCGACGGATCATGTTGGGCACGTACGTGCTGTCGGCTGGTTACTACGACGCTTACTACGGAAAAGCACAGCAGGTGCGCTCGTTGTTAAAGGAAGATTTTAGAAGAGCCTTCGAGAGTTGCGACGCGATCATCACGCCGACCTCGCCGACGCCGGCGTTTTTGATCGGCGAGAAAGCAGACGATCCGCTAGCGATGTATCTGAACGACATTTACACAGTCACGGCAAATCTTGCCGGCATTCCCGGAATTAGTGTGCCCTGTGGTCTATCCTCCAATCGACTGCCTATCGGGTTCCAATTGCTCGGGGCCTACTGGTCAGAGCCGACGCTCTTCAAATTGGCTCACGCATATGAAACAGCGCGACCTTTCAACGAACGTCCTGAAATTCGGGTCAATTAGCTGGGCTGGATCGTTTTCTCGACAGCGGTCGGCGGCGGGGGGTTCTCATCTGAAACTCGAACTTCTTTATCGGGGATGATATCGCCCGTGAAGATTTCCAAAACGTTCTTAGCAGTTCCCACCACGGGTGTGATGTCCAAAGCTACATGGAGGGAACCCGGTCCCAAACCCTTCTTGTGAATGTCCCGCCCGGCAAAGCCCACCGTGAATATCGGACCGATAATGGGAATCGCCTTAAGGAGTTTCTTCGCAATTCCCCACGCGCCGCGCTTCATAATTCCTTTTTTTGGTTTGGGCGTCACTGTACTTTGAGTCCTCGATTTCATTTCTCTCTCTGTGTAACCTCCGTGTTCTCTGTGCCTCTGTGGTGAAATTTTTAGCGCGATGGCTTACCACAGGAACAGAGATCAGGGCAGGTACCTCGCTATGACTCCATTCTCACCCACCGCCCAACCTGCTCCCGCCTGAGCAAAACTCACAGCGTGAAAGCCTTCGCTACTGATTGGGATCCAATGGCGGCCGCCGTCGCGCGAGTAGTCCGTGCCTGATGGCCCAACCGCCATGAGTGTTCGTCGCGGCGTGCCGGGAACGTGGACAACTGCAGATCGATAACCGACAGGGCGCGAGACATCGACTGTCTTCCAGGTGCGCCCGCCATCAACCGTTGTAGCAACATTTCCTGTGGCGTCGCTTTCCTTCGTGTAGTCGCCGCCAACTGCGATGCCCTTGCGCGCGTTCCAAAAAGTGAGTGAGAAGACGCCGGCAGCCTTTCCGCGCGCGAGCGGTGTGGGCGCAACGGCCCATGTGCGACCGCGATTGCTGGAACGAAAAACCCGTGCACCATTCGGGCCTCCGGTGCCAAACCAGACGTTGTTCCTGCCATAGACCGTAATGCACGTTCCGCTTGCCGCGAAACCGCCTTCTCCTTCAAGTGCCGGCGGCATGCCATCGGACCGTGTGGGAACCCAGTTGCGACCTCCGTCTGCGGTAGTGATTATCAGAAAGCGACCCGCAACTGGATCGCTCATCGCAATGCCATGATCCCGATCCCAAAAGGCCATCGCATCGAAAAATGCCGCCGGGTTCTCATTTTTAAACTGCATCGTCCAGCTCGCGCCGCCATCGTTTGTTTTATAGATGCGCGACTTATCTCCTTCGCCAATTGCGAGCAGGTACGCCGTATTTGCATCGAAGGCATCGACATCGCGGAAGTCGAGAGCCTCGGCGCCGGGTACAATCCCAGAGCGCCAGGATCGCCCACCGTCGATCGTGCGCGTGTAGGTGCCGCCTTGACCGCTGGCCCAGGCGACGCGTGCGCTCACGGCACTTACCCCGCGCAGCCTAACGGTCGTTGCGCTCAACTGTTTCTCCCAATGCACAGACGCACTCTGTAGAGAAACGGGAAACATCAGGGCAATTAGAAAGGCTATGAACATTTCGTTGCCATCAAGCTACCCAGAACCATCCGACCAGAATTTGAGATCATCCCTTCCCTTTGGGAAGGGGAAAGAGGGGAAGGGTTTAGGCTCACGTAGAACCCTCTCCCCTTCCCTATCCCAAAGAGAGAGGGTATGCCCCGCATGGACGTCAGATTCAACCCGCATCAAGTCGCGGCAGTTGAAAACTATATGCTACATTGCCCGCATTCTAACAGCTGAGGCTTATTCAACTCGATGCGCGTCAAATTCCATCTGCTAATTATTGCTATTTGTGTTTCGGCGCTGCTCGTCTCGTGTAACCGCTCCGCCGGACCAACGGCGCGCAAACTCCTAATTTACACTCCGCACGGTCAGGATCTGTTGCGCGACTTTGTAGCGCGCTACCAGGCAGTTCATCCTGAGGTTGAAGTCCAGTTTCTCGACATGGGTGCGCGCGAGGTCCTTGAACGCATTCGCGCGGAACGAAACCGTCCCCAGGCGGATCTTTGGTGGGGCGCAGCTCACACTACTTTCCAAACTGCTGCCGAGGAGAATCTTCTTTCGCCTTACCGGCCCACCTGGGCTGACAAGGTTTCCAGCACGAGCCGTGACCCGCAGGACCGCTGGTTTGGGACTTATCAAACCCCTGAAGTGATCGTTTACAACAGCGATGCGGTAAAGCCCGAAGACGCGCCGAAGGATTGGGACGACGTTCTCGATCCCAAATGGCGTGACAAGATTCTGATTCGGAACCCAAACCCCTCGGATTCGATGCGCGCTATTTTCGGCTCGATGATCTGGCGCTTTTATAAGGATACAGGCACGCCGGAGGCAGGCTACGATTGGTTGCGACGTCTTGACGCCAACGTTCATGAATACACAGCTGATGGCACGCTCTTGATGCAAAAATTGGTCCGTCGCGAAGGGGTCATCAGTCTTTGGAATCTGCCTGACGTTTGGATTTATAAGGAGCAAAAAGGATTTCCGATAGGCTATGTGTTTCCCACGAGCGGCACCCCGGTAATTACTGATGGCATCGCGATCGTGCGCGGTGGAGCAAATGAGGAAGAGGCGAAGCGTTTCTATGAGTTTGTAACGACACCAGAAAGCCTGACGCTCGCCGCCCGGAAGTATTATAGGATTCCGTTGCGCAACGATCTCGATCGTAGTCAGTTGCCGGCCTGGATGAATGAACCTGTAAACGAAATGCCGCTCGACTGGGAATTGCTGCGCAAGCACAGCGGGGATTGGTTGCGTTACTGGGACACCGATATTCGCGGGCGTAGCAAGAAATGAAGTCTCTGTGAGTCGTCTGTGTTCTCCGTGTCTCTGTGGCGAGCAAACGATTGTAAGAATTCACCACAGAGGACTCGCAGAGTGTAAACAAATCACCGATGCCACTCCTGTCACTCAAAAATCTCAGTAAGAGCTTTGATAAGACGCTCGCGGTCGCCGATGTGTCTCTCGAAGTCGAGCGCGGTGAATTTTTTGGCTTGCTCGGGCCATCAGGCTGCGGCAAAACCACCACGCTGAGAATGATCGCTGGTCTTGAGAAACCAGACGCCGGGCAGATTGAGTTTGATAGCTCCGACATCACGAACCAGCCGGCTGAGCGCCGCGGTTTCGGCATGGTCTTCCAAAACTATGCGTTGTTTCCCCATCTTAATGTTTTCGAAAATGTCGCCTTCGGACTTCGAGCCAGGCACAAACCCAAGCCGGAAATTTTAGAACGCGTGAAAAGCGCGCTGGATTTGGTGCAACTTCCTGGTTACGACAAGCGAAGAGTGGATGAGCTATCGGGTGGCCAGCAACAACGCGTGGCGATCGCTCGCGCCATAGCTATCGAGCCCGCCTTGTTGCTCTTCGACGAACCGCTATCAAATTTAGACGTCACTTTGAGAGAAGCCACGCGGGTCGAACTACGCGATCTGGTTGCACGCCTTGGGCTCACCGCCGTTTACGTTACGCATGACCAGGAAGAAGCCTTCGCGCTGTGCGACCGCATTAGCGTGATGGGCGGCGGGCGGATTCTGCAAACAGGTAGACCGCGAGAATTGTATGAGAAGCCGGCGCTGCTTTCAGTCGCCCGCTTTCTGGGACGAAACAATCTGATCCGAGTGATGCGGTTAAGTTCTAGCAAGTCTGATGTCGCGGAGTTTAAAACGCTCGAAGGCGAACACATCCTCCGCGTTCCGGCTGGAGAGAAGGAGTTCGGGCCTTTGAATCAACCTTGCATCCTGGCGATCCGTCCGGAGCATGTTGTCGTTGGAACTGGAAACGACGAACAGGAAAATACATTGGCCGCGAGAGTTCGCGAAATCGACTTTGCGGGAGCGACGTCAAGCATACGGCTCGATGCCAATGGCTTGCTGCTTGAAGCACTCACGCTCGAGGCAGACGGGCTCTCTGCCCGTGATCATTGCACCGTAGTTTTGCCTCGCGATCGAATTTCGCTCTTGAAGAATGAATAGGAATTCAACCGCAACGCGGTTGCTTAACAAAGCTCAGGGTTGCCGTTGCGGCTACCCTGGGTTAACGGTCTGCGATTAGCCTCAACCCCATTGGGGTTGCGACTCTTCTTCCAACTTCCCACCCAACGTAGCCGCCGAGCGGCAACCTTGGGCTATGGTCGCCACCGCTCCGCGGTAAGGTTAGGCCAGCGATGGTGAATATGCGCGATTTGCCACGGTCTCGGTTACTTTCTCCGCGTATCCTCCTTTGGTTCATTGTCGGCGTAGTTTTGCTCTACGGCGTCATTTATCCAAATCTTCATGTCGTAATCGCATCGCTTCAGGTTGACGGGAAGTGGTCGCTGCTGAACTACCGTCAGGTGTTATCGCAGAATGTCGTTATTGAATCGATATTAGCGAGTGTCGGTGTTTCCGTTCTCACAGTTGTGTTTTGCGCAATCGTCGGAGTTTCCCTCGCGTTCCTCTTTGAGCGTTACGCCTTTCCCGCGCGCCGGGTTTTTGCCACTCTCGCTGCGCTGCCCTTAGTCCTCCCGCCTCTCGTTGGTACCGTGGCGTTCATTTTTCTCATGGGCGAATCCGGGATCCTCGCGCGCTTCACCCAGTCAGTCCTTGGTCTGGAAAACTCTCCATGGTCGCTACGTGGCTGGCCGGCTCTGCTCCTGTTTCACACTTACACGATGTATCCGTTTTTCTACATGCTGACCGGCGCGGGCCTCCGCCGCATCGACGCTTCGCTCGCAGAAGCGGCCCAAAGCCTGGGCGCCAGTCGCGTGCGCGTACTGTCGCGCGTAGTGCTCCCACAATTGACGCCATCCCTAATCGCCGCGGCGCTGCTCACCTTCATGACGTCGATGGCTTCTTTCAGCGCACCTCTGCTTTTTGGTGGCACCGTTCGCGTTCTCACCCTGGAGATCTACACCGCCCGGCAACGCGGCGATGCAGGCGTGGCTGTCACCGAGACTGTGATTCTGGCGTTGATTTCGTTGAGCGCGCTGATCGTTTTTCAACGCTACGAAGGCACGCGAAAGTTTGCCGCGGCGGCGCTCAAAGGTGCGACCAAAAAACGCCAACCAATCACCGGCGGCGCGCAACGTACAATCGCGGTTGTGACTGGAGTTATCTTCTCGTTGATCTTAATCCTCCCCGTAGCAACCCTCGTGCTCGTTAGTTTTGCCCGGGAAGGACAATGGACTGTGCAAACCCTGCCGCCGTCGTACACGGTCGCAAACTATGCAAAAATATTTTCTGATTGGCGCGCGGCCGAAGTTTTTCTTAACAGCTTGTCGATGTCGGCGATTGCCGCGGGCGCTGCGCTGATCTGGAGTTTTTGCGTAGCGGCGGTGATGGCCCGCAAAGGCGGGCGCAAATGGAAACGCGTGCTGTCGTGGTTAATCCTCGTGCCCTGGGCACTGCCCGGAACCGTGGTGGCGGTAGCCATTGCCGAAGCTTACGGCCAGCCATCGTTGATTAGTTCGTTCATACTCGTCGGCACCTTTTGGATTCTTCCTGTGGTTTACTTTCTCCGCTTCATGCCACTCGTTGTGCGTGCCTTGCAAGCAAGCATGGAACAACTTGACGCAGCGCTTGAGGAGGCTGCCAGCAGTTTGGGCGCACGCTGGTGGCGCAGGCTAACGCGCGTTACTCTGCCCCTGGTGTGGCCGGGCGCAGTTGCAGGAACGCTGCTGGCTTTTGTAATTGCGCTGGGCGAATATGTGGCCTCGGTGCTGGTTTTTGTGCCCAATAACCGGCCAGTCTCAATTGCAATCGCTTCTGAGTTGCGCGATTTCAATTTGGGAACAGCCGCAGCCTATGGCGTTGTGCTGATGTTGATGATTGGATTAATCATGATAGTGGCTACGCGGTTGGAACGGTCGCGCGGATAATCAGACCTTTCAACGGCATTTGACGCGCCGGGAGGCACGATCATGAGCCTGCGAAGCAGGCGGAAGAAGGTAGCCAGGGGCAAGCGCGAAGCGCATGGCCCCTGGATAGCCCAACAAAAATTCGGGCCCTGAAGGGGCCACAGGAATGACGGTCAAACATTTGAGATTGCACCCACCCATCCTCGCGCGTTTTCGACGCGCGAATTTTACCGGCAAACGTTCCAGTGGCCGCGCGCTACGCGCTTGCCACTGGCTACCCTCTTCTGCGCCTACGGCGCTCATCGAGACAATGCCGCAAAAAAAAGGTCTACAGTCGCTGCTTTTAACACTGGCTCTGGTGGTGTCTTTTCATCCGACGCAACGAGTGGGCGCTCAATCACCCGTACCGTCACCCGAACCAGCGTCCGTTTCAATCAACAAACCTGATCTACACCAGGCGCTGCTTGATCTCACGAATACTTTCACCGTCATGTGCGTCGCCGCCCATCCTGACGATGAGGACGGTACGACCCTCACCGTACTACGGCGGAAGCATGGCGTGAACACAGTCAGTCTGTTTACCACCTTCGGCGAGGGCGGGCAGAACGCGGTTGGCCCAGAGCTGTACGAAGAGCTCGGCGTAATTCGCACCGAGGAAACGATCAAGGCCTCGCAGATTCAGGGCTCGCAACCGTTTTTCCTGGGCATGAAAGACTTCGGGTTTTCAAAGTCGGCCGAGGAGGCGTTTAAATTTTGGAACCATGACGAGGCATTGCGGCGAATGGTTTTGAGGATTCGTGAGCTCCGTCCAGATGCAATCATCACTAATCACGACACCGCGCGCGGTCATGGGCACCATCAGGCGACCGGGCAGCTAATACTCGAAGCCTTTGACGCAGCTGCTGACCCGAAACGCTATCCCGAACAACTGGCCAGATTCAAAACCTGGCAAACGCAGCGCCTGTTTGTAAGGGTCTTTGGCCCAATGGCTGGTGCGCAATCTGGTGGTCAGGGAAGCTCGTCCAAAACTTTCGCCATTGATCCCAACGAAGTCGATGCGGTGCGCGGCACTTCGTTCGCGGAACAAGCGCTGGCCGCACTGCAACAACATGCATCGCAAGGTCCCTGGCCCAGATCAATCGCAGATCTGGTGAGGATACGTGGAAATTCAGCGGGGAAGTTGCCCCTCATCCGCTATCAACTCGTGCGCGAGGCGGCGGGAACTCCACCGCTGCCGGCCGATGCAGCGACGCCGCTAGACGAGCTGGACCTACCGGAAGCAATCGCTGCAATGTTGGAATCACCGAAGATCGACAACAAGCCATTAACCAGTTTTCTCGATAACCCGGATCGAATTCTTGCTGCGTTAGTCGACTGGCGCGCAACGTCCGCCCGCTCGTTCACACAGATGGTAGACGGAGTGGCCGACGGAACGGGCCTGGAGTCTGCGCTTGAACCTAACGCTCGATTTCGCTTGTTCACGAACCGCGTGAATCGTGCGCTGGGAATCGCGTCAGGTGTTTCCTTGAGCCTGACATCTCGGTCCGAATCATTGGTTCCGGGGATGAGCACCACATTCGCAATTGGAATGTCCAATGCGGGCATGCGACCCGTTCAAGTCAACGCGCTTCGTTTCACATCCTGGGGCGAAGAGTTGCCGTTAAAAACTGCAGATCAATTGTTACCGGATACTGAAACCACAACCACGACTGATCGGGTTACTCCACAAGCCACTGCTTTGTCAGTCCCGAAAGAGGACCATCTTTACGACGGATTGTTATCGGTTAGTCGCTTCGGAGCAGTCGCCGAACTGGAAATCGATGGCGCAAAGTTTTCTCTCGATGCTGAGCTTTCAAGGGATGCAGCTCCCGCGGTCGAAATCAAGAAAGTGTCGCCGGCACCGTATGTCTGGACACCCGCGACTCGGAATCAGCCGTTAGCTTTCAAAGTTACTCTAGTCAACCACCTCGACGCGCCTTTTAGAGGAAATCTTACGATCGGGAGCCGAAAGACTCGCCGCTTTGAAACTGGCAGCAAACTCTCGCTTGCGCCGTTTGAAATACGAGAAGTTGTGCTGAAGTCGAATGCGATGCCACATCGTGGGCCGACTCAACGACGACGCGGAGCTGAGGCCGCGAACGAGCATCTTTCGATCTCAGTCGAATCAGAAAGGCCCGCAAACAGAATTGCAGAACGTGCTGTGACGATGGTTTACAGCGATGCGCTTGTTTCGAGAAACTTGCGGGTGGGATTCTTCGCAAGTTTCGATGATTCCCTGGAAAGATCGCTGGCGGCGCTGGGAGTTAGCGCCAGGCGACTGACATTGGAGGACGCGCTGAAGGGCGACCTCAACTCATTCCAAACAATAATCGTGGACAATCGCGGTTACGAAGCTCATCCGGAATTGATCACTGCAAATGCGCGGTTGCTGGAGTTCGTTAACTCCGGTGGCACCCTAGTCGTCTTTTATCACAAAGACAACGAATGGAATCCTGACCCAAGGAAGAACCGCCCCCAACTTGCGCCTTACCCAGTCGTGCTGGGCGGTGAACGGGTTACGCTTGAAACTGCATCAATCAAATTTATTCAACCAGGTCATTCCCTGCTCAACACTCCGAACCGGATCGTGAATGCGGATTTCAACGACTGGATCCAGGAACGTGGGCTTTACTACCCAAAGACCTGGGACGCGAAATATGTCGAGCTGTTTTCAACTAATGATCCGGGTGAGAAACCGTTAACTGGCGGACTATTGGTAGCTGACTACGGCAAGGGAAAATATATTTACACAAGCATGGTTTGGTACCGGCAGTTGCGGGCGGGCATACCGGGAGCCTATCGGATGTTTGCGAATATGATCAGCCACGGGCACAAGTAGGACAGGCATTCTTGCCTGTCCCTGGTGGAACTGCTTCAACGACCTCAATACATTCTCCATTTCCTATTTTCCATTTCTTGTTTTCCATTGAAGTGAAGCTTCGCCCGGAAAACTCATTCCATCAAAAGGAAACCTCGCAGTTCTCATCGAGAACCTTGTGCCCAAAATGCGATGACAAATGAGAAATGGAAAATTTTATATGGAAAATTTCTTAGGCTTGTGAGGCGGGATTAGGACGAGCTGCGGACAGGCAGGGACGCCTGTCCTACGAGACCGCTTCCTGTTCGACAGTCGTTTCGCCTTCGAGCTGTAGTCGCGCGCGTTCAAGAAATGTACGAATCATCTCGCCTACCCGCTTCTGCATTTCAGAGCTAATCGCACCCTCACCAACCAGCGCCGCCAGGCGATGTAAATCTTTGGCGTGAGGCCGGCGCAGTTCAACGTGCTGCGCGATCTTGATCAAGACCTTTTGCCCGCGCTCTTCGAATGCTGCCGCGTAACGAAGATAATTCTTCATCTCTGAACGTGCCGGCGACCACTCCAGTCGTTCTGGTCCATCTTCAGTCTTAGTAACTGCAAAGCTCGCGTGAACCGGACCAATCACCGGTACATCAGCTCGAACAGCCCAACGCATAATTCCGCCAGCTTCCTTGCGAATCCCCTCGATGCCCGGCATCAAGTCCGCGAAATTACGCATTTCGCCAAAAAATTCGCGGGCTCGCTCCAGCGTCGTTTTCAGTTCCATTTGCCCTGTGTATGAAGCTTTGATTCGAAACATTTACCTTCCCTTTGTTGCCGAACATTCCCAGCTTATCGATGCCCGACTCTCAATTTACGTTGCAAGTATCTTTGTTGTTGCAATCAATCGACTGCGATAATTCGCGCTAAGATAAGTTACACGATCGAGAGCATCAGGTAAACAAACTAATCAAATGACGCAATTAAATGACAATGAACAATAAGTGTCCCAGATGTTACCAAGGAGTGCTGCGCGCATGGATCGAACTCAGTGATGAGGAACGAGAGGTTGTCAAACGCCGGCCGCAGTCAGCCGAATATAAAGCCGAAGAACGCGAAACGTTACATCGGTGGTGCACTCGCTGCTGGAATGAGACTACCACTGTCGAAACGACGGCTTAGAACGGGCGCAAGAAGAAGCGGGCTTCCCCTGCTGTGTGAGCTTCCAAAATCTCTGAAGTTAACCGGCTGTTGTGATCCGATCGTAAGCCTCACGGATCCCGCGCCTTCGCCCGTCCAAAGTGGCAGTGAATTCTGCGGCAGATTCAAATCCAAGTCGCCCGGCTATTTCACTAAAGACCGGGTGGTCCGATGAAGGAAGGGTTGCGACCTTACCCAGGATCAATCTGAGATAGTGATCAACGCGGCGCAGGAGTTCATAGCCCCTAGTAAGCGCTTCGTAGTCAGACGTTTCCAGGGAGCCGCTGGTTTCGAGACGTTTCAGACTCGCCCTGGTCGAACGGTCATCCCCTTCATCAGCCACGTCATCTCGAAGTTGCAAGTATCGCACGGCGAAATAAACATCAAGCATTCCACCGTCAGCATATTTTATATCCACCGCATTGGTCCGGCGACGGCGACCTTTCTCGAGTTCGAGCCGTTCACGCATGCGGCGCGTTTCCTCGCCCAAGAGCTCAGGCGTCATTGTTCGAGCCTGTTCATGAATAGCGTGTCGCGCGTGCGTTTCAATCATGCGACCCAGTTCCAGATCTCCGGCTACAGCACGGAGTTTTACGTAAGCCAACCACTCCCAAACTGCGCTGCGCTCTCGCACATACTCAAGAAAGCCCTCGGAGCTGGTAACGAGTGGGCCATTTTTCCCGTGCGGACGAAGTCTAAGATCGACTCGATATAGGTATCCGTCGCGGGTAACGCTCGATAGCGCGGTTAGGATCAATTCACAAAGTCGAGAATAGGCTTCATCAGGCATCAACGTACCGATCGGGGATGACACCAGTGAGTCGTAAACGAGGATTACGTCGAGATCGGAACCATAGTCAACGCCGCCACTAGCCAGCCGGCCCAGGGCCAGGACTGTTAACCGTGGACCCCCGTCCATTCGGCCATAACGCCGAACCATCTCGCGCCGTGCAATCAGGTAGGCGGCATTGATACTTGCAACCGCCAACTCAGTTTGCAGATGATTCGACTGCGCCAGCGAGATTTCCCCCGATGCATCGCGAGCGCCAATTTCAATCAGCAGCTTCGACCATTCACGGCGCAGCGCCGAGATTTCCGCGGGGAAAGTTTTCTCCGGATCGACGCAAGCGCGAAGCTGTGCCCTGTAGTCTCTGCGCTTGAATTGCGACTCATCGCTACTCAAAACCGAAATTAACGAAGGATTGGCGGCTACCATTTCGCCAAGCAACTCCGAGCCAGCGCACAGTTGGACCAGGCTTACCAGCTGTTTTTCCGAAAACTCAATCGAGCTGTCCGATTTTTGCAGCGAGGCTGCGATACGATTCGTGAACAATCGCGCGCGTTGGGGATTCAACGAGGCGAGCACACCTTCGTTCAAAAGCTTAGTTAGCGATTCCCGGCCTGGTAGTGGACCACCGTCAACAGGCCTTAGATGCGAAAGGAAACTTTGGACGGTCGCATCGATGGCACGAGCCTCACCCGGGTTTTTCCCGTTGGTGAAATTGTCACTTGCCGGCAACTCGGAAGGTTCAAGATCGCTGGCGCTGTCAGTGTCGGCAAATACTCGATCGTAAGCTTTGCGCACCGCAGCCGTGTGTAGTGCCAGGGCGTTTTCAAACTCAACCATCCGCTCGCCTGGATCCAAACCGACAAACCCCATTCGGCCTGCGACCAGCACGCGCTGAGCTTCAGCCTGTGGCAGCGTATGCGTTTGCAGTCCGTGCTCCATCTGCAATCGATGTTCAAGGGTGCGGAGAAAAACATAGGCTTCCGAAAGCGCGGATCTTTCCTGTTCGGAGATAAGATTTCGCTCGCTAAGCCGCCCGAGGCTGATGACGGTATGGGCCACTCTCAGCCATTCGTCTCGCCCCCCGTGGGCCAGTTGCAAGGCCTGAGCAATGAATTCAATTTCACGGATGCCACCCCGTTGGAGCTTAACGTTGAACCCCTCGTTTCGGAGTTCGACCTTTCGATCTATCTTCTGCTTCGCCAGGCGCACGCTAGCCAGCGCTTCACTGATGGATACATCAGGTGGATAAATGCTGCGCTCCAAAGCGGATGAAAAACGCGAAAAGAGCGTGGTTGAGCCTGCCGCGGTCCGGCTGCGAATTAAGGCCTGAAGTTCCCATCGCTGTGCAGAATTGCGGTAATACCGCAGCGCTTCATTGAGCGAACAAGCCAGCGCACCGTCCCTGCCGTGAGGTCGCAAACGCAGGTCAACGCGATAAGCAGCGCTTTCTCCGGCTGGCTGCCCTACAAGTTTGCTGATTGCTTCGGCAAGTTTGTTGAAGTATTCGCGGTTTGAAATCTTGTCGCGCTCACCAGAGCCTGACGTTTCTCCATCGTCAGAGTAAATAAAAAGCAGATCGATATCCGAGGAGTAATTAAGTTCGCAGGAGCCGAGTTTACCCAGTGCGACGATGCTGAACTCAGCTGGCGCAACTCGTCCTCGCTCGTCGACGTGGGCCGGCGCGCCGTATTTGTTGTCGAGGTCTTGCCGCGCCAGATTCAGGGCGTAATCGAGAATCGCGTCGGCCAGGTTTGACAGCTCTTCAGTGGTTTCGACGAGGGTGTGCGCGCGCCTGACATCGTGCAGGTAGATGCGCAGGAGTTCGCGGCGGCGAAAACGTGCAAACAATACCGGGGTCGCCACGGAAGAATGGGTGAGTGCAAACCGCCCGAGCGATTCTCGTAGTTGTTCACGAGTTCTGACGCGGGCATCGAGTCGCTCACGCCGGAGCCAGGAGAAGTAGTCAGTATTCTGCTCCAGCGTGGTAGCCAGTAGCGGACTCCAGGCGGCAAGCGCGAGGGCGTCAGAAAGCAGAGCGGAATCTCGGATAAGTTTCTGGAATATCGACGGATGGTCAGTTGCCATGCGCTCCAGAAAAAGTCGTGCGCCATACTCGTCCGGGAGATCGGCGAGTAAGGACTCTACTTTCGCGTCGAGTGTTTGCACGCGGACATCTTACGCCAGATATGTTGGACTCATGAATCATATCAGCGCTCTGTTGTGCTGTGGTACTCCTTGAGAAAACTTGCAACCATAAACACGTAATCCACATTAGAGAGCTTCTCGGGCTGAATCCCAAGATCACCGCTTATTTTCGGGAGTGCCCTCCTAAACAGTAAGTAGCGTCGATAGATCTCCGAACCGCTTGATATGATTCTGTCTGATGAAAGAGCCAACCAGTTACGAACAATTGTGATTATGGATCTAGGCCTGTTAGCGTGTGCGGCTACATCTCTTCCCGACAAGTCAGAGAGGACTTGCTGATATCTGTAGGCGTGGCGATCCAACACTAGAACCCTTTTCTTCCTTTGCAGTGAATTGCCGTATTTCCACCCTCCTAGAAAAAGACCCAACTCAAATGGCGGATTAAACCTGGGCAGACCTTTGCTCAATTCAGTGCGTGATATGTCGAAGACGCCGTACTTGCATTGGGCAACCGATTCCAAGATCTTCTCAAGTCGCGGCATAGGTTTCTCCGAGATTTCAAAAAATCCCATTGGCCTAAACCCTGCGTCAATCACGGCAAACACCAACGCCTCAAACATAGGTCGATATCTATCGTCAAATGGAGCGCTGATGAAAACATTCTCTTCATACTGACCATCCGTGTTGCCTACACCGCGGGCCTTAACAGAGCTAGTCTTTGCACTCTTCCTTCTCGGCTGAAGATTCTTCCTTTTAGTTCCTGAAGGGCCGGACTTTTGTTGTGCCCTAGACTGTTGGCGAGCAAGGCCCGAAACCAGTTGTGCGATTAGTTCTTCGAGATTCGGAGGTAGTTTGTACGTGGACAAATCAAATCCGCTTGAAGATGGTGTCTTGTGTCGTGGTGGGTGTCCGGTGCGTTGAATTGCTTTCTTGACGCCCAACGCGAGATTTTGCAATACGCTGCCAACCTCAGGTTCGTCATATGACCTAAGACGATAGTCTCTCCAGTCAACTCGTTGATGTTTGTTTAAGGCGTGGCCGAGTTCGTCGATCCTAACGGTTCCCTTCTCATTCAACGCGTCGCAATCGACGAAGTATACAGGAAGGATGAGGTCATTCCTCTTGAGAGCTTTTTCCCGTAAAAGAAACAACTCCGTTTCTTCTCTACAAGCCGAGCTATTGAAAAAACTGGGAGTGAGAATGGGAATAAATAAGGCTACTTCATCCAGAGACGTTGTGATACGAGTTTTCCAATCCTCGCCCCAGTGGATGTGAATGCTGTCTTGAAAGATCGAAAACTCGCTTCCAAGGAACACTTCAACTTCTTCAGTGAGACGCTCTCTAAAACGGCTGACGTATCCACGCTTATCGTCGGCGCGCGCATAACTCATGAAAGCCGTGTGGTGCTGTGTAGACATCGCTGCCTCTGGCCGCCCTTATGAGGACTAACGAACATGGATTGCCAAAGTCTAATCATAGAGTAGCGAGAGGTCAAAGAATTCAAAGCCCAACGACAACACTCACCGGTTGACGTTGGACTTTGGACCTTGGACTTTGGACAAGGCGGTTTAAATGTCGAAGTAAAGTGAAAACTCCAACGGATGCGGGCGCATACGCAGCGGGGTTATCTCCTTTTCCCGTTTGTAAGTTATCCAACGCTCAATCAACTGCGTGCTGAAGACATCGCCTTTCAGCAGGAATTCGTGATCAGCTTCGAGCGCTTTCAAAGATTCATCGAGCGAACCAGGAAGCGTCGGCACATCCTTGAGTTCTTCGGGCGAAAGATCGTAGATGTCTTTTTCCAGCGGCTCGCCTGGATCGATCCGGTTTTGAATTCCGTCGATGCCGGCTAACAACATCGCTGAGAAAGCCAGGTAGGCATTGCATGATGGATCGGGCGGACGAAACTCAAGCCGCTTTAGTTTCGGACTGGTGGAGAACATCGGAATGCGGATCGCGGCCGAACGGTTTCTGGCCGAGTAAGCAAGATTGACCGGCGCTTCGAAGCCCGGCACGAGTCGTTTGTAACTGTTGGTTGTCGGCGCCGCGAAAGCAACGATGGCCGCTGCGTGTTTCAAAAGTCCGCCGATGTAGTAGCGCGCCATCTCTGAAAGACCGGCATAACCATCACCGGCAAAAAGCGGCTTGTCACCTTGCCAGAGCGATTGATGCACGTGCATTCCCGATCCATTGTCACCATACAAAGGCTTAGGCATAAACGTCGCAGCCTTTCCATAGCGGTTGGCTGTGTTACGCACCACGTATTTGAATATCTGTAAGTTGTCCGCCGTGCCCAGCAGAGTCGAGAAGCGAAAATCGATTTCACACTGGCCGGCTGTAGCCACTTCATGGTGATGACACTCCACCCTGATGCCACAATCTAATAGCGTCAGGGAAATCTCCGAGCGTAAATCGCTGAGCGCATCAGTGGGCGGGACTGGAACGTAACCTTCTTTTGGACGGATACGGTAGCCGAGATTTGAGCCTTGAAATTCATTCGCTTCGCGACCGGTATTCCAGTGGCCTTCATCGGAATCGAGCGAGTAGCCGGCAGACTGTTGCTCGTTATGAAACTTCACCGAGTCGAAGACAAAGAACTCAGCTTCCGGGCCGAAGTAAGCGATATCAGCCAGACCGGTAAACTTCAGATAGTTTTCGGCACGCACGGCAACTGAACGTGGATCGAAGGCGTAACCTTCCTTGGTGATCGGATCGACGGCATTCCCGACCATGCATAACGTAGCGTGTTCCGCGAAGGGATCCATCCAGTAACGCGAAGGATCGGGAACCAACAACATGTCTGATTCATGAATGGCGGCCCAACCGCGAATAGACGAGGCATCGAAACCGAATCCGTCTTCAAACTGGGCCTCGCCCAATTCCGCGATGGGAAACGTTAAATGGTGCCAGGAGCCTGGCAGGTCTGTGAATCGGACCGAAACAAATTTGGCCCCCTGATCGGAGGCATACTTCAAGACAGTCTTAGGGTTCATGGTTTCTCCTGAAAGAAATTGGGAGTGTTAGGGGTGCTCTTCGCCCCTGAGTGGTAGTTGGCGCGAAGTGTGTTGGAAACCCGAGCTTGCTGGGAAAAGGGCCGAACGTCATACAGCGACGGCGCGTAAAAAAGCATGCATTATAGGCAGGTAGCTTACTATGTCAAGGTTCTGGCTGCAACGCGGCGCGAGGCCGCTCGCAAATCGCCGCTAACTCCTTGTTAGCTCGGGGTTTAAAGAACTAAATTAACGCATTCGAAACAAAAAAGTTATAGACCATCTCCCGGTTTTCTGTTACCTTACGCCACTAAGCGTCCCATCCTTAGAATTTCTCCGCAACCGAACTCGGGATGTCTATAACTACGCTTTGCGGCTGGAATCATCAGCATACAAGCTTTTCCGCACGTATTAGGAGAACCGCGAATTGACCACGGCAATT